>Ga0114945_10000754_pt1 | contig 20749 bp, 15 predicted proteins | sample OV2TP3_FD_87194 | JGI IMG/M metagenome (GOLD analysis project Ga0114945, IMG submission 87194) | Hot spring microbial communities from Beatty, Nevada to study Microbial Dark Matter (Phase II) - OV2 TP3 | ecosystem: Environmental > Aquatic > Thermal springs > Hot (42-90C) | place: USA: Beatty...
GGATGTTCCCTTCCGCGTACAGTTCGACGTACTGCTCCAGTCCGCCGCTCCCTTTGGGGGCCCAGAGAATCATGTGATCCGCGCGAATCGTGACGTCTCCCCGCGTTACGGTCGGAGACATCAGATAGAAGGTCGCGGATTCGCCCTCCACCTCGGGCCACTTCATCCACCAGTCGCACTCGATGACGCTTTCCTGCTTCGCATCCTGGGCCGCGATCGGGAGCGCCGGAAGCAACGCGGCGAGGATCCATCTCCTCATTTGAGATCCGCCCAGTTCGGGCCCCGGCCGACGTCCACTTTGAGCGGAACGTCCAGCGGATGGGCGCGCTCCATCTCCTCCCGCACCGCCGCGAGGGCGCGATCGGCCTCGGACTCCGGCGCCTCGACGACAAGTTCGTCGTGCACCTGCAGGATGAGCTTGGCGCGGAGGCGCTCCCGGTCGAGGCGTTCGCCGATCTTCACCATCGCGATTTTGATGAGATCGGCCGCCGCGCCCTGGACCGGCGCGTTGATCGCCACCCGCTCCGCCGCGCCGCGGATCATCTTGTTCTTCGAAACGACGTCGGGAACGTACCGCCGGCGGCCGAACATCGTCGTCACGTATCCGTCCTTCCGCGCCTGCTCGAGAGTCCGATCGATGTACGCCTTCACCCCGCGATAGCGTCCCAGATACCGGTCGATGTATTCCTGCGCCGTCTTCGGATCGATTCCGAGCCGCCGCGAGAGCCCGTAGCCGCTGATCCCGTAGAGGATGCCGAAGTTGATCTCCTTCGCCCGGCGACGAAGATCCGGAGTGACGTTGCCCTCTCCGAACACCTCCGCGGCCGTCGCGCTGTGGATGTCCGCCCCCTCGTGGAAAGCCCGCATCATGATCGGATCCCGGGAGAGATGCGCGACGAGGCGGAGCTCGATCTGCGAGTAGTCGGCCGAAACGAAAACCCAGCCCGGTTCCGGCACGAAGGCCTTCCGGATTTCGCGCCCCTCTTGGGTCCGCACCGGGATGTTCTGCAGATTCGGTTCGCTCGAAGAGAGCCTTCCTGTCCCCGCCACCGCCTGGTTGTAGGAGGTGTGGATCCGTCCCGTCTCCGGATTCACGAGCTCCGGAAGCGTATCGACGTACGTGCTCTTGAGCTTCGAGAGCCGGCGATATTCCAGAAGCCTCGCCGGCAGGGAATGTTCGGCCGCGAGTTGCTCCAGCACCTCCATGTCGGTCGAGAGTCCCGTTTTCGTTTTCCGCCCGGGCGTGAGGCGCAGCTTTTCGAAGAGGATCCGCTGGAGCTGCTTCGGGGAGTCGACGTTGAACTCCTCGCCCGCGTCCGCGCAGATCTCCCGACGGAGTCCCAGGAGGCGCTTCTCGAATTCGCGGGCGAGCGATCGCAGAACGGCCGCGTCGACTCGCACTCCGTTCCACTCCATCCGGAGGAGAACCTCGAGGAGCGGAAGTTCGAAATCGAGGATCTTGTCGAGCCCGTCGCGGCGGATTCGCTCGCGAAGGATCGGAGCGAGGCGCACGACGACATCCACGTCCTGGCACGAGTAGTCGCGGGCTTGTTCGACGGGGACCTGGTCGAAGGTCATTTGCCGCTTTCCCTTTCCCGTGAGATCGGTGAAAAGCCGCTTCGCTTCGCCCAGCCATTTTCGCGCGAGCGTCTCGAGATTGAACGGTCCTCCGTCGGGGTCGATCAAATAGGCCCCGACCATCGTGTCGAATTCGATCGGCCCGAGGCGGACGCCATGCCGGCGAAGCACCAGGGCGTCGTACTTCACGTTCTGCCCGATCTTCGGAACCCGCGCGTCCTCGAGCAGCGGTTTCAAGATCGAGAGCGCCCGATCCGGCTCGACTTGCGACGGGGCCCCCAGGTACCGATGACCGACCGGGATGTACACGGCCTCGTTCGGTCGGACGGAGAGCGAGATCCCGACGAGGCGGGCCCGGACCGGATCGGCCGAGGTGGTTTCGAGATCGACCGAGAGCACCGGACCCGCGGAGAAGCGTCGCGCCAAGTCGAGCAACTCCTTTTCGTCCGAGATCGCGCGGTACTGTCCCGAGGGCGCCTCCTTCGGCTCATCCGCCTCCAGTTCCTGAAGGAGCTTCGTGAATTGAAGTTCTCGGAAGAGGTTCGCCAGTCGTTTGCGATCGATCGGACGCGGAGCGAGATCCGCGAGCCGGACCTCTACCGGAACGGCGCGGTCGAGCGTCGCGAGCTCCCGCGAGAGATAGGCGTTCTCCCGATCGCGCTCCAGCGCCTGTCGCACGGAGGCGCGCTTCACGCGCTCGAGATTCTCGTAGAGTCCGTCGAGCGTCCCGAATTCCGCGATGAGCTCCGGCGCGGTCTTCTCGCCGATCCCCTTCACCCCGGGGATGTTGTCGGTGGCGTCTCCGAGGAGCGCTTGGACCTCCACCACCCGCTCGGGCGGGACGGAGAATTTCTCCCGCACCTCCTTCCGACCGATCCGCCGTCCCTTCATCTCGTCGTAAAGAATGACGCCCGGACCGGGTTCGCCGACCTCTTTCGTCACGAGCTGCATCAGATCCTTGTCGCCGGTGACGACCACGACTTCGTATCCCTCTCGGGTCGCGCGATCCGCCAGCGTCCCGATCACATCGTCCGCCTCCACGCCCGAGATCTCGAGCATCGAGAGGCCGTACGCCTCCGGAAGCCGCTTGATATGGGGGAGTTGCCGTACCAGGTCCTCCGGCATCTCCTCCCGCGTGGCCTTGTAGGCCTCATACCGGCGGTGCCGAAACGTGGGTCCGGGCGCGTCGTAGACGACGGCCACGGCGTCTTCCCCATACGTCTTCCGCACTTTGGCGAACATCGTCGCCAATCCGAACACGGCGTTGGTCGGAAGGCCCGCGGTGGTCCGAAGACCCTTGATCGCCCAGAAAGCGCGGTAGAAGTACGCCGATCCGTCGATGAGGACGAGGCGCTTCATGAGCGCGCCACTCTAAGGAGTCCGGAGCCCCGAGTCCAGAGTCCTACGCGGATTCCGGCCGCCGGGGCGGAGCCTCGTTCCTCGTGAGCCAATAGAGCCCCAGGTCGGAGACCACTTCCGCGAACCTTTCGAAGTCCTCGGGCTTCACCCCGTAGCTGTCGGCGCCCGACTCGGAGCAGCGCCGGTCGTCCAAGGACCCGCTCGCCGGGTCCCTTCGCCAACGTCAGGGGAACGGGCCGATCAGCGTCGCATCGTCGTCGGCAACTCTTGGGGTTGGACTCCTCCTCGCTCCTCGCGCTGCTCGCTACTCGGCCTGCCGCGGCTCACGAGCCTACCGGGACGTGCTCCTAGAGCGCAATCAGTCGCCGTGCCGCTTCCGCAATGTGTTCGGCGCGAGGAAGGAAGGAGTACTCGAGCGGCGGAGAATAGGGGACGGGGTGATCGGGGGCCGCCACCCGGACGATGGGGGCGTCCAAGTTCCAGATCTCCTTTTCGGCCACCAGTGCGGCGAGCTCGGCACCGAATCCTCCCCGCTTCGAATCCTCGTGCACGATCATCAGACGGCTGGTCTTTCGGACCGACGCCAGGAGCGTCTCCTCGTCGAGGGGGACCAGCGTCCGAAGGTCCACGACCTCCAACTCGATCCCTTGGGGCGCCAGCGACTCGGCGGCGTCGAGCGAGGCATGGACCATCGCCCCGTACGTCGCGCACGTGATGTGGCGTCCCTCCCGGCGCACGAGAGCCCTTCCGATCGGGACCTCGAACTCCGGCCCGATCGGGACATCCTCCTTGAGGTCGCGGCTGAAGAAAGAGTAGAGCCCTTTCGACTCCAAGAAGAGCACCGGATTTCCGTCGCGAATCGCCGCCGTCATCAGTCCCTTCGCATCGGTCGGCGTCGAAGGGGCGACGATCTTCCATCCCGGCGTGCGGACGAACCATGCCTCCGGGCACTGGGAGTGGAAGGGGCCGCCGCCGAGGAGCACCTGCGATCGCTTCGTCGCGCCTCCGTAGGGAAGCCGGACGACCATGGGAAGGGGCTTCCGATAGCGCCAATAGATCTTCGCCGCGTTGTTCACGAGCGCATTGAAGGCGGGTGCGAGGAAGTCCGCGAACTGGATCTCGACGATCGGTCGCTTCCCCATCAGGGCCGCCCCCACCGCGCATCCGACGATCGCGCTTTCCGCCAAAGGCGTGTTCAAGCATCGCTCGGGACCGAACTGTTTCGTAAGCCCGCGCGTCACCCCGAACGCCCCGTCGTAGCGTCCGCCGATGTCCTCCCCGAGGACGAACACCCGCGGGTCCGATTCCATCATCTCGACCATCGCCAGCCGCACCGCCTCGTCGTATCCGGCGGGGCGCGTTTCCTTGGGCGTCCCCTTCGGCGCGGGCTCCACGCGGGGAGCGAACACGCCCTCGCACACCTCAGGCGTCGGCCACGGCGCCCGGCGCATCCGCTCCGTCGCTTCGTCCACGAGGCGCTTGGCTTCGTTTTCGATCGCGGTCGCCTCGCTCTCCGAACCCAGCCGCCCGCGGTACGACTCGATCGGATCCGCGGCGGCCCAGCGGTCGCGCTCCTCGTCGATCTCATACCCTTTGCGATGCTGCATCCCGTGAAATCGGGGATCGTCGTGATGGGCGTGGCCGCCGCGTCGATAGGAGACGATTTCCAGAAGCGTTGGCCCCTTCCCTGCCCGCGCGCGCTCGGTCGCCCAGATCGTGGCGGCGGCGATCTCCTCCGGATCGTTTCCATACACCGTAATCCCGGGCATTCCGTATCCAGGCCCACGGAGGGCGAACCGCTTCGTCGCCGACTGTTCCGACACGTGCGTTCCCAACGCCCATTGGTTGTTCTCGAGGACGAAAACCATATTGAGCCGCTGGGCTCCCGCGAAATTGATCGCCTCGTGCCACTCTCCGAGACTCGATCCGCCTTCGCCGATGAACGAGACGCACACCCGATCGCTCCGATCGAGTTTGAAGGAGTAGGCGATGCCGACGAGGGTCTGCGTAGAGATGGCCAGCGGGGCCGTCGGGGGCAAGACCCCCTTCTCCAAGTCTCCGATATGAAGGTCTCGGCCCTCGAAGGGCGTCCCCCTCTTGCCGGCTTGGGCGAGGAGCGGATTGTCCAGGTCGCCGGTCAGCGCGACGAGGACCCCGATGTCGCGAATGACGGGCCCGACGATGTCCTCGCCCGGGCGAAGCGGAAGGGCGACTCCGACGATCGCCTCCTGTCCCCAGGAGCGAAACCCCTTCATCGGGGATTGGAACCTCTCCCAGACGACGTCCTTCTTGTCGAAGAGCTCCTTGAGTCGGTCGTCGAGCGCGCGCGTGACCGCCATCCACCGGAAGAGTTTCCGCTTCTGCTCGGGGCTGAAGGAACGGCGAATCTCGACACGCCGGAAGAAACCGCGGACGACTTCCTCGAGAGACTCTCGGTACTTCGTCGCGGCCTGTTCCGCGGACAGACCGGGATAGATCTCCGCGTCGGCTTCTCCCTTGGGAAGGGCGGTGACCCGATCCAAGGCCGCCAGCAGACTCTTTTGCACCTCTTTTCCGCGTACGGCCTCGCGTGCGGCCGGGAGAAGCGGCGGACACTCCAGGGACAGGAATCGGAGCAACTCCCCGGCAACGGCCGAGCGGGAAGAGGTCTTCGAAGAGGACATGGCGGCGCATTTTATCCACAGACCTCGAGAAAGGGAGCAAAACTCTCACTCCACACTTCCCCCTTGCACTTCCAGGGGGGTTCCCCTATATTCCGACGGTCCTCCGCTCTTCCGTGAATCGATCGTTCCGTAGATGTCCGCGGAGATCCTCTGTACGGAGCGGCGCGGGACGTCGTTCTTTGGACGTATGGGGCCCGGTCGAGGTCGGCCGGGAGGACTGGGGTACGCGGATCGCCATTGGGGGGGATCGATGGATCCGAGAATCATTCTGGAGACGGCGCGTCACCGGGAAGAGATCACGGCGATCGAGGCCTTGCTGCTGATCCAGGAAGGGCCCGGGATTCTGCCGCCGCTGTTCGAGCTCGCCGACGAGTTGAACCGGCGCTCGAACAACGATGTGGTGACGTACGTGCGCGGCAAGCGCATCCACTACACGAACATTTGCCGCGCCGAGTGTTCGTTCTGTTCCTTCCGCCGGACCAAGGTGCAGAAGAGCGCCTTCACGCTCTCTCCGGCGGAGGTCGTCCGGATGATCCGGGAGGCCGGACCGATTCGCCAGGTCACGTTGCAGGGCGGACTCAATCCCGATCTCAACCTCCAGCACCATTTGGAGATGGTCCGGACGGTCCGCGAGGAATTCCCCTCGCTCCATATCGAGGCCTACTCTCCGTCCGAGGTGCACTTCGTCGCCCGCCGCGCCCGCACCTCGATCCAGGACGTCCTGCGCCGGCTTCGGGACGCGGGCCTGGACTCCATGCCGGGCGATTCCGCCGACATCCTCAACGACAAGGTCCGGAAGAAGATCTGTCCGGACAAGCTGCGCACGAACGATTGGGTGGCCGTCGTGAAAACGGCGCACCGCCTCGGGATTCCGACGACGGCCACCATTCTCTTCGGACACATCGAGGACGAGATCAACACGTGCGAACACCTGGAGATCATCAAGAACATCCAGAAGGAAACGGGGGGCTTCTCCGCGTTCGAACCCGTCCCGTTCATCCCCAAGGACACCTCGCTGGCTCGGTCGAAGAAAATCAAGGGCCCGCCGTCCTTGGAGTCCGCGCTCCGGCTGGTCGCGATCTCGCGCATCTTCTTCTGCCGGCTCATCAAGAACATCACCCTCGACTGGACCAAAGTCGGGCTCGCCGGGGCCGTGGAGTCGACGAAGATGGGGGCCAACGATCTGGGAAGCTTCTCGGTCGATTCCTGGGTGATTCGCGGTCCCGAGGCGAACGGGAAGCTCCATGTTCCCTCGACCGTGGTCCGATCCGCCGTTCAAAAGGCGGGCCGCATCCCGCAGGAGCGCGCCCCCTTCGACGGCCGCCTCATCCCGGCGGTGCGGACGCGGAAAGAGGAACTGATCCTCGTCTAGAAACAGTGGAGCCGCCCCGGAGCGGGTTCGGGGCGGCTCGAACGCGTTTCGCTGCCTGGAATTCTCCGGTCTGCGAGTCCGTTTCCGAGAACCGCCCGTCGATGCTCGTTTAATTCCCCACCACCCTGTGCTATCATCCGGCCGAAATGGTTCGATTGCTCCTCCTCCTCGCTCTCGCTCTGCCCGCGTCTGCGGACGAAATCGAGCTCAACGACGGCACGGTCATCGAGGGAAAGGTCACCGACCTCGGCGACTCGGTGCGGATCAGCCGGAGCGGCGGGTCGATCGTCTACCCCAAGTCGGTGGTCAAGCGGATCACGTACAAGAAAACGCGCGAGGAGGAGTACGCCGAACGCGCGAAATCGCTCAAGGACGACGATCTCTCCGGTCACCTTGCGCTCGCAAAATGGTGCCTCGAGCATCGCCTTCGGGACGAAGCCGCGGTGGAATTTCGAACGGTGCTCGGTCTCGATCCCGACCACGAGGAGGCCCGCGCCGCCCTCGGGTACCGGCGGTACAACGGTCAGTGGATGACCGAGGATGAAATCAAGCAGGCGCAAGGATACGTCAAACACAAGGGCAAGTGGGTCACCCCCGAGGAGCGCGACCTCGATCTCGCGCTCGAAGCGCAGAAGGAGCTCGACCGGAAGATTTTCGCGGAGGTTCAGAAACAGCTGGAACGCATCGGCGCCTCCAAGGAGGAAGTGCGCAAGGAAGCCGCCGAGCGGCTGGCCACGATCGCCGACTCGTTCAAGACGAAGCCCTTTCTCGCCGCTCTGAGTTCTTCGAACGACCGGGTCCGGCTTTTCGCCGTCGAAGAGTTGGGCCGGATGAAGGAGAAGGCCGCGGTGAAGCCTCTCGCGCGGCGAGTCGTTTGGGATCCCCGCGAGGAAACCCGCGCGGCGGCGCTCCGGGCGCTCCGTTCGATCGGAGATCCCGACACGATTCTCCATCTTCTCCCGTTCTTGGAAGAGGATTCGGCCTCCGCTCGGATGCGGGCCGAGACGGCCCTCGGCCAATTCCCCGATCTCCGGTCGGTCCCCGCCTTGATCCATCTTCTCGGGTCCGCGAGCGATACGCTGAAGTTCATCGAGAAGTACGAGGGTCAGATGGCCCAGATGCTGCGTCGCACGCTTCTCTTGCGAAACGGACAGAGAATTCAGGTCCCCCCGACCGTGCGCATCGACATCGACCTCTTCGACGCGCAGACGAAAGCGCGCCTCGAGGCGGAGCGGGACACGTGCCTGTCCGCGCTTCGCGCGACCACGGGCAAGGACTTCGGGGAGGATGCCGGGAGATGGGCCGACTGGTACCGGAAACACAAGAAGCCATGAACGTCCTCATCGTGGGAAGCGGGGGACGCGAACACGCCCTGGCCTGGAAAATCGCGCAATCCCCCCTCGCGAAAAAGGTGTGGTGCGCGCCCGGCAACGCCGGAATCGCGGCCGTCGCCGAGTGCGTGGACATCATGCCCGACAACATCGAAGGATTGGCGCGCTTCGCCAGGAGGGAATCGATCGATCTTACGGTGGTCGGTCCCGAGATGCCGCTGTGCGAGGGGATCGTCGACCAGTTCGAATCGGAGAAGAGGCGCATCTTCGGGCCGTCGAAAGAGGCGGCCCAGATCGAGGGGAGCAAGGTCTTCTGCAAGAATCTGCTTCGGAGGTACGGGATCCCTACGGCGAATTTCCGGGTGTTCCAACAATCGAAAGCCGCCGTTTCGTTCGCGAGGTTAGGGAAGTTTCCTCTCGTGGTCAAGGCGGACGGCCTCGCGGGAGGCAAGGGCGCGGTCATTTGCCAAAACGAGAGCGAGGCCGTCGTCGCGATCGAAGCGATGATGGAGAAGAAGATCTTCGGAAAGGCCGGAGAGCAGGTGGTGATCGAGGAATTCTTGAACGGAGTAGAATCCTCCGTCATGGCGCTCACCGACGGACAGAGCCTGTACGTCCTGGAGACCGCGCAGGATCATAAGCGGGTATACGACGGCGATCGCGGCCCCAACACCGGCGGGATGGGCGCCTGCTCCCCCGCACCCGTGGTCTCCGACCGCGACTACGCGCGGGCCGAGCGGGAAATCCTCGTACCGATCGTCCACGCGATGAAGAACGAAGGACGCCGCTTCAAGGGTCTCCTCTACGCCGGAATCATCTTCACCAAGAGCGGTCCGAAAGTGCTCGAGTTCAACGCCCGGTTCGGGGATCCGGAGACGCAGCCTCTGATGCTGCGTTGGAAAAGCGATCTCGTCCCGGCGCTCCTCGCGGTGATCGAGGACAAGTTGGACGCGGCGGAGATCGAGTGGGACCCGCGACCCGCCGTGTGCGTCGTGATGGCCTCGGGCGGTTATCCCGGCCACTACGAAACCGGATACGAGATCGAGGGGCTCGAGGGCGTGACGGACGCGGTCGTCTTCCATGCCGGGACCGCGAAGCGGGAGGAAAAGATCGTGACCACCGGGGGACGCGTTCTTGGGGTCACGGCGCTCGGCGACGATCTCGCGGCAGCGCGGGACCGCGCTTATGCCGCCACAAAGAGGATCGCTTTCCGCGGGGCCCATTTCCGAACCGACATCGGATCCAGGAAACCGTGACGGTCCCGTCTCCCAATCGCGTCAACCTCGTCGACCTCGCGCTCTTGCTTTTGGCCCTCTCCGTAGCGGCGGCGCTCGTGATCCACGTCGTCGTTCCGTCTCCCCTGCGGCGAGCCGTCCTCGACGAGGCCGACCGCCGGCCGGTCGAGATCGTGGCCCAATCCGACGCCGTCTTCTTGGCACGGCTGATGACACCGGGAGATACCCAAGGACCGGGGCAGATTCGAATCGAACTGCTCGATTTTCGGATCGAGGAAGGTCGGCTCCAGGCTCGATTCCGGGTCCCCGCGCGAACGTGGCGCGGCCACCTTCAGTACGGAGAGACGACGTTGGCCGTCGGGGAGCGGTTCGAGTTTCACTCGGGCGGATACAAGTTCGTCGGGACGATCGTCCATGTCGCTCCTTGAAGAATCCTGGACGTTTCGGACGCTCTCGCGGCCCTCCCCGCTTCCCGCCTCGCGACTTTGGCGACTGCCTTGGAGCCGGGCCTGGGAGCCGATTGTATTCGTGGCCGTGGGGTTGGCGGTCGGCGCGCGCCACGGCACCGTGGCCGGAGTGGCCGCGGGCGCCTGCGTGATCGCGTTGACCGAACTGGCGGCACGGCGCCCCCATTGGGCGGTCTCGTTCCTGGCCTTCGCGTACGCCGCGGCGCCCCGACTCGACGCGCAACTCCGCGCGGAAGATTTCGCGACGCTGGGACTTCTCCTGGCCGCGCTTCGAACGCGCCGTCCGTTCGCGACTCCCCTCGACCGACCGATCGCGATTTGGCTCCTGGCCATCGGGCTTTCCCTCTCCGTCGGACTCCTCTCCGGAACGATCGCGCGCCCCGCGATGGGGGCCTTCACCGCGCTCAAGATCCTCGAGTACCTGATCGCCTTTTACGCCGCTGTTCGGCTTCGTGCCCGACTCGAACCGGCTCTCTTTCTCGCGCTGATGTGGCTGGTCCTATGGGGCGCCGTCGAGTCGTGGACGACGAACGGGCGGATCTTCGATCGACCGCCGTACAAGGCCGAGGCGAACCATGTCGGGGGATTCGCCGCTCTCTGCGCCGCCTGGTCCTATGGGCGGATTTCGGAACGCTCGACGCCGCGCGACTGGACCCTCCTGGCCGCCTCGGTCGGCCTGGCGGCGTTGACTCAATCGCGCATCGCACTCCTGGCCTTAGGCGTCGTGAGCGTTCTCCAGCTCTTCCGCGCGCGCGTCCGAATCCCGGCCGTCCTGATCCTCCTCCTCGGCGCGTTGGCCCTCCTCGGGCCGCTGAAGCCTCGGTGGACGGAGGCTCCGAGGGAATGGCGGACCTTTCGGCGGACGGAGGCGCGCGTCGCGGAGGGCTTTCCCCCCGTGTTCAGCTACACTCGAAATCGATTCGAGGTGTGGGCGCTCCTCGCCGACGACTTTGCGCGGTACCCCATCGTCGGTACGGGACCCGGATCGCGGGACCGAGTCCTGTACGAAAACGCCGGCGCCATGATCGCCTGCGAACTCGGCGCCGTCGGGATCGGGGCGTTTCTCCTCCTGCTCGTGGCGATATTCCTTCACGCACGAGTCTCCTGGGGCGCCATATCGGCCACCCTCGCCATGCTCGTCCTCGGATTGGCTTCGATCAGTTTTTTCCTGGCCCGAGAGGCGGGACCCTGGTGGATGATGGTAGGCTCCGCCCTCGCCGGATATACTCCGCGGGACGGAGAATCTTCCCTTGTCGACCCTGCAGACTCGGCAGGCGCTTGACGGCTCGCTCGTCCGCCTCACCCTGAACCGTCCGGATCGATTGAACGCGTTCGACGCACCCATGCTTCGCGAACTCGGAGAGGCCTCGCGATCGATCGCGGAATCCAAGGCGCGGCTGGTCGTGATCGACGGCTCCGGCAAGGCGTTCTCCGCGGGAGGCGACCTCGCCGCGGCGTCCGCGAGCGGGAACGCGTCGAGCTATCTCGGCACTCTCGCGCGGCAGTTCCACGCGGTCCTGGAATCGTTCGCATCGCTGGAGGCCGTGATTGTGACCGTCGTGAACGGGGCCGCGGTCGGAGGAGGGTTCGCGCTCGCCCTCGCCGGAGATCTCCGGTACGCCACGCCGGACGCTCGGTTTCGGATCGGCTACGGCAGGGCGGGACTCACGGTCGACGGAGGGATTTCCTGGCGACTTCCCCGCCTGATCGGACTGGCCCAGGCTCAACGCCTGATCATCGAAGATCCCGACGTCGGTCCCGAAGAGGCGCTTGCGCTGGGACTCGTGCACGACATCTTCCCCGCGTCGGACCTCCCAGCGAGGTGCGAAGCGATCCTCGAGAGTCTCCGCCGACAGGGTCGCATGGCCGTCGTCCGGAATCGATCGCTTCTCGCCGCGGGAGCTTCCCGGTCGTTGCGCGAAAGCCTGGAGGCCGAGGCGGAGACCATCCGCCTGAGCGCGGGCACGGCCGACGGTGCCGAGGGAATTCGAGCGTTTCTGGAAAAGCGCGCGGCCAAGTTTCAGGGATGATCGTGTTTCGCCGGCCCCGGCGTAGGGCTCGCTTCGTCCAGGTGATGGACGTACGGATGAAGCACTTCGTGAACCTCCGACGGGAAGATCCCGTGTAGGGCGTCGATCGTCTTCGCCGCGTACCGGCCGACGGAGGTCGGAAGAATCGCCTCCCGCAGGCGCACCGACAGCGTGGAGGAGAAGAAGACGAGGACCAGGACGATCAGCCACCCCTTGATCGCGCCCAGCACTCCGCCCAGATGGCGGTCCCACTCTCGAAGGTGCCACCGGTCGAGCAGCTTGCGATAGAAGAGAGCGACCAGATAGGTGCCGAGGCTCGTCAGCGCGTAGGAAACGAGCATCGCCACGAAACGGTTGAGCGGGGCTTTGGTTCCGAACCACGGAGCGATTTGTGCGGACAGAGGGATCGCCACGACGAATCCGAGAACGAGCGAGACGATCCCGGCGAGCTGCCAGGCGAAACCTTTCCAGATACCGAAAACGACGGCCGTTACCAAGATGGCGATCGCCAAGATCGTGATCATCTTCTTCTCATTGTACGACGCCCAAACCCTCGGGGACGAGAGGTTCTTCGAATGCCGTACTGCCGATGGGCATCGCGAGGATGAGAGCGATGCCGGCTTGAGTTGAATCGAGTCAGCGGGATCAAGGAGTGACCCAGTCTCCAAGCTGAGAGAGAGCATCTTCCTCGGTCAAGCTGTCGGCGGCAGAGTGGGTCTTTTTCGGCACCCACTGCGGATAGGGAGTCGTGACGATCTCGTGAGCCCCGCCCCTCGTATGTCTCTCGCGGATCGCGGCGAGCTTGGCTCGCCCGAGATGCGAGGCCATTCGCACGACGGCCGGCCACAGCCTTCGGTGTACGAAGGTGATCTTCTGGAGGATCAATCGGCACGTCAGGATATCCCCGGAGTCCCGGACCGCGCGGGTCACGTTGAAGATCTCGTTCCCTTTCGGGTGACCCCACCAGCTCCCTCGGATCGACCCGCCGGCGATCGCTTCCGCCAGGCTGGGAACGGGGCCGCGGGCGCCTTCCAACACGACTCCGTGGCGTTCGACGAAGGCGAGGGCTTGCTTGGGAGTCACGGTGTGACGGTACCCGCCCATGGCTCCCCTTTCAAGAACATAGGACCGAGGCCCCCTCGCCTCGGAGGAGAGAACGGAAAGGTGATCCCCGAATTGCCAAGCGCCGTCGGCGATGGTAGCCTGAAGGCGAAGAGGGAGGAATCGGATGGCCCGCGCCGACATCGGAATGCTGACTCGGGAAGCCCTAGCACGCGAGGTGCGCGCCGGCCACATCGACACCGTATTGCTCGGGTTCACCGATCCCTACGGCCGGTTCGTGGGAAAGAGGCTCGACGCCGAGTTCTTTCTCGAACAACCGGACATTCACGCCTGCGATTACCTGCTCACGGTCGACATGGAAATGGTTCCCGTCCCCGGCTATGCCTTCGCCGATTGGGAAAAGGGTTACGGCGACGTCCTGGTCACCCCAGATTGGGAAACCCTGCGACGGGCAAGCTGGCTGCCCAAGACGGCGATGGTCATCGGGGACGTCAGAGAGGCGAAGACCCGAACCCTGGTTTCAGTGGCGCCCCGCACCATCCTGCGACGCCAGATCGAGAGGGCCGGCTATCGGATCATGGCCGCCTCGGAATTGGAGTACTATCTGTTCCAAAACTCCTACCGCGACGCCGCGGGCCGGCAGTACCGCGGCCTCGAACCCGCCGGTTGGTACCGCCAAGACTATCATGCGCTCCAAGGGGCGCGTGAAGAGTCCTTCCAGGCGGCCGCGCGGCGATACCTGAGGCAATCCGGCGCCCCCGTCGAAAACGCGAAGGGGGAATGGGGCCTGGGACAGCACGAACTCAATATTCGGTACGCGGACGCGCTCGCGATGGCGGATCGCCACGTGGTGTACAAGCAATGCCTCAAGGAGCTCGCGGATCAGATGGGAATCAGCGTCACCTTCATGGCCAAGTATGCCGCCGACCAAGCCGGCTCCAGTTGCCACATCCACATGAGTCTCTGGAACAAGAATCGCCCGGGGTTTGCCGACGAGAAGATCTTCCGGTGGTTTCTCGGAGGCTGGCTCGCGCACGCGCCCGAGGTGATGGTCCTGTATGCTCCGACGGTGAACTCGTACAAGCGCTACCGGTCGGGCTCGTGGGCGCCGACGCGGCTTGCCTGGAGCTACGACAACCGCACCGCCGGCTTCCGCGTGGTGGGGGAAGGCCGGAGCCTCCGAATCGAGTGCCGCATTCCCGGGGCGGATTGCAACCCGTATCTCGCGCATGCGGCGGCCATCGCGTCGGGAATGGATGGAATCGCCCGGAAGATCGATCCTCCGGCCGCGTTTGAGGGCGACACCTACGCGGCGCAGAAACTTCCGCAGGTCCCGCGGACGCTGCGCGACGCTTTGGCCCTCTTCGAAAACAGTTCCTTCGCGCGCCAGGCTTTCGGCGTCGACGTCGTCGCGCACTATTCCCATTTCTTCCGAACCGAACAGGAAGCCTATGACGAGGCCGTGACCGACTGGGAGCGGCAAAGGTATTTCGAGAGAATCTGACCATGCGACTCGAGAACAAGGTCGCGTTGATCACGGGCGCGGGAGGCGGCATCGGCCGCGAGACCGCGCTCCTCTTCGCCCGGGAGGGCGCGAAGATCGTCGCCGTCGACGTGAACGAGACGGCCGCACGGGAAACGGTCGAGGGGAGCGGCGGAGTCGTGTGCCGGGCCGACGTTTCCAAAGCCCTCGACTGCCAAGGCATGGTCGCGATGGCCGAGAAGACCTTCGGCCGGCTCGACGTGCTCTTCAACAACGCCGGAATCATGCTGCCCGACGACGACGACGCCGTGCGGACGGACGAGTCGGTCTGGGAAAGAACGATGGGGGTCAATCTCAAGGGCGTCTTCTTCGGCTGTAAGTTCGGGATCCCCGCCCTGCGCCGCGCCGGCGGCGGCTCGATCATCAACACCGCCTCGTTCGTGGCCTTCCTGGGCGCCGCCACGCCCCAGCTCGCTTATACGGCCAGCAAGGGCGGCGTTCTATCGATGACCCGCGAACTCGCCGTCATCCACGCGCGCGAAAAGATCCGCGTGAATGCACTCTGCCCCGGTCCGCTCCACACCGAGCTGCTCATGAAGGTCCTCGATACCGAAGAAAAACAACGGCGCCGCCTGGTGCACATTCCGATGGGTCGGTTCGGCGAGGCGAAGGAAATCGCCAAGGCCGCCCTGTTCCTGGCGTCCGAGGATTCGTCGTTCATGACGGGAGCGTCCCTGGTCGTCGACGGCGGAATCACGGCCGCCTATGTGACGCCCGAGTGATGGAGCGCGTCAGACCGGTAGGCTTCGTGGCCGCGGTGGCGGCGCAGGCGCGCCGCGATCCGCGGCGTGGAGGCGAGTCGGAGCCTGACTCCGGCTCAAGCAACATGGCTTTCGATCTCGGACGTTGCGCACGATGGGATACTCCCTACCGTGAGATGATAGAGCGGTGACGTGGCGATCCTCGTGCAGTTTCTTCGGTGGAGCGACCTCGATCCTACGGGCCGCAGCTTCGATCCGAACCTCGCCCGAGATGCCGCGGAGGAATGTCTTGCCCGTGCCCTCGGGGACAATGTCACGGGGGACCGCGAGGAGCTTGAAGCCTCCCTCGACCGTGCGCTCCTGGCCAAGTACGGGGCCTGGGCCGCGGGATGGCGTTGGGCGGCCAGCGAGCCGGGGGGCGGTGGTCCGATCAGGGCGTGGTGTTGCGCGCGGGACAGCCTCCTCCGATCCGATGACCCCGGTCCGAAGGCATCCGTGGATCGGGTCGTCGGCGCGCTTCAAGAATGGCGAAACTTCCTCGGCGAACTCGCGCGGATATTCCGGACTCTCCGTGATGCGGACGCCGGGGTGCCGATCCAGCAGGCGGTGGAGCACGCGGCAGCTCGTCTCCTTCCTGTCGTATTGGAGCGCACTTCGGCGGAGGATGCTTGGTACACAACTTTCGTCCGTGTGCTGAGTTGGTATCTGGAATCCTGTGGGCACTCGGGAGAGAAAGTACGAGAGGCAGTAGCCGACGTCGTTTCTGGACGGTTTTCGAGCTGGGTGGCTCCCGACGACGCGACCGGACTCGAGACCTACCGGGATCTCGGCCAAGAGGTCGCCCTCTCCCTTCAGGCCCCGGAGGATCGGCGCGATGCGCTTTCCGCATGGCTTGCGATCCGAGACGCCGCCTTCACTTGTCCACCGGGCTCCCCTTCGCGTGATCCTGTTCAATCCGACGCCCACCGGCGTTACATCGACGGTCCTGAGCGCGCGCGAGACCCTCTCCGTTCGCGGAACATGGCGGCCGCCCTCGAGGTTTGCCGGGCATCCGCCCTGCAGGGCGAGCCAATCACCTTCGGTCGACTCGCATCGTGGCAAGCGCTCGTGCTCGGAGAGGAAAGAGTCGAATTCCGCACCGCCGATGCCTACGCCAAGGACGGACGCGAGCGTTATCCGATTGCTCCAGATACGCGGACCCAATTCGAGAAAGCGCTCTCTCAAGCGAACGAACCCACGACTCCTTTGGCCGTCCGCGCCGCCCGCGCGTACCTCGACGTCTGCTTCTTCCACCCGTTCGACGACCGGAACGGCCGATCGGCTCGACTGGCCCTCGATCACACTCTAACGAAGGAGGGGCTCGCGTTGCCTTCGGTCGAACCGCTCTTCGTCGTCGGGCGGGCCGCGGACGATTCCCACGGCGCGCGGTGCTTCGCATCCGTCCTCGATCACCTGACGGGTCCTCCGGCGGCCCTCCGCAGATAGCCGCGTTCAGAATCCGTTCTTCGGATTCCTCCTCCGGGAAGCCGGTCGATTCCGCACTACTCCCAGACGATGGAAGGAGAGTGTCATGGCCATCCCGCACAAGATCTCCTGGTGCCGTCCCCTGCGAAAATTGATTGAGTACGAAGCCGACAACGGAAGGGTTTCGACTCTCAAGACCTATCATCCGCTGGCGTTCAACCTCCTCATGCCGCTGAACACGGACATCCCGAGCAAGTACGGGTCCGTGGACGTGGATTGGATGTTCCGCGTCGCCCCCGTGTCGATCCACCCGGGCACCGGCTTTTTCGTCTACGGGGCGGCCAAGACGATTTGGAATACGGGCAAGGGAGTGGCGGGCTGGTTCGTCAAGGATCCCATGCTCAAGTTCAACTATGGGAGCATTTTTCAAGGGGGGAACCGACGGGCGGCCTGGGTCGCCCACAAGTGGTTGACCAGCGGGGACACCTTGGAGGAGGTCTTCGCGCCCGCACTCGAATTCCTCCAAGATCACTGTACGGACGAGAGCATCTGCTCGCTTCCGTACGACGACGACAATTAGCGATCCCGCCGACCGAGCGCGCGAATCCGAGTCAGGGACCCCGGACGACATGCCGTGGAAACCGATAGGGTTTGGCCGGTCCATTCGACTGAAGGACGACCGTGTGATAGCCCCCGGCCCAGACGCCCACGATCCCCGATAGGCCCGGGACCTGGTTGGGGATGAACTTGTCTACCGTTGTTCCGTCTCCGAGCGTCCCCTGGATGTTCCGACCCCACGTCCACACCGTCCCGTCTTCGAGCAAAGCGGCCGTATGGAGCCAGCCTGCGGCGACCGCCTTTACCCTCGCGAATTCGACCAAGTTCACGGGCTCGGTTCGGTCGGTCAGAGTGCCGTCTCCAAGCTGGCCGTGGTTGTTCATTCCCCAGGTCCGAACGGTCCCGTCCCGCAGGAGTGCGACACTGTGATCGTTGCTCGTGCCGACCGTCGTCACACCGCTGATCACGATTTCCACTGGGCTGAGTCGGGCGACCGTCGTCCCATCCCCGAGTTGTCCCCGGCTGTTCCGCCCCCACGCGCGGACGGTCCCATCCTTTCGGAGCGCGAGTGCATGGTACCCACCGACCGCAACGGACGAGACCGTGTCCAACCCCGAGACCCGCATCGGCGTCGCATGAGCCTCCGTCGTTCCGTCCCCGAGCTGGCCCGAGGCATTCGCGCCCCAGGCCCAAACGGTTCCATCGGCCCGGACCGCCACGCTGTGATGGGCTCCCGCCCCAATAGCGACGACCTCGGTCAGTCCGGGGACGGGCACGGGGCTGAGGCGGTTCGTCGTGGTTCCATCCCCCAGTTGACCCTTGGCATTATTGCCCCACGCGCGCACGGTACCGTTCCTCAGGACGGCGATCGTGTGATTCAGCCCCGCGGCCACCGCGACGACGCCGGAGATTCCCGGGATCGGCACGGGAGCCGTCCGATAGACCGTGCTACCGTCTCCGAGTTGTCCGAACCCATTCGCTCCCCACGACCGCAAAGTGCCGTCTTCTCGTACGACGACCATGTGCCAGTGGCTGGCCGAGACGGACGTGACCTCCGAAAGATCGACGACCCGACCCGGAACGGCGCCGATTCCGATGGTTCCGTTCCCGAGTTGGCCGGAGTCGTTCAACCCCCAAGCGAAGACATGTCCATCGGCCCGGAGGGCCAGGGCGTGGCCCGACGAATTCGCGGCCGTCACGGCGACCACGTCGGTCAGTCCGACGACCGGGACCGGCGTCGAGGTCGCGTCGGTGCCGCCGTTTCCGAGAATGCCGCTGCTTCCATGTCCCCAGGTCCGGATCGTATGGTCACCGAGGAGGGCCATCGACACGGACGATCCGCCCGCAATGGCGACGACTCCGGCCAGCCCGGAAACTTGCGTTGCGAAAAGCGTGGGGGGGACGGGCGCTCCCGTCAGACTAGCTATATCGAACCCCCAGGACCACACCGTGCCGTCGCTCCGTAACGCGAGGGCGTGGTACGTGCCGGCCGAAACGGCGACGACTCCCGAGAGACCTGCGACCGGGGCGGGTGCGGATCGAGTCGTTGTTGTACCGTCGCCCAATTGACCGTAGGAATTGCTCCCCCACGCCCAAACCGTTCCGTCGTAGCGGAGCGCCAACGTGTAGGAGAGACCCGCCGAAACCGCGATTAGGCCGGAGAGAGCCGGGACCATGGCCGGGACGCTGGAACCTTCCCCCCACGTCCAGACGGTCCCGTCGTCCCGCAATGCCACGACATGGTAGTAGCCCGCCGCGATCGCGATCATATCTGTAAGACCCGGGACCGTCGTCGGAGTGAAGGTATCGGAGGACGCTCCGGTGCCGTGCGCCTGTCCCGCCCCCCACGCGCTGACGGTGCCATTGTGGTGAAGGGCCACGGAGAAGCGGTAGCCCAGCGCGGCAGAGACGACGTCGGAAACGCCCACGGACACGGGGACGGATCGAGCAGTCTCGGTCCCATCTCCCAGTTGTCCGGATCCGTTCCATCCCCACGCGCGGAGCGTCCCGTCGCCCAGGAGGGCAGCACTATGGAACGGGCCTGTGTACACCCCGACGGCGTTCTCGATTCCCAAGACCGGAGCGGGCATAGCGTAGGGACCCGGGGTTCCGTGGCCAAGTTGTCCGAACCTGTTGTCCCCCCACGTCCACACGACTCCGCGAAGGCGATCGGCTTCCCCACGATCCGACCCGCAGCCGAACGGCAACAAGAGAAGCGACAGAAACACCTTTCTCATGAGCCCTACTACGAGGCGAATCCAGGTTCCGGAGGTGGGAAATCCACGACGGGAATCGCACCGACATCTTCAGGCCGACCCTCCTGTCCCCGATGACGTAGGGTCCGTGGCAACAAACTCACGCTTGTGTACTACGGTTCCCCCGGCGATTTCGGAGTAGGAGGCTCCCGCGAGGCCGGGGGGATCGCCGTCGCGTCGACGGGCGAGCTCTTGGACGCTGTCGCGATCCTACCCCTACGTGGTCGTAGTCGCCGACGGCACGGGCACGTGGTACGTCGACTAGCCTCAAACCAACCGGCGAGGCGAAACTCGAAGTTCGAATCCCTATCGCTATTTCAGGAGCCCCTTCGCGACCGCGGCCTCGAGAACAAGTTGGAGGTACCCCTTCCGGGCGGTGCTTCCCTGAATCGTCTCCACTCCACAGATCGTCCAGGGATGTCGAATCCTGCCGCTGGGCTCCCATTCTGATCCCCACTCCGATCCGTTCCGCAACGCGTTCATGGCCTTGATGAACTCATCCCAGGTCGGCGACGCGGGCATCCCCAGCGCGAAGCGCATATAGTCCGCCGCCTCCACCAGGGAGACTTTGCCGATCTTGTTCGGCGTGTCGATCTTGGAACTGTGGCGCAAATCGAGGATCGGGCTCATGGATCGCCGCAGCTCTCCCTGCTGCGAAGCGAAGTAGACGGTATTCGGCGCGGGGCTCGCGGGGATCGGAGAAGGGAACGTGGCGTCGTGGTGGGCCCACATGTAGTCGGCACTCTTGTACCAGAAGTCGAAGGCATCCGGCTTCTTGAGCAGAATGTGCTTCTGGTCGATGTTCTGGCTGGCGTAGGCCGCGGTCTCTTCACTGTACCCTCCGCTGATGAACGCCGCATGATGTCTCACGGGCTTCGCGTTCTTCCCCTCCTTTCTTGCCTTCTCTTTGGGGTCGTCGTTCTTGTCCTCGGCTTCCTTGCTTTTCAGCCACTGGTTCCAGGCGTCGGGAGAAGGAAAATTCTTCCGGCCGCCGTCGGCCGGGTCGTCCTCGGGGAAGAATTTGCCGTCGACCGTCTTCCCGACCGGTCCGACCGCGTCGAAGCACACGATCCCGTCGATCCGGGGGGCGGCGGGGGACTTGAACCACTGGAACACGATGTTCATGCCGGA
>Ga0114945_10000756_pt1 | contig 20700 bp, 18 predicted proteins | sample OV2TP3_FD_87194 | JGI IMG/M metagenome (GOLD analysis project Ga0114945, IMG submission 87194) | Hot spring microbial communities from Beatty, Nevada to study Microbial Dark Matter (Phase II) - OV2 TP3 | ecosystem: Environmental > Aquatic > Thermal springs > Hot (42-90C) | place: USA: Beatty...
AAAACCATCGACAAACTGATGAACAATGTGGCCCGCTTCCTCAACAACGTCTGGTCGTCTGGTCGAAAGACCATCCCCAGGGCTGCCTGACCTGTGCACAATATTCATGAAAAGCTATTTAGGCTTCGCGATTGTCGGCGTTGCTCGACGAGCCGATAGTTACGAAAAACGCCTTCAGCTACTTCATGCCGCCCACGAGCTCTCTCGCGGTGGGCGCACTCTCCAAGTGCCTAGTTCCATCATGCGCCAAGCGGTGAATGAGGCCATCAAGGCCATCGTCAACCATGAGGTTGAGCGCGCCGTGCATGGCGAAACCGACGCACAGACCATACATACCGAATTGCGCAGGTTCGTGAATAGCGCATGGGATTCCGTGCCCGCTCAGACAGCCCTTCTGATCAATGAACAACTGTTTGAGAAGGTGAACGGCGTCCTAGTGGAACGGGCAGGCGATGCCGATTTCGAAAAGCGGTTTGTGCGGGACAACGTTGAAGCGGTCCTTAAGATGGAGCTCCCCTCTCGTCTCGAGAAGACGAGAGATCAATGGGTCGAGACCGCTCGGCACGTGGCGCCCACAGCTCTGTCAGTTGCAATCACCGCTACCAGTCCCCCCCAAAACCTCTCGAAGACTCTTGCATCTGGACGAGGGGAGCTCGACAAGGCCTTGGAGACTGCAAGCACGGAACTGCTACAGAGCGCTCTCGAGAGCTGTGAGGATGCCCTCGTAGAGAACCTTCGTCTCCGCTTGGACGTCGAAGCCCAGGCGATGAAGCCAGTTTCAGAGTTACGCATCAGGAATCAGCCGGATCGTTTCTTCATGGAGGCCAAACAACTCCTTGAGCAAGGCAATCCAATAGCAAAGAAGAAGTTTGAGGATCTGCACTTTAACAAGTCCACCGATACTATTGCCAAAGAGTGGTATGCCTATGCGATCAAACGTTTCGGTACGCCTGGGGATAGGTTTGACGTAATCGAGCTCCTGATGGACGCGAAGCGTTCTCAGTATTTTCGTATTGAGTTCAGCTGGCCTGCGCTCTGGAATCTCGCCTGCGAACTGAGAAATCTGGAAACTCGGGAGCATGAGGCTTTGGATGTTCTATTGCCTGTCTTGGAAACCGACCAACATGACTCACGTGTATTCAAACTGTGCCTTCTCTGGGCACTGGATGATGAGCGCGAGGACGTGCTGCGGCGACTCCTTAAGCGTTCTCTTTTCTTCGAGGCCCAGTTGCTAGCTACGCTGTATGGGATTCGCGACGGCTCACAGAGTGAGGAGGACCGCACCGACGATTTCAGACGGGTGAATCGCATTCTGCGCAATCCCGATCAAGACTTCCCACTCCCGCACGAGAAGCTGAGTCTCAACCAACTCGATCAGTTCACCCGCGAATTCGTTGGCAACTCGATGATTCTCGCAGGAGTCGAATGGTTCCAACAGCGGCTCGCAATCGGTGGGGAGCGCTATTCCTTCAAGAACTGGCAATGCCTCGCGAGGCTATACGAAGAGGCGGGGAACAAGGCTGCTACCTGGCGGTGTAAGGCACAGGAGTGGGACACAACTGTCAAACAGAGAAACACACCGAACGCTCGAAAGAGGATCGCACTCAATACAATCCTGCGGTGGGCTCAGCAGGAGAACTTTCAGAGGGATGCGATGCGCCTTCTGAGGAGAGATGCGCGTGCGGTCGAGATGGACCCGAATGACATTCTGCTCTGGGAGAAGAAGCTTGCTGTCCAGCATGCGCCAGTGAAGCCGCCTGATGGGAATGACGAGGATAAGACTCCCAAACGCGGAATGAAGCCCGAAGAGGCCGATGCAACTATTCGGGATCTCGCGCCGGCCTTCACAAAGGTCAACTCTGCCGATCAGCTCGCCGACAAGGCGCAGGATGCCATTCGTCTCCTTGATGCCTCTCTTGTGAAGAATCCAGCAGCTCCGGCTCGTTCCGTTGCGGCACTTCGCGAGATCATCCGACTAGCTGGAGTGTTTCGAGCAGGGGTGGATGCACAGCAAGCGCAGAGTGTCGCGCTTCAAATGAGAGAGCAGCTGGGTCCGTTGAGCGAAGACCGTGGATCAATGCCCTATGAACTAACGGGGCTGATGCAAGCGTCCGAACGCGTGATTCAGAGTCTGGTCGTCAGGGTCAAGGCGGTTTCTGAACTCAGCGTCGCCCAGCCATCGCAGATGCGAACCGTACTACCGCTTCCAGGTTCAGGTGGACGGGTCACCAGCCGCGTCTTCACGCGGATCAGCAACCCCGGCATGGAAGAGGCCCGTGACATTCAGGTCGAAATTATCCCAGGTTCTTCATGCGTTATCCCTCTCGAAAACCCCGTTTACTTTCATCGGCTTGCGCCAAACGAGAGTGAGATCGTCGAATTTCCCATTGAGGTCGCCCCTGGAATTGAAGATGGGGTTGAGTTGCGCGTGCAGGTTCGCTGTACGATAGGCAGAGTCCCGAGTGGCGGTAGCGCAAGCGGGCATGTTGCGGTTCGCGATCTTCCGGACTCCATTCCGGCACTCGACCGCTATACGACGGATCAGCCCGTCCCCGTGGACAGGCTGGACCTATTCCACGGCCGGAGCCGCGAGTTGCGCGAACTCAGCGAGGCGTTCTCCGGTGGCCGACTCTTACGACTGAACTTCATAAACGGCATCCGTGCCGTAGGCAAGTCTTCGCTTGTGAACCACCTCAGCCTTCATACCGGCCCGGACATCCTGCCGTTGCTTGTCAACATCGAAACGGTCTTGGCCGCTCCTCGAATGGATTCCATGCAGTTAGTACGCGGGATGATTCGCGAAGCCATCAAAAACGTCACTCATCTGCCAGAGTTCCCTCCGGGACTGTTGTCGCCGCCCGACGCCGAGGCTTTCAAGCTCGATCCACCCATGATCGTTCTCGACTCGTTCTTGGAAGACATGCGTCAGCGGTCCGGTAGGCAGAGCGTCCTTCTTGCTCTGGATGAGATGCAGGTGCTCGTAAAGAGGATTGCCGATCCGGATGATCCGCTGGATGACGGATTCCTTTCATGGCTACGCGACAAGATCCAGACACGATCCAATATTCTCGTGGTGTGCACCGGTTCAGAACCGTACGAATTGATGCGGAAGCGCTATGAGCACGGCCACAACGTCTGGAGGAATATCAAACCATATGATGTGAGTTTTGTAGATCGACAGGCAATGGAGAACATTGCGACTGTCCCAGTGCAGCCGGATGGCGTCTTTTGGTTGCCCGAAGCTCTGGATCGCCTGTGGGACACTACCGAAGGGCATCCGTGGATCATCCAACAGATTGCGACGGAAGTCATGGAAGCGCTCAACGCTGAGCTGCGGCGTGTTGTTGGTCCTGGTGATATTGATCGATCAGCCAGTAGAGTCGTCACACGCTCCGAGGTGGTAGGCCTATGGTGGAACGAGAAGCAAGGACTCATCAACAACTCGCACAAACAGATCGCTTACTTGATCTTGCAGAACCAAGCCACTGCGCGTCAGGGCATCGCCGAGTCGGAACTAATCGGCCTTTGCAAGCGCGGCGGTATCGCAACCTCGGCCCGATATATTGAGGAGATGAAGGCGCTCGAAGTGCTCACTCGGGCGGACCAGGGCGCTGAAATCCAATGGTGCATTCGAAGCGCGTTCCTTGAGCGCCATCTTGCACAAATGATGCAGCGCGAGTTGAGTGAAACCGGAGCAACGTTGGCGACTCACTTGCCCAACAGGCCATTGGCGCTGATGTTGGACTGGGAGAATATTAAGATCAGCTTGATGGAAGTGTTAAAGAAGATGCCACGTGAGCGAGCAGATGCCGTTCGCGACCGGTTGAATGGCGAATCACTCGGGGCCCACTTGCTGAAACTCGCCACGGGTTACGGAGATCCTCGGCAACGCTGGGTAGTCGCAGACTGGGACAGGGCCTTGTTCACCGGGGAACAGAAGGCACTGAGAGGGGCAGGGTTCTGGACAGAGATGGCGGGTACCGACAAGAAGAACGCGTCGGATCATGTGCTGATCGAGAAGATCCACTACGTCCTTAGGGTACATCCGGATATCATGGTCTATGTTCTGGGGACCGGCGACGGTGATTACGGAAGCGTCGTCTCGACCCTGAGAGAGAGTGGCAAGGACGTAATCCTATGGGTTCCTCACGAAGAGGCTATGAACAAGGCGTACAAGCACTTCCTTACTGGCCCCGACCGCATCCGAATCGAACTGCTTGACAACCTCGTTCTAGGTGAGGAAGCTCCCGTGTCTTCCAACCGATGAGGCATCTCAGGAGAGCCGATAGCCGCTGCACGCTGCACGGCACTGTCGATAATCGTGGCACCCGTTGACTTGCGTCTCTACGATAATCTGTTGTCTCACCCGACTACACAGGGGAGGCCGCATGACGGATCGAGACGCTCGCCAACGACTTAATGACGTCCTCAAGGAACTGTGGCTGCCGGCGATGCGTGGCCCGTTTTTCAGGAGGTTCAAGCGTGCGTGCGCCGTCAGCACCGCATCCAGCGAGCGCTGTGGGCGCCTCCACCTTGCCTCTTGAAGAAGGCATTGTAGGCCCTTCGACCGGAAACGGCTGCCAAGCAAGGGTCGACGCCCACGCGCTAAACACCTTCTGCTCTCCTATGGGATGGGTGGGAGCGCCGCCCGCCTTCCGCGAGCAAAAAGAAAAGCGCCCCGCACTATGCGGGGCGCTCTCTTCAGTCGTTCGCAAGCTCGCTACCGCACTCGTAGCAGACTTGACGGCAGACAAGCTCGTCAATGTTCGTCTGCGTGAGTTCGTAGCCCGCGTCAATCCACTCGCGAGTCTCAACCAGCATTCCCTCATACTCCTCGCGCAAGACAAGGGCGGGGCGCTGACAGGGGACGCAGAAGTAGGGTTTATCCATAATCACATTGTGGAGATTACTGATAAGCGCGGTGTTCGACGACGCACCGTGCGTAAAAGAAAGAGCGGGGGGGTTACCCCCGCTCTCTTTGCCTACTGCGCCGGCTTGGCTGGTTTGAGCTTTCCGGCAGCTAAGGCGCTCTCGCGCCCGTTGCCCTTGCTCGCCCCTCTTGCGCCTTTCAGTCCGTTGCGGTAGGATTCGAGCACCGCCTTTTTGACGAAGTCAATGACGGCCTCTACATCCCCCTCACGTTCGAGTTGCGCCCGTAGCGCCGTCTCGAAGTCTTCTAAGTAGCCCATATGGTTGTGTGGGTTGCTTTGTGAATCGCGGTGATCGACCGCTCACCGCGCCCAGCGGTCAAGCAGGGGGTGCGCCGCGCCTGTCAAGGTGGAGTCCCGAAGGGTCTACCTTGACAGTGCGTGGGGGGTTCCCTGCTACAATGGGAGATGGTGAGCGGTCGGTATGTTTTGGCGGGCGGCGGGGGTCTCAAAGAGAAAGCGTGCGGGAGATAGTTCCCCTCCCCTATGTCTGATGGAGAGAAAAACAGCAACCACCCCTCCTTGCGGGAGGGGTGGTTGAGCGGCTACCGCTTCGGTGATTCAATCGGAATCACAAGTTCAGCGATGACCGAAGTCTTGGACCTCGGCTGACCTTCTTGGGTCTGCCAGCGGGAGGTATCCAACCGCCCGATGACGAAGACCCGATGGCCTTTCCGTAGCCCTGCGGCGTAGGTGGCCGCCTTGCCGAAAACTGTCACCGGAACCACAGCTTTCTGTGTTTCCGTCCGTCCGTTGCTAATCAGGACGAACTTCGTGTAGGTGGTCGCCTTGGCCTTGCCGGTCTCTGGCTCATCCGCCAGGTTGCCGATCAGGTAAACTGCATTTACCATACGGTTGCTTCCTTTCTGCGACTGCTAACTTGTAAGGATCGCGGCCTTTCCCGTCGCCGGTATTGGCCGTTGCGGACCCGGCACAGACCGGGATTTGCGCGGTCAAGGTGGAGTCTCGAAGAGAAGCACCTTGACCGCGTAAGCAAATCGGAGGCTGTAGGGTTCCGCAGAAAGGACGATGCTTGCCGGTGATGGGCAGCCGCCAGAGCCGCACCAGCAGGCAGAAGGGAAGGTAGGGTGAAAGATGCAGACATGCAGGCTGGTGGACCAGGACCGACAAAGGCCGGGGCTACATACCCAAGTTCAGCAGCAACGAGCGGCCCCGCGAGCCGGTTGCGACCAGAAGCCCGGCAGCCGAACGGTTCAGGTGCTTTCTTCTCCCTCTCCTCCTGGGGGTGGGACGCCCGGAGGAGGAGAGGGAGATATGAGGGAGAGGAGAAGGGGATCGCCCGTATCCTGTCTTTGAGCAGCAGAGAAGCCCCGGATATCCGGGGCTTCTCTATTTTCGGCCAGGCCGGTCAGTAGCTGGCGAGGATAGTCACCAGCTCCCCGGTCTCGCGCTCCATCCGCTCGCAGAGTTCCACGAAGTCGGTGAAGCTCTTGATAGCCGGATCGTCGTCCGGGATGCTGCCCTTCCGATCGTGGACTAACCGCTCCCGCTGTTTGGCGAGCCGGATGGTTTCGGGCAACCGTTCGCGCAGCACCGCAGCCGGTATCTTGGCTTCACTGTCCGGGCTGTCAAACGCCTCGGCCACCAGGTGGCGCGTGGCGTAGGGTGCGCCGTGGTAAGCTTCTCGGAGATACCCGACGTGCCCATCCTCTACTGAAAAGCCGGTGAATTGAGCCTTTTCTTCCTCCTCGGTTTGGCCTTTCCACTTTGCGTAGATATCAATACCCATAAGGTTGAGGTTATGCTTGATAGTCGGTGAGCCGACCTGCTCACCCGACAGCCGGAGAGCAAGCGGGTCCCTGACCTGTCCAGGTGGAGCCTGAAAGGACGACCTTGACAGGTCAGGGTGCTTGCTACAATGGAAGAGGTGAGGAGAAGGCGACCAGACAGGATATGGGCGATGGGGACGAACATAAAAACGGGAGGCATTACGCCTCCCGTTTGTTGACCTCCATACCGAGGACGTGTTCCGCGATAATGGGAAGGTCGATCCAGAATCCGTCATCGCAGTAAGCATCTGCGAGTTTACCAGCGATCTCCTGCATGTCGCCATCGTCGATTTCAAGCGCTTCTTCTTCGCTGATGTGGAGCGCTTGCACGAGGTCTGCCCGACAGACAGAGGTTATGGGAAAGTCCTGATAGAACTTTTCAGCTTGTCGTCCATCCATAGGCAAGGGTTCCTTTCTCCTCCTCGGTGAGCCGACCTGCTCACCTGGCGTAGCGTCGAGCGGGCGAGGCTTTGGGCTGTCCAGGTGGAGCCTGCAAGGACGACCTTGACAGCCCGGAGTGCCTGCTATAATGGGAGAGGTGAGGAGAAGGCGAGATGGGCAAGACAGAGGTGGGCGGATTCCGTCCCATCCTGCGAACACAAAAGACGGGGAGCGTTGCGCTCCCCGTCTCTGCTCTGCCCGGCAGCCGATGATGTCAGCCGTCAGTCTGACGGGCATCTGACAGCACCTGCTTCAGGCTCTCGTAGGCAGTACCAGCGTTCCGTTCACTACCGAACAAACGGCGGCTGTCGAGTAGATTGTAGACTGCCTTCAACACTTCCTCGCGAGAGGGGTTCGTGTTGAGAAAGTCGAGCAGCTTCTTGAACATCTCATAGCTGGCTCGTTCTCTGATGCGTTGTTCTTTCATAGAATCGTCTCCTCGTTTCTTTCGGTGAGCCGACCTGCTCACCGGCGTCAGAGCGGAGCAGGCGGGTTCCTGCCCTGTCAAGGTGGAGCCGACAGGACGACCTTGACAGTGTAGGTCGCCTGCTACAATGAGAGGGGCGAGCGAAAGGCAAGAAGCATATCTCCTGATTCTCCATGGGGGGGTGGGAAGTCCGCCCCTGCCGACGAGCAAAGAAAAAGGGGGGAGCATTGCGCTCCACCCCTTATTAATGTGCAAATTGGGGCGTGTTTTATCCTCCTTAGTCTCTACTGTTTCACTCCCATCGTGGGGCAGTTACGTTGCAAGTAGCGAGGAGCGGAAGACTTTAAGGCGTTCCGATTTGTGCCACCCCGTTTGTGTTTTGCTTTTGGGGTGAGTGGTCGCCTCACCTGCGCACAGGCGAGCAGGCGGGACCCGCGTGGTCAAGGTGGAGCCTGAAAGGACGACCTTGAGCACGGAGGGTGCCTGCTAAAATGGGAAGGGTGAGGCGAGCGGCAGAGCAGAGGAATTAGAGGCTCGTCGTCAGGGCGGCGGGGGATAAAACAAAGCCCCGGACGGGATAACCCGCCGGGGCTTATATACGCGGCAATGATTCTTTAAGCGCCCTGTTTGGAGAGTTCGTCTCGAACGATTCTCCGTATTTCCTCCCGAAATTTCTCATCGGCTGCTCCAGGAGTGGGGAACATCAGTCCTCCAGAAGCAGCGTGTTTGGACAGGTATTTGACCCCTGCCCACACAGCGCCGATGATGGTGACGATGAGTGCGCTTAACAGCCCGATCACGGTTTTATAAAACCACGACCACTCCGCCCGGAGGTCCTTGACGTCGGACCGGATCTCCCGGATGTCTTCGGTGATGGGCTTCAGGCTGCTGTCGATATACTTTTCGATGGGAACCGATGGGCCTGGGCTGGCAACCTCTGCTGACGCCCGTGCGGGTGTCGAAACCAGCAGGGCCAGGTAGGATAAGGTGTACAAGAGAGTCCGCATACCGTCAAATATAACTTCATCCGCTGCGCTTAACAAGAAAAATCCCGTCCAGTGGTCGAGACGCCGGACGGGACAAACTTCCGGGATTATGGGTTACGTCTCACACAAAGAGGTTGTCACGCAGAGCAAGCCCTACCTTCTTCTCGATCTCCTCCCTCCGCGCCCGCTGCCATATCTTGCCGGTCAGAAAGTGCTCGCCGGTCACGGTGTCGCCGGGCATCAGCGCCTCGAAGGTAGAAAACCAGAACCGTCCCCGTCCCCCAGCATTGAAGGTGGTCTTCAGCAAGGTTTGCTTGCGCTTGGCCTGATCTTTATCTCCCTGACTCCGGGTGACGGTGAGCATCCGGAACTCTTTGCCCTCGAACTCGAAGTCATCCTCAAATCCCTGTTCTGAATAGGCCAGGTAAGCCAGCACCTTATCCCGCCAGCGTTCGCGGGCCGATTCCGTGCCCTCGTCGATTTCTACAAAGAAGAATTCTTGCCTGTCGCTGTCCTCATCTTCCAGGATGAAACAGGCGTCAGGGCAGAGGGTGAAGGGCCGCTCCCGGCCGGTATCGCCGTAGGGAATCTTCACCTTCGCCTTTAAGATCAACTCCTGTTCATTCTTGTCGTGCTCATCGTACCAGCCGGCCAGATGCACTTCTGGCGTCTTTTCAACGGCCAGTTCCAGACAGGCCCGTATGTCGGAGAGGTCAAGCCAATGGTTGAGCCTGGATTCGCTCCATTCGGACAGGTTCTTGATCGACCGCAGACGCTCCCGCCGCTCATCGTCGGGGGGACTGTCGCGCAGAAGCTCCTCCGCGCCCCGGCGCTCGACCCAATAAACTACCTGCCGCCTGTCCTGGTGGATGTAGTCGATGACGCCTTTGTTGTCAGGGTGGACAATGGGCGGAAAGCGCCGGTTGAGGTAGCCTTCCTCGCAGAGTTGTTTGAGCCGGGCCTGCGCCTTGCGCTGGTGCGCGACCGTGTGAAAGCAGAGGCGGTGCAGGGTAGATTCCCGCATAATCCGGTAGCGCCAGAGGGTTTTCACCACCTCGACATCGCGCGGCTTCAGGTAGAGGCCGATCTTGGGCCGCTGCTTCTTCTTGGTGAGGTCAGTCGTATTTGCTTGTCTTTGTTCTGGCACTTGACACTTTTACCCGTTTCGGCTTGGGCTTTGCCTTTGGTTCGTCCTCCAAGACTTCAAACTCGGCCTCGACCGAGACGGCGGCGGGCAACTGCTCCCGGTGGTAAGTCTGGATGATCCCCGCAATGCGTGCCATGCGCTCTATCTTCTGTTGCTCGATGACCGCTGCGAGTAACCCTGACCTGTTCTTCTCGTAAGCGCAGCGGCGGGCAATGCGCTTGCCCGCATGGGTCGTGTTAGGCTCCTCGATCTCGGCGGTGACGAAGGGAATGGGAGCGCTCCGCCCCACCTGGATGAACGCCTGGCGGCGATCCTGGCTCACGATCTGGTGGATGAGTTGAGCCAGCTTGTCCTGGTAGCCGTAGAACTGTCGGCTCGTCAGTTGCTTGCCCACGATGAGCTTGTAGAACGGGACGGTCGTCCGACCCACCATCCGACTTGCGCCCCGGGCAACGGTCGTGGCTGTAGTCCAGGTGTCCGCTGTCCCGCGCTGGGAGGAAAAGGCCGTGCTGTCGCTCGTCGTGTGAACCGTGCTCGTCGGGTCAGGCATGAGGAGGAAATCTCCGCTACCGTCACCGGAGTAGGTGAGCGCCAGCCCGGTACCTGACTGCTGCACATTCCCGCTACTCAGGAACGTCCCGCCGCCAGACGCCTCGGTCAGCCCTTCCATGTAGGATGTGACTTCGGCCTCGGAGGTGATGACGCGCGTCTCCTCGACGGGCGTCACCATTTGGGTTTGGATCTCATCCTGTATCTGATCCTCAGCTAAGAACTCGGTGAACATCGACTTGGCCGCGACCTCGGCGTCCTCATCATCGACCGAGAAGAGGATGCGGACGTGGCAGTTTGTCTTGACCGCCTTGTACAAGCGCGGGTCGGTCGCCCTCAACTGATCGAGGAACTGATGGGCAAGCACGAAGGAGACGTGAAACTTTCGCATCTCGTTCAGGCCATACTCGACATCCCGATTGCCGACAAACCGGGCGAACTCGTCGATGTAGACCCGGAAGTAGGGCTCGATGTTCGGTTCGCGCTGGTAGCCCGCCTGCATGATCTTGTCGACCAGAATGATGCCCATCAGGTCTATGAGCGTATCGTCGTAGGCCCCACGTGGCAGCTTGCAGAGCACGATCCCGCCCTCGTCCATCACCTGCTTGAAGTCAATCGTGGTGTTGTCCTGGGAGAAGATGGCGGATGTGGCGCTCTCCGTCGCCAGGCTCACGAAGTGAATGACGCGGTTCAAAATCCCTCGCAGGTAGGCGGTCTGCTCCTTCGGAGGCTGCCGGTTGATACCGTGCCAGGCTGCTATGACGGTCGGGGTGATCTTCTTTTCCTCCCACAGCTTGGTGAGCAGGGCGTTGCGGAACCGCTCGCTCTCCACAAATAGCTCCACCTCGTCAAAGGTGAGTCGTTCAATGATGAAGGGCACAAGCAGCAGTTTAAAATACCGCTCAACCTCGAACTTCGTCGCCTCCTCTGCGTGCCCGAACGCCTTGTGGATGCCGTCGATGATCCTCCGGGCGTGGCTGTCGGGGTCGAGGTTGCCCGGCTGGTCGAGGTAGTTGAGGCCGGGGAAGTAGTCCCGCTGCGACAGATCGATGAGGTGGAGCCGTTTGCGGGCTTGGTTGTGCGTCGAGGCCACTTCAAAGGCGAAGTCGTAGAGGTCGCCAGCCGGGTCTATGAGGCAGAGACCCGGTTCACCGTGCCGGTCGTTCTGCGCGATGTCAGCGGCGATCATCTGTCGAAGGAGCCACGATTTGCCTACCCCGGAGCGACCGAGGACGTGGACGTGGGTGGAAAGGTCGGCCTCGGACAGGGTCACGCGGCCACGTCTCCGCCTGCGCCGGTCGCCTATGTGCATGCGCTCCTGGTTCATGGTTGCCTACCCTTCCACAGATAGACTTCTGCTATAAGTGACGCCTAATGCTTAGGATACAGACCATAAGTTTGTGTTATACTAGCACCCACCAGTACATCACCGGCCAGACGAAGTTATTAGGGGCCGTGATGTTTCTGAATTTGACCCGGGCATAATTCTGCCCGTTTCTTACGATCAACTTGACCACGGTACCGGTGCGGTCTTCCTGGATCCACTTGGGTTGATCCAGGATCGGCAACGCGTCTTTGTCCATATAGTACGTGTTGCCCGCGGTCAACGTGAACGTATCACCGACCTTGACCGATGGGGTAGGTGCCATTCCCGAGGCCATAGCCTGAGCGCGGGTGGCGGGCGGAGGAGAAGATGGAGTTTTCAGGTTTGACATACCCACCCAAAGCACCCTTACATTCCCCTGTTCCCGATTCTTACCGCCATAGTAGACCTGGAAGTATGTCTCCCGATCCTTTTTCTGCTTCAGACCAGAAACATATACGTTCCAGTCGCCGAAGGCAGTAGTCGTCCCATCAAAATCAGGCTCATCGTCCTCATCCCGATAGCAGGTTGTCCCTTTCGGCACGATCTGCGCGTTTGCAAATGCAATTTCCCGACCTCGCCATATTTCCCATAAGGCCCACTGTTCCGGCAATTGGGACACGATGATTAACATTACCATTAGGCAGAGGGTCGGGCCTATGAGGAAAACCCCAGCAACGTGTTTATACCATAACGTGCAGACCCCCCACCTACCAATAGCGATCATAAACAATGTAAACCCCACTGCCATCCAGTAGACCAGTCCCCGGTACGGCGGTAGTGGTTTCAGTATGGATAGCCAGAAGCTTGCGTAGGCTACCCAGACGTGGGGGGTTGCCAGAAAACTAGCCAGATCGGACGGCTGGCCAACTACCTTTGGGGTCCTATTGGTTCTGGCGATTTGTCTGCCCAGCGCCGCCAGAAGCACAGGGACGATACTGATCACGCAAGCCAGCGGGAATGTCCAGTGTTGCCGGTTGTGCATACCCACGAACATCAGGGCTACGACTAGAAGCAGGGGTCCAAAATAGGCGACCAATACCCATCGCCGTGTGCCCTGGTCGGGAATGGTGGAGAACCGCACAAAGCGGTACATCCCGATGAGCAGTGCCTCAACTCGTGCTTCAAATTCGTTCATGCTATCCTAAAAAAGATAGGTGACAGATACGGATGCACACCCTACCAGCAGTACCCATCACCTTCGGTGGTCCTGCCGCTGTTGTTCCTGCTGTTGCACTTCATCATTGAACTTGCCGCCGTGCTATTTGACAGGGATTAAAAAGTATGATATGATACAATAGACTTTATTGGAAATAACGACTCAGCTTCTGAAAAGCGGCAAAATCCCGCAGAAATCAAGGGTGTTTCCAGGTGAAACCCTAATTTCCAATAAAGTCTAATCTTCAGCAAAATTGCTCTTTTTCTTCCCTTTCTGCCCCCTAGGTTGCAGTGGGAGTAATCCGTCCCTCGCGAGAGGGGTTTCTCCCATCTGCAACTTGTGAAAGGGGCAGACGATGGTTAAGGATACGAAAGACACTTCGGAGGTTTGGGAGGATGTCAGACCAGTGTTCAAAGCAATGGAACGGGCGAACGATTATTTCGAGCGTGAAGTTGTGCCGCACATCACGCTCGAAGATGAGGAGGCTGACGCCGCACTGCGCCGCAACTTCTTCGACTGCCGCGTACTTTACTACCGCAGCCCAAACGGGAGTGCACCCCACTACGAGGGGGGAACTACCCTTGGTAAACTATCGGGTATCACAAACGCCTACCGCCTCGGCCCCGAAGACGCAGGCCCGATTGCGGCCCGCGCCTGGTGGGCGCTCCAAAACGCGGCCTTCGTGGTCAAGCAAGACCTCGTGAAGATGGCCGAATACGCCGCAAGGTTGGAGGCGGAGAACCGGAGGTTACGGGCGCAATTGCCGGCAGAGTAAATGAGGACCTTAAACCGCTCTTTGTGAGAGGAGACGCTACACGCGCGCTCCTCTTTTTTTGAGCGCATCTTCCCAATACTGCTTGCGTTCTTCATACCCCTCAAGGACTTCATCGGCGCGTTCTTTGAAGTGCGTAATTACATCTGCCCTCCATTCACCTTCATTCTGGTACCTACCTCCGCTCCAAGCTCTTTCACGCTCCTCTGCAAACTTTCGCTCCAGCCACGCTGTTTCCTGCTCGGCTGTCTCAATTGGGCTTTTCTGCTTAACCTGCTCTTTCTCTACTTCGCGCCTGGCGTTGATTAGATCTTGGTAGATAACTTCTACAGCCTGCTTCACCTGGGCGTTGATCTTGAGGAGATTGATGCCCTCGGTGGTGATGAGATGGCCTCGTGCATGTAGCTGCTCGGCAGCCTGGAACACTCCGAAGCCCTGCTTGCGGAGTACCTCGATGTCATCTATGAGCGTCACGATATAATGCGCGTTTTCCTTGACGAACTGTTTCCGCTGCTCAATGCTCCACGCCAGGCGCTCAAACGCCTGATAGAGGTAAGGCGGCAGGATCGCCTGGGCAAATACTTTCTCTGCCTCTTGTTGCTCTGGCGACAAGGGGGGGCTTTTCGCCTCTCTCTCGCTCTGCTCCGCCTTTGCTTTCCGAGCCTTCTGCTCGGCGGTGTCCGCATCCAACTTCGCGTGGTCTAAAGCCGCCCGCTTTTGCTCTATCAGGGATAGCCGGTTCGCTTGACCCGTCCTTTTGTAGAACTCCGTGAGGCTGTCTAACGTCCCGTTGACTTTGGCGATGTAATCCTGGATAGCTCCCTGCTTTGCCGCGAGGTGCTGAAAGTTGGCGGTCTGGCGGGACAACACTGTCTGTAGATTGCGGTTTCCCCACCAACTCTCACTCGACTCCTGCACATCGTGGAATCCCTGGCGCATCGCCTGGTTCACTGCATCAGCTAACTCCTGGTGGGTTGATTGTAAGTCGCCAATTATCTCTTCTACTCGCGCTACTTCTACTACAGAGATGTTACCCGGCTCCTGCGTCATTTTGCCCACCTCGGTAAAGGTTGCATCGGTGGTTCTCTCTCTCTTTATGTCGGTCGTTGGTTTTATTGTGTCTTGCGATGGTGCGCGATCTTGACCCACCCGCCTCGTTCTCCGCTCCTGCCGCTCCTTTTCCACTTTAGCAAAGCGGTCAAGGCGATAGCTCGTTTTCGCATAGAAAAACACGCCACCAAGCATCAAAATGAAGCCGATGACACTCCCCACGATAGAAACCACGACAGAGGAATCCTTTCCCGTGGCTATCGCAATAAAAAGGATGCCTCCCATCACCACCGACACCCCAACTTCCTTGTCGTTTCGGAACTCCCGTTTTAGCCACTCTCCTTCCACCACGTCCAGCCCCTCCCGCTCGCTCTTCTTTTCTAACAGCTTCATCTGTCCAAACCTGTTCATTGCTGATTCCTCCCCCTGCCCCTTAAGCGACGCAGCCGTCTGTCTCGTCGGCCCTCCCTGTGGGGGGGCTTACCCCGCTCACCGAGCGGGGACGACGAAAGGGGGGCCTGTCTTTTATGCGCGCACGTCGGCGCAGGATTTACACAACTTGGCCAGCCCTTTTGGGCGCAGCCAAGTTGTTCGTAAATCCGTCGCGCCCGACCCCCCAGGTTTTGTCGCAGGCCGTGTCCCCCCAAGGGCACGGACAAGACCAAGCCCTGCCCAGGCACAGTGAGCTCAAGCGATACGACGCCCAGGCAGGGCGCAGCCGAACCCCCGCCTCAAAAAGCGGAATGAAATTGAAGCAATAGGCGGCGGGAGTTCGGAAAAGCTGGGGGGTCGGGCGCTACGCGACGACCCTGACCCGATGGGCAGGGGCAAGCCGTAGCGACCGACGTGCGCGCATAAATCTCTGTCTGATTGAGTCTTATAGAACTGTAGAGTTGGCCCTATACAAGCCCTGCCAGAAATTTCAAGCGGTTAAATATGGTGATGGCAAAACACCAGGTCAATCACCACTTTTATCCTCTGGAAAGGGCCGCTTTCTCTCCCCTGTCCCGGCGTCCCCACGACCATTTGGACGACCTTCTCAGCCCATACAAAAACACAAAGCCGCACCTATCCAGATGCGGCTTATCGTCATTCTCCCCGACTGTATTTTGATGCAGGCGTCCATCCGTTCCCTCCCGACCGGAAGGCAGAATCCCGGTCAACTTGGCAGACAAGTTACGGACAGAGAAAGGCAGAGTCAAGCAAAATGATCGGCTGAGGCATCCCTGTCTCACTCCCTCTGGATGACCTCGTGTCTCAACACCGCATGCCGAAACACCACCACGGACTTCCCGGTGGAAAGCTCCAGCTTCACATCGTAGGCCCCGAACCATTCCACGCGGCCCTCCAGGACCTCTCCCCCACGCATCGTCAGCTTCAACTGATGACCCTTTCGCTGGCAGGAGAAAAGCTCCTCATCCGGGATGTGATACCGTTCGGCAGTGGGGATGATGGGCTGTAGGCTCTGCCTCTGCACCCCCTCGTCTGTGCGCACGGCCTGTTCGACCCCCTCACGGCTCTCGGCTTTGAAGGCGTACTGAAGGTCGGTCTTCCAGACCACTGTGCGCCTCTCGTCCACCAGCAGGGTGAACCGGTCCCCTCCATCCTTGAGGATGATGCCCTCCAGGTCCTCCCCGCCATAGCATCGGAAGACCAGCACGGTCTTATTCTTCATCGCCTGACTGTAGTAGGCCACTCCTGGGCCTGCCTTTTTGCGCCCCTCCTTCAGCCTTTTCATAAAGGCCTGCTTCGGAGTCTTCTCCACCTTCTTCCGGGTCAGCTTCTGCACAAACCCATCCAGGTGCTCTTTCGTGTTATACCCGGACAGCCAATAGCCCAACAGCACCTTGTGGTGTTCAGGATACAGGGCCTGCAACTCTTTCTGCGTCTTGATCCGCGTCATCGTGGATGCTCCCGTCCGCCCCCCATCTTAATATTCCAGGACCAGAACCGGAAATCAGGTCAGGCTGGAAACCGAATACCCTGCTCGCGGGCCTTCGCCTCTAACTTGGATCGAATATCCCGCAACAACTGCTCCAACTTCTCCTCCCGCCCCGGCAGTTCCGCAATCATCTTGGCGACCTGCGCCGCCTTTTCCTCCTTCGTGGGATTGCGCCGGCGTCTGAGGCGAAAGCTGGTCTCCCAAAAGTCCAGACGCCCAAAGTCGATGCGCTTCTCAGGAGGGAGAGCGGCCCATTCTTTGACTTTCTCCTGGGCCTCCGCTTGCCGATGTTTCCACTCTTCGAGGAGGGCCTGTTCGCGGGCCTCCCGGTTAGCCTGGCGTTCCTGCTCCGCTGCCATCTCGTGGTAAGGGTCGGGGATGTAGCCCTTCCGCAGCGAGTCCACGATGAGTTGGGGGGACAGCGGAGGCTTGCCCTTCTTGACCAGGTAGTCGCAGAGGACCACGCGCTTGGCGACCTCCTCCACGCCGTAGTCCCGGATCAGCTCCTCCGGACCGGTGACCTGGTTGGCGACCACGCCGTAGGCCTTGAGTCGTTTGATAAGGTCCTGCCCTCCGTTGGAGGCCTCCGGACTGCCTTCTCCTGTTCGCCCTTTCGAGGCATCCCCGACCTGCCTTCTGATGCTATTCTGTGGCTTCCGAACCTGCTGACTGCCACCCGCGACCATCTCGACCGCTACTTTATATCCACTCTCTGTCTTGCTCTTGACAATTCGGATCGAGGCTAGCTTGCGGGCCTTCAGTTCATCAATGGCGCGTTGAAGTTCGCGGATGACCTGGGAAGGATACTTGTAATTCCCCGTCATCACGAGTTTGTCAAAGGCTAGGTGAAAAAGGTCTACCTCGATGCCCCGGTTGTTCAGATGTTTGTCGGCAAAACGGTAGAGCCTGCGTGATAGATTGGATTTAAGCGAGAAGTAAGTGGCCGTATCGAGACGCTTGATATACCCTGAGTCCAGGCTGTCCCAAAATGTTTTTCCCCAAATGAAATAGCTGAAGGGGAGGTTTAGCTGTCCTTTGTCTCCCTTCTTACGCTTTTGCTCGTCTTCATAGAAACGGTATTCGTCGATGATGTGAAAGCTAACTTCAGCATACGCCTTTTTTTTCTGGTCCCAAAAATGATTGCTAGCGATGGTCGTCCCCACGATCTGTCCGAAAGTGTTGATTAGGGCATCCCGATACTGCCCTGTATCAGGCCACTTCATCAGGGCCATCAGTTCATATTTGGTCGTGGGAACCTTCCGTTCTTTGAATCCTTGTCGATAGGTCAACTCTAAAGCGGCTATAAGCAGTTCTTCCGCTTGGAAGGTCGGCAGCCCCCATTTATCGCTTCCGGTTACAATCTTATAGAAATCTCTTACTTTTCCATCCTCACCCTTGCCCTGCCATCGGCTCTCTATGGTTTTGATGTTTTGGGTGTTCCGGTAGCTGACCAAAGAGAATGGTAGCTCAACTAAATTCATCTCGTCTCGGCCTTCAACCGGGACTATAGGCTGGATGAAGATTTTTCGATTTGGATTTTCTGAATCTTCCGTTTGAGCAACAACAGATAACTCAAACTCTTGTTGTTCCACTTTGCGCATCGGACACTCCACCGTGGCCGGGTGTTGTTGTAAAAGTATAAGAAGTATAAGAAGTACGACAGGGAAAGATGATTTTAGGAAAACTCAAAACATCTTTATTTATAGTCTCTTATTGAAATCGGTTTTTTTAATCTCTTGTGTCAGAATACGGGGATCCTTGCTTCAGAATACGGGGATCCTTGTGTCAAAATACGGGCATGCTTGTGTCAGAATACGGGGACCTCTTGTGTCAGAATACGGGAATATTTGTGCACTATTTTTGAATACAAAAGTTCTGACGTCAGAACTTTTCTCGATTCTCAGCCCTTCCTCCGCAACCGCTGCTGGACCTCGGCCACCTTCTCTGATACGGCCTTGAGATGGCCGGAAAGCTGCTGGCGTTCCTCTTTTCCAAGCTGGTCCACACCAGACACGTCTATCTTGGTTAGAAACCGCTCCATCTGCCCAAATCTGGCAAGGATGGGGTGTTGGGGCGGATTTTCCTGGCCTTTGGCCGCCTGACGGGTCTCCCTGACATTCAGGCCCATTTTGACGATCCTGTCGTGGAGCTTCAGCATCGCCTCCGGGGTCTCCTGTTCGGCGATCCGGAAGAGGTGGTCGCGGGAGAGTTCTGACGTCAGAACTTTTTCCTTGACCTCCTCCGGCAGCCGGTTGAGCTTCAGAAGTTCCGATACCTGCGACTTGGACCGACCGACGACCGGGGTCACGTCCTTCTGCTTGTAACCCCGCCGCTTCATCAGTTCGGCGATGCCAGTGGCCTCCTCGAAGGGGTTAAGGTCCTCCCGTTGGAGGTTTTCGACCAGGGAGATTTCAAAGGCTTCGTTCGGGTCACTCACGTTGACGATGACGGACCAGATTTTGGGAATCTCCGCCTTCAGGTGCGCTCGCCAGCGTCGTTCTCCGGCGACCAGGATAAAGCCGTCTTCCGTTTTACGCACAGCGATGGGCTGGAGCAGCCCCTTGGCCTGGATTGATTCCGCCAGGCTCGCAATCGACTCCTCAGAGAAGGTCTTGCGGGGCTGGTTTGGGTCCGGTTGGATGCGGTCCACCGGCAGGAGATAGGCTCTCCTCTGTTCAGCATCGGCCTCTCCCTCGACCGGACCGATGAATCTCTCTACCGGATGGGGGGCCCCTGAAGCGGGTTGCCTGAAAAACTCATCCTTGTGATCCAGGAGAGAAGCGCGTTTACTTTTTGCCATTGTCTATTTCCTGTGCCAGATCACGGTATGCCTTCGAGACAGGCGACTTGGAGTCGTAGGTCAGGATGGAGCGACCTTCAATTGGCGCTTCTTTGGCCCTGACGCTCGCGGGAATGACCGCCCGATGTACTGCCTTGCCGAACTTCTCCCGCACGGTGGCCTCGACCTCCTCACCGTGTCTGGTGCGGGCGTACATCATTGTCAAAACCACGGTGACCGGCAGGTCAGGGTTGAGTTTGCGCCTGATCTTTTGCAGGGTCGCAAACAGGAGTTCTGCCCCCCGGAGCGCCAGGTAGTCGGTCTGCAAAGGGACAAGCACGTGATCAGCTGCGGTCAGGGCGTTGACCGTGAGAATCCCCAGCGAGGGCGGACAATCGAGCAGGATGTAGTCGTAAGGCAGATCCGCCGGTGTCCTCTCCAGAGCATCTTTCAGCAGACTCTCCCGTCGATACTCGTGCAGAAGCTCTATCTCGGCGTTGGAAAGGTCGATGTTGCTGGGGATGAGACGGACATCGGGTATCGAGGTTTCCACGATCACGTCCGACAGGTGGACCGGCGTCTTGTTGTCCCGCAACAGGTCATAGACCGTATGCTCAAGCTGAACCACGTCCACTTTGAGCGCAATGGACAGGCTCGCCTGCGGATCCAGGTCCACCAGGAGTACCCGCCTCTTGCGCTCAGCCAGGGCCGCGCCCAAGTTAATGGTCGTGGTGGTCTTGCCCACGCCGCCCTTCTGATTGGCAATCGCGATGATTCGAGGCATAGGGGTAACGGCATCCCTGGTCAAATCCGCCTCGCCTGCGGCGCAGCAGATTTAACCAGGCTGGAAAAGAACGGCTGGAACTGCTATGAGGAAGGTTTCCCGACCTGGGGAGAGTCAGGCAGGCAACAAAAAAGGGACCGGGAAAGCCCGTCCCTTTGTCGCTGGTCTATATCTATAAATGCAGATAGACCTTGACTTTCAGCGGGGTGGGAATTAGATTATAGTCCAGGAACAAAAGGTACTGCTAATATAAGCACTAGCAGGCAAAAGGCAACTGTTTTTTACAGTTGCCTTTTGTGCTTTTTGGGGGATGAGTCCTCCCTGAGTTAAGGGGTCATTTTTTGTCTTGATGAACACAGCGGATGAATGTATCTTTTGACAGGTTATCTGTCCTGACTAGTACACCAGAACCTGGTTGATTGACAAAACCCTATAGAGCAAAGGAAGTGCTTTTCTAAACAACGTTTGATGTGAAATTAGGCATTGACGGTATAGGTCAGGACGTTGATGCCAAAGAATCGACGCAAGAACAGCCTGAGCGTCACACTGCTGATCTTGGCAATGATCCGTGAACATAGCCCAT
>Ga0114945_10000757_pt1 | contig 20672 bp, 13 predicted proteins | sample OV2TP3_FD_87194 | JGI IMG/M metagenome (GOLD analysis project Ga0114945, IMG submission 87194) | Hot spring microbial communities from Beatty, Nevada to study Microbial Dark Matter (Phase II) - OV2 TP3 | ecosystem: Environmental > Aquatic > Thermal springs > Hot (42-90C) | place: USA: Beatty...
TGGCTATTTCTATATCATGATATAGAAATAGCCAGGCTTCTTTTATATCATTAGATCCAGCCGCCGCCGATGACGGAGTCGCCTCGATAGAACACGGCCGCCTGGCCGGGGGTGACCGCACGCTGGGGAGCGGAAAACGTGGCTTGGACGCGCCCGCCTTCCAGCACCTCCAGTCTGCCCGCGGCGCCCGGATGGCGGTACCGGATCTGCACCGTCGCCTCCAGCTCCTCTCCCGGCTGCGGATTGGCGTCGATCCAGTTGACCTCCCGGGCCGTGAGCTCCGACCGCTCCAAGTCTCGCTGTTCCCCGACCACGACGGCATTCTTCTCCGCATCGATCGCCACCACGTACATCGGGCGCCCTAAGGCCACTCCCAGACCCTTTCGCTGACCCACGGTGAAGAGCTGATGGCCGCCATGGCGCCCCACGACCTCCCCTCGGGTGGTCACGAACGCCCCCTCCCGCACCCGCTCGGGGATGCGCTCCCGAATCAGGCGGCGATAGTCGTTGTCCGGCACGAAGCAAATCTCCATCGACTCGGGCTTTTCCGCCACGCGCAACCCCGCGCGCCGCGCCGTCTCCCGAACGGCCGCCTTCTCCATCCCCCCCACCGGGAATCGGACTCGGGCCAACTGCCCCCTCCGCAGAGGAAAGAGAAAGTACGACTGATCCTTGCCCGCATCGATCCCCCGCAGCAACCGGGGCCCCTCTTCCACCCGCGCATAGTGGCCCGTCGCGACGAACTCCGCACCGATCGCGTCGGCATAGTCGAAGAGACGGCCGAACTTCAGATCTCGGTTACAGAGGACGCACGGATTCGGCGTCGCCCCTCGATCGTACTCGGCCACGAAATAGTCGACGATGCGGCGAAAGTCCGATTCAAAGTTGAGAACATAGAAAGGAATCCCCAGGGAATCCGCCACCCGGCGGGCGTCCCACGTATCCTCGACGCTGCAGCACCCCTGCTTCCCCGCCCGCCCCCCCGGAGGATGCTCCACCCCGTTCCGGAGAAAGACTCCCGTGACCTCGTGTCCTTGCTCCCGCAGGAGCCAGGCCGCGACGCTGGAATCGATTCCGCCGGACATCGCACACAACACGCGGGCCATGGATCGGAAGGCTACCAGAATAGAGGAAGGGGGACAAGCCGGGCCCTTCCGATGCACGATTCCTTGGAAGCCGATTCGGCCGAAGGTTAGAATCCGACTCCCATGCCGACGTTCGCGCTTGTCACCTTCGGATGCAAGGTCAATCAACACGAGGGTCAGGCCCTCCGAGAGGAGCTCCGGCGCCGCGGGTACGAGGAGACTTCGCCCGACCATGGCGCGGACCTCTACGTCATCAACACCTGCACCGTCACCGAATCCGCCTACAAGGAGGCCGAACGTCTCGTCCGTCGCCTGAGCCGAGGGAATCCCGACTCCCGCTTCACCATCACCGGTTGCGCCGCCGATTCCAATCGCGCATCGTTTCTCGGACTCCCGGGAGTCGCCGGGGTCGTGGGCCATCGGGATAAGCACCGGCTCCCGGAACTTCTCGAAGACCGCCGCCTCGTCGAGGAGGAGCGCCCCCTTCGGAGCCGGGATCGCGACATCTTCGACTTGCGGATCTCGAGGTTCGAAGGTCACACTCGCGCCTTCCTCAAGATCGAGGACGGTTGCGATCTCTCCTGCAGCTTCTGCATCATCCCCAAGGTCCGCGGTGGACCGGCTAGCCGCCCCATGGCGGAAGTTATCGACGAGGCGCGCCGGCTCCTCGAGGCCGGCCACAAGGAGCTCGTGCTCACCGGCGTTCACCTCGGCGCGTATGGGAAGGACCTCGAGCGGCGATCGATGATCCCCGATCTCCTCGAAGAGCTTCTTCGGCTCCCCGTCGGGAGAATCCGCCTCTCTTCGATCGAGGTGAACGAGATCGACGACCGCCTCGTCGATCTCATGGCGGCCGAGCCACGGCGCTTGTGCCCTCACCTTCATCTGCCCCTTCAGTCCGGGGACGATTCGATCCTCCGCGCGATGCGGCGGCGATACAACTCCGGTCAATTCCTGAAGGCCTGCGAGCGGGTCGCCGAGCGCGTCCCGGACCCCGGCTTCACCACCGACGTGATCGTCGGATTCCCCGGGGAAACCGAGGAACAGTTCGACCGATCGATCGAGGTTTGCCGCAGGGTCGGCATAAGCCGCGTCCATCTTTTCCCCTATAGTCCACGCACGGGCACCGACGCCGCGAAGCTTCCCGACGACGTACCCTGGCGAACGAAGAAGTCGCGGCTCAACCGCCTGAAGCGAGAAGCGGCCCGTCTTACCCAGTCCTACGCCGAGCGATTCGTCGGACGCCGGGTGGACGTTCTCGTCGAGGGCGACGGGGGATATACCGAGCGCTACCTCCGCGCCCGCGTCGCCGGCCGTCCGAACGATTTGGTCCACGCGCTCGTACTCGAGGCTCGGGATGGCGAACTCCTCGCTGAACCGGATCCGGGACTTCCTCCGTAGCGTCCGCCGCGTTCTCGTTTCGGGCCACGTGCGGAGCGACGCCGACGCCCTCGGCTCGCAGCTTGCCTTCGCCCGGGCCCTTCGAAAGCTCCGCAAAACGGCCCACGTCGTTTGCGACCACGGCGTCCTCCCCGAGCTGCGGTTCCTGCCCGGCACCCATCAGGTCGGCCGCGGACCGGCGGACTTGCGGCCTCCCTACGACGCCGTCGTCACGTTCGATTCGGGCGCGTGGTCCCGCCTCGAGAGGATCGCCCACGCCCTCCCTCGTCCTGAGATCTTCGTGGTCAACGTCGATCATCACGCCTCGAACGATCGGTTCGGGGATCTCAACTGGGTAGACGACCGCTACTCCTCCTCTGCGGAGATGGCGTGGGAGCTGATCCGATCCCTGGGCGTGAAGCCGGACCGTCAGATCGCGACCTGCATTTACACCGGCATCGTCACGGACACGGGACGCTTCTCGTTCTCCAACACGAGCGCGGAGACCCACCGACGCGCCGCGGAGCTTCTCGAACTCGGCATCCGACCGGCCGAGATCTACCGGGCCCTCTACCGCCAGAAGACGCCCTCGCATCTCCGTTTCCTCTCCGAATGCATCGCCCGGATTCGAACCAGCGGGGACGGTCGCGTCGCCTGGGTCTCGCTCCCCCGGGACATGCAAGAGCGGGCCGGATTCGAGATCGGAGATACCCAAGAATACGTAGACCTGGTCAAATCTCTCCGAGGAGTGCGGGTGGCTCTCCTCTTCCGCGAGTTGGACGGTCGCGTCAAGATCAGTTTCCGCACGGAAGGCGTCGACGGCATCGCGCTCGCCGCGCCCTGGGGAGGCGGCGGACATCGCCGCGCCAGCGGCGCCACCGTGGAGGGACCGCTCGCCCGAGTCGAGCCGGCCGTGATTCGACGGACCCTGACGATGGTGAAGCGAGGCGGCCGATGAGAGAAGGGCAGATCCGGAAGCACGTCGAGATGGAAAAGCTCTTCGGCGCCGATTTCCTCCCGATTTCGAAGTCCCTCCCGCCTTCGGAGATCGACTCGCTCCGGGCGGAGGTGGCCGCGTGCAGGAAGTGCGAGGAGCTCTGCTCGCGCCGGACGCAGACGGTCTTCGGGGTCGGATCGCTCCGCGCCCCGCTCGTCTTCGTCGGAGAGGCGCCCGGGGAGGACGAGGATCGGCAAGGCGAGCCCTTCGTCGGGCGCGCCGGCCAGCTCCTGACCAAGACGCTCCAGGACCTCGGCGTCCCTCGCGATCGGGTGTACATCGCCAACATCCTCAAGTGCCGTCCTCCGGGCAATCGGACGCCCAAGCCGGAAGAGATGGCGAATTGCGTTCCCTACCTCCACCGGCAACTTCGAATCCTCGCCCCCAAGATCGTGTGCGTCCTCGGAAACGTGGCGGCGCAAAACCTGCTCGACACCAAGACCGGGATCACCAAATTGCGCGGGCGCTATCAGGACTTCAACGGAACGCGGATCTTCGCGACGTTCCATCCGGCCTACATCCTGCGAAACATGAACGAGATGAAGTACTTCGAAGCGGATCTTCGAACCGTATGCCTAGACGCCGGTCTCATCTAAACCTTGCACCCCGGCCCCCGAATTCGATAAAAAGTGCAAGGACGGCCGCTGGGGAGCCGTCCGGTTACCAGGCAGGAACGAACGGCCGGGTGAGGCCGGACCTAGAAGCGTTCCGAACCGCAGGCAGCGACGCCACGACCCGGCGCCCTCGGGCGCCGCGAGCGTGAAAAATTGGGAGAGTCCGCGTCCTGACCGACGGACGGCGCCGGTTCAGCCCCGCCTCCGACAGCCCTTCCCTTCCCTGCCCCTTCCGCTCTCGATTCGGGCGGAGAGCTCTCTCTTAGGAGCGCCCTATGGGCAAACCGGTTTGGGGCATCGACGTCGGAAAATCCTCCGTTAAGGCCGTCCGGATGGAACTCCGGCAGGGGGAGGCGGCGATCTCGGGAATCGAAGTGGTCTCCTACCCGGTACCCGAAGGAGAGGAGACCCCGGACCTCGATTTGCGGATCGTCGACGCCCTCCAGGAACTGAAGTCCGTTTGCAAGTTCGGCACCGATCCCGTTCTGATTTCGCTTCCGGGCCATTCCACGTTCAATCGCCTAATCAAGCTCCCTCCGGTCGAGGACGAGAAGATCCCGGAAATCGTGCAGTACGAAGCGCAGTCCCAGATTCCCTTCAACATCGACGAAGTGCTCTGGGACTACCAAGTCATCGATCGGGAGTACCAGCCGGGAGAGGAGAAGGAGGTCATCCTCTTCGCCATCAAGCGCGACATCGTCGACGGATTCCTCGCGAACATCGCGCCGGTGGGTCTGAACATCGAGGTCATTCAGTTCGCCCCCGTGGCCCTGTACAACTATCTCTCGTACGATCAGGAGATCGCCGGCGCCGCCATTGCGCTCGACATGGGCGGCGAGAACACCGACCTCGTGATCGTGGACGGCGCGAAGTTCTGGATCCGAAACCTCCCGATCACGGGCGACGACATCACGAAGGCGCTCCAGAAAGGCTTCAGCCTTCCCTTCGGCGAGGCCGAGAAGCTCAAGCTGAAGGCCGGCCAGTCGCAACAGGCCCAGAAGATCTTCAACGCAATCCAGCCCGTGCTTCGGGATCTCGTGGGAGAAATCCACCGGTCGATCGGCTACTACAAATCCATCTCGAAGACGGCGAAATTCGAGCGAATCATCCTCCTGGGAAACGCGACCAAGACGCTCAATTTCCAGAAGTTCGTCTCCCAGTCCCTGAGCACGATGGGAAATCTTCCCGCGGCCCGGCTCCAGAAGCTCGGCAAGATCAACGCGGACGACGTCGAACCGGCGGTCTTGAACCGGCATCTGGCCACGCTGGGCGCCGCGCTGGGGCTGGCGCTTCAGGGACTCGGGCTCGCCAAGAACGGCGTCAATTTGCTTCCGGATACCTTCAAGAAGAAGAAGGAGATTCAGAAGAAACGCCCGTGGATCGTCGGCGCGGTCGCGGCGCTCTACGTTCTGGTCTTCACCGTCTGGTTCGTCACCTCCGGGAAGGTCGATTCCCTGGAGAAGATCCAAAAGGACGCTCAAAGCGGGGAAAAGCAGTACTTGTCCCTGAAGGGACAGTACGACACCGCGAAGAGCGTCGACCAGCTCAAGACTCACCTTGAGACCGTCGCCGCGATCTCCCCCGAGCGAGATCTCCTGGTGAAAATCCTCAACCGGCTCAACGCCTGCATTCCGAAAAACGGAGAAGTGCCGGAGCAGGAGCGGATGTGGTTGGTCGACGTGAAGGCGGAGGAGGTTCCCCGCGAGGCCCCCAAACCGGCCGAGGGGGCCGCGCAGAACAAGCTTCCCTGGGCCGTGAAAAGGAATCTCAAAGTCGAGATCGAGGTGGTGACCGTCAAGGGCGACGATGCGATCGTCGGTACCAAGTTCGTGGTGGACAGGCTCCTGCGTCCCAAATCGAAGGACGGGCTTCTGGCCACCGTCCATCTCGAGGATCGGCAACGAGGAATCGGCGACGGCGTGGGGTGGGAAGTCCCGACACCCCAAGAAACCGACATTCCTTTCTCGAGCGGGAAGGTGCGCGGGGACAGCGATCCGCCGGGGCCGCCGATCTACTGGCGCTTCAAGATCCAGCTCGCGGTGCCGCTGGGGTCGCGCGACCGCCCTTCGCTCCTAGCCCCCAATCCGTAGGGAGACAGCATGGACAAGATCAAGCAGAATCCCTTCGTGGCGGCCATGATCGGGGCCGGGGTGCTCCTGCTCGTCCTCGCGGGATTCCTCCTCTACCCCGCTTGGGACAAGCAGGGCGAGCTCGAGAAAAAGGTAAAGCTCGTAGAGAAGAGCCTCGACCTCTACTCCCGTGACACGCCCGGAACACCGGATATCGATTCTTGGAACGACGGAACGGACCCGGCCAACCCCAAGAAAGACGAGAAGGACTACTATGGGAAGCTCCTCTGGAGTTACCGGACCGTTCTACGCTTCTACGCCGAGTACGATTGGAATCTGGAATGGTGGATGACCCACGGCGAGGAGGTGAAAACTCCGACGGACGAGATGGAGGCCTCGGAGATCCAGAGCCTACGCGCCTCGCCCTCCCACGGCGATCTCTTGACGAAACTCCGCGTCGCAGGGACGGGCCCCGTGGGACTCGAGGCCAAACTCAAGCAACGCGACGTCAAGCTCGGGATGCCTCCGCCCGCCAACGCGCGCGACGACGAAAACCCCTACGCCGGGAAGTATGGATTCAACTGGGAAGTGGATTTCAAGTGGGATCCTGTGGGCGAAAAGGAGATCCCCGCCGTCCTCAAGATCCTTCAGAAACGCTATTGGATCCGGAAACGCATCGCCAACGCCTGTCTCGCACAGGACGTGAAAGTCCAACGGCTGGTCGACGTCTACTTCTTCCGTCCTCTCCATAAGAACCTCTCCGGCGGGAACTACCCGTGGGACACGCGAGCCTCATCCGAAACCGCGCCGGACTCCCTCCCGTACGCGGGTTCGCCCATCCGCACCGGAACCGATCGCGGCCGCTTCGACGAGTTCGACCTCCCGGGCGATCTCGGCAAGACGATCACGTTCGGGGTCGCCTTGGACCTGATGTATCCCGAGGTCAACAAGTTCGTGCGCAAGTTGCTCGATCGCGATCTGGCGCCGCGACTCCTGCTCAGCACCGTCGGGATGCGGATGATGGTCCTGGAACAGAACCCGGCGACTCTGACCTACACGTACGATTGGAAAGAGCGGGACGACGGGCAAAACAAGAAGCGCCAAGAGGACGCCGAAAAGAAGTTCCTCGAAGAGAACAAGGCCCATCTCCAGCTTAGGCCGGTGCGCCTCCTCCTCACCTGCCAAGTCGTGGACTTCGATTCGGCCAAGCTCCCGGATTCGGGAAAGGCGCTCCTGCCCAACTGGGCCAAGCCTCCGAAGGACGAGTCCGAGCCCAAGCCATAGGAGATGATTTATGTCGGATGACAAAGCGGCCGGCAAGCTCCAGGCGATTCTCTATCAGTACGGAGAGAAGATCGGGTTGGGGACCGCCGCCGGGATGCTCGTCCTCTATCTCCTCTTCGGAGTCGCCCTCGCAGGGAGGAATCAGTCCGCTCAGCGGGTGAAGGAGGCCGCCGATCGAATCGCGGCGGAGTCGAAGAACTCGCATTCCGACAAGGCCGCGGAGGAATTCCCCGTCGCCAACCAGATCGACAAGGACGGAAACGTCGTCAAGGACAAGGACGGCAAGCCCGTCCGCGTCACGAGCGCGCTCTACGACGAAGAAATGCTCAAGCCGTGGAGAGAGATCGAGTCCACCCTGACGCCGCCCGCCTCCGGGGATTGGGCCGTGTGCGTCAAGACCACCGTCTCAGGCCAACGCGCGGAGAAGCCTCTTCCCGAAAAGGAAGAAGCAGTCCTCGTGATCGGAACGGTGTCGCTCGAGAAGGTCGAACCGGGACTCCAGGGCATCACCCTCATCTGGAAGGTCCACGATGCCGCGGGCTCGGAGAAAGAGGAGGCCGCGAAGATCGACGAGGTCGTCATCGAGCGTCAGGCCAAGGGCAAGGTGGACAAGACCTGGAAGGTTCCGGCCAGTCAGGTGACCCACGTCGACAAGGAGGTCGACAAGCGCGCGACGTACGAGTACCGCGTCGTCCCGGTCACCAAGAATCCGAAGTTCCTGGCCAAGAGGAAGACCGATCGCGGCACTCCCACAGACTGGCAGTCCGCGACGATGATGGACGAATGGATCATCAGCTTCATCAGTCCGAACGCAACCGAAAAGACGGTCCAGGTCAAGATCGAGAAGTTCGACAAGGTCGCGGGGCCCGTCCACATCACCCGAATCCAGCGGGAAGGGGACGAGATCGGGAAGTGGAAGGACATCGTCATCTACAAGGTGGACGACGGACTCGGCGGAACGAAGGACGACCCCCGCGAGGAGTTCACCTACAAGCATAAGGTAAGCGTATCCGGCGCCACGCATACGGTCGAGTTCAACACCGGCTGCAAGCTCCTCAAGATCCACGAAATCAAGGTGGAGGTCACCGTTCTGAAGTGCCACAAGAAGCCGCTCTCCGCGGAGCCCTGCAAGCCGGAACCGAAAACCTCGCAGATCGCTGTCGTCGAAATCCTCTATTCCGACGCGGACGGGCGGAACATCAGCGTGAAGTGGCGCGGGGGCAAGGAAGCGAAGATGAAGAACGACAAGGAGCTCGATCCGTCGGAATTCGCCCATCTCCGCGGCGAGCTCTGCGACGAGCACGGCGGGAAGAAGGAGGAGACGGAGGACGACAAGAAGAAGAGGGAGCTGGACGACAAGGCCAGGACTCTCCATGCGGAGGCCGAACAGGCCAGGAGAACCTTCGAGACGAAGAGCGAGGAGGCCAAGCGCCTGGAGAAGCAGGGAAAGAAGGAAGAGGCGGCCGCCGCCAAGAAGAAGTCGGACGAGGCCAAAACCGGCGCGATCGAGAAGTACGAGAAGCTGCTCAAGGAGTACAAGGAGACGAAGTACGTCAAGGGAATCGAGAAGGCGGCCACGGCCGCCCTCGAGAAACTGAAGAAGTAGCGGCCGGGCCGTCGTCTGTCGAGGGTGGCCGCCCTACGTCGTCCAGCTTCCCCCGAAGTTCTTCTTGTAGTACGAGGTCGGCGCGTGGATGACCCACTCGCAGAAATTGGGGAAGCTGTTCAGGGCCGCCTGATAGTTGGCTTGGAAAGGTCCGGCGGCAGCCCCCGGCCACGGATCCACGATCAAGAGTTCCGTCTCGTCGGGAGTCGATCCCTCCATGCCCATTCCCGCGATGACGATCACGTGACCCCGAAGTTGCCCGCTGGACGTCTTTTGCGAGTCCCCTCCCGTCCAAAGGGGACCATGCTCGTCGAGGAGCCGAAAGAGCTCCTCGGCCGGCCATGGACGCGTCTTCGTCGGCGCATAGATCAGACCATGATTTCGGGCGAACCTCTCCATATTCCAGGGGGTAAACAGAATCCCGTCCCATTCGGCGCTCACTCCGGGTCCTCCGGCGATACACTGCTGGCGATTGAGAACCATCGCCGCGGCGGCCGACCAGCAGGTCCAAGATCCTCCTGGCGCGTTCGGCCACTGGGTCACCTTCTTGACGTCGTACCAGACACACGTTGATTGAGCGACCATCGGGCCCTCCTCGTGGCAGAATCGACTATTAGAGTGTACCCCACCCCCTTGCCGAAGCAAGCCGATCCTTGTCTCGAAGTACGATGGAGAAAGACCGGCTTCTCTCGAGGGCATTTCGGCTTGGATGCTTCGCTTTTCGCGCTTCGAGAATTCCTGCAAGGCTCCGCACGCCCGCACCGTCTAGATTTCGCTTGCCGATCCGGAGGCCGTCTCTATACTCTCTGGCTCCGGTTCTGGGGGATCGCGATCATAGGAGTCCGCAATGAAGCCGACGCACCTCGTGCTGTCCCTGGCCTCCGTGGTTCTGGCCGCCGCCGGCTGTTCCTCCGCCGGCGCTCCACGACCGGGACTGGAAAACGCCTCCGCCGGTCCCCAGGACAAGGGGAAAACGCCGACGAACGCCCAACAGGGAGCCGAGTGGGACGAGCTCCTCAAGAAGCTCCAGCAAAACTACGAGGTGAACGAGCAACAGAAGGCGGCCCAGTCCGACGAGCATTACAAGCTGGCCGAACGATATTATCAGGCGGGGGATTTCGAAAAGGCCGAGCTCGAGTGCGAACGGGCGCTCAAACTCAACCCCGACCATGCGGCCGCCCACGCCCTCTACCTCGAGATCCAGTTCATCCTCAAGCGCGGTAAGACCGACCCGAGGATCCGCGAGTACGACGAATACTACAAGAAGGCGATCACCCAACACCAGCAGGTGCTCCTCGAGATCGACCAGGCCTATAATCGCGGCGTCCGGAGCTACAACCTCGGGGACTATCCGAAGGCGGAGCAGGATTTCAAGATGATCCTGAACTACCTCAAGTGGCTCCCGGTCTCCGCCGAATTCGAGACGCGCCGCCAGCAAACGGTTTCGATGCTCGAGAAAACCCGCGCCGCCTCGAAACAGCGATCGATCGACGAGGAGAAGGCCAAGCGAGCCGCGCTCGAAGAAGAGAAGATGCGGGACGAGCTCAAGCGGATGTACGAGCAGAAGCGTCAGTTGGAGCTCCTCTTCGGCCAGGCCCAGATGCACTTCGAGAACGAGCTGTTCGACCGCTGCATCGAGCTTTGCGACCGGATCCTCCATGTCAATCCGAACCTGGGCACCGTCCATGAAATGAAGTCGACGGCCCAGCGCCTGATCCACGACAAGTCGAAGCGCGACAACCTCCGCGGATACGTCGAGGAGTGGAAGCGGACCTTCGAACGGGTGGAGCTCAACGCCATCGTCCAAGCCGTGGAGCTCGTCTTCCCGGATCCGGAGCTCTGGAACAAGATCCGCCGCCGCCAGCCCAAAGGAATCCAGGAGTTCCAGGACGAGATCTCCGAGGACGACCAGAAGATCGTCGAGAAGCTGAAGAACACGCGCATCACCCTGGAGCAGTCCGGGGCCTCGCTCGTGGCCGTGATCGACTACATCCGCGATTTCTCCGGGCTCAACTTCATCATCGACCCCAAGGAGATCCCCAATCCGGAGCAGGAAACGGTCTCCATCAAGGTGCAGGACATCATCCTGTCGGCGGCTCTGAAGCTCACCCTCGACCAGAAGGGGCTCGTGTATTACGTCGAGGGCGGCGTCGTCATCATCACCAAGCCCGAGAAGCTGAAGAAGAAGACCAAGCTGGAACTCTACGACGTCCAGGATTTGACCTATGGACTCCAGGACTTCCCGGGCGTGGAGATCTCGCTCTCGCAGGATTCGCTCGGAACCACGACGGCCCCCGAGGAGGGTCCGAAGCAGCAGTTCACGGGCGACGATCTCGCGAATCTGATCAAGAACACCATCGGGAAGGGCCAGTGGGAGGAATCGGACGGCAAGAGCATCCGGCACAACAACGGTCTCCTCATCGTCTCGAACTCGGTCGAGATCCACAAAGCCCTTCGGAAGTTCCTCTCGGATCTCCGCGCCTCGACCGGCATCCTCGTCTCCGTGGAAACTCGCTTCCTCTCGGTCGAGGACACGTTCCTCCAGCAAGTCGGGATGGATTTCCGCGACGTGGATCTGCTGTCCGCCGCGGCTGGGACGGTGAACCCGCGCGCGACCGGCGCGCTCCAGTTGGACGACCTGATCACGACCGAATCCGTGATCACTCCCAAGTTCGTCGATCCGGACGGCGCAGGCGGCCCCCTCACGGCCACGAGCCCGGGCATCACGGGCCAATTCGGCAATTCCATCACGCGAAACGTGGGCGCTCGCGTGCAGAACATCATGGTCAACGACTTCCTCCTGCAGCGCTTCTTCTCGCAGACGCTCTTCCCCATCGGCGGCGCGACGCTTCAGTACACGCTCCTCGACGACATTTCCGTCGAGATGATCATGCGGCTCGTCTCGCGCTCGCAGCGCTCCCACATGTTGACCGCGCCGAAGATGACCCTCTTCAACACCCAGCGCGGGAACATCCGAATCTCCAATCAGTTCGCCTACATCAAGGACTACGACGTTCAGGTTTCGACCGCCGCCGTCGCCGCGGATCCGATCCCGGACGTGGTCTCGGACGGAATCACCCTGGACGTGCGCCCCGTCGTGAGCGCGGATCGGAAGTACATCACGATCGAGCTGCGGCCGACCGTGGCCACGCTCTTCCCGCAACCCCCGAACGTCTTCGGAATCTTGATCAACCTGGCCGCTCCCGGCGGACCGGTGACCCAGGGCCTGCCGGTCCGAATCGAGACGCCCATCCTCAACATTCAGAGACTGCGCACCACGGTGGTCGTTCCCGATCGCGGCACGCTCCTCATCGGCGGGCTCACGGTCTATTTCGAGGAGGACGCCGAGAGCGCGATCCCGTTGTGGCGCAACATCCCGATCCTCGGCAACCTCGGGTCCAACAAGGTGAAGGGCGCGCAGAAGAAACAGCTCCTCACCATTCTCAAGGGAAGGATCATCATTCCGGACGAAGAGGAGCGGCGGAAATTCGACTAGGCTCCGGACGCCGGACTCTTTACACTCTCGTTTCGATCGATGAACCTCTCGCGTTCGGGTCCGTTGGAATACCGTGACGTCGTCTAGGGGGTAGCCTCATGCGTCGATTGATGCTCTGTCTCGCGTCCCTCCTCCCCGTAGCCCCGGCGTACGCGAACGACGACGACTACGAATTGGCCGGCGCGCTCACGGAACGCGGATGGTTCGACTTGGCCCGCGAGCTGTACCAGAAGATCGCGACCAGCGGCTCGGGCGATCGCAAGGCCGAAGGCACCTTCGGTCTCATCCGATTGAAGATCCGAGAAGCGCGGGCGGAACCCGACTCCAAGAAGAAGATCGAACGTTTCGACGAGGCGCTCCTCGAACTCACCGCCTTCATCCAGGCCAATCGGAGCCACCCGCGCCGCGCCGACGCCCTCTCGGATCTCGGGGATCTGCGGCAGGAGAAAGGTCGATGGCTCCTCCTCCAGACGAAGACGGATCCGAACGCGGCGGAAAAGGCGGAGAAGGAGTTCGAGGCGGCGGAGCAACTCTTTCAGGATCAGATCGACGAGCTCGCGAAGAATCCCGTTCCACCGCCGGCCGATCCCGAGAAGGAGAAGAGGCAGCAGGCGGCGTACGAGGAATGGGAATACAAGATGATGTCGGCGAAGTACAACAAGGGCATCGCGATGTTCTCCCACGCCGAGGCCTATCGCGAGAACCCGGACACCCACTACAAGAAGTGCGCCGACTCCGACCGCAACAAGCCAAACCATCCGAAAAGCCACTGCGCCATGCGGCGCACGCTGACGGAGATGATCGACTTCTTCAACAAAGACTTCATGTGGCAGTACGAGTATTACCTCGAGGCGTACGATGCGTACATTCACGTGGGACGAGGGTGCCAGCTCCTGGCCGAATACTCGGACCGGGCCGAAGCCGAGAAGTGGTGGGCGCAGTGCTTCAGTTCGATCGGCAAGGCCAAGGGGCTGCTCACCGATCCGAGAGCGAAGAAGCTCGATTCCGCCCGCTCGCTGGCGGTGATGGCCTATTACTGGGAAATCAAGGCTCGCCTCTCCTACGGCGACGGCAAGAAGGGGCCCGCCGCCGTCGGCGAGTACCGGAAGGCCGCAAAGCTGGCCGAGGATCTTTTCAAACTCTACGCCGCGGTCAAAGAGCAGAAGATGGGCCGCGCGATCCAGCTCGAGCAGGCCAAGGCCTACTGCAAGGCCGGCGAGCTCAAGAAAGGCGTCGAGCTCCTCATGCGTCTCAAGACGGAGTGCAAGGGAACTCAGATCGAAGACTTCGCCATCGACATCCTGGGCGAGTACGCGGGAGAAGACAATTTTCAGTTCGCCATCGATTCCGCGGACAATTATTTCAGTCGAGGCGAGGCCTGGTTCTACAAAGCGATGCTCAAGTATCGAAACGCTTTGCGATCGATCAAGACCGAGGACGAGAAGAAGAAGTGGACCGCCTACTGCTGGCATCAGATCGCCTTGTGCTACTACCACCTGGATCGGTATTACGAGGCGGCGGCCGTCTGCTCCGTCATCGTCTTCGATCGCTCTCCCTGGCTGGACAACGAGTACGGAAAAAAACTCGCCGTCCTCCGGCTCGTCGCCCTCGACAAAATCGCCAAACGCACGAAGGACTCGGCGGATCAGCGCGCCCTCGACGAATACAATCGGTGGGCCACCACCCAGCCGCAAATCCGAGATCTCTTGGGAGACGGTCCCGCCTACAACGCCGCCGCGGGTTTGGAAACGAAGGCCGCCGGGCTCTGGGACAAGCGAGAGTACGGCGAGGCCCTGAAGGCCTACCTGGAGGCCGTCAAACTCTGGGAACAGCTCGCCGCCAAGCCTTCGAGCAACTACCGCGAGGTTTCGATCTTCAGCATCGGCTGGGACCTCTTCAACGGCGGAGCGATCCTCCTGGAAGAAGTCCGCCGCGCCGAGAAGTCCATGTCCGACGCCGAAAAGACCCGCAAGACGAAGGAGGCGATGGGCCACTGGGACGCGGCGATCAAGCGCTTCGAAGAGCACCTCGCCCTGGTCGAGAAGAGCGCCAAGGACGCGGCCGTCTCGAAGCGCGCCCTCGGCTCCGTCCTCCACATCTGCAAGATTCTCGTCCACCCGGCCAAGAACCTACCGGAGAAGGCGTTGGGCGTCTCCGAAGGAATCGAGAGGAGATTCCCCAACGCCGAGCTCAAGTTCCTGATCTCGATCTTCACCATGCGGCTCGAAGCGAAGCTGCGTCTCGACGACAAGGGACAGGCGTGGTGCCCCGAGTGCAAGACTCCGGTCAAACCCGAAGCCGGGTCCTGCCCGAAGTGCAAGAAGGCCACGCGCTCGTTCCTCGACGAGGCCGAGGACGACCTGCGGGTCCTTCAGGCCAAGTATGAGAAGGAAGGCGCGGGCCGTCAGAACTACTTGAACGCCCTCGTGCTTGTCGCGCAGAAGTTGGAGCAACGCGCCTACGATCTCCGAGGCGAGAACGCGACGCTCGCCAAAGAGTACATGATCCGGGCCGCCACGTATTGGTACACCTTCTTCACCACCAATACCGAACCGCTCAAGGGAGATCAGATCGAGGCGATCGCCGAGAAGCTCTTCTTCGGCGCGGAGGAGCGGCTCGACTACGCCGAGAAGGAACCGGACGATTCGAAGCGGCAAAAAGCCATGATCCAGGCCAAGGAGATGTTCGGCAAGGCCCGAAACCTCTTCGAACAGTTCCTCGCCGAGTTCGGAAGCACCTTGAACGCGGATCGGGCGAAGGCCATCCGCCGCATGATCACCCGCGCGAACGTAAAGGCGGGCGACTACAAGAAAGCCATCGACAGTCTCCTCGAAGTCATCGGCACGGAGCGGGTGGAGGATTCTCGGCAAGGAAGCCTCTGGGAGGATCTCGCCGACTGCTACTTCGCCCAAGCCCGATCGATGGCGCTCGGGAACGACCAGATCGAGTTGACGAAGAAGGCGGACAACATCTACGCGACCCTCGCCTCGAAGCGGATGGCCGCCAACGTCATCGACGACCACACCTACCGCCTTCTCGCCAAGCACGCGGCCGCGCTCTGGTTCTACGATCCTCAACGGCTCGACAAGTATCTGACCGCGATGGACAAGCGCGGCTACGGACGCCGCTACGCCTGCGAGAAGTGCCGGAAGACGATTCCCGTCCTCGACCTCAAGGGCGCCACGGGGTGCATTTACGATCGGTGCGGGTATTGCGGAGAGTCGTACCGCCGCGGATCGGCCAAGGAGTGCGCCTCGTGCAAGGGACCGGTTCAGACGTGCGACAACACCGCGCTCTTGGAAGTCGCCTGGGACGACCGTCTGCGCTATGAGTGCGCCCCGCTCTACGCCTGCGGCCATTGGCGATGCGGCAACGTGCTCAAGGAGTACCGCTTCCAGTGCAAGTGCGGATTCGCCGCGAACTTCGAGCGGCCGGATCCCGCGGAGCGCGATTGCCCGAAGTGCTCCGCCAAGGCGGGCCTCACCCTGGCCGCCTTCCAGAGGTATCGGTGCTCGAACTGCGGTTGCGCCGTCGGGCTCGAAAAGCACGGCGGGCCGGTCCAGGACTGCCCGACGCACTACCGCTGCGGGAAGTGCGGCCGGGGGTATCTCAAGAATGTGCCGGCAACCTGCCCGTGCGGCGGTTCTCTCGCGGAGCATGGTTGCGGCGCGAAAGGCTCGCTCGTACCGCTCTGCACCCGCTGCGAAAACCTGGCGGAGATCCGCCGATCCCGCTGCGCCAAGTGCAGGGAATCGTGGCTCCCTCGGAATCTCAAGGACCGAACGAAGTGTCCCAAGGACGGCGGCGAACTCTCCGAGACCTTCGAGCCGCTGGTCCGATTGGGGTGCAACGCCCGTGTTGCGGCGCAATTCCTCGACGACCTCCGCCGCATGAAGTGCGCCGTGTGCGAAAAGGCCTTTGGCGTCACGCCGGAATTGGAGAAGACCGGATCCTGTCCCAACAAGGAGTGCCCCGCCGGCGGGCGCGGCCGGCTCCGCGACCTCGTCCAATGCGAGAAGTGTCTCGCCTTCGGGACGGTCATGCAGGTCCGCTATTGGACGGCCGGAGACTGGCAAGGCGCCAAGCAATGCGACGAGCTCGAGAGCTGGCGGGCGCTCGCCGTCAAGAGGATCCCGGACCAACAAGATCGGGTCTCCCCTCCGCCGGGCAGCCGCCATGTGCACCCCCAGACCCTGAAGAGCGAAGAGCAACTTACGGGAGGCTCCAAGTGATCCGCGCATCCGTCGCCCTCCTCGTCCTGGCGGCTTCGGCCGACGCCTGGGCTCAACCCAAGAAGGATCGGGTCGTCAAACGCGATCGCTCCGTCGTCGAGGGCCAAGTCAAGCAGGATAAGTTCTCCGGTGTCGTCGTCGACGGCCAAACCATTCCCGCCGACCAAGTATTACGCGTCGAGTACTATGACGCCCCTCCCAGCTTCCTGAGCGCCTTCGCCGCCATGGACGAGACCAAGTGGGAGGACGCAGTCTCCGGGATCAAGGCCGCCTACGATCGGGTCTACACCGGCCCCGATCGGGAGCGCCTCAAGGTTCGCTCGTGGTTCGAGCTGTACCACCTCTTCTACCTGGGCTACTGCGATCGCCAGTTGGGACGCTTCGACGATGCGCTCCGTCGATTCGCCTCCGTCCGCGAGATGAAGGACAAGAACCCGAAGGAGCCGTCCAGGATGTGGGCGGATGCCTTCGAGCTCTCGCTCGAGTGTTTGCGCGAACGAGGGAAGGCGGAAGACCTGGACGAGATGACGAAACTCATCGCCTCGATCGACGCCGCGCCGCAGGAGCTCCAGGCCGGACTCCGCAAGCGGGCGCAGAAACAGCAGGCGGAACTTCTCTTCGACAACAAGGCCTACGACAAGGCGAAGGACCTCTTCGATTCGCTCCGGCGCGAATCCGATCCCGCCCTACGAGCGGACGGAACGACCGGGGTGATCAAGTGCCTGGAAGAGATGAAGAGACCGGCCGAGTTGAAGTCGTTCTGCGAGCAGGTCCTGCGGGACGAATCGTTTTCGATGGGAGTGCGCCTCGTGTCGTCGAACGCCCTCGCCCGATCTCTTCAGGATGCGAAGGATTTTCGCGGGGCGCTCCGTCAACTCATCGAGAGCGTGGTGCGGCTCCATCCCGGTCGCGGATCGGGGTACGATCGCGATCACGAGGAGGCTCTCTTTCAACTGGGCGTCTGTTACCGACGACTGGGCGCGGATTCGAAGGACGCGCCGGCCAAGCGGTTTTATTTCGAGTCGGCGGCCAGCGCCCTCCGAGAGGCGGCGTTGACCTATCCTTCGGGCCGTCGCCGCGACGAGGCGCTGAAAATGGCCGACCAGGCGGATCAAGAGGCGGCCAAATCGAAGTAGCGGTGTCTAATCTTGAAGTGGCATAGGCGCGCTGATAAAGTGCGGAATCTCGGGCGAGCCGAAATGGGAACTCTATTGGTGGGGTAGGCGAATGAACTGGACGAAGTTTCCCCGGAAGAAGACCTGGGTGTGGGCGATCCTCCTCGTGCTCCTTCTCAACGTGGCCGTGATCGGAGCCCTCGCAGCCCAGGAGACCGGGGGCGAAGAGAAACCCGAGGGCAAGAGATTCAGCGCCTTCCACGTCTGGATCCTCGGGGGCGGCGGCTTCGGCTTCGTCCTCCTCCTCCCGATCGAACTCCTCTCGATCGCGACGGTCGCCACGGTCATCGAACACTTCGTCAGCATCCAGCGGGATAAACTCGTTCCTCCCGAAGTCGTCGTGGAACTCGAGACGCTCCTCGACGAGGAGCAGTACGAGGAGGCCCTCAACGTTTGCGAGTCCTCCAAGAACTACATCACCAACATCGTGGGGGCGGCCCTGGCGCGCGTCGGAGAGGGGTACGACGCCATGGCCGTATCTGCCGAGGGCGCGACGGAGGAACAAAACCTCAAACTCGCGCAGAAGATCAGCTGGCTCTCCCTGTACGGAAACCTCGGGCCGATGATGGGACTTTTCGGAACGGTCGTCGGCATGGTCATGACGTTCCAGGTCATCGCCGAGTCCACCGGGAGCCCTTCTCCGGGCGAGCTCGCGGGCGGAATCTTCAGCGCCCTGGTGACGACGGTGTGGGGTCTCTTGGTCTCCATGCCCGCGCTCGGTTTCTTCTTCTTCTTCAAAATGAAGGTCCAGAAGCTGACGTTCGAGCTCTCCGGGGTCGCCATGGAGATCATCGAGCGCTTCAAGCCGGTCCAAGAAGGGAAGTAACCGATGGCCCGTAAGTCGGTCCAAGCCGAGGAGCCGGAAGGCATGGTCATGACTCCCATGATCGACATCGTCTTTCAGCTTCTCATCTTTTTCGTCCTGGTCACGGACATGGCCCGGGCGCAGCTCGAGAACCTCACCCTTCCCAAGGCCAACAAAGCCATCAAAGCGAAGCTGGACGACAAGACCACCCTCGTCCTCAACGTCCTTCCCGATGGGACGATCAAGATCTCGGGGAAGATCCTGTTCCGCCCCGATCCGCTCAATCCGAGCGATCAAGATACGCGAAAGATCGAAGACCTCTTCAATGCCCGCCGCGAGATGCCCATCTACCAGGTCGTCCAGGGGAAGAACGATTTCGTGAGTTATCCGGTGCTCATCCGGGCCGACCGATCGACACCGCTTCAGTACATCCAGCTCATCCTGATGATCGCGGCGGCGCACGGAGGCGTCACCCAGATCCAACTCGGCGCCAAGAAAATCGGCGGCGAGGGAGGGGGGGAATAGATGGGCCGAAGGAAGCGGAAGGTCGATACCGAAAAGCCGGTCGAACCGCCGATGACCCCGATGATCGACGTCATCTTCCAGCTCCTGATCTTTTTCATCCTGACGATGAAGTTCAAGGAGGTCGAGGGAAAGCTCCTCTCCCAGCTCCCCAAGGACAAGGGGCTCTCCTCCTCCAGCGTCCCGCAGCCCGAGCTTCAGGAAGTCCGCATCGTCCTCTGCTGCGCCGACAACGATCAGCGAGAGTTGGAGCAGCACACGACGAACAAGGGACGGCACGAGGCGAACCTGGAGCACGACGAACAACAGGGCATCGAGATGACCAAGAGCGCCCATAAGGGCGCGTCTCAGGTGGACCGCCCGCACCCGATCGTCAACGACGTCTGCGCGGCCTATGTCGACAAGAATCCGATGGGGAAGCTGTACAAGACATGGGTCTGCCGCGAGCCCTCCCACCTGGAAGAGCCCGAGATGTCTTCGGGAAAACGCGCCGGAGAGAACTCCCGGCGCTACCGGGACATCGCCGCGAAGACGAAGGAGATCTACGACGCCACGCCCTCCGGCCGCGAGGCGGGGAAGAAGGCCCCGGTCATCCTCGACGGGGACAGCGCCGTTCCGTACGAGCACGTCGTGGGCATCGTCAACGCCCTGAAGGAAGTCGGGATCGAGAACGTCGAGTTCGCCGGCAACGCGCGATGGGGGACGGGCTACGGCTCGGGCGAGAAGGGCCAGTTCAACACCTATCGCGAGCAGAAGCAGAGGAAGTAGCGACGGGAACTATCGGTGGCCCGGCCGGGGACGGAACCCCGCGCGGCGAAAACCGTCGTCGAACGTGAGCGCGTCTTCCACGCCCGATCGAGGCATCAGGGCGAAGGAGGTGCAGTCGGTGAAGGAGAACTCCTGATCGTCGTACCGAACGAAGAGATCCCACCCCGCCGATTCCAGTTCCTCCTCGACGAAGACGCGCCGGATCACCCGGCTCGTCAACACCGCCTCCCCCACGCGCCGAGCTTGGGAGTGCCCCGCGTCGCTCCGGACCGCGCAGTAATCCTAGACGCGGCGAAGCCCCTGGGTACAATGTTCCGTCTCGAATCGGGAATTCCTGAAGGGAGAACGCCCGGGAGCTCCGTCTAGATTGGTACCTGGGTGCTTGGAGGAATGAGCATGTCCATCCGTCCGTTGCTGCGTTGGATCGTCGCGACCGCCTGCGTCTCCATGGTCGGAATCGCCTGCAAGTCCTCGGCTCCCCGCGAGGAGAAGAAGAAAGAGACGGCGAAGAAGGAAACGACGCCGAAGTCCGAACCCAAGACGACGCAGGACGGAAAGAAAGAAGGCATCCAGGCGCAGGACGACGAGGCCCGCAAGCGCATGGAAGAGTACATGAAGGGCCGAACCCTGGGGCAGCAA
>Ga0114945_10000759_pt1 | contig 20634 bp, 20 predicted proteins | sample OV2TP3_FD_87194 | JGI IMG/M metagenome (GOLD analysis project Ga0114945, IMG submission 87194) | Hot spring microbial communities from Beatty, Nevada to study Microbial Dark Matter (Phase II) - OV2 TP3 | ecosystem: Environmental > Aquatic > Thermal springs > Hot (42-90C) | place: USA: Beatty...
CGGGCGTGCCCGCCCACGCTTCGGCAAGCCTCTCGGCGCCTGCGGCCAGGGCCGAGGTGTCGTTTGAGAGATAGCGACGAGTCATTTTTTAGTGCTGAGTGCTGAGTGCTGAGTAACGAGGACTGAGGGCTGAGTAATGAGTGCTGCGTGCTGAGTGCTCAGTCCTCAGTCCTGGCTATATTCATCCAGAATGCCCGCCATGTCCGTTGGTCTCACGCGGCCATAGATCTTGTCGTCCACGGCCACCGTCGGAGCGACCGCACAATTCCCCATGCAGTACACCCGTTCCAGCGTGAACCGGCCGTCCGCCGTGGTCGCACCGACATCGAGCTTCAGGTGGCCTCTCACCGCATCGAGCACACGGCTGCAGTGATTCGCGACGCAGGATTCTCCCAGGCAGACCCGGATGAGGTGCGATCCCGGCGGCGTGGTCCGGAGGTCCGGATAGTAGGAGAGGACACCGGCCACTTCGGCTGCGCTCATTTCCAGGGCGCGAGCAATAGCCGGAACCGCCGGCGGCGGGACATACCCCAGTGCATCCTGGACCGCCAACAGGGTCTGCAGGATATTGGTTGGGCGCATCCGGCACCCCTCCAAAACAGCAGACAGAATTTCAGCCTGTTCTTTCACTGCTTATCCTTCCGTCAGGATGCTCAAAAAGGCCGGCCAACGAGGCCGCAGGAAGGACGGCGACCGAGGCGTACTGTTGTGTGTACGTCGCAGGGAGACGTCCGACGAGAACAAAGTTGGGGGCCTTTTTCAGCATCCTGCTACAGGCCGACATGGGCCCGGAGCCGATCGAAGTCATACCCCGGCCGACCGGTGCGCCGCCGGCAAGGGTCATCATGCTCCAATTGATCGATCAACCCGGCAACCTCAGCCCGAGCCTCGGGATCGCCGGCAGCATGCCGGGGCGTGCGGCCCTGCAATCCGGGTGAGGGAAGGTCCGCCCACTCAAGATAGGCTGATTCCAGTAACACACTGAGCAGGCGCTGCTCTTCCTCTGGCGTGACAACCACCGTGAGGGAGGGCCATCCATCCTGGCTCAGATCCACCTCAGGAACCGGATGGGCCGGCGGCGCGGCGGCTCCAGCCCTGAAATGCAGCGAATAGCCGAACGTGGAGGCCAGCAGGTGCTTGAGGCGGTCGAGGCGGTCCGGGGAATCGCATTCCACGAATAGTTGCGCCCGGCTCAGCGTCAGCCTGGCCACCACAGCATCGGAGGGGCCATCACGCTGCACCCACACGCGAGCGGATTCGGCCTTGCCCTGATAATCCCCCTCACCTTCTCCTCTCCCATCACCCGTTGCAGTTGGTCCGTTGCAACCCGAAGAGCAACGGGCACCCCGAGCAACGGGTCCCCGGGAGAGGGATGGGGTGAGGGGCTCGGGCTGCAGGCCTTCAATCCGGTTCAGGCCTTCCATGAGGCGAGAAAGTTCGTGGTGCTCGTAGAGGGCAAGCGCGTAGAGGAACGGCTCCCCGGCGGGCGTGAGATAGCGAATGTTGGCATCCGCCCTCATCACCGCCTCGACCCGTGCCTGAACCAGAATCCAGAGCAGGCCGTACCCGTACAGCTTGCAGAACTCGTCCCAGTCGCCCAATTCAAACGAGCCGGAGCTCGCTTCCATCTCGCGGCGCTGTTCTTGAGCGTGCTCCAGGATTGCCCGTCCGACGGCCGCCGACAGCACGACCGCCGTGCCCGGCAGGACGGCTCGATCCGGCAAGCGGATCAAGCGAGTGAGCAAAACCTGACCACACGTCACCTGCCCGGTGAATGGCCCCCCTGCAGCATGGAACTCGCGGCCGTCGCCGAGTGAGCGCAGGACCAGTTCGCCGTCATTCACCCGTTGCCCTCCAGTCTGCAACGGGTACCCGCGGACCGCGACGATCTCCAGCAGATCCATGTAGGAATGGCGCAGCGGATCGAGCCAGGCGCGTTCCTCCTCGGGGACGTGCACCTCGATCAGGTCACGGACTTGCTCGACCAGGGAAAGTTGCCCGTCTTCCGGTTGGAAATCGGCGTAGAGATACAGCTTGGCCAGGGCCACTTCTTCGGGAAGAGGAGCGACGGGGAATCCCTCTCCGGCCAACAAATAGGGCCGGAGCGCCCGGCGCAGGGCGATTTCCCGCTGCAGCCGAAATCCGGGCTCCATCGCCACTGCGTCGAGCCTGTTGAAGACGGCTTCGAGCGAGGCATCGATGGGGATCAACCCCGTTAACAGCGACACGGCCTGCTCATTCCCTAGCTTCATGAATCTCATCCATGACGATCGCTTCCGCTTCGAGCCAGTCTTCCAGGGCTCGCCCCCCCTGCCTTCCGCGCTGCTCGTACAGCTCATAGGCTTTCTTGGCGATCCGCTCCCACATCCCTTCGGGCAGCTCGATCGGCTTCGCCGGCTGTGGCCTCGGGCGGCCAGCCGCACCCTTGGCCGGTCGCACTTTCTTCATGATGTTCTCCCTCCGGTCTCCCCCGCGGCCCAGGCTATCACCCGCTGGTGGCCAGGCTCAAACTTCGGGCTTTTCATCGTCAGCACCGGGCACGCCGCATGACGCAGGACCGCCTGCGCGACACTGCTGGCGACGAGATGCGAGAGCCCGCGCCGGCCGTGCGTGCCCATCACAATGAGGTCGCAGCGCTGCTCCTGAGCCCATGCCACAATCGACTCGCCCGGAGCCCCGGCGTCCATGGCATGACGGGCGCTCAACTCGTGCGAGGACAGCAACGTGGCAAGGTCCGCCAAACGATGCTCCAGCCGTTGCCGCATCTTGCGCTCCTCGGCCGCATGGCTCAGCGTCAAGTCCAGGCCATAGGAGGCGGGCTCCAGGATGTGCAGCAGCGTGACCGCGGCTCCGAACAGCTTGGCGACCTGCACCGCATACTCCAACGCCTCCAGGGAGTAGTCGGAGAAATCCACCGGCACCAGGATGTGTCGGATGCTCGGAGGGTCCTCGGCCATCCGAACCGTCAGCACCGGGCATGGCGCAGTCTTCACCACCTCTTCCGCGGTGCTGCCCAGGAGCAAGCGGCCGAGCCCGGTTCGCCCGTGGGTGCCCAGCACCACCAGATCGGCATCGATGTCTCTGGCCAGGCCGGCAATCCGTTGGCCAGCGAGCCCGGGCAGTTGGTGTCCTGCCGCCGCCACGCCGGCCGCCGCCGCCCGGGCCAGCGCCTCAGCAAGCTCTCGGTCGGTCTCTTTACGAAGTTGCTCGAAGTAGAGCCGGTTCACCGGCAATTCAGGGTCCATGCCAGGCTGGAGGTTCAGCACATTCAGGATCTCCAGCTTCGCAGCACAGGCTTTTGCGAGCAGTCTGGCATAGGCCTCGGCCAGCTTTGCGCAATCGGAAAAATCGGTGCCAAACAGGATTCGCTTCAGGAAAGGCATCTCAACTCCTCTTGGCAGTCCGGGGGATCACTTTGCCGAGGATCGGCACGGTGAGCACCGGACAGGTGACCGTTCGCACCACTTTCTCGGCCGTGCTGCCGAAGAAGATCTTCTCGACATTCCCGGTCTGTCCCCCGTAGCTGCCCATCACGATCAGGTTCACCTGTTCAGCGCGGGCCGTTCTCGCAATCTCCACGAACGGCGTCCCTTCCGCGAGGAGCCGTCGGATCTCGAGCCCCTTCGCTTCCTCGGACTGCAGCAGGCGTCTGGCATTCAGGCGGGCGTGGTGCCGCAGGCGCTTTTTCTGGGCCGCCTCCTCGGAGGGCAACGCCAGACCCAGCGCGTTCAGCGCTCCCAGGTTTTTGGTATCCACCACATGGAGCAGGAGCACCTGTGACTGAAACAGGCGGGCCAGCGACAACGCCACGCGAAAGGCCTCCTCGGAGCAGCGGGAGAAATCCACCGGGACCAGGATCTTGCGAAACATGGTCACTTCATCACCTCTTCTCCAGTCAACATGAACGCCACCTGTTCCACGAGCCGGTCCCGATTCTCGTACCCGATCGGCAGCACGGTCACATCCGACCGCGATTCCAGTGAGAGCAGGAATTCATCATCGCGGCCGCCCACGCTCATGGTCGCCAGGATGCTTTTGCTGGAGGTAATGCAGTCCACCACCTGCCGGCGGAACAATTCGGACAGGCATTCCAGCCGCGACACCTCGTCCAGCACGATCAGGTCGGTCTCGCCGGAGCGGACCGCCTCCTGCAGCGCCGGCACGAGGACGGCTTCCACCGCCGCCACGTTGACATACTGCTTTCCCGCTCGGACCCAGCCGGGAACCGCCTTCGGGTCGGTCAACGTGACCATCCGCACGCCATCGGGCAACAGAGCCAGTTCGACGTGTGACTTGAACAGCCCGTCTTTCACTTCGCGGGTGAGATAGCCTCCGGACCGCAACCCTGTCCGCTCCACAACTCGCTTCACCAGCGTCGTCTTTCCGATCCCGCCGGGACCGACGATCAGCACGTTGCGTTTGCGGAACTGGTCTTCCGGCTCCTTCAGCGTGACATCACGGGTGTATTCCACGCAGTGGAGGGCCACACCCCCGGGCATGCTGTATTTCAACTGGCAGGTTCCGCGCCACGCGCAGGTCACACAGAGCTTCCGTTCGTCATACGCCATTCGCGCACCTCTTCTGCTGGCTCTGCCGGTCACGTGAGCAAGGGAAGTGCCATGGCCGGAACAGCCGATGACTGATGGCTAATGGCTTATAGTTCGTGCAGTTCCGGCCATGCACCATTTGCCATAAGCTATTTGCCATCGGCCACAAATCCTTACAGGGGTGGAGTCCTGCTACAGTCGCACCGCCACTTCTGTAGCGTAAGGCCACAGCCACGCGTGAAGCGTCAGGCGTGAAGCGTGAAGCGAACCCCCTAACCCCTCACCCCTCACCGGTCATCCCTTACGTGCTTCAGAGTGGCACCGCTCTTGCGTCGTCTGTGGGGGATGGCAGCGGCGAGTACAGAAAAGACGGAGAGACGGAAGGAAGGGCTGACCCCGACGGTCTATACGGTGACCCCGGAGACCGTGGTCTGGAAAGCGGCCGAACTCATGCGCAAACGGGGTGTGGGTGACGTCATTGTGGTCGAAGACCTCAAGCCCGTGGGCATCCTCACGGACCGGGACATCGTGATGCGGGTGACGGCCGCTGGCTTGGATCCGGCCAATGTGCCGGTGCGGAACGTCATGTCTTCGCCGCTGATTACGGTCAGTCGCGAGACAGAGGTCAGCGAAGGGATCGCGATGATGGGCCGGCACGGGATCCGGCGGCTCCCCATCGTGGACAAAGAGGGGCGGCTGGCCTCGATCCTGACCCTCGACGACATTCTCTTGTTGCAGCTCGACGATGCACAGGATGTCCGCGACATCATCCAGCGACAACTGGGTGCCGGTGAAATCATGCAAGGGCCCGTCAAGGAGGCCCGGCCCGGAGAGTGGAGCCCGGGGAGCAGTACCCTTTCCGGACCGGTGGCCTCGATCGCTCGAGCCACTGTCGCTCCTCCGATCATCACCGAGTCGCACTGGCTGCGCAGTTACGTCCAGCAGAAGGGATACGCCCATTCTCATCCACACCCGCTCTGGAGACTGCGGTTCTGGCTCATTGCGTTGCTGCTGGCTCTGCTCGCCGCGCTGCTGGTTACACCCTATCCAATCCTGTACAAATCCGAGAAGGAGTTGACGGTTGATGAGCTCGAAGCGATGAAACGGGCTTCCCGCACGCCGCAGCCACAGGAACTCCAGAGTCTGAAGAAAGAGTTGCAGAGGCGGCAACCGCCGGAGCTCAAGCAGAATTCGACACCGAAGGGACCCGAACCAGTCCGCTGAACCCCGGGCTGGTTCAGAGTGCCAGGGTCGAGGCCGGGAAAGGAGAACGTTATGCGATGCCGACAGTGTGATGGCTTGATGGTGGTAGACTACGTCGTCCCCCTGGGGGTCTAGACCCCGAACGGATCGGACCATGGCAGGTCACCAGGACGCAGTCACAGTCGCAGCGGGGCGTACCGTTCTCCAGGGCATCCTCGGAATTCCGGACGGAGGAGAAACAAACGGAGTCGTCCTGTTCGCGCACGGGAGCGGGAGCGGGCGGCTGAGCCCTCGCAACCGATTCGTCGCCAGAGCGCTCCAGGCCGGCGGCTTGGCGACGCTCCTGATCGATCTCCTGGAGGAGCGAGAAGCCGGCGACCGCCGGAACGTCTTCGACATCGATCTGCTGGCTGATCGGCTGCTGGCCGCCTCACAGTGGCTCGCCCAGAATCCGACCACGCGCGGGCTTCGGATCGGGTACTTCGGGGCCAGCACCGGCGCCGGCGCGGCGCTCCAGGCCGCCGCCCGCTCGCCGGAGACCGTGTCGGCGGTCGTGTCGCGCGGCGGCCGGCCTGATCTGGCCGCGCCGTACCTGCCCCGCGTCTCCGCACCCACGTTGCTGATCGTCGGGGGCCATGATGCGCCCGTGATCGGGATGAATCGGGAAGCCCTGGCGCTGCTGAGGTGTCCCAAGGAACTGGTGATCGTGCCGGGCGCGACGCACCTGTTTGAGGAGCCGGGAACCCTGGAGCAGGTGGCCGATCTGGCCCTTGAATGGTTCTCTCGTCACCTCACTAAAACTCGTCAGGCGTGAGGCGTCAGAAGTAGGGGTGTAGAAGCTTTCGCCTCTCGCCTAACGCCTCACATCTTCGCTGCCCCTCCCCGCCGCAGTTCCCTTCCCATCGGTGGGGAAAATCTCCCCATCGCCGCCTGATCCTGCATGCACGGAAGGTCGCTCCCCTATAAGTTCGCAATATTGCGGCTCAACTTCCACCGGCGGCCCCGGCTCTCCGGGCACTCATCTTGCTGTCTCAGGAGAGCGATGCCGGAGCATGATGAGACGATGCTAGACGGTCACGAACGACCCGCCGCTGAATGGCCGGACGCGTCCGCGCCGGATCCTGCCGAAGCGGCGCTCGTCCCGGCGAAGGAGCAACGCCCGGCTCACAGGGAGATGCCTGCGCGAGCGCTGCCCTCACGCAAAGGACGCTGGAGCAAAATCGTCCTGCTGACCATGCTGGCAACCGGACTGGGAAGTCTTGTCTGGTGGTACTGGCCGTCGGTGCGCGAGCCGTCCGTCCGCTACAAGCTGGCGACCGTGGATCGCGGCGCGGTCGCCGCCACAGTGACCGCCACCGGTACCCTGAACCCGACCGTCTCGGTGCCCGTGGGGAGCCAGGTGACCGGCAAGGTGCAGCACCTGTACGCTGACTTCAACTCGCGGGTCACGGAGGGGCAGATCCTGGCTCGTATCGACCCGGCGCCGTTCCGGGCCAAACGCGATCAGGCTCGAGCTTCCTTGCGAACCGCCCGCGGGACCCTCGCCAAGGCTCAAGTCGCCGTCGAGCAGCGCAAGCTCGACCTGGACCGTGCCGTAACGCTCCGCCGGCAGGAGTTCGTGTCCCAATCAGAAGTGGACTCGGCTCGAACCAACTATCGCGACGCCCTGGCCCAGTTGGAGGTCAGTCAGGCTCAGGTAGAACAGGCGGGGGCCGCGCTCGTCTCCGCCGAACTGGATCTGGAGCATACCGCGATCCGCTCGCCGGTGAACGGGATCGTCGTGTCGCGGAACGTGGAGGTCGGCCAGACCGTCGCGGCGAGTCTACAGGCTCCGACGCTCTTCTTGATCGCGCAGGATCTCCTCCACATGCAGGTCAACGCCAATGTGAGCGAATCGGACATCGGGGGGGTCACGGAAGGCAAGCAAGCGGAGTTCCTTGTGGACGCCTACCCGGGGCGGACGTTCAAGGGAACGGTGACGCAGGTACGAAACGCGCCGGTCAGCATTCAGAACGTCGTCACGTACGACGTCATCATCGACGTGGACAACCACGATCTGCTCCTGAAGCCGGGCATGACCGCCAACGTCGCGATCGTCACCGCTCACAAGGAGGAGGTCTTGCGGGTTCCCAATGCCGCCCTGCGGTTCAAGCTGCCCGGGACGCCCACCGAGCGGAAGAAATCCGTCGTGTGGGTCCTTGACGCCACAGGCCCGCCGCGCCAGGTCCCGATCAGGACCGGGGTCTCGGATTCCATGCTCACCGAGGTGGTGGAAGGGGATGTCCGCGAGGGGGATTCGGTGATCGTCGCGCTGGAAACCAGCCCGGGGACGGAAGGAAAGGAACTGCCCCCCGGGTTCGGCGGCATGCCGAAAATGCGGTGAAAAGAAGATGTCTTTCTGGCTCATGACCATCGGGCTGGCCATCCGGATGCTGAGCCGGAGGCCCCTGCGCTCGGTGCTCACGATGCTGGGGATCGTCATCGGCGTGGGAGCGGTCGTGGCGATGGTGAGCGTCGGCCAGGGCGCGAGCGCGTCGGTCCGGGCGCAAATCGCCAGCCTCGGCACCAACGTGCTGGTCGTGATTCCCGGGGCCACCACGGTGAGCGGAGTGCGGACGGGGGCCGGCGGCGTGTCCACCTTGACGGTGCAGGACGCGCGGGACATCGAGCACAAGGTCTCCGGGGTCTCGGCCGTCTCGTACGGCATGAGGGCGGTGCTGCAGGTCGTGCACGAGCACAAGAACTGGAACACCGTGGTGGTGGGCACGACCGCGGTCTATCCCGAGATCCGCGACTGGCCTATGGCCCAGGGCACCTTCTTCACGCAAGCCGATGAGGACAGCGCAGCCAAAGTGGCGGTGCTCGGGCAGACCGCCGCCGCCAATCTGTTCGAACGCGGAGAGGACATGGTCGGGGCTCAGATTCGAATCAACAACGTCGCGCTCCGGGTGCTGGGGGTGATGGCGGCAAAAGGCCAGTCGTTTCTCGGCCAGGACCAGGACGACGTGGTCCATATCCCGTTCCTGACCGCCGAGCGCAAGGTATTCGGCACCAAATTTCTCGGGACCGTCGGCATTATTCTCGTCGCCACTGCCCATCGGGAGGACACCAGACAGGTGGTGAACGACATCAGGGAGCTGTTGAGAATCCGCCATCGCGTCCAGCCCGGGCAGGAGGACGACTTTACGATCCGGACCATGGAAGACATCGCGAAGGCCACGGCCGGGGCGAGCCGCACGATGATGGTGATGCTGCTCAGCATCGCGTCCATCTCTCTGCTGGTCGGGGGGATCGGCATCATGAACATCTCGCTGGTCTCGGTCACGGAGCGGACGCGGGAGATCGGGATTCGCATGGCTGTCGGGGCGAAGCGACGGGACATCCTGCTCCAGTTCCTGGTGGAGGCCATGATCCTCAGCACCGCGGGAGGCGTCATCGGCGTCGCTGCGGGGACTCTGGCAGCCAGCCTGCTCACCACTCTCGCGGGATGGCCCACGATCGTCTCGCCACAGGCCGTCGCGATCGCCTTTCTCTTTTCGGTGGCGGTCGGGATCTTCTTCGGCCTCTATCCGGCCAACAAGGCGTCACGTCTCAACCCGATCGAGGCCTTGCGGTATGAATAAACAGGCCAGAGTCAATCAATGAGCGACCTGTTCAATGCCGAGATCGCGCAGCGTCTCTTGGAGGTGGCGCAGTTGCTCCAGGACCAGGGCGCCAACCCGTACCGCGTGCAGGCGTATCGTCATGCGGCCGAGACCCTGCGCTATCTGAGCCGGCCGGTCGCGGAGATCGTGAAGACCGAAGGGATCGAAGGCCTGCAACGCCTGCCGGGGATCGGGGAAAGCCTGGCTCGCGCCATCCGGGACCTGGTCGTGACCGGCCGGCTGCCCATGCTGGACCGCCTCCGGGGCGAGGCCGATCCTGTGGCGGTCCTGGCCTCTGTGCCGGGTATCGGGGAAGCGATGGCGGCGCGACTGCATCAGGATCTCGGCATCGAGACCCTCGAAGAGCTGGAGATGGCGGCGCACGACGGGCGCCTGTCCGTGATCGAGGGGATCGGCGACAAGAAGCTGGCCGGAATCATTGACTCCCTGGCCGGTCGCCTGGGGCGCATCCGCCCCTCACCCCTCCCTCTCCCCCTGAGGGGGAGAGGTGAAGGAGAGGGGGCAGTGCCCGTCGAGCCCTCGATCGAGGAGCTGCTTGATGTGGACCGGGAGTACCGCGAGAAGTCGGCGGGCGGCCAGCTCCGCCTGATCGCGCCGCGGCGGTTCAACCCCGATCACAAGCCGTGGCTGCCGGTGCTCCACACCCAACGCGGCCAGCGGCACTACACCGCCCTGTTCTCGAATACCGCGCGGGCACACCGGATGGGGAAAACCCGGGACTGGGTGATCCTCTACTATGACCACGGGCGCGGGGAGCAGCAGTGCACGGTCATCACGGCCCAACGGGGCCCACTGAGAGGAAAACGCATTATCCGCGGCCGTGAGGCGGAGTGCGCGGAATACTATGAAGCCGTGAGCCCTCATCCTGTCCTCCCCCTTCAAGGGGGAGGAGATAGGAGAGGGTGAAACACATTGGAGGGATCAAGATGCGCATCCTGTTGGCGGTCGATGGATCAGAGCAATCCCAGGAAGCGGCGCGATTCATGGCCCATCTCGTTCCGGCCGAGCGGGTGACCATCCTGCACGCGCTGGATGCGCCGAGGCCGGGGTACCCGATGATGATGCCGGAGGTGGCGAAAGACATCTACCGGACGGTTGAGAAAGGGATGCGGGAGGACGGTGAGCGCCTGCTCAAGGGCGTCACCTCGCTCCTGCCGGCGGACACAGGGCCGATTTCCACGCGCCTGGAAGTGGGAAAAGCGGCCGAGGTGATCGTGTCCGTCGCGGAACGGGAGCACGCCGACCTCATCCTCATGGGGACTCGCGGTCGCAGCGCGATCGAGGAGGTCATGCTGGGCAGCGTCTCGCATCGGGTCGCCGCGAACGCGCCGTGCCCCGTGCTGGTGGTCAATGGGCCGGCGCCATCCCTGCGATCCATCGTTCTGGCGGTGGAGGGCCCCGAGGATGTGGAGGCAGCCAGACGCGTGCTGTCGCTCAAACCGTTCAGGCACTGCCCGGAGGTCACAGCCCTCACCGTGCTTCCGCTCGGTCAGCCCATCTGGCCGGGAGGGATCTCACAGACCGAGTCGCTGCGGGAGAAGACGCTCCGGTGTGCGTGGGCGTTTGTGTGGGACCTGGCGGGACAGCTCTCCCCCTTCGGCTACCAGGCCTCCGGCCTCGTCGGAATGGGCTCGCCGGCCACCGTGATCATCCAGCAGGCGACGGCGCTGAATGCGGACCTGATCGCGGTCGGCTCACGGGCCGGCTCGGAGCTGTCCCGTTTCCTCCTGGGCAGCGTCTCGCACGGCGTGCTCCACCGTTCGACCATTCCGGTCCTAGTGTTCAGATGACCGGACCCTGAACGCTGATAGCCTCATGGCGGGGCTTCAGCGGGTGGGCTGAGACCGTGGGTGCCCATTTTACCCCGACGCCACGTGGCGAATCATGGCGTCAATGACGGGGGTCGTATTCTCGGTCCTGATGGCGATCGTCGGATATCGGCGGGCGAAGACCCGGAACACCTCATCGGCAAACCCTTGTCCTACCGATCGGACGTCGCGAAAGTCGAGCACGATCTCGCTGAACTTTTCCAGGTTCGCCAACAGTCGCCGGGCCTCGGAGCGGGAGACATAGTCCTGCCGGAATAGCTTGACGAGCACTTTGGTCTTTTGAAACTGGAAATCGTACTCTTCGGGCGCAAATTCTCTGAAGATGTCCTCCAGCCGCCGCCGGGTGGTGCGCTGGACTTCGAAGCGGACATCGGTGCCGGCCAGAAGGCGCCGCTTGGACACAAAGAAGTCCTCCCTGGCCGAGTCCCATTCGACCTCGATCCGGTGGGATCGCAGCACGAACCGATCCGCCACCCGCGAGGTGAAGAAGATTCCTTCTCCGGTGTGCGCCTCCCGCATTGTGGTGGTTCTGCCCTTTACCAACTCGATGAGGGCCGTCTCTTCGTCCGGCAGGCGAAGCTTGGACGCAATGGAATGGAACACTCCGATCCCTGGATCACGGACCTCGAACGAGACTGCACCCGCTTCCAGGCTGAAGCGGACCGTACACCGGTCCGCCTCCGAGTGCTCGATCGCGTTGTTGAGCATCTCGGTGAAGGCGTAGCGGATGATTGCTTCCACATTTGGCCGCAGGACGCGGTGCAGGTTCAGGTACCTCGCTAGGTCTTCCCAAACACGATCCTCGTCAAGGCCCTGTATGCGCAGGGAGCGGGCGACGATCGTCGCAGCCGGCGCCCGGCTTGCCAGCCAGTAGCGAGCGCCCCGGGTCGTACCGGACCGCACGACCTGTCCGGCGCCGATCAAGCTCCGGAGGTGCACGCTCAGGGCTTGCCGGCTGAGCCCCAGATGGGCCCGGAGCTCCCCGCCGGTCGCCGAGGGTCGCCGGCCGAGATAGGCGCGTATTCTGCGCTTGGGGTCCATGAGGCAGAGGGTGACACATTGTCAATATATTGTCAATATAGCTAATTTCAAATTGTCAATCTTCTCGCCAACCGCATGGCCACCGATAGCCGGAATTGTCAAGGTATTGTCAAGCTGACGACCGGCATATTGTCAATCTGGGGATTCCCTCGCCCCGTCGGGGGGAGAGTCAGGGTGAGGGATCTGGCATGCTCGCTCGAACCGCTGATCGCTACGCCGCGGGACCCCACCGCCGAGCCCGTAGCGCGGCTACGATCAGCTCCGCCGCCGCGTTGGGATCCATCCGCGTGGTATCGATCGTGACTGCCGGAGTGAGCGGCGGCTCGTACGGGTCCTGCAGCCCCGGCACCGTCACGGACTTACCCGTCCGGCCCTTCAGGTAGGTCCCCTTCCGATCGCGTGTCATGCACACGTCGAGCGGGCACTCGACCGCGACCTCCACGAACCGCGGGATCAAGCTCCGGGCGAAGTCCCGGTAGGCCCGCCGGTTGGCGGTGGCGTCGAAGATCACCGTGATGCCGTGTGCCACCAGCCGGCTTCCCGCAAACGCCAGCGCCCGATAGAACAGCTCGCGCTCCTCATGAGAGTAGGTCGGCGCGGGCGTGAGGAGGCGGCGCGCGTCATCCGACCCCAGCACCTCCACGCGCAAGCCCAACGCCTCCAGGCGCGGGCGCAACGCGGCGACGATCGTGCTCTTCCCGGAAGCCGGCAACCCGGTGACCCAGACCGCAAACGCGGAGCCGTGAGGGGGGGCACCGGGACCCATTGCTCCCGGGAATGCAATGGGTGCCCCTCCAGAGGCTGCAATGGGTCCCGGTGAGGGGTGAGGGGTGAGATCAGAGTTCATCGGATTCTTGCCAAGCGCCTCGTGCCCCGCGCCTCGCGCCTATTCGGAGCAATACCGATTCACATCGGCCGGATCGAAGCGCTCGGCTGCCAGCACGTTCTGGATGAAACGAAAGAGCGATCGGCGCACGCTCATCGCCAAGTGCGGATACCACAGGGGGCTCGCCACCACCAGGCCCCGGAACGCAAAGAAGGGCGCAGCCGCTTCAGCCACACTGCGGTCTCCGCTCCGGCGCATGTACCGGTCCCAGAACCCTCGGAACAGGACCTCGAACGGCCCGTGTAATTTCCCCCAGCGACACAAGGAAAACTGAAGATAATTGATCGTCATGGCCGTCAGGTCATCGGCGGGCTCACCCCATTCTCCGCGGGAGCGGTCCAGCACGGTGAACTCCCGCCGCGCGCGCCCGGACCGAAAGAGGACATTATAGGGATGAAAGTCGCCGTGGACCTGCGCGAGCCGGGACGTGCGCGCCCGGAGGCGCCAGCGCCAGCGGTTGCAAGCTTCCTCGATGGATCGGAGCAGCACCGGGGTGATGAAGCCGAACCGAGCGGGATAGCTGTCGGTGAGTCCCATGATGCACTCGCCGTGACCGATGAGCTCCCGGACCCGACGCCGATAGAGATCGGGGTCGTGGCGCCGGACCCGGTGGATCCGGACCAGATAGTCCACCAACGCATTCGCCCGTTCCCGGTCCACCCTCAGCAGCCGGCCGGTCCGGGCCAGCCGTTCGAGATCTTGATGATAGCTCGTGCCGTCGGCCCACTCGGTCACCACGAAAAATTCCCGGGCCGGCGCGACGGAGAACATCGAGCCGTCCGCGGTGAACGCGCCTACGTCCAGCGCCCTCACGTGATGGGGCAAGCGGCCGTAGGAGTCGAAGTCCCAGAGCAGGGCCTGCGCGCGGTCGGCCGGGTGCTCATGCCCGAACGGACCGGGCTTCATCGTCTCAAGGACGGCGCGTTTGGTTGTGCGCCCCAGGCGGAACACCAGCCGGACCGGGGCGCCGTAGCCGTAGCCTTTGAGCGTCGGGCCTGTTGTCTCCTCTCCGATGGGGCCATAGGCTAACAATTCGACCGTCGGGCCGAACCGCTGCCGCAGGTATTCCTCCAGGTGTTTACGATGGAGAAGCGCCATGCGTCATCCTGCTACAGGTCGAGACTGCCGATGTAGCCAAAGACCACACTCGTAGGGCCCGGTCCGGCAAGGGGGACAAAGCCGGAAGGAGGCCCATCTCTCTGATTGATTTAAGGAGTTGCCCGTTCCTGGGACCCTAACGACTTCGCCCCACGTGGGGTCACGTCTTGGCATGTGTTTTGTTTCCCTGCAAGTCTGAGGCTCATACCGTCGGCAAGTCACGGATCTTACGCCTCCCGACGACCTTTTTCGAAGGTCAGGCGACGACGGCGCAGGTAGGAGGAAAGAAGAAGGAGAAACGATGGAGCTCCAGATCGAAAGCCGGAACGTGGCGATGACGCCACGGTGGAAGAGCGAGATCGAGAAGCGGATGGCCGGCCTGCAGGCCGGCCATGACGACCTCATTCATGGGCGGGTCACCCTGACCAAGAATCGCCACCATAGAAAGGCGGTCAAGGTGGCCGAAGCGCTCGTGGTGGTCACCCTGCCGGGACGCCACACGATCACCTCCCGCAAGGAGGACAAAACGTTCGAAGAAGCGATCCGCACGGCGTTCTTCGCGGTCGAGACGGAACTGCGGCGGTACCGCGAGAAGCGCGCCTCGCGTGAGGTGCGGGTTGCACCGGTTCCCATGCGGGGGGTGATTTGCAAATTGTTCCCGGAGGAGGGGTACGGATTCATTCTGCAGGACGGCGGCGGCGAAGTGTATTTCCACCGCAACGCACTGCACGGCCTGAGATTCGAGGAGCTGGAAGACGGGACGGAAGTGGCCTTCAACGCGGAGCCAGGCGAGAAGGGGCTGCAGGCCACAACAGTGAATCCGCTCACGGCAAGAACAAAGTTATGATCGAGGCGCTCAAGCTTCCCATCGAGGCCCTCTCACCCGCCGTGGACCCCGGGCAGCTCGGCTACCGGGATACCAGCGAGCTGCCCCCGCTGGAGGAACCGATCGCACAGGAACGCGCCGTCGCAGCCATCGACTTCGGGCTGCGTATGGAGAGCCCGGGATTCAATCTTTACGTCTCCGGTCCGATCGGGTCGGGGAAGTGGTCGGTCGCCAAGGAGATGGTCAAGCGCGTGGCCCACTCCGCTCCGCCGCCTCCGGACTGGTGTTACGTGAACAACTTCCGGGACCCCTCCAGGCCCCGGTGCCTCTCGTTCCCTGCGGCCCAAGGCCGGACGTTCAAACAGGCGATGGCCGGTCTGATCGAGGGCCTGCGCCGCGACATTCCCAAGCTGTTCGAAAGCGCGACGTATATTGAAGCCAAAGCCAAACTTTTCGAGGAGGCGGAAACCCGGAAAAAGGCGCTCTTCAAGGAGCTGACCGATCTCGGCCGCATGCGCGGGTTCGTCTTCGAGGAAACGCCCATGGGGTTCAGCCTGGTGCCGCTGAAGGCGGGCCGTCCCATGACGGACAAGGAAATAGCCGGCCTTTCCGAAGCGGAGCGCAAAGAACTCGAGGGCAGACGAAAGGCGCTTGAAAGCGAGATCCGGGAATTTTATGTCCGCGTCCATGCGCTGGACCACGAAGCCGAACAACGCCGCCGCGACATGGACCGACAGCTCGTCAACAACGTGCTGACCGTCCGATTTGAAACGCTCCGCCGCACCTATGAAGCGCTCCCCGCGGTCGTGGACTATCTCGAACGCGTCCACGACGATATAGTGGCCAACTACAAGGACTTCCTGCCTCGTGAAGGGCCGCCGTTGCCGTTTCCGGGCCTGGAGGCGGTGGGGCGCCAGCCGGATGCCACGCGATATCAGGTCAATCTCGTCGTCGAGCATGCCGCGGACGGCGGCGCACCGGTCGTGGTGGAATCGCATCCGACGTACGCGAACCTTATCGGAAAGATCGAGCGGAAAGCCCACCTGGGCGTGGTCTTCACGGATTTCACGGAGATCAAAGCTGGAGCGATTCTCCAGGCCAGTGGGGGCTACCTGATCCTCAGCGCCATGGATCTGCTGCGGCAGCCCTTCGCTTGGGACGCGCTCAAACGAGCCATCAAAACCCGGGAGGTCAAGATCGAAGATCCCGGCGAGTTCTTCGGCTTCTCCACGACAGGGTTGAGGCCCGAGCCTCTGCCGGTGAACGTCAAGGTGATCATGGTCGGCCCACCGCTCGTGTACCACCTGCTGCAGGCCTATGAGGAGGACTTCCAGAAGATCTTCAAGGTGAAAGCCGACTTCGATGTGGATGTCCCTCGCGATGAGGCCCTGGACCGCTTGTATGGCCGATTCGTGGCCCGGCTGTGCCGGGACGAGGGGCTTCCCCACTTCGAAGCGGGAGCGGTCGCCGAATTGATCCACCAGAGCCTGCGAATGGCCGAACGCCACGATCGGCTCTCGCTCCGTCTCAGCCTCCTCGCCGATATCATCCGGGAAGCGGCGTTTTGGGCGAGCCGCAACAGCCGGTCGCGTGTCGCGCAGGCCGACGTCGAGCAGGCAGTGGCCAAGAAACGGCGCCGGGCCAACCTGCCCGAACAGTGGGTCCAGGACGAGATCAAGGAAGGCACACTGATCGTGGATCTGCAGGGTGAAGCGGTCGGCCAAGTGAACGGCCTCTCGGTCCACCTCGTGGGTGACTATGCCTTCGGGCGTCCCTGCCGGATCACGGCCCGGACGTTCGTCGGCACCAAGGGTGTCATCGACATTCAGCGGGAGGCGGAGCTGGCGGGTCACGTGCACAGCAAGGGGGTCATGACGCTGGCCGGCTTCCTGGCAGGCAAGTTCGCCGGCCATCATCCCTTCGCCCTCAGCGCGTCGCTGACGTTCGAGCAGACCTACTCCGAGGTGGAGGGGGACAGCGCGGCAGTCGCCGAGCTCGCTGCCATCCTCTCCAGCCTGGCTGACGTCCCCATTCGCCAGTCCCTGGCCATCACGGGATCCGTGAACCAGCTCGGGGAGATCCAGCCGATTGGCGGCGTGAACGAAAAGATCGAGGGCTTCTTCGAGTCCTGTCACCAGCAGGGCCTCACCGGGAGCCAGGGCGTGATCGTTCCGGTCCGAAATGCGAAACATCTGGCCTTGCGCAAGGAGGTTGTGGAGGCCGTCCGCGACGGAGGCTTCACGGTTTACGCAGTGAATACCGTGGAGGAAGTGATGGAACTCTTGACCGGCATGCCGGCGGGGGACCGGGGGCTCGACGGACACTACCCGGACGGCACGCTGTTCGGCCGGGTGGAAAAGCGGCTGGCCGAGATGGCGCAGATCGTCTCAACCTGGGGCGAACGACAAAGAAATAGTGTGAAGAGTGAGGGGTAAGGAGTAAGGCGATGCTCCTCATGAGCGCGAATCAGAGCCCCTTACGCCTCACCGGGACCCATTGCAACCTCTGGAGCAATGGGTGCCCCGCCTTACGGTTCTAGAGATGCCGATGTATGACTATCAATGTCTGGATTGCGGGAAGGAGTGCCTCCTGGCCCTCACGCTGAAGGAGCACGAAAGCGGCAACGTGGTCTGCCCCTCCTGCGGCAGCAAGAACATGAAGCAGTTGATCACGAGCTTCATCGCCAAGACGGCCAAGAAAAGCTGAAGCGATTCGACGCTTGTGAGGCGGATGTCACGCATGGCTCGGTGGTGCTAAGATAGTGGCCTCATGGCTCCGTCTTCCACGGCATTGGCTGTCCGCCTTCAGCCCGGCGACGCGCTGCTGGTCGCCGACATCCAGAACGATTTCTTGCCGGGTGGCGCGTTGGGCGTGCCCCGCGGCGATGAGATCGTGCCCGTTCTCATGCGGTACATCTCCAGTTTCCAGTCGCGGGGGCTGCCGATCTTCGCGACGCGCGACTGGCATCCGCCGGACCATTGCTCCTTCCAGGAGCAAGGCGGCATCTGGCCGACGCATTGCGTGGCCGGCTCGCCGGGCGCCGAGCCTCCTCCCAACTTCCAGCTTCCGCCGTCCACGGTGATCATCCACAAGGCGACGGCACGCGACAAGGAGGCCTATTCCGCCTTTCAGGACACGCCGCTGGACGACCGCCTGCAAGCCGCAGGGGTGCGCCGCCTGTTCGTGGGAGGGTTGACCACCGAGTACTGCGTCCTCAACACCGTCAAGGATGCGGTGGCCCACGGCTATTCCGTCTTTGTGCTGTCGGACGCCATCCGCCCGGTGAACTTGAAAGCGGACGACGGCCGAAAGGCGGAGGAGGAAATGGTCCGGTTGGGCGCCAGGCCGATTCAGTGGGAAAGGCTGACCTGAGTGCGCCGCCCGAGCGTCCTCCTCACCGATCTGTACCAGCTCACCATGCTCCAGGCGTACATCGAGAAGGGCATGGAGGAGACCGCCGTCTTCGAATTTTTCGTCCGCAAGCTGCCGGCCAAGCGGGCGTTTCTGATGGCGGCCGGTCTGGAGCAGGTCCTGGACTATCTCGAGGCCCTCCGATTCCTGCCGGCCGACCTGAAGTGGCTCAGGAAGAGCGGCCGGTTCAGCTCGGCGTTTGTGGAGTACCTCGGGCGGCTACGTTTCGCCGGCGATGTGCACGCCATGCCGGAAGGCACGATTTTTTTCCCCGACGAGCCGATCTTACGGGTCACCGCCGCGCTCCCCCAGGCGCAGCTCGTCGAGACCCGGGTGATGAACCTGCTCCATTTTCAGACCGTGGTCGCCTCGAAGGCGGCGCGCTCGGTGCTGGTCGCCCCCGGAAAGCCGCTCATCGACTTTGGCCTGCGGCGCGCGCACGGCGCCGAAGCCGGGCTCCTCGCTGCACGCGCCAGCTACCTCGCCGGGTTCACGGGGACGGCCACCGTGCTGGCCGACTCGCTCTTCGGCATCCCGGTGTACGGCACGATGGCCCATTCCTTCGTGCAGGCCCATCGCAGCGAGCGGGAAGCCTTCGAGCATTTTGCCGAGGCGCAGCCGGACAACGTCGTCCTGCTGATCGACACGTACGACACCGAGGCAGGGGCTCGAACGGTGGTCGCCTTGGCGCCGCGCCTCCAGGAGAAAGGAATCAGCATCCGCGGCGTCCGGCTGGACAGCGGTGATCTGGCCGACCACGCCCGGAAGGTCCGGCGGATCCTGGACGACGGAGGGCTCTCACACGTGCAGATTGTCGCCAGCGGCAACATGGATGAATATGCCGTGCAGGCGCTGGTGGAGAGCAACGCACCCATCGACAGCTTTGCGGTGGGCACCAGCATGACCACCTCCGCCGATGCGCCGTATCTGGACTGCGCGTACAAGCTCCAGGAGTATGCGGGCGAGGCCCGGCGCAAGCGGTCCGAGCACAAGGCCACGTGGCCGGGCTGCAAGCAGGTGTATCGGCATTACGACACGGACGGCCGCATGGCTTACGATCTGGTGACGTCGGCTGACGATTCCCAGGACGGGGAAGCTCTGGTCCAGCCGGTGATGCGTGGCGGACGGAGGATGGGTAAGCCTGTGCCGCTTGCGGAGTCGCGCCGGCGAGCCGCCTCGCAACTGGCACGCTTGCCTGTTCCCTTGCGCGACCTTCACGAACGCGTTCCGTTCCCCGTCAGAATCTCACAAGCGCTTCGCGACCTGGCCAAATCCGTTGATGAACGGGGCTGAGATGCTGGATCGGGAAGCTCTTCAAGAAAAGCTCGATGAGATCGCCGGGCGCCTGCGCCTGGAACCCCGAGCCACGAAGGGTCCCCACGCCCCGTGACCCGGTCGAGCGTCTCGCAAAAAGCGCTCATGCACGCCCCGTGCTCCGTGCTGATCGTTCGTTGAGCATCTCCCCGCCTTTAACTCCGGCTGCCTATGACCGATTCGGAATGTGTCCAGCTCCTGCAGTGGGCGTTGCCGGAACTGCGGCTACGCTGGCGAGGGTTCCGCAAGGTCAGAACACAGGTTTGCAGGCGCATCGATCGCCGCCGCGAGGAGTTGCATCTGGCGGATGCCGCAGAGTACCGGGCCTACCTCGAGACCCATCCCGCGGAATGGGCGGTTTTGGACGAGCTGTGCCGGATTTCGATTTCCCGCTTCTACCGGGACAGGGCGGTGTTCGAGTTTCTCGAACGAGAAGTCCTGGTGCAGCTCGCGCGGGCGGAGACGGCGAGCGGCGGCACGGAGTTGCGGTGCTGGAGCATCGGCTGTGCGGGCGGAGAAGAGCCCTATTCGCTGGCGATCCTCTGGAAGCTTTGCCTCGCCTCCCGGTTCCCTTCCGTCGCGCTCCGGATCCTCGCCACGGACGCGGACGAGCACGCAATCGGACGGGCGCAGCAAGGCTGGTATGCCGCCGGCAGCCTCAAGGATCTCCCACCGGATTGGCGGCTCCAGGCGTTGCATCCGTCCGGGAACAAGTTCTGTGTGAAGGCAGAGTATCGGGAGCCGGTGACCTTTCTGGTGCAGGACGTTCGTCGCACGGTGCCGGAGGGGCTCTTCCACCTCATCTTGTGCCGGA
>Ga0114945_10000761_pt1 | contig 20612 bp, 28 predicted proteins | sample OV2TP3_FD_87194 | JGI IMG/M metagenome (GOLD analysis project Ga0114945, IMG submission 87194) | Hot spring microbial communities from Beatty, Nevada to study Microbial Dark Matter (Phase II) - OV2 TP3 | ecosystem: Environmental > Aquatic > Thermal springs > Hot (42-90C) | place: USA: Beatty...
GTGGCTCATCGAGCGACATGGGCATCGCTCGCCCGCTCAGGTGCGGCGCGCCTGGCTTGCCACGCAGGAGGCCGCATGATTACACGCACTCACCTGTCCAAGAAATCAGGGGCGATACACTGGCAACCTTGTGCTGTTCCTTTTAACGGCCTGGACAAGAACCTTGGGCGCAACCTCGTAAAGCTCAGCAAGGTCCATGCTCAGCATCACTTTCTGGCCGCGTAGGAGAAGAATGCGCTTCTCAATGCGCTCGATCGGTATGAGGTCTTTCATTGCCCGGTTAGACACGGGCACGACTGCAAAAGTTACTCGATTCATTCAGCGGGCGGCGGGTGGATCGAAAAAGATACAGAAGATTAGCTGGCTCTGGCCGTCACGCGCAGCTTCACCCGCGTTCTCTTTTGCAAGGCGCTCACAATGCCGAAGAAATTCTCGGTGCTCGGGTTGCCGCGCGGAGCCAACATCCGGTGCAGACTCTTGCTCGGCTTCTTGATTTCCGCGGCCAACCCCTCGAAGCCGAGCGTGGCGTTGACCAGGTCGCGCAGAATGGCCTTGCCCGCGGCCGTGTCGCCTCCAAGATACGCGTTGATCGCCTCCGTAAGGAGCGCCTCGCGAAAGCGCGGATCGCGCTGCGCCCGCGCCGCCACCGTGTCCTTGAAAGCCCTGGTGAGTGCCATACCGCCTCCCCTTCCGCGTTCACGCGCCCTTGCGACGGCGATAGACCGCCCATCGCTCTTTCGCCGTTTCAATCGCACGGTGCTGGCGCTGCTTGGTGCTGCCGCCGAGCAGGATGACCACGCTGTCGCCGTCCTTTCCGAAATAGATTCGGTAGCCGGGACCGAAGTCGATCTTTCGCTCAAACACGCCCGAGCCGACGCCCTTCACGTGCGAACGATTGCCTGCCGCCAGTTGGTACAGAGCCGCCGCAACCTTCGCCGCCGCCGGCGCATTGAGCCCGTCGAACCAGGCGCCATAGGGAGAACGGCCCTCAGCATCGAGATATTCGAGCAGCCGGATCGCCGCCATAACCTATGGTAACGCCAATGTTACCATCTATGCTCCACAGATGCAATCATTCCAGCTCAGTATGCATCCACGTGCTCGTGGACGATGATCTTGAGCATAGTCTGGTAGCCGATCCCGCGCTTCTCCCCTTTGCTCTTCAGCTTTTCGATGATTGCCGGATCGAGAAAGATCGAGGTCGGCATCTGTCGAGTCTTGGGGCGAACGATAACCGCAGCTTTGCTGCTGGCAATGTCATGGCCCAAGTCCCTCGTTTCGAATTCCTTCACTTGCGTGTCTTTATTTTTCCGACCGGGTGCTTGCTTCATAAACCCTCCGCTCGCCCTCTCGCATCGGCCTGCACGAGATGGGGCGTAGACCAGCATAGCTATAACATAGCTTTTCATCAAGCCCCCTCGCCATTAAATTTCTTGTTGACAGGTCACAAGAAACCACTGTATAAATCTCATAACACGATATTCCTATCGGATCAGTAGGGATTCACCAATGTACTTCTCAGCCAAGGGAGAATACGGGATCATGGCCGTCCTCGATCTGGCCCTGACGAACGGGGCGGCTCCCGTCCAGGCCAAGGCGATTGCGGACCGGCAAGGCATTCCGTTGCGGTTCCTGGAGCAGATTCTCAGCGCCCTCCGGCATGCAGGCCTCGTCGAAAGTTCCCGCGGCGTGCACGGAGGCTATCGCCTAGCGAGGCCGGCCGGAGAAATCCGCATTGGTGACGTGATTCAGGCCGTGGACGGGCCCATCGCCCTCCCGACCCGCGCCCACGCCCGACAGGGGAACGGGAATGGCCATCGGCCTTCCCACGGTTCCCTTGTCCGAGGTGTATGGCAAGAGGTCAAGGACTCGGTTCTGGAAACGCTGAACCGCACGACGCTGGCCGATCTCTGCCGGCGGGCGCGCGACCTCGAAGAGCAGCGTGTCTTGATGTACCACATCTGATTTTTATGGAGGGGCGTGCTACCCGGCCTTTAGACCGGGCAAGATAATGCACGCCCTCTTAGGAGTACATACCATGAAGACGCCAACGACCCACACCATCCAGACGACGCCGATCCCGCCCGAGATCATCGGCGAGATCGAGTCGTTTGAGGAAGAAGTCGCCAAACTGTTGAAGGGCGACGTGTCGCTCGACACGTTCCGCCCGTTCCGCCTCCAGCACGGGATTTACGGGCAACGCCAGCCCGGCGTTCAGATGGTCCGGATCAAGATTCCGTTCGGGGGTCTGAACTCCAACCAGCTCCGCGTCATCGCCGAGATGGCCGACCGCTATGCTACCGGCGTGGGCCACGTCACCACCCGCCAGGACATCCAACTGCACTTTGCGCGCATCGAAGACTGCGGGACGATCATGCGCCGTCTGGCGGAAGTCGGCGTCACGACCCGCGAGGCCTGCGGGAACACCGTCCGCAACGTAACCGCCTGCCACCTGGCCGGCGTCTGCCAGGGCGAAGTCTTCGACGTAACCCCTTACGCCAAGGTGGTCTCCGCCCATCTCTTGCGCAACCCGCTCAACCAGAGCCTGCCGCGCAAGTTCAAGATCGCCTTTTCCGGATGCCGGCACGACTGCGCCATGACCCCCATCCACGACCTCGGCTTCCTGGCGGCAAAAAAAGAGGACGGCACCATCGGCTTCCGGGTGACCGCGGGCGGCGGGCTGGGTTCCGCGCCGCGGATCGCGCAGCTCCTGCACGAGTTCATGCCTATGGACGACCTGCTGCCCACCTGCGATGCGATCATCAAGGTCTTCGATAACCTGGGCAATCGCAAGAATCGCAACAAGGCGCGGATGAAATTCGTCATCGAGAAGCTGGGCTTCGAGGAATTCAAGCGCCGGTTTCAGGCCGAATACGCCGTCATCCGCAAGACCTATAACGGCCACGGATTAGACCTCCCGACCGTCGCCGACAGCCCCCCGCAGTTGATCCAGCCGATTCGGTCGAATGGCGGCAACGGCAGCACCGGAGGGAACGACGGCAATGGCCATGCCGAGACGCCATATGACATGGGCCGTCGGGAGACGCCGTTTGAAATGTGGCGGCGCACGAACGTCGTCCAGCAGCGGCAGCGGGGATTCTCCACAGCCTTCATCCGACTCTCCATGGGCGACATCACCGCCACGCAGATGCTCGAAGTGGCCGATCTCATTGACGAGTACGCCAACGGCAACATCCGGACCACGATCCAGCAGAACCTCTGCATCCGTTGGGTGCCGAACGACAAAGTGCAGGCGCTGTACGAGCGGTTGGTGGCGGCGAACCTCGGCGATCCCGGCGCCGAGCTCGTCGAAGACATCATCGCCTGCCCCGGCACCGATACCTGCGGCCTTGGGATCACCTCCTCCAAGGGATTGGCCCGTGCCATGGCCGAGGTCTTCCCCGCGGGCAAGGTTCCGGATGACCTCCGCAATGAGTCGGTGAAGATCAGCGGCTGCCACAATTCCTGCGCCCAGCACCACATCGCCACCATCGGACTCCACGGTGTCGGAAAACGGATGGGCGAGCACTTCGCCCCGCATTACGAGCTGCACCTCGGCGGACGGATTGACGGCGTGCCCAAGATCGGCCAGATGATGGTCAAGCTGCCGGCCAAGAACGTCCCGGCCGCCGTGTCGCACCTCCTGGACTTCTGGCGGCAGCACCGCCGCGAGGGCGAGCGGCTCCTGGACTTCATTGAGCGTTCTGGCAAAGCAAAACTCAAGGAGGAACTCATCCCCTTCACCATCGTGCCGGCCTTCGAGCAGGACCCCTCGTACTACTTCGACTGGGAAGGCGAAGAAGAATTCATCATGGAAGACCTGGGCCCCGGCGAGTGCGCGGGGGGCGCATTGGAGATGATCGAGAACCGCATTCTCGAAGCCGAGCAGGAGCTGTACCAGGCCCGGTTGCTCGAGGCCAAGGCGCAGCATGGAGCGGCTGTGAACAAGGCCTATCGCGCGGTACTCGCAGCCGCTAAGGCCGTCCTGGTCACCGAAGGGATTGATCCGAACACCGACGCCGAGACGTTTAATGAGTTTGAGCGGCGGTTCGGCGTCACCGGGATCGTTGATGCGGCCTACGCTGCACCGACGACCGGGATCGGAGACCTTGGGCCCAAGGACACGACGGCCGCCTTCGCCGCCGAGAAGATGGCCTATGCGAAGGGCTTTGTGGATGCGTGCCGGTCCCTCACGGAGGGCATGAGCAAGGGCCTCAAGTTGAAAGAGGCGGCCGCGGCCGAAGCCGCGAAGGAGCCGGCTCCCGCCGTGCCTGCCGTCGCCGGTTCCGGCAAGACCGTCACGACGCTGGACTTGCGTGGCGTCATGTGCCCGATCAACTACGTCAAGACAAAGCTCAAGCTTGAAATGATGGACGAAGGCGAGCTGCTCGAGGTCTGGCTGGATGCAGGCGACCCGATCAAGAACGTGCCCATGTCGTTGCGCAACGACGGGCAGAAGGTCCTCTCGGAAGTCCCGATGGAGAACTTCTTCAAAGTCACCGTGGAGAAGGTAGGATGACGACACCGGCCTCTACGATAGACTTTAAGGCTCTCAGCGACTCCTTCGAGACGCAGGCCCCGCACGAGGTCCTCGCCTACGCGATCACAGCGTACTTCCCGGACATTGTGCTGGCGAGCAGCTTCGCCGCCGAGGACGTCGTCCTGATTGATATGGTCCATCGGATCAACCCGAAGACGCCGATCCTATATCTGGACACGGATTTTCTCTTCAAAGAGACTTACGAAACCCGGGACCGGCTGATCGAAAAGTACGGGATTGCGCCGATTCAAGTCAAGTCTCTGCTTACCCCGGAGCAGCAGGCCGAGAAGTTCGGCGACAAGCTCTGGGAGCGTCATCCGGACGAGTGCTGCAACCAGCGGAAGGTAGAACCGCTGACGCGGGCCTTGAAAGGGTACAAGGCCTGGATCACGGGCATCCGCCGGGATCAATCGCCGGCTCGAGCCAACGCAGGCTTGGTCGAGTGGGACCAGAAACTCCACTTGGTCAAGTTCAATCCGCTCGCCAAGTGGAAGTGGGAAGACGTCTGGACTTACATCAAGCTCTACGAGGTCCCGTACAACCCGCTCCACGATCGGAACTATCCGAGCATCGGCTGCACCTATTGCACCCGTCCGGTGATTCCGGGCGAAGACCCGCGGGCCGGGCGATGGGCCGGCATGGCCAAGACCGAGTGCGGGATGCACGCCAAATGAACGCGGCTCAGCCAAGACTTCGCCGCTACGGAAGCCGCGGGCGCTAACATCATGGAACCCCATCTCCGTCAACTGGAAGACCAGAGCGTCTATATCTTTCGCGAGGCCTACAAGCATTACGACCACCTGGCGATGCTGTGGTCCATGGGCAAGGATTCCACCGTGCTCCTGTGGCTCGCTCGCAAGGCCTTCTTCGGGCACGTCCCATTTCCACTGATCCATATTGATACCAGTTACAAGATCCCGGCCATGATCGAGTACCGAGACCGCCTGGCCCGTGAGTGGCGCCTCAATCTGGTCATCGGCCAGAACAAGGAGGCCCTGGCGAACGGGATGAACCACACGCTGGGGCGGGTCGAATGCTGCACAGCCCTCAAGACGAACGGCCTCAAGAATCTCCTCGCGGAGAAGGGCTACACCGGCGTGATCCTCGGCGTGCGCGCCGACGAGGAGGGCACGCGGGCCAAGGAACGGTACTTCTCCCCGCGCGACAAGCACGGCGATTGGGACTTCCGCGAGCAGCCCCCGGAGCTCTGGGATCAGTTCAAAACCACCTTTCCCGAGGGGACGCACATCCGGATCCACCCCTTGCTGGACTGGACGGAAATCAACATCTGGGAATACATCCGGGCCGAGAACGTCCCGATCATAGACCTGTACTTCGATAAGGGCGACGGGACCCGGTACCGGAGCCTCGGGTGCGCCCCCTGCACCTTCCCGATCAAGTCCACCGCCAAGACCCTCGACGACATCATCGAGGAGCTGCGCAACACGACCGTCGCTGAACGCTCTGGCCGCGCCCAGGACGAGGGGCGCGGGATGGAGTTGCTCCGCAAAGACGGCTACATGTAGAACACGCCATGCCGACGCTCGCACCCAGCGCCCCGCGCGCCCAGGAACATCTCAACATCGTCATCGTCGGCCACGTGGACCACGGCAAGTCCACGCTGCTCGGCCGCCTGTACGCCGACACCGGTTCGCTCCCCGAAGGCAAACTGGAAAAGGTCCGGACGATCTGCCGCCAGCAGGGTAAGGACTTCGAGTACGCCTTCCTCTTCGACGCCTTTCTGGAAGAACAGGAACAGGGCATCACGATTGATACCGCCCGCACCTTCTTCGCCTGGAAGGATCGCCATTACATCATCATTGACGCCCCGGGCCACAAGGAGTTCCTGAAGAACATGATCTCCGGCGCGGCGCGCGCCGAAGCGGCGCTGCTGGTCATTGATGCCCAGGAAGGCGTCAAGGAACAGTCCAGGAAGCATGGGTACCTCCTCTCCCTGCTCGGCATCCGACAGGTAGCCATCGTCGTCAACAAGATGGACCTGGTCGGCTACCGACAGAACGTGTTCGAGGCAATCGAGAAGGAATACCGGGAGTTCATGGCCCAGCTCAAGGTGACACCCGACAGGTTCGTGCCGGTCAGCGCCAAGCTCGGCGACAATATCGCCAGTCCCGGCGACCACATGCCCTGGTACGCCGGTCCGACGGTGCTGGACACCCTCGGCCTATTTCGCAAAGAGACTTCACGGGAACGTCAATCCCTACGCTTCGCCGTACAGGATGTGTACAAATTCGACGCGCGCCGCATCATCGCCGGCCGCATCGCCGCCGGACAGGTGAAGGTGGGCGATCGGCTGGTCTTCTCCCCTTCGAACAAATCAGCCACGGTCAAGTCCATCGAGGGCTTCAACGTGGAGCCGGTGCCGACGGAGGCAACGGCCGGGCAGTCCACCGGGATCACGCTCGACGAGCAGATCTTTATCGAACGGGGCGAAATCGCCTCGCACGAAGACTCGGTGCCGCTCGTCTCCACGACTTTTCGCTGCAACCTCTTCTGGATGGGACGCCGCGCGCTCGAGGCTGGCAAAAAGTACCTGCTCCGGCTGGCGACCCGCGAGGTGGAGTGCGAGGTGGCCATCATCCACCGGATCATTGATGCTGCCGACCTCACGGCAATGCAGACCCAGACCATCGTCGGCAGGAACGAGGTAGCCGAGCTCACGATCCGCACGAAAGCGCCCCTCGCGTTCGACTTGTACGGCGACTTTGAAGTCACCGGCCGGTTCGTTCTGGTGGACCAGTACGATGTGTCGGGGGGTGGGATCCTCACGGAAGCGGTCCGGGACGAGCACACTGTGCTCCGCGAGGAGGCCCGCCGACGTGACATCGCCTGGGTCAAAGGCGATGTAGGCCCCGACGATCGGGCCACGCACTTCGGCCACCGCTCTGCTCTGGTGCTCATCACCGGCGGGCGCCACACAGGCAAGTCCATGCTGGCCCGCCACATCGAAGTGCGGTTGGTGGCCGACGGCCGCCACACCTATTTGCTGGATGGCGCGAATCTCCGGCGAGGCCTGGACGCAGATCTCAGGGAGGAGGATACCGGCGAGATCGTCCGCCGGTTCGGCGAAGTCGCCCGCCTGTTGATTGATACGGGGCTTATCGTGGTATCCACCACCAACGCGTTCGGCGGGGCCGACCACCAGGCAATCCGCACCCTGGTTCACCCGACGCCCGTCATCGCTGTGCACATGTCGAAGAGCGAAGAGGTTCCTCCGCCCAACACCGACCTGGTTTTCGCAGGCCCCAAGGACTTCGAGGCGATCGCCGACCAGGTCATCCAGGAACTGAAGACTCGCGGTATCCTCGCCCAGGCTATCGGCGCCAAGCCCAAGTTCCACTACTCGATTTAATATGTCCAGCACCATGCAAACCCTGATCGCCAAGGTCGGCAAAGGCGAGAAGGGCGCCAAGGACTTAACTTATCAAGAAGCCACAAGCGCCATGCGCCTAATCTTGGAGGGCCAGGCGACGCCTGCTCAGATCGGCGGCTTTCTGCTGTCCATGCGCATCAAGTCGGAGTCGGTGACCGAGCTGGCGGCGTTCGCGGCTGTGGCCCGCGAGTACATCGCTCCCCTCGCAATCCCGCCCGATCTCGGGCTCGTGGACCTCCCCACCTATGCCGGCAAGCAGGATAGCTGGCACGCTCTGTTACCCGCCGCCATCGTCGCAGCATCCGCCGGATGCCCTATTCTCCTGCACGGTTACGACGGCGTGCCGAACCGGCTTTCAACGGCAGCCATCGCCGCCCGCCTCGGCATCCCCGTGGACCTGACACCTAAGGAGGTTGCGGAGCAAGTCATCAGCAAAGGGCTGGGCTACGTGGATATCGCGCTCTACCATCCCCCGGTGTATCGCTTCCTGGAACTGCGAAAAGAACTCGGCGTGCGGAGTTTCTTTCAGCCGGTCGCGAGGCTGTTGAACCCTGGCCGGGCCTCGGCGTCCGTAATCGGGATGTCGCACCCACCTTATTTCGAGAAGATCGCGGAGGCACTGCGGATGCTGGGAACCACGCGGGCGTTAATCCTGCGCGGGCTTGAAGGTGAGCCGGAGCTTTCGATCAGCTCGGTCACCAAGGCCATCGAGCTGCGGGATGACCGGATCACCCCAATGACGCTTCAGCCCAGGGACTTCGGGATGATGTTCGAACGCATTGAGGACCTGGCTTCACCGGGTGCCGAGGGTGAGGCCGAGCTCATCAGGAAGATCCTTGGGAATGAGATCCGGGGCGGTAAACAAGACTGGGTGGTGATGAACGCCGCCGCCATCCTCTACACCGGCGGCAAGGCGTCGTCCATCCGCGCCGCTATCCCGCTCGCCCAAGAGACGCTGGCCTCCGGCGCCGCGAAGAAAAAGCTGCAGGAGCTTACGCCCTAACCGCTCAGCCTCCTCTTTCTCCCTGCTTGAGATCCCCGTAGAGCTTGTCCACGCAAACGGGGCAAATCCCATGGGTGAAATCAACTTCGGAATGTTGGCTGACATACGTCTCCACGCTGTGCCAATAGCCTTTGTCATCGCGGATCTTTTTGCAGTTGGCGCAAATGGGGAGCAACCCGCTCAAGGTCTTGATGCTGGCTAACGCGTCCTGAAGCTGACGAATCAGTTTCTCCCGCTCCTCCTCCACCCGCTTGCCCTCGACGATATAATCAATGAGGTCGGCTTTCTCCCGGCTCACCCGACGCACCCGTTCGGTGGTCACTCCGTAGAAGATAGCCATGACGAGGAGGAGCGGGATCCGGATCAGGTGGTCTTCCAGGACCACAGCGGACTCTCCGGCCTCCATATACAAGACCACTCCATAGGCCGCGCACAGGATGACGGAAATGGCAAACATCTGCTTCAGCGTCCGGGTGGACGCGGCGATCAGGATGATCAGGAAATAGACGAGGTCAAGATTGGAGACCGCTTTGCTCGATACATAGATGACGCCCGTCGTCAGGGCCGTATCGCCTAAGACCAACGCCCCCGTGAACCAGCCGGCTTCCAACATACGAAGAGGGACCATCATCAGGAGGACGACCAGGATCATCAGCCCCAGGATGATGAATTCCTGTCCTTCCCGGTCGAGAGCCGTGCCGCTGCTGAAGAGAAGCTGGTATGACAGGACGATCGAAACCAGAGTCTGGAGCAGGACTACATGGGATCGGTTCGAGAAATTTGTAAAATCCGTAGGAAGGGTGGCCTTCAAATCTTTTGGGGACAGGGGGTTCGCGGTCAAGACGGTGTCCGGCATCTTTCCCCGTGAGAGAAAACACTCAAACGTGGGTCGAGGACTTGTGGCTATTCATCCTACGCAGGCGTCTCATCCCCGTCAAGGGTGATGTTAGCGGCTGCGTTCGGACCCTGCGGGTCTTCTCCTGCTCCTGCGTGTCCCCGCCGGCCGCCCGACTGTCAGAACTTAGTGGGGTATTACGGCAGCTCCTTCAGCGTCTTATATTTCCCCTCTTTGTACTGTCGCCGTGCCTGAGAGACACGAGCCAGAAAGTGCTCGTCCTTCAGCAAGCGATACTCCAGCCAATCCTCCTCATCCTCAAAACCGACGAGCACTGCTGCCGGGCGACCGTGAATGGTTACTACCACTTCCTCCTTGCCCGCCCGCTTAATGAACTCGGAAAAGCTGTCTTTCACCTTTGAGAGCGGCACCTTAATCATGTTTTTCCGTGCTCCTCTAGCCATTGTATGGCTTTCTCCTTCGGCATGATGGCCAGAACGACAACGTCGGCATCGGCCACATCATAAAAGGCACGTATTGCTTCAACCCTCAGCCTGAACTGTGGCTGCCTAAGATCGCGCAGCCTTTTGATTCGACTCTTACTTTGTTTCGTCGGTTCGTGAGTCAAATGGAGCCGGATCGCATCCCGAATCATGGCCCGCCATCGAGCATTCAGCGAGTTGAAATCCTCAATCGCATTCTCAGTGAAGACGATCCGATACGCCACACGAGTTATTATGGCCTGATTCTGGCCAGATTACAACTCATTTCTCCTTATGCGGCAACCAGCGCGTCGCAATCGAGACGGTGGGACTCTTTTTCGTGGCCGGCCTTCTCTTACTCCAGCGCGTCCCCGCCGGCAGGCCAACGGTCAGAACCTCATGAGGCTTTTCTGGAACGGGCGGTGTGGTGCTCCGTATAGGCATCGAGCAACCGCCGGATCATGCGCTGGTATTGGGTGTGATATTTCCGCGCCTCGCCTTTAAAAAACTCGACGCTTCTCTTGCTCAACGCAATGGTGACCTTCACCCCTTCGTCCCGAAAGACGAGATCCTCGGGTCGAGGCAGGAAGTCAGGAACGACCTTAAGGTTTCCGAGAGGCTCGTTCGTGTATCTGATTTTCTCGCTCATAGATTCCCTTGCACAGTTAGTGGCTGATGATTTCGTTCAGTCCTTCGATGACCTGCGCAAGTTCTTCATGGCTCACCCTTCCGAGTCGCTGGCCAACCCGCTCAACACTCAAGGTGCGAATCTGGCTGATCTTGACCCAGGACTTCTTGGGGAGCCCCTTCGATTCAAGTTCGAGGGTAAGAGGAAACCTCGCTCGTTGTGGCTGGCTCGTGAGGGCCATCGCGACAACGGTGCCGGAGCGTTCATTAAAGACGTCATGGCTGAGGATGAGCACGGGGCGCAAGCCCGCTTGTTCCTTGCCACGGACCGGGTTGAGATCAGCCCAGCGAATCTCTCCCCTCAGTATTCGGGCCATTCCGAGTCATCCTCACACAGGCCCTCCTCAGCCAGCGCCTTTTCAAACACCGGATCGAGTTTCGCGCACTCCCTCGCCAAGCGACTTTTGTCCAAGCGTACGAGCTTTTCCTGCACCGCCTCCTGAATAGCTTGACTGCGGCTCGGAAAGACGGCCCGCTCAACGAGTTGATCGAGGCGTTCCAAGGTTGTCTCATCTAGAGAGATCGCAACTTTTGACCTAGGCATTGCACACCTCCGAGTATGACCATACGTCATACTTCTGGCACAGTCAAGCCTCTCGCCATGTGGAGCCTAACGGTCATACACCTGTTAATCGAGCGCTCCTCGCAACGCTTTCAGCCGCCCCCGCTTCGCCTTGCTCTCCAACCGTCGTTCCTGCGAACCTTTGGTCGGCTTCGTCGCTTTGCGTTTCTTGCGGGGGACGGCGATGCTTTGAATGAGCGCCCGGAGCCGCGCGAGGGCGTCCTCTCTGTTCTGCTCCTGGCTCCGATACTGCTGGGCCTTGATGGTAATCACGCCCTCCCGTGAAATGCGATGGTCCTTCAGTTTGAAGAACTGTTCTTCGTAGAACGCAGGCAGCGAGGACGCCGCGATATTGAAGCGCAAATGCACCGCCGTCGAGACTTTATTCACGTTTTGCCCGCCGGCCCCCTGCGCCCGCATCGCATGGATGTCGATCTCCGTATCCGGGATCACCACGTGCGGCGAGATCTGCAGCATCGAGATCTAGGCCCTTCGAAACGGAGAAACGGTGTCAGCCTACAACATCGAGAAGGACACGGGGGTTCTTATACGCAATGGCCAGCAGCGTACGCGCTGGGCCCGAGGGAGCACGGCGACCTTGCTCCCACTCTTGTAAGGTACGAACAGAAACACCGAGGAGCTGCGCGAACTTCGACTGAGACAGGCCGACCCGGGTACGTGTCTCGGCGACAGGCGGGAACGTAACGACGCGCCCCGCCTCGCCTCGCTTGAGCTGCCGCATACCTTCAAGGATTTCGGCTCCAATGTCGCGACGACGTGCTTTAGTCATCGTCAATCTCCTTTCGCGATGGAAGAATTTGGGGGCAGGTTCGCATTTCGGCAACACGCCGCCAAGAAAGAATTGTGTCTACCCTAAATCGAGCCTGACCCCAATTCTGGCGCTAGAGGATTCGAATGGGCTGTGCCGTGATCCAGATATCGATCTGACGGAAGCGATCTTTCAAGGTAGTCTTCAACGCAGCGAAAAAGGCGTCATTGGCTGTTGATGATTCCGTATCTACAATGAAGCGTATCAACTCGTCGTGATGCTCCTGCCCGCCGTAGATCCAGACACCGGAGACAGGCTGAACTTCCATCGTCAAGGCGCCGAACCGTTCAACCAATTCCCGGCGCGTCTGCTGGAACTTTTCAGGCTCTACGGGCGTGCCGTCGTTATACTTGAGGGGCAGCAGGATTTCGTAGCGCTCGAATGGCATGGTCGAAGCCCTCGGTCTCAAGCAGAACGTATGGCATGTGGAGCGTGTCGAGCAGCGTCAGGGCCTGATCCGGGACTTCGTATGTGTCGTCGGGCAGACAGATCACCTTGAAATGCTTGGCCAGCGCCAACGAGCCGGCGGCATCATCAGCACTATTCGTGAACCGGAGCTTGACCATCTTCATATCGTGTTATCCTTCTGAAATCTCAACTCAGTCTACGCCGGAGGGGATTGAGAGTCAACGCGGGTCCCATTTAATTGCGCTTACGCCTGTCAAATGCACCGCTGTCGAGACTTTATTGACGTTCTGCCCGCCGGCGCCCTGCGCGCGCATCGCATGGATGTCGATCTCCGTATCCGGGATCGTCACGTGCGGCGAGATATGCAGCATCGAAATTTAGGTCCTACTTTTCCGCCGCAGCCCCCGGACTCTCGGAAGATCGAGTCGGACCCTAATTCTTGGAACCCGTTATAGATATAGCCTGATTCATCGTTGTTCTGTCAGATTCAAGCCACCCAGATCCGAAAGAACAGCTTTGTATTCGTCGTTCTCGTGCACAAGCCTTTCGATTCTGTCGCCGTAGGTCTGTCGGAAAAGTGCTAGTGTCGACGGCAGAATCACCTTTGTACCGAACAACTTGTTGAAGAGAGCCAAAAGAGCTTCCTGTACGACTAACAGGAGATGCAAAAAAGCCAGGACATTAACCAATTGAAGGGTGTCATCTTCGAAGTAGTTAAGGACTACCTTCATGTAGCCGGGATCACCAGGGCCAATGTCTAGATGCCGGTAATAGTAATCTAGGTTAGTGTGAACGAATCGATCGTTTAACGTGCGTAGCACCCCCTGAATCCGGTCAGAATTTATGAGGCTGACTGACTGTAGCGCTTTACCTGTATAGGTCTTCTGATAAGTGCCCGGATCCTTCGCTCTATCCTGCCAGATCTTGGCGTTCTTCGAATCGTCAACCCATTTGCCGAGGATTAGGACCGCCTCGATTCCTGGCCTGAGTAGCAGCCACGCCTGATAGGATTGATCTGCACTCAATACATCAAAGGCACAATGCGCCTGCCGCCGAAGCAGGAGTATTAAAGGAACAAGGCTCACGTGCGAATTGTTTTCGTGATCACGTCGGGTCTGTGGCAACCTAATAAGCTCATCAAAATTGTTATCTATGGTGATAAAGGTCTTGAGTAGGTCGCTGTGCTCAATCAAGAACACGTCACGATTGTAAGCAAGCACACTCCGATACTCGAGAAATGGCACCTTCATCTGTGCGTTACTCGCGTACGCGTGTAGACCGTCTCGTACTTCCACTCTTGCCAGGAAACTCCTCAAATAGGGCCTTCACCATCGTCGGCAAAACAGCAGATAGTTCTCCAAGACTCCCCCGACTTGTAACCTTTGCCTCATATAATTTCCTAACTTTATTCTCAATCAGTGCTTTCTTGTCGAGAATGTCGACTTTTAAGAAACGCGCATATTCAGTTCGAGACGTTGTTCCCGCTCCGACGACTCCATAGGTCGGGGTATATGTTGTGGTCCCTGAATACGTCCCGTAGTTCCCAGAACTCTGCAATGTCCCGAATGTTTGGCTCGAAGATACACCAGTCTGTCCAATGATCGGATATGACTCAACAACTTCTTTGCCTGAGTCGATCCCGTAAGAAAAGAAAATCACTGTATCCGCTTGTTCTAACGGTACTTCCCGGAAACCTCTCGCGTTAAATTCACGCTTAATCGTTTGCTCATAATATTTGTGTTCGAGACTACCTTCTTGCTCCTTAAATGGGACCGTTGCGTAAGTAACGCCAGTAAATCCTTCAGGCAAATCATGGAATACAGAAATATTGGATCGGACCAGTGAAGCACATGAGGCCAGCTGACTGGCGAGGACTAAAACAATTAGGCGCTTCCACATAAGCTTCTCCCTGGTCGGAGCTCCTAACCAAAAGCATTCAACGACGCCTTGATGGCGATTTCGTTGCGATCATCCAAGTCCTTTCTATAGACTCTCGTCCTCTTGCCGTCCTTCCGCGTCACTTCGTAAGAGAGTGCATCTTCCCACTTCCCATCCACAGGCTTGATGTGAAGATCGGCTGGGTCGTTCCCCGATTCGCGGTATAGCCGGCGGAATAGTTCTTCAATCTGAGCTTGCGTTCTCATGCTACTGCCCTAGCCGGCTGTAGGCGAATGCTATAAGCTTTTTGATGATGTGGCAAGAAAATTTCAGTGAGATTGCTTCGGCTGCGCCCCGCAATGACGAGAAATGGGTTTTAGGAGAAAGCGGGCGAGGCACCGCCTCGCCCCTACATCGGAGAAGACCCCCTCACCCTCGCCCTCTCCCTCGGTGGGGAGAGGGAATGAGAGGGTTTAGTGGTAGCTCTCGCTGTCGGTGGGGAACTTGCCCTGTTCGACTTCTTCGCGGAAGCGGCGGAGGGCCTGCAGGGCGTCGGCTTTCAGGTGCGCGTAGGGCTTGACGAACTTGGGCACGAATTCATCGAAGAGCCCCAGCAGGTCATACAACACTAACACCTGCCCGTCGCAGTGGGAGCCGGCGCCGATCCCGATGGTCGGTATTGAGATGGCCTGAGTAATCGCCTTGGCAAGCTCGGCCGGGATCGCTTCCAGCACCAGCGAGAAGGCACCGGCCTCTTCCAGCGCCCGCGCATCGGCGAGCAACCGCGCCGCAGCCCCCTTGCCCTTGCCCTGGACCTTGTAGCCGCCGTAGCGATGCACTGATTGCGGCGTCATCCCGAGATGGCCCATGACCGGAATGCCGAAACGCGTCATCGCCTCCACCCGATCCACCACCGCCGCCCCGCCCTCCAGCTTGACCGCCGCGGCCCCGGCCTGGAGCAGCAGGCCGGCGTTCCGGACCGCCTCCTCCACGCTGACTTGATAGGACAAAAACGGCATGTCGGCGATCACCAGCGAGCGTCGCGCTGCTCCCGCCACGAGCCGCGTGTGGTACAGCATATCCTCCATCGTGACGGAGAGGGTGTCCTTCTTCCCCTGGACCACCACGCCCAGCGAGTCTCCCACCAGGAGCACGTCAATCCCCGCCTCCTCCACGATGCGCGCGAACAAGGCGTCATAGGCCGTGACCACAATGATCTTGCGGCCTGCGGCTTTGCGTTTCTGAAGGTCTGGAACCGTCATGCGAGTTCGGCCTTCTGAAGGATTTCGGGCAACCGGTCCACCGCCTTGATCGCCATGATATGGACCCCGTCGCAATGATCGCGCACCGCCTTGATCGTTTGCACCGCGATCTGGATGCCCACATCCAGGGCTTTTTCGTCGCCCACCGCGCGCAGCTCCTCGATGAGGGCCTCCGGCACGCAGACGCCGGGGATATTGGCGTTCATGAACTCCGCCATCTTGGCGGACCGCAACAAAAGGATTCCCGCCAGCACCTTCACGGGGAACTTCCGGACGGATCGCATGAAGGATTTGAATTTCTCCACATCGTAAAACGCCTGGGTCTGGAAAAACCGCGTGCCGGCATTCACCTTGGCTTCGAACTTGGCCAGCATCGGACCGGGCGGGTCCTGTTCAGGGGTGACCGCCGCGCCGACGTAGAGCTCGGTTAGACCCTGGAGCTTGTGGCCTTCCAGGTCCCGCCCCTGATTCATGCCCTGGATCACCTTCATGACATCAATGGAGTCCAGATCATAGACCGGCTTCGCCTCCTTGTGGTCCCCGACGGTGGGATAGTCGCCGGTCAGGCAGAGGATGTTCCGGATTCCCAGGATGTGAGCGGACAGGAGATCAGATTGGATCGCCAATCGGTTGCGGTCGCGACAGGTTACCTGCATCACCGGGTCGTGGCCCATCTCGTAGAGCAGCCGGCAGATGGACATCGAACCGGCCCTTAAGATCGCCGCTGTGTTATCAGTCACGTTGACGCCGTGGACCTTCCCAAGCAACGCCTTGGCGCTGTCCATGATCTTGGACACGTCCGTGCCCTTCGGCGGGTTGTACTCGATCGTTGTGACGAACTCGCCGGCCTCCAGCACCTCTCGCAGCCGTCGGATGCCCACCGGTCAATGCCCTCCCATTCGAGCGGAAGGGGGTTGAGCCGCGGCTCGCTGTGCCGATTCGAGGGTGTTCTGCAGCAGCATCGCGATCGTCATCGGCCCGACCCCGCCCGGGACCGGCGAAATCCAGGATGCTTTCCGACTCACCGGCTCGAAATCCACGTCGCCGACGAACTTGCCGTCCGCCGTGCGATTCACGCCCACGTCCACCACCACCGCGCCCTCGCGTACCATGTCCGCCGTGACGAACCTGGCCTTGCCGATCGCCACCACCAGGATGTCGGCCTCGCGGCACACGGCCGGAAGGTCCTTCGTCTTGGAGTGGCAGACCGTCACGGTCGCGTGCCGGTGCAGGAGCATCAAGGCCACCGGCTTGCCCACGATGTTGCTCCGGCCCACCACCACCGCCCGCTTCCCCTCGATTCCGACGCCCGTGGACTCGATCATCTTGATCACGCCCTTCGGCGTGCAGGCCTCGAAGACCGGATGGCCCTCCACAAGCCGCCCGATGTTGTATGGGTGAAAGCCGTCCGCATCCTTTTCTGGCAGGACCGCGTTCAGGACGACCTGACTGTCAATGTGCTTCGGCAGCGGAAGCTGCACCAGAATGCCGTGGATGAGAGGATCGCGGTTGACCTTATCAATCAAGGCCAGCAGTTCCGCCTGGCTCGTGGTGGCCGGAAGTCTGTGGTCGGCCACGTAAATGCCGACGGACTCGCAGGCCTTTTGCTTGTTCTTGACGTAGAGGTGGGAGGCCGGGTCGTCCCCCACAAGGATCGCTGCGAGCCCCGGCTTGATCCCGGATCGGGCCAAGAGCGCTGATGCATCCTGGGCGATCTTGTCCCGGATCGCCTGAGCAAGAGCTTTGCCGTCAATCAACTGCGCCGCCATGTCGTCCCTCTTTTCCAAAGCCTACCACACAGATTAAAGGCGTGGCGCAGAATAGCAAGCGCTCTTGTTTGGAGTCAAGAATCGTTGTAGAGTCATTTGATGAGCCGGTTCTCTCAAAGTGCCTGGCCGATCCTTGCGGCACTCCTCTTCTCGATTTTCCCCGGCACGGACGCGTTTGCCCTCCAGATCACCGGCCTCAAGAACCCCGCCGGGTTCGCCGTGGATCCCGCCACCGGAGACTATTTCATCTCGAACGAGAACGGCGGGGCGAACGAGCGCGACAACAACGGCTTTATCACCAAGCTGGACAAGAACGGCAAAATCGAGAAGCTGAAATTCATCGAAGGCGGCCTTGACGGCGTCACACTCCATGCACCCAAGAGCCTGGCCATTGTGGAGAAGACCCTGTACGTCACCGATATTGACCGGGTGCGAGGGTTCGATGTGGCTTCCAGCCGACCGACGGGGGAAGTCGATCTCAGCGAATTCAAGGTGGACTTCCTGACCGGGTTGGTCGCGGACAACAACGGTATCCTGTATATCGCCGACCATGGAACCGATACGATCTATAAAGTCAACACGCGGCTTCCAAGCAAGGCCGCCGTGCTCGTCAAAGACGCGGTCCTGGCGGGCCCTCACGGCCTCGCGGTCCATCCGACCACAGGAACCCTGATCGTCGTCAGTTGGAACGCGGGAAGCATCTTGGAGGTCAACCAGAACGGAGCCGTGAAGGTCCTCTTCTCGAACTCCTTCTTCAACAACCGGTTCAGTAACCTCATGGGGGTGGACTTCGACGCCTACGGCAACATGTACGTCTCGGACTACTCGCAAGGCAAGGTCATGCGGATTGATCCGACGTTCCGGATTCACACGATTGCGGAGTTTCTCACCACACCGGCGGGCTTGGCTATTGACCGGAAAAACCACCTCATTCTGGTTCCCTACCTGACGGGAAACGTGGCCGAGATCAATGGGCTCGGGCGTGAGCGAAGAAAATAAGGACGGATGATGACGACCAAGTGCGCCTACTGTCAAACCAGCAAGGGCAAGCGAAATTGTCCGGCCCTAGGGGGAGTCATCTGCGCCCCCTGCTGCGGGGAGAACCGCCTCACCAAGATCGAGTGCCCGGCCGATTGCCCCTATCTTGAAGCAGGCACCGACTACCAGCGGCAGCGGGTCGGCGATCTCTTCCACGCGGAGCGCCGGCGCGCCTACCGGGACGTCTTCGAGATCGGCGGCGAAAAGGCCGCCGGACTCTTCAACCTGATCGAGGTCGTCTGTTTCAGTTACTTTCAAAACAAACCGACCGGGCTGGACGCCGAGGTGGTCACCGCCCTGGAGTTCATCCGCCGGCTCCTGAGCCCGCTGCACTTCCCCGCGCCCACCGTCCCGGCCTTTGCGCAATACCTGCACAAAGAGTTCAAAGCCTACCTGGAAAAGGAAAAATTCGACCACGAGAAAGCTCAGCAGATCGTGGACCTGGCGCTCAAACTCGTCAACGACTTCTCAGGGGGCGGCCTGCGCTCCAACCGCTTCATCACCGGCCTCATCGGCTGTATCTCCACCGATCACCCCGATGTGGCTACGTACCTCAAGCGTCAGGACACGGACCAGCCGCGCATCGTCCCGGCGGACATGAAGGACATCGCCGCCGTAGCCCAGGGGCAAGCCGGCTCCGAGAAGAGCCGTATCGTCCTTCCCGGCGCGACGGCGCCAAACCCCGTCCACGAGCATCACCAACACGGTCACCAGCACGGCCCCGGCTGCAACCACTAGCGCGCTCTTGCTTTCAGCGGGCTGTTAATCTAGACTAGATAGCTCTATGGAGGCAGCATGCGTCTGCTGATCGGCCTATTGGTGCTCGGCAGTGGACTCTCAGGGATCGTGCCGGCCGAGAGTTGGGCATGGCCGTCCGACCGGTACCGCCTGGAGGAATCTCTCCGCCAGGAACTCCTGGTTGACCTTCTCCCCGGCACGGCGTCGGGCATTGCCGGGTCGCTCGATGCCACCCTGGCAATCGTGTCAAGCGGCGCACCCGCCGGGCAACCGTCGAACCGGTTCGAGATCGAGGTGGATAGACATGCGGTCTTGGAAACCAATTCCGCGCTGAGCGACGACGGCAATGTGAACGACAATGACAACGACAATGACATTGAGACCCTCGACCTCGACGTCCCGATCGTTCGCACACGCAAGGTGGACAAGCACGTGCAATTTTTTACGTTCCGCATTCGGGACCGATTCGAGCAATGGCTGAATCGCCTGGAACGTCACCGGCCGATGGTCCAAAGCATCTTTGCGGAATTCAACCTGCCACTGGACCTGATCTTCCTCTCGCTTGTCGAAAGCGGGTTCAACACGAACGCGGTGTCCCGAGCCAAGGCCGTCGGTCCCAGGCAATTCATCAAGTCTACCGCGAAGGTTTACGGGTTGCGGGTGGATCACTGGATTGACGAGCGGCGGGACCCCGTGAAGTCCACGCTGGCCGCGGCGCAATACCTCCGGGACTTGTACCATCTCTTCGGGTCGTGGCCGCTGGCGATGGCCGCTTACAATGCCGGCGAGCGCAAGGTTGAACGCGCTCTCGCGCGCAAAGAGGGCGCCGACTTCTGGGACCTCACCGATACCAAGCTGCTCAAGCGCGAGACGAAGGAATACGTGCCTCGGTTCCTGGCCGCCACCTTGATCGCCAAAGACCCCGGGCGATTCGGTCTCACCGTCACGCCTCAGGCCCCGGTGGAATATGAAGAAGTGGTCATCACCCGACCTCTCCACTTGCGGGCAGCCGCCAGGGCCGCCGGCGTACCGTATGAGGAGGTCAAGGCCTTGAACCCGGAACTCCGGAAGGACCTGACGCCGCCGGACCCCACGTACCTGCTTAAGGTGCCGGTGGGGAGCAAGGCCACCTTGCTCACCAATCTGGCGACGTACCAGGACTGGAAACGGATCCACGCCACACGCTATCA
>Ga0114945_10000762_pt1 | contig 20607 bp, 19 predicted proteins | sample OV2TP3_FD_87194 | JGI IMG/M metagenome (GOLD analysis project Ga0114945, IMG submission 87194) | Hot spring microbial communities from Beatty, Nevada to study Microbial Dark Matter (Phase II) - OV2 TP3 | ecosystem: Environmental > Aquatic > Thermal springs > Hot (42-90C) | place: USA: Beatty...
GCTTTGGGTTCCTCGATGGGGTCGGTCGTTTGGAGGAGACGCGAAAACGCTTCCTGGCAAACATCTTGGGCATCGTCGTGCGATCTGAGAATTCTCCAGGATGCCGAGATCAGCTTCTGGCGATTCTCGAGAAAGAGACGCTCGACGGGCGAAGTCATTTCACCTTCTCGACGGAGATCGCTCGCAGGATCATCGGTTTGGAATAGAGTTCCCTCCCGTCGAATTCCCACTGCACGCCGCCGTCCTCCTTGAGGCGGGTTCCATTGCCTCCGATCACCCGTCCGGGGAGTCGGACCGTGAGGCGGAAGCGATCGTCCCAAAGCGCCTTTCCCGCACCGACGCCGACCTCCTCCCCATCGTACACGGATGCGATGGAAGGAAAAGCGTCCCCGCGCGATCGAACCGGCGCGCCCATGGCCAGACCGTCGAGGATTTCGCGGCGCAGCTCGGAGAGAAACTTTCGGGCGTACTCCTCTTTGTCGTGGGCGGCCAGGAATTCCGCGATCGCTTTGGAAAGCTTGGCCCCGCTCAGGGCGTTCCGGATCCGCGCCTCCGCCGCCTGGAGGAGAACGAGACGATCCGTCCATGCCAGGCGATGATGGCGAGCGTAGGCCGCCACGGCGCGCGAGGCGACGATCATCTGCTTCTCCCTCTCCGAGGCCGCGAGATGCTCGAAAAGCTCGGTCTGCTCTTCGGCCTTCAGCCCGGAGAGCCCCTTCTCTCCGATGCGATCCAGGAGGCGTTTGACCTTGGGGTCGGAGAGGAGCGCGTCGTCCACGGCGTGGATTTCTCCCACATCCATCTGGGAATAGTCGCGCTCGAACTCGTAGACGCGGAAATCGTTCTGGGTCGAGACCCGCAAACGAGTGGGATGGTGCAGCAACCGCTCGCGATGGGGAAGGTCTTTCGGAGCGAAGCACGGAGGGATCTCGTTCAAATCGCGGAAGGTCTTCGACGCTTGCCAGACCCACTTCTCCCGGGGGCCCTTGTCGGTCTGTTCCGTTTCTACCTTCTTGGTGAGGGACCAATCCGGGGGTGGAGGGGCGTGGAGGTAGGCCCGAAACTCGGCCGGATCTCCGCGGTAGGTCAAGCGGACTTCGGCGGATCCGTCCGGACGCACGACGATTTCCTCCTCGATTTCGAGACAGCCGGCCAAAGGGAAGAGCAGCACAAGCGGAAGCCATCGGTTCATCGCCATCCTCCTGAATCCACCAGGAACGACGTTTTCGCGAGCTCGGGCAACGACAAGAATCGGCGCTCGAAGTGACAAGGAGCTCATGCTACGATAGCGCGCTCAATCGAGGAGATCCCATGAAACCGGTCTTGCAGATTGCGCTCGATTTCCTGGAACTCTCGCGGGCGCTCAAGGTCGCGCGCGAAGCGTGGGCGGCGGGAGCGACCTGGATCGAAGCGGGGACTCCCCTCATCAAGAGCGAGGGACTGGAGGCGGTCCGGGCGCTCCGGAGGGAATTCCCGAAGGGCTACATCATCGCCGACCTCAAGACGTTGGACGCGGGCCGGGCGGAGTTCGAGTCCGCGGCCAAGGCGGGGGCGAACTGCGCGACGGTGTGCGCCACGGACAGCGACTCGACGGTCCTCGAATGCATCGAGGCGGGCCGCAACTACGGCATCGACGTCTGCGTGGATCTCTTGGGGCTCAAAGGGGAGGCCGCCATCGCGTTGGCGAAGAAATGCGAGGAGTGGGAGGCCCACCACATCGGCCTTCACCTGCCGATCGACGATCAAATGCGCGGGCTCGACGTGACCGGCGAGCTGCGCTCGATCCGGCCGCACGTGCGGATCCCCATCGCCGTCGCCGGCGGAATCAACAGCGAGAGCGTCGCTTCCGTGGTCCAGGCGGGCGCCGATATCGCGATCGTCGGCGGGGCCGTGACGAAGAGCGCCGATGCCGAGGCCGCGACGCGCGCGATCCTCCGGGCGATGGAAACGGGCGTGGCCATCGCCACGGATCTCTACAAGCGTGGAGCTTCGGCGGAAGACCTCCGCCGAATCCTCGCGAAAGTTTCGGCCCCCAACGTCTCCGACGCGATGCACCGCTCGGGGGACTTGCCGGGACTTCAGCCCTGCCAACCGCGGACGAAGTTCTTCGGCCCGGCCGTGACGGTGCGGACCTATCCGGGCGACTGGGCCAAGCCGGTCGAGGCGATCGACGTGGCGGGCGAAGGGGACGTGATCGTGATCGACGCCGGCGGCGTGCCTCCCGCGGTATGGGGAGAACTGGCGTCGCATTCATGCCTTCAGCGCAAAGTCGCGGGCGTCGTCATCGAGGGAGCCATCCGCGACATCGACGTCATTCGCGAGATCGGGTTCCAAGCCTATGCCAAGATCGTCACTCCCACGGCGGGCGAACCGAAGGGGTTCGGGGAGATCAACGTGCCGATCAAGATCGGGGGCGTCGGAATCGCGCCCGGGGACTGGATCTTGGCCGACGACTCGGGCGTCGTGCGGATCCCGAAAGGAAAGGCGGTCGAGGTTTCCAATCGCGCCATGGACGTCTTGGAGCACGAGAACCGATTGCGTGCGGAGATTCAGAAGAAGGGGACCCTCGCGAGCGTGACCGAGCTGGTCAAATGGGAGAAAAACATCGTGGACGCTCTCAAGAAGTAGATGAGAGGGGTTTTTGCGAGCGTTATAATAGAGCGGGTATGAGGTGCGAAAACTGCGAGCGTGAGTCCGTTTCGGTTCATGTGACTCAGATCGAACCGTGGGGGAAGCGAGCGATCCGCTTGTGCGAGGGATGCGCGGGCTCTTTGGGATGGTCGTTTCCGAGGCGATCGGAGCCGCGGTGTTCGCAAGAGCTTCCGATTCCGAGGTCGTTGCTTCGGAGCTTGATCCGGGAAATCTCATGATTTGCGAAAAGTGCAGCAAGAATCATGCGACGGTGCACCTCACCGCCATCGAGAACGGCGTGAAACGGGAGGCGCACCTCTGCGACGAGTGCGCCCGCGCGGCAGGCGTGGGGATCAAGGTCAGCTTCTCGATCAACGACATCCTGGGGAATCTGATGGAGGCGAAGGTGCCCAAGGCGCTCAAGGAGTTGCAGCAGATCCGATGCCCCGAGTGCGGGCTTACCTATGCCGAGTTCAAGTCCAAGGCTCGGCTGGGCTGCGCGAACGACTACGAGCTTTTCAAGCAAGGGCTTCTTCCCCTCCTCGAGAAGATCCACGGAGCGACGCAACATGTCGGCAAGGCGCCGCACACCGTGGACGCCTCGATCCAGAAGGAAAACGAACTCAATCGGCTCAAGCGGGAGTTGGATCAGCTCGTGAAATCCGAGAACTTCGAGCGCGCCGCCGAGGTGCGGGACCGCATCCGTCATCTCGAAGTCGATCTCGAGCGGGGAGGGGCATGAAGCTCGAGGAACTCCTCTCCAAGACGGGCGAGTGGCTCAAGGGGGTCGGGCCCGAAAGCGATGTGGTGATTTCGAGTCGGATCCGGCTCGCTCGGAATCTCCATCGGTTCCCCTTTCTCACCGTGGCGACGCCCCAGATTCGCTCCGAGGTGGAGAGCTTCGTCCGGCAGAAGATCGAGGAAGTGAAATTCCCCCGCCCGATCCACTACTGGTCCCTGGCCCGGATGAGCGCGGTGGACCGCACGATGCTCGTCGAGCGGCACCTGATCAGTCGGGAGCATGCCCAAGCGGAAGGGGAACGGGGCGTCGCGATCGGGACCGAAGAGTCGGTCTCGGTGATGGTGAACGAGGAGGACCATCTCCGCATCCAGGCGATGCGTTCGGGATTCCAGTTCGAGGAGGCGTACGAGGAGATCGATCAGTTCGACGAGCTTCTCGAGCGCCAGCTCAATTTCGCGTTCCATCCTCAGTTCGGCTACCTCACGGCGTGTCCGACCAACGTCGGCACGGGGATGCGGATCTCCGTGATGATGCATCTGCCCGCGGCGGTGATCTCGAAGCAGATGGACAAGGTTCTTCAATCGCTTCAGCGGCTGAACTACGCGGTTCGAGGCCTCTTCGGCGAGGGGACGCAGCCGTTGGGGGATTTCTATCAGATCTCCAACCAAGTGGCGCTGGGGAAGTCGGAGAAGGACTTGATCGGCGAGATGAAGCGCGTGATTCCGGAGGTGCTGAAGTTCGAGCGGTCGTGGCGGTACAAGCTGATGGAGGACGAGCCGAAGAAGCTCGAGGACAAGGTCTGGCGGGCGTACGGAATCCTGCGCCATGCTCGGAAGATTTCGACGGAAGAGACCATCGACCTCCTCTCCTCGCTCCGGCTGGGGGCGAATCTCAACATCGTTCGGGACGTGCCGATCGGCGTGATCAATCAACTCTTCATCGTGACCCAGCCGAGCCATCTGCAGAAGATGGCGAAGAAGACGCTCAACGCCGGGGAGCGCGACGCGATGCGGGCGGAGTACATCCGGACGCGGTTGGAGCAGATTTGATCCGCGGAGGCCCTGGGCGAACCGGCGAGATGGGCAAGGACCACGTCGAAGGATCCGGGGGGGCGACTATTGCGCAGAAGGGGCTCCACGTCGCGAATGGCCTGTAGAGACTCGAGGTGTTCCCGGTTGAGGCGATCGATGGCCTCCCCTCTGCGGGCCCGGCGCGGTCGGCGGTGAAGTCCCAGTCAAGCGGGAACAATCGCCCCGCGACCGAGGCCTTGTACCCCACAGGGTTTCATCATACAATCTTATTGTGAAAACTATTGCAATCTCTATTGACGACTCCACCCTGGAAGCGATCGATCGTCTGGTACGGCAAGAACGGCCGTCGGGTGCGGGTCGGCGAAAGGGAGCGCGCCGATGTACCCGCTCGGAGATCGTGCGCGCGGCCCTGCAGGCATTCGTGGCGGGGCGTGAACGCCTCCGGCGCGAAGTACGGGAGGGGGCGATTCTGGCACGGCATCGGGCGCTCCTCACTCGGCAGGCGACCGCCCTGGTCGCCGAGCAGGCCGAACCGTGAACCGCGGCGAGATCTACCGGGGCGGGGATCGCGCCCCTGAGCGAGGTGGAAAACCGGGGTTCTACGTGGTCGTTTCTCGGCAATTCATCGCCGGCAACGAGGATGTATCGACGGTCATCTGTGCCCCGGTTTATGGCGAGATTCTCGGACTCTCGACGGAGGTCGTGATCGGGACCGCCGAGGGATTGCCCCGGTCCTCGGCCATCCGCTGCGATTTTCTCGCCCTGATGTTCAAGCGCAAGCTCACCCGGTTCGTCGGCGTGCTTTCGGAGGCGAAGCTCGCTCTCCTCGAGCGAGCACTGGCGATCGCCCTCGACATGACGGTGCCTTCCGACCGACCGCCACGAAGGAGCGTACCCCTGGCCTGACGGAGAGACTCGGTGCTTTTCGAAATCGTAGCGACATCCTCCCTTGGTGACTACCGGATCGACATTCCGTTCGAAGAAGGGACCCATCCAAGTACGCGGCGAGAGGGGACTTCGGACGGTTACGAGATTCCCGCAAGTTCGAAGGGAACGTGGAGTGGGGAGCACTGGTGTTGTGAGACGAGATCGACATCGCGCCTGAGACGGTGTTCGCGGAAGCCGCGGGGGAAGCACTCACGGAGCGAGTGACCGGGGAGGCCCTGCGCGGGAGAATGCGATAAGGGTTGCGATCCCGGCCGAGCGGGGCGGCCCCAGGAGGAGCCGCCCCAGACGCGGTAGCGGATCAGTGCGCCAGGGCGTAGGTGTCGTCCGAGCCGCCGAAGAACAGGAGTCGTTGATTCACCGCGTCGGCGACGGCGGGACCGCGGTTCTGTGGGACGGTTCCCGGCGGTACTAATTCCGTCCAGGAAGGGGTAACAGCAGAAAGGTCGAAGGCCCACGTGTCCTTTTTTGTGCCGTTGTTGTTGACTCCGCCGAATACGATCATGCGATGGTTGGCCTTGTCGAAGATCGCCGAGTGCTCGGATCTTCCCTCGGGAACAGTTCCCCCCGAAGGAGTGATGTTCTTCCACTGGGGAACTCCTCCCTCTAGGTTCAACGCCCAAACATCGTTCATGGGTCCGGGCAGTCCGCCGTAGACGATCATCTGGTTCTTGATACGGTCATGAATGGCGGTGTGCCGGTATCGTGGGAGAGGCAATGGGCCCTGAAGTCCTGTATTCATGGAGACCCAGACCGGGGGATCCTGTTCGAGGTCGAGCGTGAATAGCTCATTCCTATCCAACCCGTTGGAGTCCACACCGCCGAACACGTACATCTTCTTCGCGGCCGAATCCAGAATGGCGGAGTGTGCAACTCTGGGACTTGGTACGGCGCCCTTCACCTGAAGCTGCTTCCACGTGGGGGAACCGGAAAGGCTCAGCTCCCACAACTCGTCATAGTAATTCGTGGGCGGATAGGAGTAGCCTCCAAAGACGAGCATCCGTTTTTTCACCGGATCGTAGACGGCGGAATGAAGCCTGCGTTGAGGACCGGCCGTTGAGGAGATTTCGCTCCAAGAAGGAGTGGAGCTCTTGAGGTCAAGGGCCAACGTCTTCAAGTTGACATTGATGCCGTCGAAACCGCCAAAGACGATCATCCGCTGCTGGGTGGTGTCCATCACCAGAGTATGATCGACGCGCGCCGGAGGCTTCGTGCCCGAGGTGGAAAGAATGCTCCACTCCAGCTTGCCCGTCGTGGCCGTCACCGTCGCCGAGGGAGCGCTTCTTCCCGTTCCCTTCCGCGCCCGAACGTAGACCTCGTACTCGGTGGAGGGGGCGAGGCGAGAGAGCGTCACTCGGTTTTCATTCGCCCCAGCCACGGCACTCGCCGCCGTTTCCTGATTAGTGTTCTTGTAGGAGACGTCAAAGCTGTCCTCGTCGAGCGAGTTGTCCTTCCACGAAACGTCCAGGAGCGAACTCCCTCGCGCGGTCACCTGAACTTCGGTCGGCGCCTTGAGCTTTTCTGCGGCCGAGTCGCCTCCGTCGTCGTCATCGTCGCTTCCGCCGCCGCAACCGACGGCCGAGACGATCGTCCCCAGAAAGAGCACCCATGCGGCTTGCCTGATGGGTTTCATAACGAACTCCAAAAAAATCAACTGTCCTAGAAGCGCGAGGCGGCGAGGTTTGTATGAGGGAAACGGAAGGAGAACTTCCGATGTCGGATGTGGGATCGGACTTCATCGAAGACAAAGGGTGTGCCGATCTCGCGTCGAAATGCTCGTGACCTGATCGGGGCCGAGGGCCGGAGTCGCCACCCACCGGGACGCGAAATCTCCTGTGCCGAGCTGGCCGGACATGTTCGAACCGTAGGTCCAGACCGTCCCGTCGGAACGAAGCTCCACGGAGTGGTTTCGTCCCCCCGCAAGGTCGATGACCCCTCGAGATCCATTCGGGGTGAAGAGTCCCACCGATGGGACAGTCCAATGCAGAGCGAGCTGTCCGTCCCAATTCGATCCCCAAACGAAGACCGTACCGTCGGCGCGCAAAGCGAGCGAATGAGATCCGCCGGCGGAGATGTGGACCGCTTTCAGACCCCTTACGTCGCCCACCTGTTTATCCGAGTTGCTCCCCCACGCTTTGATTTCGCCATCGGCTCCCAGGGCCAAGACGTGACTCGATCCCCCAGCTACGGAGCAGAATCTCGAGTCGAGCGAGTCGCCGGCAATCGCCGGATAACCAATGGGTAAAGGCCCGTGGCGGGGGGAGACCTGACCGTGATCGTTCGGTCCCCAAGCAACCAGAATTCCGTCTCCTTGGAGCGCCATACTGAACTCGCCGCCTGCAGAAACAGACTTGAGATAGCCGTATGTCGCGATTCGTTGGGGAATCCACCCGACGCCCCCGGCTACGCCGGCGGACAACTGAATCTTGGAGTTGTCCCCCCAGGCCCATACGGTGCCGTCTGCGCGCAGGGCAAGGGAATGGTACTCCCCCGCGGAAACGGCGATGATGTCTTCAAATTCTGGGACTTCAATCGGGATGGGTCGATCCGTTCCGTACACCTTGGGTTTTCCGATTCCGAGCTGCCCGTGAGAATTGTCTCCCCAGGTCCAGACATGTCCAGCGGAGTCCAAGAGCACCGTGTGTGCCTTTCCGGTAGCGACTTGGATGGCGTCACCGATATCCGGGACCTCGATCGGTTCGGCACTCCGGTCCGGCCGGTATCCGGCGATCCCCAATTGGCCGCGGTCGTTGTTGCCCCATCCCCATGCCGTTTGGTAGGAGCGCATCGCGAGCGCGTGATCGCCCCCAGCCGTAATGCCAGTGATCTTTCGGATCGCGACCCTGATTCCATGGTCGATCGTTTGGACAGGCGCAGGCATTCCCTGAGGGCCGTCTCTGCCGATGGCGTTCCGCCGGCCGGCGCTCCAGATCGTTCCATCGGCGTGGAGCACAAAGGTAGACTCTATCCCTGCCGCCAGAGCCTTGGCGCGTCCTCCGTCGCGGTAGGGAGTAGGCCAATTGGTTGGATACCTATCGTCCGCCCCGGTCCCCAGTTGTCCTTGGTCCCCCCGTCCCCAAGTCCAAACCCCTCCATTGGCCGACAGCGCTGCCGCGTGATAACCCCCGGCCGCGATTGCTTTCACGTTCTGGAGAACCACGACTCCCGGGGTGGAGTTCCATCCATTTCTATCATTCCCGATGCCACGCCTCCCCAATTGGCCCCAATTGTCATACCCCCACGTCCAGATAATTCCATTCACATCTAACCCCATGGTGAACTGGAGTCCACAAGCAATGGCGATGAACGGAGGGATGTTTTCGATCCGGACCGCGGAATAGCTTTGCCAGGGAGGAGGCTGCGCCAAGGCTCCACCATCGCTCCAGCCCCATGCGAAGACCCGTCCGGTTTCTGACAAGACCGCCATGTGGAAGTGGCCGGAAGCGATCATCTTGATCTTCGGTAGGTCCTCGACTTGGACAGGATGGGGCAGCGAGGTTTTTCCCTCACTGAATGGATGACCTCCGCGGGTCATGTCCATTCCCCACACCCAGACGGTCCCGTCCGCGCGAAGCGCCATCGAGGTCGAATACCCGGCCGAAATCGACTTGACCTGATCGAATGGGTTGCCCAGCCAGTCCCGCACGACGACGGGCGAAATATGATCCTGTGTCGTTCCGTCCCCGAGCTGGCCGAACCTGTTCGCCCCCCAAGCCCGAATCGTGCCATCCGGTAGCAGGGCGAGCGAATGCCCGCCCCCGACTCCCGTTGTAGCTGAGAATCCGGGCCCCGCTGCGATCGCTTTGACTCTCGGGATTCCGGGAACGGGTACGGGGAGAGGGAAGGCCGTACGAGCCAGTCCGTTTCCGAGTTGCCCCGAGCCGTTATCGCCCCACGCCAGGACGGCGGAGAACGCGGGGTTTTGGTCGTATGGATCTTCTGGGATATCGGGAGAGAGGAATTCGTCGGCCGGGGAATCCGTGATCCAGGGATCGATTCCCTCATACGCTACCGATCTCGCCACGGGCACCGAGGCTGTGGATGCGTCGTACTCTCCGAAGGCAAGGAGCAGAGCGATCAGAAGCAGGCTGACCATCGGTACGATTCTGGATGGGCTCCGCGACATGTTCGCCTCCGAAGATAGCTCAGCGACTCACGAAGCGCGAAGTACTGGAGTTTGTATGGGAGATTCCAGCAACGGGAGGGGCGACCGGTCCCCCGGGGCCGGTCGCCCATGGGCTAGGGCATGAACCCATCGAGCTTGATCGAGTCGAGACTGTTTCCGGCTCCGATCACCAAGACGAAGCGCGAGGATCGAATAGCGCGAGGCGTGAGCTAGGGGACCGGGTAGGGAGTCCCCTCGATGGTGCCGACGATGTTTCCTTGGTTGTCCCGGATGACACGTTTCGGGGTGTACATTCTCTTCCCCGTGATCTCGAGCACCGTTTCCGGATCTCGAATGTCGTACTGCCCAAGGTACCGGTCGGCCTGTTCCGCCGGGAATCCGGCCCGGAGCAGCACCTTTCCGGCCATTTGCTTTGCCAGGGCGTCCGTTTTCCGGAGGTTGGATCGCCAAATCTCCAAGAGACCGGACTCTTCGACATACCATACGGCACCGCTCTTGTCCTACACGAATCCACCCTCCACCAGCGGCATCGCGGTGAACTTTCCCTTCCAAGATTCGAGGTGGGCGATCACGTCGTCCGCTTCGGGCGACTCGGGCCTTTTCTCTTTTCGAAGAGCATCGTACTCTGGAAGGTGAGCCTTGGCGGAGTCGCTCGCGCGCTCTTCGAGTAGAGCGTTGCGCCTCCTGATTTCCGAGTCCGCATCCGCGCGAGCGGCGGCGGCTCCACCGAGGAGCTTTCCGAATTCGGCATTCTCGGGAGCGTTCGGAAGCATATTCCGCAAGAGGTCGAGATAAGACCTGGCCTCCTTCTCCATCTCCTCCTTGGTGCGATTCTCCTGGCTGATTCTCGTCACTTCCGTGCGACACGTATCGATCAACTTCTTTGCGGCTTCTCCGCGATACCCGTCGTCTTTCTTCGCCCACGCGTCTGCCTCGGCGTGTTCGTCGGGGAGCGCCGCGACGGCTTTCGCGTAGTGTTCGTCGGCCAGTCGCAGGAACCGGAGGACCTCGGCGCACGCGGCCGCGACTTCCTCTTCGAGGCGAATCAGAGCTTGTTCGGCCTTCCGAAAGTAGACGGGCGCCTGATCGACCTTGTTGGGGTCGTCCACGAAGAACCCGAAATGGCGCAGGGCGGTTTCGAATTCGCCGATCGCCTCGTCCGCTTCGTCCGCGGCGAACGTTCCGCACAGTGTGAGGGGGTCCTTTCCTGGTCGAATTCTCCAACTCGGGAGTGAGCGCGGGAAAAGGGGGCGGTGTATACCCCACTCTGGATGGGTTTGCTGCAGGGCTCCGCCTCAAGCCGACAAGGGGGAAGGAGCCGTGAGCGGTAAGCATTCGGCATCGGGGAACTCATAACGGATGCTCGATGCTGAGGGCAAGGTACCCGATGTCCGAGGAGAACGTAAGTACTGTTCTGAGCCCATCCCCTTTTCTCCCCACACAGCACTCGCCTCCTTGCGCTTCGGGAGAGTGGAACTTCCTGGAGGTTTCGATGCGAGGAAAACTGCTTGTCGTACCCATCCTGACCGCTCTGGTACCCTTGACCGGCATGGTGGGCTGCGGAGAGACTGAGCTCTGCGGAACAGACATGCTCCCGCCGACCGAAGTCTCGGATTCACCGCTTCTCGAATCGGTCGAGCTTACGCCCGAACTCCTTGAGGCAGTCGTCGCTCCGATCGAAGAGCCGACGCCGATTCGCGAATTCATCTCCTTCCCGGATTCCCCGCTGTACCCTGAACCCGACCATGGATTCATGGTCGGAATCCCGCCCGAGCCCGACTATCCGATCTTCACGTCCTGGGCTCCGCCCGCTCTCCGGCCGGGACAGTGGTGGTGGTTCATGATCCGGAGCGCGTATCTCTTTGGACAAGACCCCGGCAAGCTCTTCATAGGAGGGGCCGAAGTCTCGGTCCACTTATGGCAGGCGCACCTCATTACAGTCAAGCTCGACCGCGAACTTAGCGGCTTCATCCGGGTGATTACGGCGGAAGGTGACACGATTCCGGGACCGGTGCTCCTCATGGGGTCGATGTTGAGCGCGGCATGGGAAGCCAGAGTGAGGGACTACGCCTGGCGGTACGGCCGCGATCAGTCTTGGACGGAGGCCATGTTAAGCATCGAGTACGGGTATCCTTTGCAGCGTGTGCTGCTGGAACGCAAGATCGTCACGATCGCGTATCACTATCGGAACAACATACCCTATCCGGATCGGGCCCAGCAGTGGCCCGGAAAGGACGAAGCCGAGATCGAAGCGAATCACATGGAGGCGCTGAGAAAACAGCTCATAGCCAAGTTTCCGGGATACGCCTTTCGTCTGACCTTCCGGGGCGCTAAGGAAGAGGCAGATGTACTCATGGTTGGAAACGACGAAAAGCTTGGTAGCGCCGGAGCTTGGAACTATGACGATTGGCCGACGATTCGACTCCAATGGGATTCGGCCGCTACGCACGAAATGGGCCATTTCCTCGGACTGCCTCACTTTCCCCGTACCTACGGGGGAACAATCGTGCCCTATCTCCCCGGGGAGCCCAGGGCATGCATCATGGACGGGGCATCGGGTGGTTCGGAGTTCTGCTCCATCTGTCGCACTGCGCTGGGACTTCCGCTCAAGCTGGTGGGCCCGCTGGTTGGAGCTCGAAGCCTCGTGTTCAGTTTCAATGCAGTGGAGGTTATGAACATCCCCGCGAAGACTATCGAGACCGCCTCCGAGAACAACCTAGGGGAACTGGGGAATGGGAGCTCGCGTCATGGGGTGATCTCGCGTAACGACCGCTTCGTCGCCTTCGCTTCCGACTCTACAAATCTCGCGGATGACGACGGGAATGGAAAGGCGGATGACGACAGGAATGGAAAGTGGGATCTCTTCGTCCATGAACGATTCGAGGGAAAAACGACTCGAGTCAGCGTCGACACGAACGGAAGAGAATCGGATGGGAATACCTCCTCGCGCCCGGCCATCTCTGCGGATGGGCGCTACGTCGCGTTCGTATCGGAAGCGACCAATCTCGTGCCAGGGGATTCCAATGAAAAGACAGATGTCTTCCGCCACGATCGCGAAACCAAGAAGACCGTCCGAGTAAGCGTGGACTCCCAGGGAACGCAGGCCGACGGGAATTGCCTTGACGTTTCCATCTCGGCCGATGGACGATTCATTGCGTTCTCCAGCCTGGCCACCAATCTCGTTCCGGGAGACACAAATGGGGTTGCCGATGTTTTCGTACACGACGTCCAGATGGGGCAGACGATCCGAGTGAGCGTAGGTGTCCAGGGGGCGCAGGGGAACGAGCACTCCAGGGCTCCCCTCCTTTCGGATGATGCTCGATTTGTGGCCTTCGAATCGACCGCATCAAACTTGGTGACGGGTGACAACAACCGGGTTACGGATGTCTTCGTCCATGATACCCTGAGGGGCATTACGGAGCGGGCAAGCGTAGGTCCTGCCGGAGAGGAATCGGACGGAGCCAGTGCGCTTTCCTCGATCGCCGCGGATGGCCAACGGGTCGCTTTCATTTCTCAGGCGACAAATCTAGGTGTGAAAAGCAAGGAGGGACGAAATGCTTACCTTCGGGATCGCGTCGGGTCCAAGACTCTTCCCCTGTCCAGCGCGGTCGCCGGCGGGGACCCCAGCCACTCGGTGACGGACGCCCTGCTCTCACCGGACGGAATGTGGGTGGTCCTGCACGACTCCGGGGAACGGAATACCTATTTCATCAAGATGGACAACTCTTTCGGGATGATTCTCGATACCAGAAGGCGCGGGGTATCGTCCGTTTCGGGACCGTGAGGCCCTCCCGTATTTCCAGGGCGACGCGGGCTTCACTCTCGGTGTACCGGAGATGTTTGTTTTTCTCGAGACCCCGACTTGGAAGAGAGGCTTCGAGCGATCTTGGAAGAAGAGCGGCAGAGACGCTGAGCCGCGGCCAGCAAGTGCCCTCAAACATCGGAGATTCTACGAAGGCATCCAGGTCGCTCTCCTCGAGGGCGTCGCCTCAAACGCGAGATCCGAAGAGCCACACCTGGACCGGCGCGACCGTGCGCCGGAGGCGCGGAAGATAGCGCCGAATGAATTGGCGGATTCGCGCGTCGCGGATCAGAGCTGCCGTTCGACCCATTTCCAGGTTTCCTGCGACGGAATCTCGTCCGCCATGGTCCACGTAGACAGGTGACCGGGGACGCCGGTGGCGGCATCCGGGTAGCGCGACTCGGTGTACTCGCTGGTCGGCTTTGCCAAAGGGGTATGGAGGGACTTGAGCTCGCACGCGATTTCGGTCAAGTCATGGTGCTTCGGTGCAGGTTGGATTCCTTTCCGGATCAGGGTCGAAATCTCGATATCCAAATCCCGTAACTAGAGTTGAGGGAAATCCGCCTCCGGGTGGAGAGGGCGGCCCGTCAATGAGATGCAATGCCTTGTCCGCATTTCGATTTTCCCGCACGAATCTTCTCAACTCTCCCGGCCAGGATTCGCAATTAGCACACTACACGGGATTCGAAACTCGCCTTTCTCTTGGAATGCCCGCGATGAACCGATTCCTCCAGGATTGGAACCTACTGCTGTGCCCGGTATTCGCAGCCGGCCACGAGCCTTCGGCCGTGGATTCCGATGCTCTTCCGTCGTCCTCGCCCCGGGAGGGCGATGGCGGGCCCCGGGCTCCCATCTCCCGCGAGTGGGATATACTATGAACACCCCGACGATGCCGACCGACGATACGAGCATGCACGGCCCGGTCAAGGCGTTTCCCGCCACGACGTGGGGAATCCTCTCCCAGTTGCGAGCGACGGCGCCCGCCGACCAACGAGCGACTCTCCACACTCTCTGCGAACGCTACTGGAAGCCGGTCTACGGGGTGATTCGGTGGAAATGGGCCAAGTCGAGCGAGGATGCCAAGGACCTGACTCAAGCCTTTTTCCTCTGGCTCTTGGAGGGAGACGCTCTCGGGAAATACGAGAAGGAGCGGGGCTCCTTTCGGAGGTTTTTGAAGGTTCTTCTCGCGGGCTTCGTCGGCCATAGCGAGCAGTACCTACAAGCCCTCAAGCGCGGAGGGCGAGTCCAGACGATTCCGATCGACGCGGATTCGTCCGTGGCCGCAGATCGGTTGGCGGACCCAAGAGATCTCGATCCCGATCGGGCCTTCGATCGGCTGTGGGTCTCTCAACTGCTTCAGACGGCGCTGGAACGTGTTTCCGCGAAGCTCGCGCGGACGGAACGGGAGAAGCTCTTTCGCATCTACGAGCGATACGAACTTCTTCCGGCCGAGCAGCGCCCCACGTATCTCGCCGTCGCGGAGGAATTCGATCTCAAGGAGGGCGACGTTCGAAGCTATCTCTTCATCGTGCGCGGGATGTTGAGGACGGAGATTCGTCGCGAGTTGGCCGAGACGACGCGGGACGGAGAAACCCTGGAGTAAGAGTGGAGGGCGCTTTTCGCCGAGGAGAAAAAATGAACGACCCACTCCGCCCCGGCTGGGAGGACTCGGTCCTTTCCGGACTTCGGCATTACGAAGAGGGTCAGGCGACCGCATCGCGCCGGTACCAAATCCTGGAGGAGATCGGACGAGGAGGGATGGGGGTGGTCTACCGGGCGATCGACGGGGAACTGAATCGCCAAGTCGCGTTCAAGGTCCTCTACGACGTGGCGCTGCTCCATCCCGATGTCCAACGCCGTTTCCGACGGGAAGGAGAGATCATGGCGCGGCTCAGCCATCCCAATGTGGTCAGCGTCTACGACATCGGGGAGCAGGACGGAGCGCCGTTCATCGCCATGGAATTCGTAGAGGGGGAGACGCTCGAGAAACTCATGGCTCGGGGCGGAGCCTCGCGGCGATCGCTCCTCGAGATCCTGGAGAGTGCCGCACGAGGGGTCGCCCACGCCCACAGTCAAGGGATCATCCATCGCGATCTCAAACCCTCCAACATCATCGTGACCGCGGGGCGCAATCCCAAGGTTACGGATTTCGGACTCGCCCACGTACCGCACACCTCCACCGCGGTGACCCGACCGGGTTCCCTTCTGGGGACGCCTCTCTACATGTCTCCCGAACAATTGTCCGGGAACTCGGAGGAGCTCAGCCCACGCTCCGACGTCTATTCGCTCGGGGTGATTCTCTACTCGATTTTGACCGGCTCGGTGCCCTACGAAGGAGACTCGATCCTCGAAATCCTCGCCAAGATCCAGAACCAATCGATCGTCCCTCCACGGCATCGGGATCCGACCGTGCCGCAGGAACTCGAGACGATCTGCATGAAAGCGCTGGATATCGAAGCGGGAAGTCGTTATCGGACGGCCCGAGAGTTTGCGGAAGACATCCACCGGCATCTCCACGATCGGACGATTCTGGCCGAACCGACTCCGCTGATTCGCCGGGCGCAGAGGACGATGAAGCGACACAAGTTGGTGTCTCTGGCCGCCGCCCTGATCGTCCTCTTCGGGTTGGGGACCGGAGCCATCCTTCTCTTGAGGAGTTGGGCGCGATTCGCGGAGCGGAGCCGCCATCTCAAGAAGGGCGATGCCGCGCTCAGCGAGGGGAAGTGGAAAACCGCCGCGGATCACTTCGCCCACGCTTATCGTTTGGATCCGGCGGATTCACAGGCCGCTCAGATTCAGCGATTCTGCGAGGAGGTGCAAGCCCTCTTGAAAGAGGAGGAGCTGTTTCGAACCCGGGCCATTCCTCCTCGCCCCGAGGTTTCGCCCTACGCACCGGTCTCCCAGAGGAAATCGCTGTGGGAGTGGGATCGGGACCGAGCGGCGCGCAAGCCTGAGGCTCGGAGAATTCTGAATAGCCTGGAGCGCTGTTGCCTCGGCCTTCTGACATTGAGGCCCAACTGTCTCCGGGCTCGGGAGATCCTGAGAGAGAGATGGGAGCGGGATCGTGCGGAGGCGCACCAGGAGGGCGACCAGCGGGAGTCGGAGTTCCTCACAAAGAAGATCGCACGCTTGGGATACTCCCCCCGCGTTTTGGGCGGAAACGCTCGCTTGGACCTCTCGTCCGAACCCCCCGGGGCCGAGACCTACCTTTTCCGCTATCAGGAACGCGATCTCCGACTCCTACCGCTTCCGTGCAATTCCGCGGGAGAGACGCGGGAGCTCCAGCTCGACCCCGAGGCGGCAGATCACGTCCCCATGGATGCGCCCCCGGAGACGAAGGATCGGGTCCGTCATCATTCCCTCGCCTATCCCTTCCAGTGCAGCGAATTCAATCGGGTGACCTTTCCTCTGATGGTTCGATCGGGATCCTATCTTGTAGTCTTCCGCTCTCCCGAGTACGCGGATGTCCGAATTCCGATTCTCGCTGAGCCGGATTCTCCAACCAAGTCCTGTGTCCGCCAATTGCGACGCGACGAGATTCCGCCGGGGTTCGTCTATGTCCCGGAGGGGCCGTTCATCTCTGGGGGGGATGCTGAGGCGTATCTGAGCTATCGCATGCCTGAGCGAAATCGGACTAAAGGCTATCTGATCGCGGTCTTCTCGATCACGTTCCGCGAGTATCTCGAATACTTGAACGACCGGGAGCCAAAAGTGGCACGGACTCGGATACCGCTTTTTGATGGGTTGGCTCTGGTGCGCGAAATGGAGGCCAAATTTGTCCTGCTTCGACATGCCGAGTTTGCTCTGGACGATGTCGTTTGGGGAATTACCGGAGAGGATGCGGAAGACTTCGCTCGTTGGTATACCGAGAAAAAGGGAAATGGCCGGTGGGTGTTTCGTCTCCCAACTTCGTTCGAATGGGAGAAGGCCGCCCGTGGAGCGGATGGCCGGCCGTTCCCGTGGGGCGCCGTTTTTGATCCCTCGTTTGCTTTTACATCAGAATCCCTCGGGGAGTTTCCTAAGGTGAAGAAGCCGCCCGGACTCTATCCCGTAGACGAATCTCCCTACGGTGTTCGTGACTGCGCAGGAGTCGTCCTGAACATCGCGCTATGCGAGGGCTTACCCGGGGTCAGATACGAGACGAGGGGAGGCAGCCGGCACCTAGAAAGCAGCTCAGGTCGGCCGGCCAACCGGGGTCCTTACAACCCTCACCACATTGCCATTGGCTTCCGCCTTGCGGCAGATCTGCCTTCGCGATGAGGCTACCAACCGTTCAGATATCCGACTTGAAGTCTATGGGCATAACGGCGGAAAAACGAGAAGAGATCGCTGGGAGATTCCGAGGCGACCCGAAGGAGGAAACCCTTGCGTTCGCGGATCACCAGCTTCGTCCGGTCCGCGCGAAGCGCCTGGTCGAAGGAGGGATGGGTTCGGAAGTACTCGGCGATCTCGGTGAGAAGATCCAGGACCGGCCATCCGACGAAATCCATCCGGAGCCGGCGAACGCGTCCTCGTGGGTGAAGACGCTTCCACGGGTGGACAAGAGCTTGGGTCCGGTCCAAGGCTTGCGCAACACCGTACGCCCAACACTCTGCCGGGATGTCGATGAAGGCCGCCGGGCGGAGCCAAAGGAATCCATCACGACGCGTGCGAATCGCCACCCCGACGGCAGGGTCCACCAGAGCCAAGGGCCACGCTCCTTCGCCCCCCGGCGCCCTGTTGGGTCGCGTGGCCGCGAAGCCCAACAGGGCGGCCCAGGCAAGGGCAATGGGGGTCCTTCCCACCCATCCTCCTCCTATAGCGCGAAGGCGTCGATCTTGTATTCGCAAATCGCTTAAACGATGGGGTACACTTCCTCGAGCCACTTATGAACGACGACACCCAGATCGGCGGAGCTCTCCACCAGTTTCCGAGCACCACGTGGACAGACATCCTCGCGCTCGCGGACGCGACCACCGTCGAATACGCCGGGAGGATGGACCGGCTCCTTCACATCTATTGGAAGCCCGTTTACGTCTACATCCGAGTGGCCTGGAACAAAACCAACGAGGATGCGAAGGACCTGACCCAGGCCTTTTTCGCCTACCTCCTCGAGAAGCGCTACCTCTCCCATTTACAGCCGGGAGGATCCTTCCGCGGCTATCTCAAGCGCGCCCTCCAGCATTTCTTGATCAGTGTCTCGAGAAGCGAGCGGGTTCGACGGCCCGAGAAACCGATGATCAGCTTGGACGTCTTGCCCGAGGTGGGTACACCCGCCGCGGGCGCGGCGCCGGAATCCGAGTTCGACCGGGAGTGGTTCCATTGCCTGATCGAAGACTCAATCCGTGCTCTCGGGGAGAGACTCGGCGGCCAGGGCAAGGGCATCTACTTCGAAGTGTTTCAGTCCTATTGTCTGAACTCGGGCGGGAAGCCGACGATCGAAGGTCCGGCGGATTCCCCGACCTATCGCGAAATCGCCGAGAGAATGAAGCTAAACGTGAGCGACGTCCGCAATTATCTGGTCTATGCTCGCGCCCAATTGCTTCAGATCCTTCAGGAGCGGGTCCGCGATTACGTCGCGACCACGGATGACATCCAGGAAGAGCTGCGCGAGGTTCTCGGTGGTTGATGTCGAGAGGGTCCGTGGATTCCTGGCGCCGCCCGCCGCATCCCCCGAGGTAGCGCGGCGCTTCGGCGAGATCGCCCTCGCGCAAGGATTCCTGACGGCCGCCGAGCTCCAGGAAGGCCTGGGATGCCAGATTCAACTCCGGAAGGCGGGGGAGCATGCCCGCCTCGGGGAGATCTTGCTGAATCTTGGATTCCTTACCGAGGATCAAGTCCTGGATGTCCTGGAGATTCAGACCGGACTCACGCGTTCGTGTCCGATCTGCGGAAAGGTGGGCCCGGGAGGACATTGTCAGGGATGTGGCGCACCCGTACGGAGGCCCAAGAGGCCCGGGCCGCCGTCCACCGTAGGTCGGTTCCGAATCGTTCGCGAGATCGCCCGCGGGGGCGTGGGGATTGTCTGCGAGGTCGAGGACACTCGGGGCGGACGGCTCGTGGCCCTGAAGCTACTCAAGCTCGATCGCGAGAATCCTACATCGATTCGGAGGTTGGAGCGTGAGGCGGCCATCATGTCTCGTTTGCGACACCCGGGGATCGTAGCCGTCCATGAGGTGGGGGAGACTCCGGACATCGACGGCTCTCCCCTCCACTACATCGCCATGGAACTCGTGCAGGGGAGAAACTTCGCGGAGCTCCTTCACGAGGGCAAGCTTTCTCTCTGTGAGAGGATCGAGATCTTGCTTCAAGCGGTCCAGGCCGTGGCGCATGCGCACGCTCACGGAGTGGTTCATCGCGATCTCAAGCCCTCGAACATTTTGGTGAATCGCGAAGGACGCGCGCTCCTTACCGATTTCGGATTGGCCCGCGCCGAGCTCTTCCGGTCGAAACTCACGCAGACGCTCGAGGTGCTGGGAACCCCGGCCTACATGTCGCCGGAACAAACGCAGGGAAACATGAGCGCCGTTCGCGAGGCCTCCGATATCTACTCGCTGGGAGTTATCTTGTACGAGATCCTCACGGGGCAGGTGCCGTTTCGAGCCAAGATCCCCTCGGAGCTGCTCCGGGAGATCCTGGAGCGCGAACCGGAGCGGCCCAGCCGGGTGCATCCCTCGGTGAGTCGCCGCCTGGAATCGATCTGCCTTCGAGCCATGGAGAAGGAACCTCGGGATCGCCACTCCGATGCGAAGTCGTTCGGAGAGGATCTTGAGCGGTGGCTTCTGGCATAGAGCGGCAAGCCTCTAATTGAGGCGCGGGTTCGGACCGGAGGCTCCGTCCGCCTGCACGCCCCGGCTGCTGACGCTGATCCTCCGCGTCGTGCGATTCGAGAGATCGTGGACGAAAACATCGGCGACTCCATTGGTGTCTCCGGCGACGAGCGTGGGGTCGTCGGAACTGAACACTACGAATCTGCCGTCGGTGGAAATGTGAGGCGCCTGGCTACCGAGAGGGGCTTCTTGGCCATTCGAGTTAACGCTGACTCGCTGGGTTGAAACAAGGGTACGATCGTGCACGAAGGCGTCAAAGTTGCCATTTAGATCACCGGGAACCAGATCCGAGGCCGATTCGCCGAACACGACATACCGCCCGTTTCCCGAGACTCCGCCGGCAAATCCAAAGGGGAATCGACTCTCCTTCCCAAAGGCTCCAAGATTTACGCGGGTAGTCTTCTTGAGACCCAGATCTCTGACGAAGACGTCGAGGGAGCCGTTCGTGTCATTCGGTACCAGGTTGCTGGAGGTCGAAGTAAATGCCACGATTGTTCCAGAGGCCGAGATCTGTACGGCCA
>Ga0114945_10000763_pt1 | contig 20599 bp, 30 predicted proteins | sample OV2TP3_FD_87194 | JGI IMG/M metagenome (GOLD analysis project Ga0114945, IMG submission 87194) | Hot spring microbial communities from Beatty, Nevada to study Microbial Dark Matter (Phase II) - OV2 TP3 | ecosystem: Environmental > Aquatic > Thermal springs > Hot (42-90C) | place: USA: Beatty...
CTCCAATATGCCGATCATCGACTGGCTCCATTACGCCGATCCGGCGCTGGCTCCAATATGCCGATCATCAGCTGGCTCCTTTATGCCGATCACGAAGTGGCTCCAATATGCCGGTCGGTGACATCAAGTCGGCCAACCGCGCTTGACTCGATCCACCCCTCCGGTTCCACGGCTTCCCCGGCGCCGAAGTAGCCGGCGGCTGCCCTGAGAGAGTAGACGGGGAGGTGCGTCTTGAAAGCCCCGCGCCTGGCGCGAGCGTCAGCGAGCGGTATCACCACGTACGAGCCTCGCGGTCGCTCGACGAGATCGCTCGGCGGCGCAGCCTCGATCGCCTCGGCATAGGGTTGCCCGAAAGGAACTGGCTGCGCCAACTGGCTCCTGAAGTACTGCTCGGTTCCCTTGTCCATGAAGTACACGTAGACGCCCTTGTGCGCACGGGAAAGCAGCACCCGGTAGACGCTCGCCAGGTGGTCGCGCAGCTTGGGGTTGTTGCGTCTGACCTGAGTGTCGTGAGACTTCTCAGGCACCGCCCGCCAGTTGCCCGTAGACAGGTCATAGACGAAATCGCTGCCGAAGATCACGGCCATGTAGTCGAACTCGAAGCCCTGCGCGGTGTAGACCGTGCCCACCTGCTCCATTCCGGAATCGTCGGTCGCCCACTTCCAGAACACGTCCTTCCTCTCCCATGGCATCCGGAAGTCGCCGATCACGACGTCCTCGACGAGCGTGCCATCGGGGCGCGGCCTGCTCCAGCGCCAGCAGAAGCCGGCCGCGATCCGCGCCGAGTTCTTGTTCTCGGCATTCCTCGCCCGAACCTCCGCCATCATGGCCGCGGGATCGTCGAAGATCCTGAACTCCATTCTGGAATCCATGCGCGGAAACTCGGACGGCCTGATGCCGAGCGTGTTGTCGAGCCATTGGAGGTACGCATCCGAGCCCGAGCACCGGAACTGAGTCTGCAGCTCGAACTCGGAGATGTCCTCATCGGCCACGCCCGCCTTGCGCGCGGCATACCTTATCAGTTCCACGCTTCCCACCTCGTTCGGCCGCACGATCTGCTTCTCGTCGATAAAGTAGACGCCGAGCCGTGCCACTCGGAATAGCTCGTCGACCTGGGGCGTCTTCGACTTCTTGTCGCGCCGGGTGTATCGGTTATTGCTGGTCTCACGGATCCGGTGCGCCTCATCGGCGACGAGCACGTCGAACCCATTCTCTGGCGCAGAAACAAAGCTGTTGAAGAACTTGAACAGCGCCCTGGCCCGCTTCCCCACGATCTTTCGGAGCGTGTTGGTGAACGCCGAGGAGCCGGTCGCATGCATCACGGTCCGGCCCTGTCGCAGGAGCTCGCCCATGACCTCCAGGGCGATCACCGACTTGCCGGTCCCGGGACCTCCCTTCACGATCACCGCGGCCTTGTTTGCCGATCTGGCCAGCAGCTTTGCGCGATGCATGATCGCGTTGTAGGCGGCGATCTGATCGTCGATCAGCGTGAAGATCTGCCGCTCGTTGATCATGTCTCCGGTGTGCTCCAGGAGCTTCTTCGACGGCCGCACCGTGCTGCGGATGAATCGGTTGAAAACGTCCAGCCCTGCGCCAGCCGAAAGACGGCTCTGGAGGTACTTGCCGAGCGCCTCGATGTCCTCCTTCGCGAACACGGGGAACTGCTCGAGCCCCTTCTTGAACTTCTCCGCGAAGAGGACGCGCGGCTCCTTCAGCCGAGCATAGTTGTGGCAGTAGGCACACGAGCTCAGCGCGGGCGGGGGCTTGTCCTGAAACACGTGCAGGAAGTCCTTGAGGTCGTAGTGGTACCCCTCGACCTGCAGAGAGGGATGTGCCACCTCTCTGACGCCCGAGGCGAACCGGACCTTCACGTTGCCTTCGGCCTCGGCGTCGGCCACACCGTCGTTCGACCACTGCTTCAGCTCGATGAGCACGACACCATCGTCGCCTGTCTGGCTTCGGCCAAACAGCAGCACGTCGATCCGCCGCGACGAGTACGGCAACTCGTACTCGATGATGACCTTGTTGTCGTCCAGCCCCGCGACCTCGAACGAGTTCTTGAGGAAATTGAAGGACTGCTGCCATGCACCCACCTCGCTCCTGCCGGCGGCGCGGTGGTAGTAGTCCTCGTACGCGCCCGCGAGCTTGTCCGCGAGCTGGCTGTAGATCACATCCTCGCGAAACTGGCGGATCGATCCCTCGTACAACCGCATGGCCTAGAGGTCCGTGTACTTGGTTGCTACGCCGCGGGCCTTGTCGACCGGGTACTTCGCCGCATTCTTGTCCAGCTTCGCATGCATCGCCTTGCCGAGATCGATGCCCAGGTTGTCCGCAAGCTCGAAGAGATAGATCGCGACGTCCGCGATCTCATCCGAGACGCTCTCCAGATTCTCGGAGATGTGCTTTGCGGCCTGGTCCCTGTCCTTCCACTGAAATTGCTCAAGCAGCTCGGCGGCCTCGATGACGATCGATACCGCCAGATTCTTGGGATCGTGAAACTGCATCCAGTCGCGGTCATCCCGGAACTGGCGTATCCGAGCCAGCAGTTCACCCATGCTTTCGCCGTCGCTCATGCCTGCCCCCGCGGAAATCGCTATTTCCGGCATTCTGCGGTTTCCCGTTGCGTGGTGGGCCGTCATCTCCAGCCTATATACCGTACGTGTAAACGATCATATACACTCCCCCCATGTCCTCCCTCCCACCCCTCACCCCCCTCCCCTGGCGCCGCGGCTCGGACCTCGCCCGCGCCATCCGCTCCGCCCGCCTGCGCCTCGGCCTCACGCACACCCAGCTCGCCGCCCGCGCCCGCGTCTCGCGCCTGTACGTCTACCAGCTCGAGGCCGGCAAGGACACCGCCCGCGCCGACAAGGCGCTCGCCGTCCTCGCCGCCCTCGGCATCCAGGCGCTCCTCATCCCCGGCACGCCGCCGCGCTAGCCGATGGCCCCGCCGCCCCCGGAGGACCGGGCGCAGCTCGAGTTCCTGCAGAGCGTCCAGCGGATCTTCGAGGAAGGCGAGTTCGCAGCGACCTGCAAGTTCGCCCTGCTCGTCGCGCTGGTGGAGCTCGCCATCGAGCGCGGCGAGGACTCGGGCGCGCCCCTCGAGCTGCCCATCGAGGCGATCGCGGAGAAGTTCATCGAGCAGTACTGGCCGCACGCGGCGCCGTACTCGGCCCACCCCGGCGCGCCGATCGTGCTGCTGCAGAGCACCGGCCGCCAGGCCGAGGTGCTCGGCCGCATCGCGACGCTGCGAGAGCAGTTCCCCACGCTGGCCGCCGCCAGAGCCGACCGCCGCTGGCCCGCGTTCGTGAAGCGCATCGCGAGCGTCGTGAGCAAGATGCCGCTCTGGAAGCTGCAGACGCTGCGCCGCCGGCAGTTCACCTTCCTCTACGAGCCCGCCGGCGAGCACCGCATCCGCCTGCTGCCCGGCGTGGCGTTCAACCTGCGGCGGTTCGGCGCGCTCATCCGCATGCTGGCGAGGAGCGCCTGGGTCGAGCACGTCCGCTCCAACCCGAAGAACGCCGGCGCCGTGGGCAGCGCGGGCGACCTCGAGGCATTTCTCTTCGGCACAACCCGGGGCGTGCTCTCGGCCGCGGCCGCGCTGCTTCGCGAGCTGCAGGAGAACCGCTGCTTCTACTGCGAGGGCGCGATCAAGGGCGAGCCGCACGTCGACCACTTCGTCCCCTGGTCGCGCTACCAGAGGGACCTGGCGCACAACTTCGTGCTCGCGCACGCCGCCTGCCACAAGGGCGACCTGCCCGCCGGGCCGGGGCACCTCGGGCGCTGGGTGAAGCGCAACGGCGAACTCGGCGAGCGCATCGGCGGCGAGCTCGGGCGGGCGGGCTTCATCGACGACCTTCCCGCCACTTACCAGGTCGCGCGCTGGGCGTACCGGCAGGCGCAAGACAAGCCGGCGCAGCTCTGGGTGCGGATGAAGTACACGGTGGATGCGACCCGGACCCATTTTTCGCCGGGCGCGGGCTCAGCGGGTGCGCCCCGGGCGCCGCGCTCAGGCGGTCGCGAGCAGCGCCCGGACGGTCTTCCGAAGCGTCGCCAGGTGATTCTCGATGACGCCCCAGACGATGCGGTCGTCCACGGTCGCATAACCGTGAATCAGGATGTTGCGAAAGGCGATGATCGTGCCGTGGTCCGGGATGGCCACCGCCACCTCCGGGTCGTCTTTCGCGAGGCGGGCCAGGGCCTCACCGACGATGCCGAACTGCCGCTCGACCGCGGAGCGCAGCATCTCGTCCGCGAGGTACTGCTCGAACCGCTTGCCGCTGCAGAACCGATCGATCCGGTCCGCGGCGAGCTGGATGTCCAGGAGGTACTTGCGCGCCTCAAGCCGCATAGAGCAAGGTCTTTTCCTGCTCCACGCGCTGGCGGAAATAGGGATTGGCGAGGCCCGGCGGGGTGACCAGGTCGACGGGCCTGGCGAAGAGCTCCGCGAGCTGCTCGCGCAGCGCGAAGTACGCCGCCGCGTACTCCGCCGGGGGCCGATCGCCCAGGTCGACGAGGAAATCGAGGTCGCGCGGCGAGCCGCTTCGCGTGGCCGAGCCGAAGAGCTCCAGCCTGCGCACGCCCAGGCGCGCGCAGATCTGCGCTACCTGTGCGCGGCGTGATTGGAAATCGATCTGCGCGAGCAGCGTCGTCGTCGTGGAAGCGCTCATGCGGCCATTCTAGCGCTGGTGCGCCGCAGGTCCTCCGACGCGCTCGTGATCGCCACGGCAGCCGCGGAAGGCGAGTCGTACCGCTTCCCGTTCACGATCAGGGCGCCGCCCACCCCGCGGGCGGCACGATCGCCTCGGCGCGAAGCCGCTCGAGCAGGACCGAATCGGGCACACCGCGCCATCCGAGAGCGATGACGTGCTCGACCTCGAAGCCGGCTTCGCCGAGCCGGCGGTAGAGAGCGAGCGGGAAGTTTTCGTCGAGAAGAAGCTTCAGGCGGCCTTCACGGCGGGAGGCAGGTGCGCCGCGACGTGGGCGGCATACCTGAGCGCCGTGAGGACCTGCTCGCGCGTGAGCTGGTAGTCGCGCTCGACGCTTTCGATCGATTCCCCGGCGCCCAGGGCGCCGACGACCGTGGCGACATCCATGCGCGTGCCGGCAAGGCAGGGCTTGCCGAACCGCACGCCCGGATCCACCGAGATGCCGGGGAAGATTTCCATGCGACGCATTTTACGCCTTCGAGCATCGCAGCCGGCAGGCTCAAGGCATGAGCCCACCCGCGACGGCGAGCTGCTAGCGGAAGCGGAAAACGGGGTCTGACCCCATTTTTCAATGTCAGTCCTTTCTCCCATAGACCCCCCAGCACGCCCGCAGCGTGTTGTCGTGGATGTCCAGGACCTTCCTCAGCGGCTGCTGGTACCCCCCGGCCAGGTCCAGGCGATCGGCACCCCGATGCGCCGCGCCTCCCCGAACACGGCCCGGTCGCGCTCGCGGAGTTGCGCCGTGGTGAGCCAGCCGCCCAGCGGATCGTCCACGTGTGGGTCGGCGCCCGCCTGGTAGAGGATGACCTCGCAATCGGCCATGCGCCGCACGATCGAGGCAATCCCGGCAAGGAACCTCGCCGCCTGCCGCCGCGTGTGCCAGTGCGCCCCCGCGGTGTAGTGCTCGATCCAGTCCAGCCCGAGGTGCCCGATGATGTCCTCGGTGCCATCGCCCTCGTGCTGGTCGAAGTCGAGGATGCCGACGCGCCGCGCCTCGCCCCCGCCCTTCAGCACCTGCGCCGCCACCACCAGGCCGTTGAAGGTGCAGAACCCGGCGGCGGCATCGAAGCGCGCATGGTGGAAGCCCGAGCAGGGCGCCACCGCCACGGCGCCGTTGGCGAGCGCCGCGCGCGCCGCGGCGAGCATCGCGCCGCAGGTGTAGGGAAGCGTGCGCGCGACTTCCAGCGACGCGTTGCCAAAGCCGTTGCGCACCTTCCCGGCCAGCACGCCGCGCACGAACGACTCGTCGTGGGCGAGGCACAGCTCGCGCTCGGTGACGGGAGCGGGCTCCCGGACCTCGAGCGGGATCCCGAGCGACCTCCAGGAAGCGAGCACCTCGCGCGGCTTGCCGGCGCTCGGCGAGAAGCTGCGCGCGTCCGCGACCATCCGCGGCGAGTACCAGACGGGCAGCGCCGCGATCACCGGGGGAGCGCCGGTTCGACCCCCCTTTCTGCCTGCGCGCGCCATGGTCAGTGCGGCTTGCAGCCTTCGGTCTGCCTCGAGCGCTCGATTTCCTCGATGTGGTCGAGGTGCACGCCGAGCTGGCGCAGGACGTCGGCCGTGGCGCAGTTGCCGTGGCGGGCGATGATCACCGCCAGGTACCAGGTCGCCGCCTTCACGAACATGCGCTCGAGCCCGTCGCGGCAGGCGTCCTGCATGAGGGCGCCGATCTGGTCGAAGCACCTGCGCTCGTAGTCTTCCTTCGCCACCGGCGGTGGCGACGTGGCAGCATCCATCCGTGAGCCCTCCGGTTAGGTTTCAGACCGGCCTCCGCAACCCGGAAGGGCCGTCGCTTTAGCAGCACTTGATGAATCGCCCTGCAAGCTGTCGCTCAAATCGGCGATGTGCAGCGATTATCCGCTCCCGCAGGCTCACCACGTGAGCCTGCCCCCTCCCCTGGCGCCGCGGCTCGGGCCTCGCCGCCCCGGCATCCAGGCGCTCCTCGTCGCGGGCACGCCGCCCCGCTAGAGGACCCCGCCGCCCCCGGAGGACCGGGGACAGGGGTTGACGCCTGCCGCCGCTGGCGCTACGATGTAGCTACACTGACGGCATCGAGGAACCGGGCGCCATGCTGACCACCGAAATCCGCTCCCGCATCGAGCCCGAACTGAAGGACGAAGCGCAGGCTGTGCTCGGCCGCGTGGGCCTGAACATCAGCGACGCGATCCGCCTCTTCTTGCGCCAGGTGGTGGTGGCCCGGGGCCTGCCGTTCGAGGTGCGCGAGTATCCCAATGCCGTGACGCAGGCCGCGATGCTCGAAGCGCGCCAGGCGCGCGCCCGGTACGACACCGCGAAAGACCTCTTCGATGCGCTCGAAGGCAAGCGCGCCAAGAAGAAGCGGGCGCGCAAGGCAGTTCGTTAGGGACTGGAGGCGGCTGCAGCGCAGCGGCCGCTACCCGATGCAGGAGCTGAAGGACGTGATGCAGTTCCTGATCGACAATCGAGGGCCGCTGCCGCCGGAGTTTTTCGACCACCCGCTGAAGGGCGATTGGATTGCGCATCGGGATTGCCACATTCGTGGCGACTGGGTGCTGATCTACCGGATCGACCAGACGCCCCAGGGCGAGGAAATCGTCTTTGTGCGCACCGGCACGCACGCGCAGCTCTTCGAGTAGCCGGTGACCCCGCCGCCCCCGGAGGGGCCGGGCGCGGATCTTCGAGGAAGGCGAGCTCGCAGCGACCTGCAAGCTCGCCCTGGTCGTCCGCGCTGGTGGAGCTCGCCATCGAGCGCGCCGAGGACTCGGGCGCCCCCCTCGAGCTGCCCATCGAGGCGATCGCGGAGAAAAAACAGGGTCAGACCACGTTATTCCGCTCTGCGGAAAAAGGGGGTCTGACCCCTATTTCGGCTTCAGGCGGCCTTGCGCAGGCCGGCCCGGATGACGATCTCGTCGAACGGCGCGCGCAGGCCGCCGCGCGCATCTTTCTCCAGGAGCCCCATCTCGAGGAGCGCCTGCACGTCGGTGTGCACGTTCTTGTAGTCGCGCCTGAGTGCGCGGGCAAGCGGACGGATCTGCAGTCCCTCCTCGCCCGCGACGTGGCGCACCAGCTCCAGCCGCTTTTCCGAAACCGCGCTGAACAGCTCCGCAATGCTGCCGAAGGCGAGCCGCGGGGTCGCCCTGCGCCCGGCACGCACCTGCCGCCAGGCACGCGTGAAGGCGGCCAGCGCCGCCCGGGAACCCAGCACCTCGATCTCGATCCGGTTCATCGCCATCTCCATCCCGCCAGGCGGGTGCAATCCTCGCGAAAATCCTTCAGCAGCTTTTCCAGCGACGCGAAGCGGTAGGTCTCTTCCCGACCGCCGTAGTGCCGGTGATCGCCTTTTCCGGCCTCGTTGTCGTAGCGGACGATGCCATGGCCGCCGCGGCCGCAATACAGCCGGTACTTCAGCGCATGCGGCCGCTCCGCCGACGGCTTGGGCAGGGACCAGACCACCATTTCCACCGTCACGCCGCCCTGGACCGACCGGTAGCGGAACACTTGCCTTGCCGCCTGATGGTGCATCATACCATCACCGTGAGGATCGCATGGTCTTCTTGAACGCGCCATACGCCAAACCGGATGACGGCCCGTCCGGGTAGCGCGTGAGGGCCGGTTGCGCGGCGGGTGCCTCACTTGTCCATCAGCCAAGGCACGGCACGGAAATACCTGCCTGCGGTGCTCGTCCAAAGACGCGCCCGCGGGAGCGCCGAGGATGCGCCGGGCGCAGGCTCAGCCGGTGAGCCTGGCGACTACGCCGGGTTCAGGACGCGGCGATCTCGACCCGCGCCGAATAGCCGAGCTTGCCGAGCAGCTCCTCGCAGTCGTCCCAGGTGAGGCCGAAGGCGCGCACGTCGGCGACGCCCAGGCGCGCGACGACGGCTGCGAGGGCCTCCGCGTCCTTCTCGTCGAGCTCGGCATCCATCATCGCGGTCTCGGCCCAGTCCACGAGCTGCTCGAGCGTGATGCGGTGGTGCAGGTAGTCCGCAACGCGCGCCGCCACGATCTGCTTCGTGATCGTCATGAGGCCATCCTACGCTTTCCAATGCCCCTGATCCTTCAAGGTAGCGGGCGCGCCAGCCTTGCCGGCCCTCGACGTCCCTCCAGTACCTGCGACCTCCTCCGGGAAGCTCTTCCCAGTTGCCGAACTTCTTCTCGTTTTGCGGCCGGGTGCCCATGCGCCGGCTTACAAACGGAGCAGCCTGCCGGCAACGCGCTCCCGCTGAAGGAAGTCGCCGGGCTTCAGTATCGCAAGCCCCCAACGCGAGCCTGTCCCTAGGGCAAGTGCAGCACGCGAACGGCCGATCGGGCACGGCGCGCTGGTCGCGGGCGGGTCCGGATCTCGACCTCGCGGCCGAGCGCGGTGAGAAAGTTCATCAGGCGCTCGACCGAAAAGCGGTCCAGCCGGTAGCGCGCCAGGTCGGAGACGTGCGGCTGCAGGATGCCGAGCGCCTTCGCGCTGCCGGCCTGAGTGAGGCCGCGCGCGCGCAGGAGCCTGTTTACTTCCATCGCCAGCTCGACCTTGAGGCTGAGTTCCTTCGCATCCGCGAAGCCGAGGTCGGCGAAGACGTTGCCGCTACCCGCCTCGATCGCGATCCGCTTCCTTGCCATGGCGTTCCTCGTAATCGTTGCGCGCCGCCTTGAGCCGTGGCCGATGGCGGACGTCCGCCGCGCTGCACCACACCCAGGGCAATTCCGATCTGCCTGGTCACCAGGCCGGGGAAACCGAGCAGGTCCTTTCTTGAGGACCCGGCCCAGTGCAGGGGCTTCTCGCCGGCCGCCGGATGACTGCGTGCCATGGATTATACCCAATACGGTATAAGACCTCGACAAGGGCGACATGCTGGCCGCGCCGGCGCACCTCGCGAGCTGTCCAAATTAGTGTCTGGTAACACCAGTAAAGTTGAATTTCTCTTTATTTGTCATATGTATATATGATGTGTACACTGTCCAATAATGTGTCCAGATAACTGTCCAGTCGATGGCCGGCACCGATAAGTTCCAGCCTCTCTATCCGGAGGAAAGGGTCCTGGCGCCGCTGCTGGAGCTCGGCTCCCGGCTGGTCGCCGAGTGCCACCGCCTTGGAGGGCAAGCGGGGAAGCCCCTGGTGCGCGCGCTGCGGCCAAAGCTGCGGGCCATGAATTCGTACTACACGAACAAGATCGAGGGCCAGCACACCAAACCGGCGGCAATCGAGCGTGCGCTTCACCAGCAGTTCGACGCGGACGTCGCAATGGCAAGAAAGCAGCGCGTTGCGCTCGCGCACATGGAAGTAGAGGAGAAGCTGGAGCAGAGCCAGGCAGGACGGCCCGCGAAGGACCTGTTCGACCCCGCGCTCGTCCGCGAGATCCACGGGCTCCTGTACGGCAAGCTGCCTGAAGCAGACCGGGTTGCGGATGAAGGCAAGCGGATTGTTCCCGGGGAATACCGGGAAGGCGAGGTTCAGGCAGGCCGGCACGTCGCGCCGCCCCGGAAGGACGTCGAAGGGCTCATGCAGGCCTGGGCCGAACGCTACCGGGCCCTGGCCGGCACTGAAGCCCTCCTGATCGGAGCGGCATGTTCGCATCACCGGCTCGCGTGGATCCATCCGTTTGTCGACGGCAACGGACGCACGGCAAGGCTCCATACCCATCTGGTGCTCGACGCGATGGGGCTTACGCACGGCCTCTGGTCCCCCATGCGCGGGCTGGCGCGCACGCAAGAGCAGTATTTCGCCCGCCTGCACAACGCGGACTTGCCGCGCCGAAACGACCTGGATGGCCGGGGTTCCCTTTCGCAGGAGGAGCTGGTTGCGTTCGCCCGCTATTTCCTCGAGGCATGCCTCGACCAGGTGCGCTTCATGAGCGAACGGCTTGACCTCGCGTCACTGAAAGACCGGCTGAAGGCGCTGCTCGCCGACCTGCAAGGAAAGCCATGGCGGATCGGAAGCGAAAAGTCGATCGTGAAACTGGACGCGCTCGAGGCGCTTCACTACGTTGCGATGGCCGGTCCGGTTGAACGCTCGCGCTTTGTCGCGATGACCGGCCTGGGCGAGCGAACCGGGCGGCGAGTCATGGCGAGCCTGCTCGATTCCGGCGTCCTCGCGGCGGCTACGCCTCGAGCGCCCTTGGCGTTAGCCGTACCGCTTGCGTCGCTGCGGTTTCTCTTCCCCAACCTCTGGCCGGAAGCGGAAGCGGATTGAGCGCGGCCGAAAAAGCCTCTCTGAACCCTCCCTCTGTACACGATCGTATACACTCGCGGCCATGTCCTCGACCCTCCCCTCCCTCACCCCCATCCCCTGGCGCCGCGGCTCGGACCTCGCCCGCGCGATCCGCACGGCGCGCGAGCGCCTGGGCCTCTCGCACGCGAGGCTCGCCGCCCGCGCCAGGGTGACGCGCGCCTACGTCTACCAGCTCGAGGCCGGCAAGGACTCGGCGAGAAGCGACAAGGTGCTCGCGGTGCTCGCGGCGCTCGGCATTCAGGCGGTGCTGATCTCCACGGCGCCGCCGCGCTAGCGGCGCTGCCGCGCGTCCCGGAAGCAGTCCTCGAGCAGCGATCGCGACCCGGTCGGCCTGGCGCGGGACTGCCGCACTTGACGGTCCCGCCGCGCGCGAGAATCATCCTTCCGATCGGAAGGATCGCCCCGCATGGCCTCCCGCACGCAATCGGCTTCCAGGCGGCTCGCCGCCGCGGTGCGCGCCGCCCGCTGGGCGCGCGGCCTCACCCAGGCGCAGCTCGCGGCTCTCGCCGGCGTGGGGATGAAGTTCCTCTACGAGCTGGAAGCCGGCAAGGACGCCCTGCGCACCGACAAGGTGCGCGACGTGCTCCGGGCGTTGGGCCTGCAGCTCGAGGTCGGGCCTGCCGCCACCGGCGCGCGCGAGCCCGAAGCCCGCTACCAGGCGGCCCGCGACTACGTCGGCATGGCCTGCACGGCGGCCGGCGTGAGCCTGCGCAAGGCGCTGCGCGCCGACGAGCTGGTGCGCGCGCTGCTCACCGGCAAGCCCGCCCCGGGCAAGCACGCCCACTTCGTCATCCTGCTCGAGGAGGCGCCCGAGCCGTTGCTGCGCGGCCTGGTCGCCCAGGTGGGGCAGTGGGCAACTCCCGGCGAGGTGGCCGGCAACGTGCGCAGGATCGCCGCCGCGCTCGGTGTACGCCTGAAGAATGCCGCGTGGCTGAAGACGGCCTGAGCGCATGGAAGATTCTCTTCGGCCGCGCGCTGCGGATCATCGACGCCGTCGCCGCGCCAGGGGCGAGGCTCGAGGACTGGAGCCTCGGCGGCGGCACGGTGCTCATGCTTCGCTTCCGGCACCGCGTCAGCAAGGACGTGGACATCTTCGTCCCCGACCCTCAATGGCTCGGCTACGTGATCCCGCGGCTGAACGAGACGGCCGAGGAGCTGACGCAGAAGTACCTCGAGACCGCGATTTCCGTGAAGCTCTATTTCCCCGAGGGCGAGGCGGATTTCATCGCCTCCGGCCCGCTGACCGGGCACCCGGTGTCGGTCGAACGCGTCCTCGGCCGCGAGGTGCGGCTCGACTCGACGGCGGAGACCATCGCGAAGAAGGTGCAGCACCGGGCCCGCGAGTTCACGGCGCGCGACCTGTTCGACCTCGCGCTCGTGGCGAGCCGCGACCCTGCTTCGATCGAGGCGATTCGGCCCATCCTGCGCCGGCGGCGCGCGCTGATCAGGCAGAGGATCGCCGCCGGGGAGAGAGCGCTGCGCACCGCGTTCGCGGCGCTCGACACCCTGGACTACCGGCCTGGCTTCGACGAGTGCGTGCGCGCGGTGCTGGAAACGCTCGAGGCGGCATAGCCTCAGGCCCAACTTGAGAGCGCATAGGCCCCGGAAAACGTGGTCTGACCCCATTTTCCTACCATTTTCCTAGCCCGCCATCGCCGCCTGCATCAGCTCCGGGATCTGGAGCACCCGCTCCACGCGCTCGGCCGGGTCCTTCCTCTCCTTCGCGAGCCAGGCGAGCGCCTGGCAGGCGTCCCAGGCGCTGCGCGCGAACGCGGGGCTGCCGGGCACGCGCCGGCCCGGCGTCATGGTCTTGCCGCTCGGCGGCGCGCGCTCGAAGGCTCGCGCGAGCTCCGCGTCGAACCCGGTGACGCAGATGTGGAGGAAACGCGCCGCAAGGCTCGCGCCCCAGGCGCCGGCGAGCGCGCCGTCGGCGAACTCGCGCAGGCGCTGGACCGGAACGGGGGTGGCGTGCCAGTCGGCGAGCGCGGCTTTCTCCCGCTCGGCGAGCTCGAGCCCCGAGCGAAGGAGCGGCGCGATGTCGGCGGGCATCATCCCCTCGCGGTGCACCAGGCGCCACTCGCAGCGCGTGGTGCCCACCGCGAGGCCGTTCGCGCACACGAAGCGGTACCAGCCGAGCAGCATGCGCAAGGGCGTGGAGCCGTCCACCGAGTTCAGGCACACGAGGCGCAGCGCGAGCGCATGGCCGTCGCCGGGGTCGAAGTCGAACTGCCGCGGCAGGCGCACCTGCAAGTGCATGCGCGCGCCGTAGGCGGTGAGCGCGGCCTCGGCCTGCATCTCGCGCGGGTGCACGTCGATCGAGCGCAGCGCCTCGCGCAGGGCGTCCGCCGCCTCCGCGTGGGCAACCAGCCGGTAGCGGCGCGAGACCACCGCCACCGGCACCGCCGGCAGCCCGCGCGCGGGCTCGGGCCGGCGCACGATCGCATCCAGGAACGCGTTCTCCATCCCGCCCGGGGCGGAGAAGGGCGCGCGGTCGAAGACGGGAAGCCGCGCCATGACCTCGTCGAGCTCGCCTTTGAGCGTCGCATCGAGCAGGAACGCCTGGCCGCGCGAGAGCGGCGCGAGCGCCGGGTGCGGGGGGCTCGCGGGGAGCGTGGGCTGGTGCATGGCGTTCAGTCCCGCCGGGGGATCCGCCGGTACCGGTGACCCACGGTGATCACGGTTCCGTCGCGGCCGAGGATCGCGTAGGTCTTGCCGAGGAAGACGATCTCGCAGCCGTCCCGATGCAGGTGGCGCGTGCGTCCGTGCTCGAGCAGCGCTTCCAGCTGCGCGGGGCGGATGCCGCGCTGGCGCATGCGCACCCGCGCATGGCCAGTGAGGGGCGCCTGCATGGCGGCCTCACTCGCCGATCAGCCAGAGAAAGCCGAGCAGCGCCGCGGGCGCGAGGACGATGACGAGGTCGAGAGGGACGGTCATGCCCCCAGTGTGCGGGGGGCGGTGGCTCAGGGCGTGAGCCCGGCGGAAAACGTGGTCTGACCCTGGTTTCCCTACAGGCGCGCGTCGTGGCGCACCATGGGGTGCTCCCAGCCGAGCAGCCGCTCATCCGCCGTCACGAGGGCGGCGCGGTGCTTGAGGGCGGTCGCGACGATCAGCCGGTCCACCGGATCGCTCGGCAGGCCGCCCAGGCCCACCGCCCGCACGCCCGCTTCGCCGTCCACCGGGAGCTCGATGAGCCCGTCGCGAAGCAGCTCGGCGCGCCACTCGCCGGCTTCGCCGGGCAGCTCGAGGCGCCCGCGCGACTGCAGCAGCGCGGCCTCCCAGAAGGACATCGCGCAGACCGCAACCTCGCCCCGGGGCCAGGACCGCTCGATCAGCGAGCGCGCCTTGCGGCCGAGCCTGCGCTCGCCGCCGGCGGACCACGCCAGCACGTGCGTGTCCAGCACGATCACTTGAGCGCTTCCCAGAGCTCCGTGCCGATGGGCGAGACGATGTCGCCCTTGATGCGGATGCGGCCCTTGTGCAGGCCGATGAGCGACTTGGCGCGCGGCGCGCGGTGCGGCCGCAGCTCGGCGAGCGGCCGGCCGTGCTTGGTGACGAGGATCGGCTCGCCGGTGCGCGCCACCTCGTCGAGCAGCGCGAGGCAGCGGGCCTTGAACGCGGACGCCTGCAGGGTCTTCATGACCGCTATTTTGACCATAGTCATCAAATTGGTCAATTCCGCCCGCGGGCCGGGAGAGCGTGGCCTGGCCCCCGCGCCCGAAATCGTGGTCTGACCCCTATTTCCGGTAGCGCCCCGCCGCCTTCTCCAATTCGCCGGCCACGCGCTTCCTCAGCGCGGGCGGCGCGAGCACCTCGGCCTCCGGCCCGTGCTTGAGGATCTCCATGACCAGCTCCCGGTCGTCGGCATACGGCACTTCCAGCACGTAGCTGCCGTCGCTTTCGAACGCGGCGCGCTGCTGCTTGTGCCAGCGGCTCGCCGCCACCCAGCGCGCGGCAAGCGGCGAGAAGCGGAGCTTCGCCCACTCGACCTTGCGCCCCGCGAAGATGCCGTAGCCCGAGGCGAGGTACTCGTCGAGCTCCGCCTTCGGCACCTCCTTCGCGCGCTCTTCCAGCATCGCCGCCTCGCGCAAGGCGTCCACCGAGAAGCTGCGCAGATCGTTCCTCAGGTGACACCAGGCGTCGAGGTACCAGTTGTCGCGGTAGTGCACCAGGCGCTGCGGCGAGACGGCGCGCTCGGTCTCCTCGTCCTTGATGCGGTTGTAGTGGCGCACCTTCAGCCGCCGGCGCTTGAGCAGCGCCCCGGCGACCACGCCGAAGTGGCCCACCGCGGGCGTCCTTCTCCCGATCGGGATAAGGCGGATGCGCTCCTCGACCTCCTTCCAGTCGTGGCTGCGTGAGCCCAGGAGCCCCCGCAGGCGCTCGAGCAGCGGCTCCACGTGCGGCCCGAGCACCTCGCCGTCCAGGCCCTTGAGCACCTGGTGCATGGTGAGCAGCGCGTGCGCCTCCTCCGACGAAAACCACAGCCCGGGCAGCTCGTAGCGCGGGCCCGCGAGGGGTCTTCCGAAGCGGTAGCCGTTGGCGTCGCGGTCGTACTCGATCGGCGCGTTGAAGCGCTCGCGCATGTAGGCGAGGTCGCGCTTCAACTGCGCGCGCGAGATGCCGAGCGCCTCCTGCAGCGTCGCGAACGGCGTCGTCACCCCGGTGCGCAGGATGCGGTCGATGCGGTAGAAGCGCTCGGAGCGGTCCATGGGGAAATCAGGGTCAGACCACGATTTTGTCGCCGCACCCGCCGGAAAACGTGGTCTGACCCTGATTTCTCAGGCGGGGGCGAGGACGTGGATGACGCGCTTGGCGAGCATCTCCTTCACCTTCGCGGCGTAGCCGCCATGTGGGGCGCGGCGGCGTGGGCCTTCAGCGCCTCCACGCTCTCCCACTTCTCCACGACGCGAAGCTGTCCGCGCCGAAGGCCGTCTGGATGGGGAGCGCGGGCCCGGAGTCCACCGCGGCGCCGTACTCGATGCAGCCCTTCTCCGCCCGCACCGCGGGCACGTTGGCGTTGAAGGCGGCGAGCACCTGCGCGCGCATGCCTGGCTGGGTGGTGATGATGGCGATGACGTGGATCATGGCGGCTCCTCAGGGATGGATCAGGTCGAGCGGCGTGGATGGTGAGCGAAGCCCTTGAGGTGCCTCGAGCTCGGGCCCAAGTCCGAGAGGCCGGAATCGATCACCCCACGCGCCGGAGACATCAATTCTTCGAGCGTTCGACCGAGTTCGCCAGGCGTTCGCAGGAGGAAGCGCAGGCCCTCGTTGACCAACTCGTCAATCGCGCACCCGCGTAAGGCCGCCTCGGCCTTGGCGCGTCGAAGCAGCGCTTCGGACAGCTCGACCGTGATTTTCATGGGAGATTGCTCCGACCGGAGGAAAGTCTCTATTACTTGTTTCCCGTATTCGTGTCCAATCTTCCCGCGCTCTCGTCCTTCAGCCCCACCCCCGTCATCCCGCGCGCGAGCCCCGCCGCGGCGATCCAGTCGATGCGCCGCGCCGCCGCCTCGTAGCCGAGCCCCTCGGGCCGGATGCTGGAGACGCAGTTGCGCTCGGCGTCGGTGCGCCCGACCCTGGGCACCCAGGTGAGGTACGCCCCCAGGCTGCAGGGCGAGGAGAGCCCGGGCCGCTCGCCGATCAGCACGCAGACGAGCTGCGAGCGCATGCGCTCGCCGACCTCGTCGCCGAGCGCGACGCGCCCCTGGAGGGCGATCGCGCACGCGGCGCGCGCCCAGCGCTGCGGCGCAAGCGCGACGAGCGAGCGCACGAGCGGCGCGGCGTGGCGCTCGACCGCGGTGGCCGAGAGCCCGTCGGCGATGAGGATGGCGATCTCGGAGCGGGACGGCTCGAGGATCGAATCCTCGGCGAGCCTTCGCCCCAGGTCCGGCCGGCGCAGGTAGGTTTCCCGGTCGGGCGCGCGGCTGCGAAGGAGGATGGGCGCGAGGCCGAGCGCCCGCAGCTCGCCCGCGAGTCTGTCCGCATCCAGCGCCGCGTGCACCGCGTCGCGGGCGCGCGCGTGCGCGAGGCCGAAGCGCAGCAGCTCCCCCGTCGGCAGCCCGTTCCCCGCGCGCCCGAGCGCGATGCGCGCCGGCGTGAGCGCGCGCAGCGCCGCCCAAGCGTCGGCGATGACGGGCTTCACGCGGGAAGAAAAATGGGGTCAGACCCCATTTTCCCTATGACGGGCTTCACGCGGGCTCCCGGAAAACGGGGTCTGACCCCATTTCGAGCAGCGGCGTGCTCGGCTGCGGCAGCAGCCGCCCGTCCGCCCCTGCGATCCCCATCTTCTCCAGCCACGCCTCGAACTCGGGCGCGCGCTTCAAGCCCATCACCTCGCGCAGGTAGAGCGCGTCGTGGAACGAGGTGCTCTGGTAGTTGAGCATGACGTCGTCCGCCCCCGGCACGCCCATGATGTAGGCGACGCCCGCGGCGCCCAGCAGCGTGAGCAGCGTGTCCATGTCGTCCTGGTCGGCTTCCGCGTGGTTGGTGTAGCAGACGTCCACGCCGAGCGGCACGCCGAGCAGCTTGCCGCAGAAGTGGTCCTCGAGCCCCGCGCGGATGATCTGCTTGCCATCAAACAGGTACTCCGGCCCGATGAAGCCGACTACCGTGTTGACGAGCAGCGGCTCGTAGGCGCGCGCGAGGCCGTAGGCGCGCGCTTCCAGCGTCTGCTGGTCGCAGCCGTGGTGCGCGTTCGCCGAGAGGCTGCTGCCCTGCCCGGTCTCGAAGTACATGACGTTGTCGCCGAGCGTGCCGCGCTTGAGCGCGCGCGCCGCCGCGTTCGCTTCCTCGAGCAGCGCGAGCGAGACGCCGAAGCTCTCGTTGGTCTTCTGCGTGCCGCCGATCGACTGGAAGACGAGGTCCACCGGCGCGCCCCTGGCGATCGCCTCGAGCTGCCCGGTGAGGTGCGTGAGCACGCAGGACTGCGCAGGGATCTGGAAGCGCCGGATCAGCTCGTCCATCATCCTCCAGAGCGGCAGGAGCGCGGCGAGGCCGTCGCCCGCCGGGTTGACGCCGATCACCGCGTCGCCGCAGCCATAGAGCAGGCCGTCCAGTATCGATGCCGCGATTCCTCGCGCGTCGTCGGTGGGGTGATTGGGCTGCAGGCGCACCGAGAGCCGGCCCGGAAGGCCGATGGTGTTCCTGAAGCGCGTGACGACGCGGCACTTGCGCGCCACCGACACCAGGTCCTGGTTGCGCATGAGCTTGGACACCGCGGCGGCCATCTCGGGCGTCACCCCGTGCGCCAGCGCCGTCGCCGCATTTTCGTCGGCGGCGAGCAGCCACTCGCGGAACCCGCCGACGGTGAGGGTGGAGACCGGCGCGAACGCCGCCTTGTCGTGGCGATCGAGGATGAGCCGCGTGACGTCGTCCGCCTCGTAGGGCACCACGGCTTCGGTGAGGAACGCCTTGAGCGGGACATCGGCGAGCGCCATGCGCGCGGCCATGCGCTCCTCCGCGGACTGCGCGGCCACTCCCGCGAGCGCGTCGCCCGAGCGCAAGGGCGATGCGCGCGCGAGCAGCGTCCTCAGGTCGGGAAAGCGCCAGGCGACGCCGTCTACGGTGTGCGAGTAGCCCATGGAAGAGCGAAAAACGTGGTCTGACCCTGATTTCGGGGTTGAACTGCAGGGGCTTCGGGCCCATCCTAACCCCATGGACGTGACCACCGCGCAGTTCGAGCAGGAGGTGCTGCAGGCCTCGAAGACCATGCCCGTGGTCGTGGACTTCTGGGCCCCCTGGTGCGGGCCCTGCCGCGCGCTCACCCCTACCCTGGAGAAGGTCGCGGGCGAGCTCAAGGGCAAGGTGAAGCTCGTCAAGGTGAACTCGGACGAGAACCAGGAGCTCTCGCAGGCCTTCGGCATCCGCTCGATCCCCAACGTCATCGCCTTCAAGGACGGCAAGGCGGTCGGGCAGTTCCTCGGCGCGCAGCCCGAGGGCCAGGTGCGCGCGTTCTTCGGGAAGCTGCTGCCCTCGGAGTCCGCGCTCGCGCTCGCGCGCGCCGAAAGCCTGTTCGGGGAGGGCAAGCTCGAGGAGGCGGAGACCGAGCTCGCGAAGGTGAAGTTCGATCCGGACTGGGAAGCGCGCATCGAGGCCGTGAAGCAGGGCATCGCCTACGCGCGCGCGGGCAAGACCGGGCCGGGGGAGGCGGAGTTGAAGGCGAAGCTCGCGGCGAACCCCGCCGATCACGAGGCGCGCGCGTCCCTTGCGGGCCTCTACGCCGCGAAGCACCGCTACCCGGAGGCGATGGAGGAGCTGGTGGAGATCGTGCGCCGGGCGAAGGACTGGAAGGACGGCGAGGCGAAGCGCCAGCTGCTCACGCTCTTCAGCATGGCGGCCGACAGGCCTGAGCTGGTGGCCGAGTACCGCCGCAAGCTCGCCGCGGTGCTGTACTAGCCACCCGGATGAAATGCGCATAGAATGTGCGCATCCTCGCCCGCATGAACTTTCCCCGATGACCGTCGAAGCACGCCGTCGCAAGAAGCCGACCAACCTGAGCGTCGACGAGGTACTGCTCGAGCGCGCCCGGGGCCTGAAGCTCAATCTCTCGAAGGTGTTCGAAGCCGGACTGGCGGAAGCGATACGCCGCGAGGAGCGGGCGAAGTGGCTCGCGCGCAACCGCGCCGCGCTCGAGGCCTACAACGAGCACGTGGAGAAGCACGGGGTGTTCAGCGACGGCCTGCGCTCGTTCTGATGGCGCAGTTCGACGTCCACCGGAACGCCAATCCCGCGACGCGCTCGCGCATCCCCTACCTGCTGGACGTGCAGTCCGACCTGCTCGATCCGCTCGCGACGCGGGTCGTCGTGCCGCTGTGCAAACCCGAGATCTTGTCCGGGAGGCCCGCCGAGCGCCTCAATCCCGGCTTCGAGGTCGAGGGCCGAAAGGTCTTGATGCTCACCCCGGAACTGGCCGGTGTGCAGCGCCGGCACCTCGGTGAACGTGTCGCCAACCTTGCTTCAGAGCGCCGCGCGATCATCGGGGCGCTCGACCTCCTCATCACCGGTATATAATGCGCCCCTGCTGAGGAGCGCTGCGTCCCCCGGGAGCGTGCAAGACGCGCGGGGCGTCAGGCTCAGCAAAATCAACGGCGCTCGCACCGGAAACGGTGCGGGCGCTTTGCTTTTTGAGGAGACGAAAATGAATGCACCCAAGGAAGGCTTCACCGACTACAAGGTCGCGGACCTGTCGCTCGCCGGCTGGGGCCGCAAGGAAATGGCGATCGCCGAGTCCGAGATGCCGGCCCTCATGTCGATCCGCGAGGAGTACGCGAAGGCGCAGCCGTTGAAGGGCGCGCGCATCGCGGGCTCCTTGCACATGACGATCCAGACCGCGGTGCTCATCGAGACGCTGCAACGCCTCGGCGCGCAGGTGCGCTGGGCCTCGTGCAACATCTACTCCACGCAGGACCACGCCGCGGCGGCGATCGCCGCGGGCGGCACGCCCGTGTTCGCCTACAAGGGCGAGTCGCTGGACGAGTACTGGGAGTACACCCACCGCATCTTCGAGTTCGGAAAAGAAGGACCGAACATGATCCTGGACGACGGGGGGGATGCGACGCTCCTCGTGCACCTGGGCTGCCGCGCCGAGAAGGACGCCTCGCTCGTCGCGAACGCCAGCAACGAGGAGGAGCACTCGCTCTTCGCCTCGATCAGGAAACGCCTGAAGGAGTCGCCCGGCTGGTACTCGCGGATGCCCATGACC
>Ga0114945_10000765_pt1 | contig 20574 bp, 19 predicted proteins | sample OV2TP3_FD_87194 | JGI IMG/M metagenome (GOLD analysis project Ga0114945, IMG submission 87194) | Hot spring microbial communities from Beatty, Nevada to study Microbial Dark Matter (Phase II) - OV2 TP3 | ecosystem: Environmental > Aquatic > Thermal springs > Hot (42-90C) | place: USA: Beatty...
GCGATCATCGCCCTGCGCTGTTGCAAGCTCAGCGGTCGCTTCGAGGACTTCTGGGAGCGGCACTCATCGGCGGCGATCGCCGGCACCGGGTGATGTCATCTCACAATCCTGACGTGCGCCCCGCTCATCCCGCGTACCTTCCACTCGTCACGGCTCCACCCCGGCGAATCGTCCTCGCGCACCTGACCCAAGCGCTCCGAGCGCGGGCTTCGCCCGCGCAACCCGGCCTTGGGGGGAGGTTCGGCCCCCCGAAAGAAAGGGGGGCGTAGCCCCCCTCCGAGCATCATCTGCGCTCGACCCGGCGCTCCTCGCGCCGGCCCGCGAGGAAGTGCAGGTGCAGGTGGTAGACGAGCTGGCCCCCCTCGGGGCCGCAATGCACCGCCAGCCGGTAGCCGCGCTCGGCCAAACCCTTCGCCTCGCCGATCCGTCGCGCCGCCAGGAAGAGCCGGCCCACGAGCGGCGCGTCCTCCGGCCGGAGCGCCATCACCGATTCGACGTGCCGCTTCGGGATGATCAACAGGTGGATCGGCGCCTTCGGATAGATGTCGCGGAAGCCGAGGACCTCCTCGTCCTCGTACTCGATGTCGGCAGGGCTCTCGCGCGCGACGATGCGGCAGAAGGGGCAGGACGGGTCGGTCACGCGTCGCGTGTCGCGCTACCGCGAGCTCGCGGTCGCCGTCCGCATCTCCAGGAAGACCCGCGTGATCTCGGGGTCGAGCTGGCCGGTGCGCGCGCCATCCTGGAGCAAGCGCAGCGCCTCCGCCTCCTCGAGGGCGGGCTTGTAGGGACGCTGCGTCCGGAGCGCGTCGTACACGTCGGCGACCGTCATGATCCGGGCGAGGAAGGGGATCTCGCTCCCCGTCAGCTTGTCCGGGTAGCCCTTGCCGTCCACCCGCTCGTGATGGTGGCGGATGATCGGCCGGACGAGCGCGAGGGTGTGCATCGGCGTGGCCAGCCGGTCCCCGACGACGGGATGCTCACGGATCGCACGCCACTCCTCGGCGTTCAGCCGCCCCGGCTTGAGCAGCACGCCGTCGGGGACGGCGATCTTCCCGAGGTCGTGGAGGTACCCGCCGAGCCGCAGCGCCCCCAGCTCCTCCTCGCCGACGCCGAGCCGCTCCCCGAGCTCGGCCGCGAGGGTGGCCAGCCGCACGCAGTGCCCGCTCGTGTACGTGTCACGCGCTTCGATCGTGAGCGCGAGGCTCGTGATCATGTTCTCCGCCTGCTCCAGCTCCTCGACCACGCGCTTGAGGCGGATCAGAGCGCCGAGCCGCGCGCCCAGCTCCCGCAGGTGCACGGGCTTCGTGAAGTAGTCGTCCGCGCCCGCCTCGAGCCCCGACACCCGCGTGTCCAGCTCGCCCTGCGCCGTCAGCAGCACCACCGGGATCAGGCGCGTCCGCTCGTCACCCTTGAGCTGGCGACAGAGCTCGATCCCCGTGATCCCCGGCATCCGCACGTCCAGGAGGATCAAGTCGGGCAACTCCTGGGCGAGGCACTCGACCGCTTCCTCGGCGGAGCCCGCCTCGCGGGCGGCGTAGCCGAGGTGCTCGACCGAGTCGCGGATGGTGTCGCGAACGACCGGATCGTCGTCCACGATGAGGATGCGCGCGGTCATCGGGTCCCTCCGCCCCCCCGCCCCCTTTTGTCCAGATCGCCGGGACGGCGCGGGCCTCTCGCCCTCGCGACGTCCCGTCCCTCCGGCGGCCTCAGGGGGGGAGGGACACCGCGTGCCCCCTCATCAGCGTCGCGGGCGCGGGTTGACACAGGGTGTCTCATCGGCGGGGCCGCCCGGGCTCCACCGGAAGGTGGGGGCCCGGCCTACTGCACCGGGAGGCTGACCGTGAACCAGGTCCCGCGGTCGACCTCGCTCTCGACCTTGATCTTCCCGCCGAGAAGCTGGACGAGCCGCTGGCAGACGGTCAGCGACAGGCCCGTCCCCGGGAAAGCCCGCCCGCTCCGGGGGCCGACCTGGAGGAAGGGCTCGAAGATCCGCTGCTGCTCCTCGGGCGAGAAGCCCGCGCCGTCGTCGGCGACGGTCAGCACGACGTTCCCCTCCCGGAGGTAGCCGGTCACCCGGATCTCGCCGACCTCGGTGTACTTGATGGAGGTGGTGATCAGGTTGTGGAGCACCTGCTCGACACGCCGCGCATCCGAGTTGACCTGGCCCACGTCGGGCTTGATGTCGGTCTGGATGCGGTTTCCCTTCCCGGCCGCGCGCTGCTGGAGGCCCCGGACGACCCGCTGGACCAGCTCCGGCACGTTGGACGCCGCCTTCTGGAGCTTGACCTGGCCGGCGTGGATGCCCGACAGGATCACGAGGTTGTCGATCAGCTCGAGGATCTCCTCCCCCCGGCCGTGCAGGATCTCGAGCTGCTGGCGCTCCTGCTCGCCGAGCGGTTTGTTGACCCCGTCCACGAGGAAGCGCGGGAGGTCCAGCAGCGCGGTCAACGGAACCCGGAGCTCCTCGCTCACGGTCTTCTGCATGGCCGCCCGCACCCGCTTGGCCTCCTCGGCGGCCGGGTCGGCCTTGACGACCTCCTTCGTCTGCGCGACCTGCATCTTGATCGTCGCCTGGAGCTCCTGCGCCTGCCGCTGGGCCTCCTGCTCCCGTCGCTTCGCTTCCTGCTCGCGCTTCTTCGATTCCTGCTGCTCGGCGTGCGCCTTCTGGAGGGCGGCCATCTGCTCGGCGAGCTTCGCCTCGAGGCCCACCGTGCCCCGGCGGACCTCCTCGAGCGCACGCGCGTGCTCGATCGCCTGCGCGGCGCGGCGCGCCATCGCCTCGAGCTGCCGAAGCTCCCCCTCGCCGAAGGGGTGCCGCGAGCGGTAGCCGACCTCGATCGCTCCGATGACCCGGTCCCCGGCCAGGATCGGCAGCCCGACGATCGACTGGATGCCGGCCGCCTTGATGTACGGCTCCTCGACCCGGTAGTCCCCCTCCACGTCCTCGATCACGACCGCCTCGCGCGTCCCCACCACCGCGCCGGCCAGCCCCTGGCCCCGCCGGAGCGTCACGCCCTCGGCCTGGACGCCCGCGAAGCCCACCCCGACGCGCGTGACGAGGTTGTCCTCTTCCTGGATCACGATGGCGCCCGCATCCGCGCCCATGCCGCTCACGACCCGACGCAGCAGGGCCGGCAGCGCCTCGCTCGCGGAGCGATCGGTGGCGGTCCCCGTGGCGGCCACGGCCTGGCCGACGGCTTCGTCGACGTGGCTCAGCGCCTCGTACTCCCGCAGCTTGTTCCGGAGCCAATTGACGACGCGGTTGAAGCCCTCCGTGAGGGCTCCGACCTCGCCGCCGACCGTCACCGGGACGCTGGCCGGTATGTCCCCGCCCTCGAGCCGGTGCATGGCGGCGCGCAGCCGGTCCATCCCCGCCGTCGCGCGGCCCGAGAGCGACATGGCGAGGGCCAGGCTCGCGATCGCGACCACCGCCGCGCCGCCGCCGATGACCCCCAGCGCTTTGCGCGTCTCCGCCAGGACCTGGGCCGTCGGCACGCCGACCACGACGACCCAGCCGACGGAGCGCACCGGCGCCGACCCCGCGAGCCGCCGCTCCTCGTCCACGAAGACGAGCTCGCCCGCGCCCTCCTGAGGCTTGAGGAACTCCGCATACCCCGACCGTCCCGAGGCGTCCTGCATGAGGAAGAGCGCCGGATGCCGCGCGACGACGAGGCCCCGCTCCGTCAGGACCTCCGCGACCGCCCCGCTCGGGAGGCCTGTCCGCCCGAGCACCGTCTGCAGCCGCTTGAGCGTCAGGTCCGCGGCCAGGACGCCGCGGAGCTGCCCGTCCGCCGCCCGCGCCGGGACGTACACCCCGACGGCCACGTCCTGTCCCACCTGCCGAGGCTCGCCGACGAACGGCTGCGTGGAGGTGGCGGCCTTCTTGAACCAGGGCTGGTCGCCCAGCCGGCGCGCGTCCCCGGCGGGCCCGCTGGCCGCCACGACGGCCCCGAGCTGGTCCAGAAACAGCAGCTGGCTGACGTCCGGGTAGCTCTGGCGGAACCGACGGATCGCCGCGTCCGCGGGCGTCCCGGCGGCCACGGCCTCGGCGGTGCCGGTGAGAGCGTCCAGCCGCGCCGTCAACTCCGTCTCCACCTGGGTCGCGAGCGCGCGCGCCCGGGTCAGCGCCGCCTCCTGGGCGAGCCCCTTCTCACGGCCCATCTGGCTGAAGCCGAGGTAGCCGATCAGCGCGAGGAAGAGGATGACGGGGACGAGGGCGACCAGGAGGAAGGTCGTGCGGAGGGAGCGTCCGGATCCGCCGCGGGCGGCAGCGGCCCTGGCCATCCTAGAGGTGCCCCGGCGCGCCCCACCGGCCGGGGACGCCGCGGACGCCGCATCCAGCGGCACCCGTCGGCGTCCCGGCGCGGATCGGGTCTGTCGCGCTCAACCGCGGCGACGAAGTGGTGGAGGGTAAGGGATTTGAACCCTCGACCTCCGGAGTGCGATTCCGGCGCTCTCCCACTGAGCTAACCCCCCGTTGCGAAAGGCATCCTACACACGCGGCCCCCCGGAACGCAAGGACTAAGTGCGCGGTCTGAACGGGGCGAAGAGGTCGATCGGGACCGGGAAGAAGGTCGTGGTGTTCCGCTCGGAGGCGACCTCGCGCATCGTCTGGAGGAAGCGGAGCTGGATGGCGATGGGCGTCGCCGCCAGGACGTGCCCGGCCTGGGCCAGCCGCTCGGCCGCCTGGAACTCCCCCTCCGCGTTGATCACCTTGGCCCGCCGCTCCCGCTCGGCCTCGGCCTGCTTGGACATCGCCCGCTGCATGTCCTGGGGCAGGTCCACGTGCTTGACCTCGACGGTGCTGACCTTGATGCCCCACGGGTCGGTCTGCTCGTCGATGATCCGCTGGAGCTGCTGGTTGATCTTGTCGCGCGAGGCGAGGAGGTCGTCCAGCTCGACTTGCCCGAGCACGCTCCGCAGGGTCGTCTGGGCGATCTGCGAGGTCGCGTAGAGGAAGTCATCGACCTGGACCACCGCCTGGCGCGGCTCCAGGACACGGAAGAAGATCACCGCATTCACCTTCACCGAGACGTTGTCGCGCGTGATCACGTCCTGGGGCGGGACGTCCATGGCGATCGTCCGCAGGCTCACCTTGACCATCTTGTCCACGACGGGGATGAGGAAGATGAGCCCCGGGCCCTTGGCTCCGAGGAGCCGGCCGAGCCGGAAGACCACCCCGCGCTCGTACTCGCGGAGGATCTTGATCGCCGAGGCAAGGAAATACACGAGGATGATGACGGCCGCGCCGATTGCGAAGATGGGCTCCATGGTCTCCTCCTACCCGCCCACGACGCGGGTCACTCGCAGGGTGGGTCGCTCGATCCCGACGACGCGAACCTGCTCTCCGACACCAGAAAAAGGACGGTCAGCGGCTCCATCGCATGGCTCCGGGACGCAGCCGACGTCTGTCGAAGTCAGGCCGCCAGCCGGGTGACCTTCAGGGTGAGGCTGTCCACTGCGACGACCCGCACCCGCTCGCCCTCGGCGATCGTCCCGCCGTCGGCGACGGCCTTCCAGATCTCCCCGCGCACGAACACCTGCCCCTCCGGCGCGAGCGGCGTCCGCGCCACGCCGACCTGTCCGATGAGCCCCTCGGAACCCGTCGCCGGCCGGCGGAGTTGGGCGCGGATCCCGGCCGAGACGGCGAAGACGAAGATCCCCCCGGTCGTCGCCACCACGGGCAGGATCACCTTCCAGGAGATGCGGAGCGCCATCTCGGGCGTGTCGACGAGCAGCATCGAACCCAGCAGGAGCGCAATGACCCCACCGATCGTCAGCACGCCGTGGCTCACGACCTTGATCTCGGCGATGAGCAGCACGACCCCCAGCAGGATCAGGAGCAGCCCCGCATAGTTGATCGGCAGCCCCTGGAAGGCGAAGAGCGCCAGGATGAGGGAGATACCCCCGATGATCCCCGGCAGGATCACGCCGGGGTTCGCCAGCTCGAAGAAGAGTCCGAGCATCCCGAGCATCAGCAGGATGTAGGCGATGTTGGGGTCGGTGATGACGCTCAGGAACCGGTCGCGCCAGCCGACCTCGATCGGCTTGACGACCGCGTTCTTCGTCTGCAGCGTCACGGTCCCGACGCTCGTCTTCACCTGCCGCCCGTCCACCGTGGCCAGGAGGCCCGGCAGGCTCTCGGCGACGAGGTCGACGACGCCGAGCTTCAGGGCCTCCCGCTCCGTCACCGAGACGCTCGCCCGGACGGCCTTCTCCGCCCAGTCGGCGTTCCGGCCGCGCTCCATTGCGATGGACCGGATGAAGGCCGCCGCGTCGTTCTCGATCTTCTTCATCGACTCCTTGTCCACCTGCCCGCCACCCGCGGCCACGGGGTGCGCGGCCCCGATGTTCGTCGCGGGGGCCATGGCGGCGACGTGGGCGGCGAGCGTGATGAAGGCCCCCGCCGAGGCGGCCCGCGCGCCCGTCGGGGAGACGTAGACGATCACCGGGACGGGGGCGTTCAGCATGTCGCGCACCATCGAGCGCATCGAGCGCTCGAGGCCCCCGGGGGTGTCGAGCTGGATGACGAGGGCGGCGGCCCCCTCGGCCCTGGCGCGCTCGATCGCCTGGCTCACCAGCCGGACCGTGACCGGGCTGATGACGCCGTCGATCTGGAGGGTCGAGACGGTGGCCGCCTCCACGCTCGCGACGGTCGCCAGCACCAGCGCACCGCCGGCGACGAGGCGGAGGCCCGCGGCGACAGCACGGCCACGAGAGCTCATCGGGGCCCTCATCATAGCACAGCCCGACCCGGCCGGTACGGCCACGGCCCCGAGCGTCAGCGGGCGAGTGCCAGGACCGAGAGGAACTCGAAGATGAGGTTGGCCGCCAGGAGCGCGGTGATCTGCCCGGGGCCGTCGTACTGGGGGGCCACCTCGACGAGGTCGAACCCGACCAGGTCGAGCCCCCGGAGCCCCCGGACGAGCGCGAGGGCGTCGTAGGACGTGAGGCCGCCCACCTCCGGCGTGCCCGTCCCCGGGGCGAAGGCGGGGTCCACGGCGTCGATGTCGAAGGAGACGTAGACCTTGCTCCCGCGGAGCCGCTCGTACTGCTCCACCGCCCAGCCCACGCCCCGCTCCCTCAGCGCCTCGACCCGCATCACGGTGATCCCGTGCTGGGCCTGGAAGTCGAAGTCCTCCGCGCCGTAGAGCGAGCCCCGGATCGCGACCTGGAAGGTCCGCCGGGGGTCGATGAGCCCCTCCTCGACGGCCCGCCGGAACATCGTGCCGTGGAAGTAGCGCGACCCGAAGTACTGGTCCCACGTGTCCGGATGGGAGTCGAAGTGGACCAGCGCCACCGGTCCGTGCCGCTTGGCGAGCGCGCGCAGGATGGGCAACGCGATCGAGTGATCGCCCCCGACGGAGACGGGCAGGCAACCCGCCGCGAGGATCGCCATGATCTCCTGCTCGACGATCTCATTCGTGCGCTCGATCGAGACCGGCGAGATGTCGATGTCGCCGTAGTCCGCGATCCGGAGGCCCTCGAACGGCGAGACCCGGAGCACCGGGTTCCACTGCCGGATCATCGCCGACTGCACCCGGATCTCGCGCGGGCCGAAGCGCGCCCCCGCCCGGTAGGACGTCCCGCCGTCGTACGGGATCCCGACGAGCGCGACGTCCAGGTCGCCCGCCACGCGATGGTGCGGCAGCCGCATGAACGTCGGGATCTGGGCGAAGCGCGGTGACTTGAAGGCGTCGAGGGGACGAAACGCGTGCGTCATCATGCCTCCACCGCGCGGAGTGCCTCCTCGCGGATCAGCTCCATCACCCGCCGCTTGAGCGCGACGAACGTCTCCGACGTCAGCATGTCCACCGTCCGCGGCCGGCCGAGCGGGACCTGGATCTCCTCTCGGATGCGGCCGGGGCGCGCCGTCATCACGAACACGCGGTCCCCGAGGAAGAGAGCCTCCTCGATGTCGTGCGTCACGAAGAGCACCGTCTTGGCGGCCTCCTCCCAGATCCCGACGAGGAGCTCCCCCATGAGCACCCGGGTCTGAGCGTCCAGGGCGCCGAACGGCTCGTCCATGAGGAGCACGGCCGGGTCGTTCGCGAGGGCGCGGGCGATCGCCACGCGCTGCATCATGCCCCCGGAGAGCTCCTTCGGATAGACGCCCTCGAAGCCCCGCAGCCCGACCCGGGCGAGGTAGTGCCGGGCGAGCCGCGCGCGCTCCGCCGGCGGCACCCTTCGGAGCCGTGGTCCGAACTCGACGTTCCGTTGGACCGTGAGCCAGGGGAAGAGCGTGTAGGACTGGAAGACCATCCCGCGGTCCGCCCCCGGCCCCGTCACCGCGCGGCCCTCGAGCAGCACCTGACCCTCGCTCGGGCGCAGGAGGCCGGCGACGAGCCGCAGGATCGTGGACTTTCCGCACCCGGACGTGCCGACCAGGACGGCGAATTCCTGGTCCTCGACCTCGAAGCTGATTTCTTCGAGCGCCGTGATCGTCTCGCCCCGGCGCGTGCGGAACCGCACGGTGAGCCGATCCAGGGTCAGGCGCGCCATGGGGTCGGTCCGGCGGGCGCGGGCTCGCTCGTCGGGGACGCGGTCCTAGCCGGAGGCCGCGGCCTGGGCCGGATAGCGCGCCGCGACGACGCTCCAGGCCCCGCCGCCGAGCAGCTCCGCGAACACCGGCTCGAGCTCCACGACCGGCACGCGGATCTGCCCCATCGAGTCGCGGTCCCGGATCGTCACCCGACGGTCGCCCGCCTCGCCCTTCGCAAGGTCACCCACCGTCCGCACGTCCACGGTCACGCAGTACGGCGTCCCCACCTCGTCCTGGCGGCGGTAGAGCCGGCCGATCGCCGCCGTGTCGTCATAGACCGCGGTCCACCGGCGCGCCAAGGCGTCGCGGATCGCCCAGGCCTCGCGCACGATCTCTTCGCGGTTTCGGAGGAGCGGGAGCACCGCGATCTTGACCGGCGCGATCTCCGGGTGGAACCGGAGAACGACCCGCTTCTCGCCGCGGACCTCCTCCGCGTGGTGGGCGTCGGCGAGGAACGCCAGCAGACTCCGGTCGACGCCGCCCGCCGGCTCGACGACGTAGGGCACGACGTGGGTCTTCCGCTCCTCGTCGTAGTACGTCAGCGACTTCCCGGTGGCGGCGGCGTGCGCCTTGAGGTCGTAGTCGGTGCGGTTCGCGATCCCCTCCAGCTCGCTCCAGCCCATGGGGAACCGGTACTCGATGTCCACGGTCCGCTTGGAGTAATGCGAGAGCTCCTCCTTCGGGTGCTCGCGGAGGCGCAGGTTCTCCCCACGGATGCCGTAGCGCTGGTACCAGGCGAACCGCTCCTGGATCCAGAACTCGTGCCAGTACTCGTCCGCCGGCTGCCCGTCGACCGTGTCGAGCGGGTTCACGAAGAACTCCATCTCCATCTGCTCGAACTCCCGCGTCCGGAAGATGAAGTTCCCCGGCGTGATCTCGTTCCGGAAGCTCTTGCCCACCTGGGCGATGCCGAAGGGGAGCTTCCGCCGCACCGCCTGGAGGACGTTGTCGAAGTTGACGAACATCCCCTGCGCAGTCTCCGGCCGGAGGTACGTCACCGCCGCCTCGTCCTCGACCGGGCCGAGGAACGTCTTGAGCATGAGGTTGAACTGCCGCGGCTCCGTCAGCTCGCCCTTGCCGCACTCCGGGCAGAGCGCCCGCCGGGCCCCGCAGTGCTTGCACGGCTCCGCGCCGGGGATCACGAACTTGTTGTCTTTCTTCGCCGGGCAGTAGTGCGTCCAGGGCTGCTCGTCGAGCTGGTCGGCGCGGAACCGCCGCTTGCACTCCCGGCAGTCCACCATGGGGTCGGTGAAGCGCTCCAGGTGGCCGCTCGTCTGCCAGACGCGCGCGTGCATCAGGATGGCGGCTTCGAGGCCGACGACGTCCCGGCGCAGCTGCACCACGTCCCGCCACCAGAGCGCCCGGATGTTCCGCCGAAGCTCCACGCCCAGCGGGCCGTAGTCCCACGACGACGCGAGACCGCCGTAGATCTCGCTCGACTGGAAGATGAAGCCCCGCCGCTTGCACAGCGAGACGAGCGTCTCCATGTCCGCCATACGACGAGCCTAGCACATCCGGTCCCCTCCCCCATCGGGGGAGAGGGCCCGAGTCAGGGGTTTCGCTAGCCCGCCTTCGGGGACCAGGGCAGGAGCCACCGGTGGAGGTACTTGAAGCACTGGTCGGTGACGAGCCCGAGAAGCCCGATCACCATGATCCCGACGAAGATCCGGTCCGTGAAGAGCCCGCGCATCGAGTTCAGGATCATGTAGCCGAGGCCGCGGTTGGCGGCGACCAGCTCGGCGACGACCAGGTAGGTCCACGCCCACCCCATCGTGATCCGGAGGGTGTCCATGACGCCCGGGAGCGTGGCGGGGATCAGGACCCGCGAGACCACCTGCCGGCGGTCCGCCCCGAGCGTGTAGGAGACGTCGAGGAGGTCCCGCTGGACGTGCGCCGAGACGTCGGCGATGAGGATCATCTGCTGGAAGAAGGTGCCGATGAAGATCACCGCAACGCGCGCCTCGTAGTCGATCCCCACCCAGAGGATGAGGAGCGGGATCATCGCGCTCACCGGCAGATACCGCATGAACCCGGTGATCGGCTCGATGATGGCCTCGACGAGGGCGAAAGAGCCCATCAGGATGCCGAGCGGGATGGCGAGCGCGGAGGCGAGGGCGAACCCCGTGAAGATGACGAAGCAGGAGGCGCGGATGTGGATCCAGAGCGTCCCGTCCTGCGTCAATTCGACCGCGCTCCGGAGGACGTCGTGGGGCGCCGGCAGGAACTCCGGGCGGACCAGGCCGCCGTACGTCAGCACGGCCCAGCTGCCCAGGAGGCCCGCCACCGTCAGGGCGCTCGCGGCGACGTAGACCGACCCCGGGATCGGCTCCTTCGGCGTGAGCCAGCTGCCCATGACTCTGGCACTCCCCGCCCGCGGCCGCGGGTGGCGTCGGGTGAGCCCCGCGGGGTCCCGGGCGGATGGGGGTCCCCTCACGGCGTCCTTCCGCGATTCGCCAGAATCGCGGAGGGCGCGTGAGAAAGGGGCCCGGAGCCCGGGCGCGCGGGGCGAGCCCGGCGACAGGACCCGCGGCCGGCGAGCCTACTTCACGAACGAGTGGTTGACCAGGTCCCTCGCGGTCACGCCCTTGGCCTGGAGCCGGCCGAAGCTCTGCCAGATGTCGAGGGCGTTCTGGACGACCTTGTACATGTCGCCCGGCTTCTGCCCGCTCCCGAAGAACTTCACGTTCCCGGCCCGGTTGTAGAACTTCACGCCGGAGAGCGTCTCGGCGAAGACCTTCGGGTCCTTGAGCCAGTCGCCGAGCCCCTTGGCCATGATCTCGTTCGACTCGCTCGTGTTCTTCTCCCAGTACGCGACGGCCTTGTTCCATGCGTTGACGACGCCCTGGATCTCCTTCCCGCGCTTCTCGATGACGTCGCGGCGGAAGATCAGGACGTCCGTGATCAGCCCCGGCGTCTTCGAGGAGTCCACCAGCACGTGGCCGTGCTTGGTGTTCTTGCTCTTCGTCACCCACGGCTCCCAGGTCACCGCCGCGTCCACCTTCTCGGCCACGAACGCCGCCCCGGCGTCTCCGGGCTTCATGTTCACCGCCTCGACGTCCTTTTGGCTCAGGCCCGACTCCCGGAGCAGCACGTTGAGGAAGAACTGGGAGACCGAGCCCTCCGCGAACGCGACCTTCTTCCCCTTCAGGTCCTTGACCGACTTGATCTCCTTCCGGGACACGATCGCATCGCCCCCGGCGGAGTCGTCGAGCGCCAGCACGTACTGGAACTCCTTGCCGGTCTTGAGGTAGAGCACCATCGTGTCGATCGTCGAGACGACCCCGTCGAGCCGCCCCGCCGACATGGCGAAGAAGCCCTCCTTCGGGTCGTCCATGTTGATCAGCTCGACGTCGACCTTCTCCTCCTTGAAGTAGCCCTTCTCGCGCGCGAGGAAGAGCGGGCCGTAGCCCACCCAGATCGAGTAGCGGATCTTCAGCGGCTCCGCGGCCGCCAGGTCCGCGAGCCCGAGCGCGCCCAGGACCAGGCCCACCAGCGCCCACGTCAGCAGTCGCTTCATGCGAACCTCCCTCCCCTCGTCGGATCGAGCTTGAGCTGCACCTGCACCTCGCCCACCCGCGACGTCGCGGGTCCCGGCGCGGCGCCCCCGAACCGGTGGCGGCGCTCCTCCGCCGGCCGGCCGAGGAGCACCCGGTCGAGCCGCGCCCCTGGTGCCCCCGCGCCCACGAACGCCCGTCGCACGTCCATCGGGTTCCGCCGGAGCTCCCTCGCCCACGGCCCGAGGGCGACCCGGGCCTGGATGAGCCCCTTGACCATCCCGAGGTCGTTGAGGAGCCCCACGTCCTCCGCCGGACCGAGCAGGAGCGCGCCGACGACCCGGTCGTCGTCCCACACCAGCTTCCGGTAGAGGGGCCGGCCCGGGTTGACCACGACGCTCGTCTCCCGGCCGTCGGCCCGCCCTGCCGGGGAGAGGGTCAGGGTGAAGGTCGGCCGTTCAGCGCGCCGAGGAGCGGAGCCGGCCCACGCCGAGCAGCTCGTGGGCCCGCCGGAGCCCGGCCACCAGCGCCGCGATGTCGTCCGGGGTCGTGTAGAGGTAGAAGCTCGCCCGCGCGGTCCCCACCACGCCGAGCCGCCGCATCAAGGGCTGCGCGCAGTGGTGCCCCGCGCGCACGGCGATCCCCTCGCTGTCGAGCGCCGCGGCCAGGTCGTGCGGGTGGATCCCGGGCAGGTTGAACGACACGACGCCGAGCCGCGCCTCGGGGTCCTCCGGCCCGTAGAGCTGGAGGTCCTCGACCTCGGGGAGGCGCGCGAGGGCCTCGCGGGTCAGCTCCGCCTCGTGCACGCGGATCGCGTCCCAGCCGAGCCCCTCGAGGTACGCGATCGCCGCACCCAGCCCGATCGCCCCCGCGATGGGCGGCGTCCCCGGCTCGAACCGCCACGGCAGGTCGTTCCAGGTCACCCGGTCGAGCCAGACCTCCTTGATGATCTCGCTCCCGCCGAACGCGGGCTCGAGCGGCTCGAGGATCTCCCGCCGGCCGTAGAGGACGCCGATCCCCGTCGGCGCCCCGAGCTTGTGCCCGGAGAACGCGTAGAAGTCCACGCCCAGCGCCGCCACGTCCACGGGCAGGTGCGGCGCCGCCTGGGCGCCGTCGATGAGGACGCGCGCCCCGGCCGCCTGCGCGCGCTCGACGATCTCGGCGACGGGGTTCACCGTGCCGAGGACGTTCGAGACGTGGGTGAGCGCGACGAGGCGCGTCCGTCGGGTGAGCAGGCGGTCCAGGGCGCCCAGGTCCAGGTGGCCACCCTCCGTGACCGGCACGTAGCGGAGGCGCAGCTTCCGCTCGCGCGCGAGCAGGAGCCACGGGACCAGGTTCGAGTGGTGCTCCATCTCGGTGAGGAGGATCTCGTCCTCCTCGGCAAGGGCCGGGCGCGCCCAGGTGTGGGCGACCAGGTTGATCGCCTCCGTCGTCCCCTTCGTGAAGATGATCTCCTCGCGATGCCGCGCGCCGATGAACGCCCGCACGCGGTCCCGCGCCGCCTCGAAGAGCTCGGTCGCCTCCTCGCCGAGCGTGTGGATCGAGCGGTGGACGTTGGCGTTCGAGCGCTCGTAGTAGGCGCGGAGGGCGTCGAGCACCGCCCGGGGCTTCTGGGCGGTGGCCGCGGAGTCGAGGTAGACGAGCCGCCGGCCGCCGATCGTGCGTTCGAGGATCGGAAAGTCCGCGCGGACGCGCTCGCCCAGGGTCACGAGGTCACCTTCAGGGCCGCGAGCGCGCCCCGGAGGACGTCCAGCGGGAGCGTCACGCAGCGGAGCCGCGAGGGTCGGATGTCCGCCTGGAGCGCCGCGAGCAGGCGCTCGCGATCCACGCCCGCCGCCTCGCGGACCGGCCGGCCTTCGACCATCTCGGCCAGGAGGTCGGCCGAGGCCAGCGCGATGGCGCACGCGTCGCCCCGGTAGCGCACGGCCTCGATCGCCGGCGTCCGTCCCCCGTCCAGGCGCAGCTCGATCCGGACTCGGTCGCCGCAGAGCGGGTTCACGTCCTCGTGGGCCGCGTCGGGCGCGTCCAGCTCGCCGAAGTAGCGCGGGTGGCGGAAACGGTCGAGGATGACGTCGCTGTACAGCGCGCCCACGCAGGCACCCTAGCACACGGGGCCCGTTCGGTCAACCGGGAAGCGGACTTACGTGGCGTCTCCTCACTTCGGGCGGGCCAGGCAGTCGAGCATCGCGTCGGTCAGGCCAAGGAGGCACGCGTTCTTGCGCAGGACGATGGTTCGACTCTCGGGTCCCGGGTTGATCTGGCACGGCTGGCCCCCGTACCAGGAGGTCGAGGATGTGGTTGTGGAGGTCGATCAGCACCACGCTGCTCTCCTCATCTGTCGCATGAGGCCAAACGACGAATGCGGCTTGACATTTCGGCCTTTCGAAGCGTATATGTCAGGCGGGTTGCGCCGTCGAGATCGTGCGCTCCCAGGGGTCAGGAGCCCTGAGCATGATCTCCGGCCAGCCTACGCGTACCTTCAGGATGCGGCCGAGCGCCCTTTGGCCCAGCGAGTAGCTGACCGTCCGGCCCTCGCGGGCAAGGCATCCGTACCTCCGGACTTGCTTTCTGGGTTTGTCGACGCCCTTGTCCACCATGCGCATCGCCGCCGGTGGCGTTCGTGCGCTCGCGGAGCCCAGCAGGCTCCCGGCCTCCGGGCAGCGGTACTCGCCGGTGCACTTTGGATCGGCCTGGTTGCGAGCGCGGCGGCGCAGCCGCCGATCCGGATCGGCGCGTCGATGTCCCAGACCGGGGCGTATGGGCTTCTCGGTCAGAACCAGCTCCGCGGGTATCAGCTCTGCGTCAAGCACACGAACGAGAAGGGTGGCGTCCTGGGACGGACGCTCGAGCTCGTCGTGGAAGACGATCGGTCCGAGCCCGCCACCGCCGGCCGCATCTACGAGAAGCTCATCACCCGGGACAAGGTGGACGCGGTCCTGGGGCCGTACTCGTCGCCCATCACGGAGGCCGTGGCCGACGTGACGGAGAAGCACCGGATGGCCATGGTGGCGCCCGGGGCCGCCGCGACCTCCATCTTCAAGAAGGGGCGGAAGTTCGTCTTCATGGTGCTCTCGCCCTCCGAGGTCTACCTGGAGGGGCTGATCGACATGGCCGCGAGGAGGGGCCTGAAGACAATTGCCCTCATCCACGAGGACACCCTCTCTCCCACGGCGATGGCCAAGGGATCGCTCGATCTGGCGAAGAAGCGCGGCCTCCAGGTGCTTGCTGTCGAGGCCTATCCGCCGGGGACGGCCGACTTCTCGACCATCCTCACGAAGATCCGGGCAACGAATCCCGATGTGCTGGCGGCGGCGACGTACTTCGACGACGCGGTGGCGATCACGCGTCAACTGAAAGCGTCGAATGTGAACTCCAAGATGTTTGGCGTGACGGTCGGCGGAGACCTGCCGAGGTTCTACGAGGTGCTCGGGCGGAGCGCGGAGTTCGTGTACGGCGCGGCACAATGGGAGCCGGAGCTGGTGACGCTGCTCCGTGGCGGCGAATTGATCCCGGTCGCACGCCGGTACCCGGGGGCCCGGGAGTTCGTCGAGTCCCACAGAAAGGAGTTCCCCGCGGCTGATCTTTCCTATCACACGGCCCAGGGGTACGGGGCATGCCAGGTCTTCGTGGAGGCCATCAAGCGCGCGGGCTCCCTGGACGGGGAAAAGGTCAGGGCGGCCATTCTTAACATGAATCTCAACACGGTCTTCGGCGGGTTCAAGGTGGACCGCGATGGCCTCCAGACCGCGCACACCATGCTGACGTTCCAGTGGCAGGACGGCAAGAAGGTGATCGTCTGGCCCGACGAGCTGGCTCCTGGGAAGCCACGCTTCCCCACGCCTCCGTGGGGTCAGCGTCAGTGAAGAGATCCGGCAGAGCGTTCACCATAGCGCAGATGTTTGGCGCGACCGTCGGTGTCGCTTTCCCGAAGTCTTGCGAGACCCTCGGCCGAGGCGCCGAGTTCGTGTACGGCGGCTCGCAGTGGCAGCCGGGGCTGGTGACGCTCCGCGCCGGCGGGTTGATCCCCATCGCGCGTCAGTGCCCCGGGGGCCCGCGAGTTCGTCGAGTCCCACCGGAGGAATTCCCCGGAGCCGATCTTTCCTATCACTCGGCCGGTGGCTACGGCGCGTGCCAGATCCTGGTCGAAGCGATCAAGAGGACGGGCTCCCTCGACGGCGTGAAGATCCGCGAGGCGATTCTCAAAATGGACCTCAACACGGTCTACGGCGGCTTCAAGGTGGACCCGGACGGCTTCCAGATTGGCCACAAGATGGTGACGACCCAGTGGCGGGACGGTAAGAACGTCATCGTCTGGCCCGAGGAACTCGCCCCGGGCAAGCCGCGCTTCCCGACGCCGCCGTGGAGTCAACGCCAGTGAAGGAGATCGCCGGGCGCTGCATCGCCGTCGTCGCCATCGCGCTGTGGTTCGGCTCGGGATCAATCGTCGAAGCGCAGTCGCCGATCCGGATTGGCGCGACGTACGCGCAGACCGGATCGCTGGCCGCCATGGGCCAGAACATGATGCGCGGCTCCCAGCTGTGTATCAAACACGCCAACGACAAGGGGGGCGTCCTCGGCCGCCGCCTCGAGCTGCTCGTGGAAGACGACCAGTCCGATGGCCCGACGGCGGCTGCCATCTACGAAAGGCTCATCACCCGGGACAAGGTCGACGCGATCCTCGGTCTCTACTCCTCCCCCCTCACCGAGGCCGTGGCGGATGTGGTCGAGAGTCACCGGATGCCGATGGTCGCGAACGCCGCCGCGACGTCGATCTTCAAGAAGGGCCGGAAGTTCGTCTTCATGGGCCCCCTCCCTGCCGAGCGGTTTCTCGAGGGGCTGATCGAGCTGGCCGCGAGCCGAGGACTGAAGAGCGTAGCGGTCATCCACGAGGACACGCTGCTACAGAGAACGATCGCGCAGGGCGTGCTCGAGTTGGCGAAGAAGCGTGGCCTTCAGATCGCGCTCGCGGAAGCCTACCCGAAGGGCACCACGGACTTCGGCGGGATCCTAGGGAGGGTGAAGGCCGCGAGCCCGGACGTCCTGGCCGCCGCCGCGTACGACGTGGTGGTGATCACCCGGCTGCTGAAGAAGCTTGGCATCAACCCGAAGATGTTCGGTTCGACTGTCGAGGTTGCCCTCCCGGAGTATTACCAGAACCTTGGCCGAGACGCGGAGTTTGTGTACGGGGCGTCGACGTGGGAGGCGGAGCTGGTGACGCTCCGCGCCGGTGGGCTGATCCCCATCGCGCGTCAGTACCCCGGGGCCCGCGAGTTCGTCGAGTCCCACCGGAAGGAGTTTCCCGGCGCTGAGCTCTCATATCACACCGCCAACGCGTACGGCACGTGCCAGGTGCTCCTGGAAGCGATCAGACGTGCAGGCTCCCTCGACGGCGGGAAGGTCCGGGACGCCATCCTGAAGCTGGACCTCAACACCGCCTTCGGGGCCTTCAAGGTGGATCGCGACGGCTTCCAGATCGCCCACAGAGGGGTCTTGTTCCAGTGGCAGGACGGCAAGAAGGTGATCGTCTGGCCCGACGAGCTGGCCCCCGGCAAGCCGCGCTTCCCCACGCCGCCGTGGAGTCGGCGACAGTGAATAGATCCGGAAGGGCGTTGATCCTCGGGCTTGTTTCCCTGTCCCTGGGGATCGGCGTGCTGCCGATCGCCGACGCTCAACAGCCGATCCGGATCGGGGCGACGCTCGCGCAGACCGGACGCTTCGCCGACATCGGTCAGATCCAGCTTCGGGCGTACCAGCTGTGCGTCAAGCACACGAACGAGAAGGGTGGCGTCCTGGGCCGGAGGCTCGAGCTCGTCGTCGAGGACGATCAGTCCGAGGCGGCCACGGCCGCCCGCCTCTACGACAAGCTCATCATGCGGGACAAGGTGCATGCGATCCTGGGCCCTTTCTCCTCGCCCATCACCGATGCGGTGGCCGATGTCGCGGAGAAGCACCGGATGCCTTTAGTCGCGCCGACGGCAGGGGTGACCTCCATCTACAAGAAGGGGCGCAGGTTCGTGTTCATGATGTACTCCCCGAGCGAGGTGTACCTGGAAGGCGTCCTCGACATGGCGGCGAAGCGAGGGCTGAAGACGGTGGCCCTCATCCACGAGGACGACTTCTTCCCCAAGGCCGTCGCCCAGGGGGGACTCGAGCTGGCGAAAAAGCGCGGACTGTCGGTCGTGCTCGTCGAAGCCTATCCCAAGGGGGCGACTGATTTCTCGGCCGTCCTCACGAAGGTCCGGGCGGCCAACCCCGATGTGCTGGGGGCGGGGACGAACGTCGCGAACGCCGTGCCGCTCACCCGCCAGCTGAAAGAGCTGGACGTAAACCCCAAGATGTTCGCACTGACGGTGGGCGTAGACCTGCCTAGCTTCTACGAAACCCTGGGCCGGGGCGCCGAGTTCGTGTACGGACCTACGCAATGGGAGGAGGAACTGGTGACGCTCCGCGCCGGCGGGTTGATCCCGATCGCGCGCCAGTACCCCGGGGCCCGAGAGTTCGTCGAGTCCCACCGGAAAGAGTTTCCCGGCACCCAGCTCTCATATCATTCCGGCGCCGGGTACGGCGGATGCCAGGTGCTCATCGAAGCGATCAAGCGCGCGGGCTCGCTCGACGGCGAGAAGGTCAGGGACGCCATCCTCAAGATGGACCTGAACACCGTCTTCGGCGCGTTCAAGGTTGACCCGGGCGGCTTCCAGATCGCCCACAAGATGGTGGTCTTCCAGTGGCAGGACGGCAAGAAGGTGATCGTCTGGCCCGAGGAGCTGGCGCCCGGCAAGCCCCGCTTCCCCACGCCGCCGTGGGGTCAGCGCCCGTGAGCAAGGCCAGGAACGTCTTCGCCGTCGCCGTCCTCGTGGCGCTGGCGTCGGCGGTCGCGCCCGTCACAGACGCGCAGCCGCCGATCCGGATCGGCGCATCGATCGCCCAGACCGGCGTGTATGCGACGCTGGGCCAAAACCAGCTCCGTGGCTACCAGCTCTGCGTCAAGCACGCGAACGACAGGGGCGGCGTGCTGGGGCGGAAACTCGAGCTGGTGCTCTACGACGACGGGTCGGATCCCGCCACGGCCGTCCGTCTCTACGAAAAGCTCATCACGCAGGACAAGGTGGATCTCGTGCTCGGTCCGTACAGCTCGCCCATCAGCGAGGCCGTGGCCGACGTGAACGAAAAGTACAAGATGCCGATGGTGGCCCCCGGCGCCGCGGCCACCTCCATCTACCGGAAGGGGCGGAGGTTCATCTTCGGCGTGCTCCCTCATGCGGAGACCCGCCTGGGAGGGCTCATCGACCTGGCCGCCAAGAAGGGGCTCAAGACCGTGGCCGTGGTCAACGTGGATGACCTCGCTCGGAGGGCGGGGGCCCAGGGCACCATCGAATTGGCCAAGAACAAGGGGCTTCAGGTGGTCTTCGCCGAGGCCTACCCCCTGGGGACGACCGACTTCTCCGCGATCCTGACCAAGGTCCGGGCGGCGAATCCCGACGTACTCGCCGGCTCCACGCGCTTCGAGGACGCCGTGGCCATCACCCGCCAGATGAAGGCGTCGGACGTGAATCCCCGGATGTACGGGCTGACGATCGGCGTGGACACGTTCAAGTTCTACGAGCTCCTGGGGCGCGAGGCTGAGTTCGTCTACGGCGCCACCCCGTGGGTGCCGGAGCTCGTCGAGCTTCGGGCCGGCGGCTTGATCCCGATCGCGCGGCAGTACCCGGGGGCGCGGGAGTTCGTCGAGGCCTACAAGAGGGAGTTCCCCGGCGCCGATTCCTCGTATCACGCCGCTGCCGGCTACGGCGGGTGCGAGATCCTCGTCGAGGCCATCAGGCGCGCGGGGTCGCTGGACAGCGACAAGCTCCGCGAAGCCGTCCTGAAGCTCGACCGCAACACCGTGTTCGGCAGATTCCGGGTCGATCGGGATGGGCTCCAGATCGCGCACAAGGACCTGGTGTTCCAGTGGCAAGACGGCAAGAAAGTCATCGTCTGGCCCGAGGAGCTGGCGCCGGGCAAGCTGCGCTTCCCGACGCCGCCGTGGAGTCAACGCCCGTGAGCAACGTCGCGAAGGTCCTCGTCGTCGCGGTCCTCGCGTCGTTGGCGTGGGCGGTCGCGCCGGTCACAGAGGCGCAGCCGCCGATCCTGATCGGCGCGTCGGCGTCCAAGACCGGGACGTATGCGGCCCTGGGGCAGAACCAGCTGCGCGGCTACCAGCTCTGCGTCAAACACACGAACGAGAAGGGCGGCGTCCTGGGACGGAAGCTGGAGCTCGTCGCGGAAGACGATCAGTCCCAGTCCGCCACCGCCATCCGCATCTACGAAAGGCTCATCACACAAGAAACAGTGGACCTCGTTCTGGGTCCGTACGGCTCACCCATGACCGAGCCCGTGATCAACCTGACCGAAAAGCACAAGATGCCGATGGTGGCACCCCTGGCCGCCACCACCTCCATCTTCAAGAAGGGGCGGAAGTTCATCTTCATGGTGGTGTCGCCCGCCGAGGTCTATCTGGAGGGGCTCATTGACATGTCCGCCAAGAAGGCGCTCAGGACC
>Ga0114945_10000766_pt1 | contig 20560 bp, 14 predicted proteins | sample OV2TP3_FD_87194 | JGI IMG/M metagenome (GOLD analysis project Ga0114945, IMG submission 87194) | Hot spring microbial communities from Beatty, Nevada to study Microbial Dark Matter (Phase II) - OV2 TP3 | ecosystem: Environmental > Aquatic > Thermal springs > Hot (42-90C) | place: USA: Beatty...
AACGAGAATAGGGCTCGGCGCTATCTCTGAACCGCCCCGGTGGGCAGAAGCGTAATCTCCTTCTCGTCCGTGGGCGACTTGATCTTGATCCGGAGCGCTTGGGCGTGCTTCCGCGGATCCAATCTTCCTTCCGAGTCGAAGTGGATGACGAATTCCTTCGCGTCGCGCGCCAGATAGCCGTGAGGGAGCTCGAAGGCCGCCTGCCCCGCAAGGACGTACTTCTCCCTAGGGAGGACGATCCCCACGCGGAATTCGTCCAAAAGGCCCACGCAGTTATGTTTCGTCGCTCCCAGCCCGATCCTCTGCGTCTTGTTCCATCGTATCTTCCCGGGCTTCGTCGCGAGCAGGGTATCGTTCACCCACAAGCACGCCTCGCGCCCGTCGTACACGAGCAGGATTCGATACCATCGATCTCGGTGCTTGAGGAGCACGTCGCCGGTGTTGAGCGCCATCTCGCCGATCGTCGCCGTCAACCGGCCGTTCGGCTCCACGCCGATCTCCACCTGCGATCCCACGGTGCAGAGCGTCTGACGAGGAGGAAGACCGCCGGCAGAAACGTCCGCCGGGAAATACCAGAAGTCGATCGTGATTCCTTGGTCCTCGGCTTGGATCGGCCACTCGCCGCAATCCACCGTCGTCCTGCCGAGAAACTCCAGGGCGAGCCCCACGCGTCCCGGCACCAGACGGGCCTGGGCGTTGGTGACGCGACCGTCCTTTCCGAAGGCGCCGGGCGTCCTCGCCCCGCCCGGTTCCGCCACGAGCGTCTCGAAGTGCCACTCCCCCACCGTCTCGCGCGAAACCCCGTACACCGATCGATCGCCGACGTGAATCACCACCCACGAGGGATTCCGCGACGCGCGGGATTGTTCATGGGCCGCCCGCAGCAAGGCGACGAGATGATGCGAGGAGGCACGGACCCCGAGATCTCGGTTCGCGCTTCGGAAGAGAGCGACGGAGAGACCCAGGAGAATCGAAAGGAGGACGATGACGACCACGATCTCGATGAGCGTAACGCCGCGGGTCCTGCGGAACTTCACCGGTCACCACGCGCTCAGAACTGTCGGATATCGTCCTCGGTCCCCGGCACTCCGTCGGGTCCCGGCGAGATCAGTTGATACTTGTCGGGCATCGCCCAGGAATTCCCGGCCCCTCGGAGCGGCTTGAACGTTTTTTCTTCTCCCCCGGACTTCATCAGCACCGTCGTCACGGCCGGGCCGCCGCGCGTGTAGTCGTTGTGATGAAGATAAATCAGGGGATTCCCGAAGAAATCCGAGTACTCCAGGAGCGGATAACTTCCGGCGTCGCTGAGGTAGGAACCCGTGGGATTCTTGGGCAGCTCATCCTGATCCATGTTGACGTACATGTCTTGGGCCGGCGGCTGGTATAGAATCCCGCCCTTCTGGTTGCTCGAGAGGCTCGCCACCAGCGATTCCACGCCGTTGTTGGTATTGTTCGGTACCTTGACGCGATAGTCCGCGATCGTCGACGGAGGATAGTCGCGCCATCTCGTCTTGTAGCTTTCCATTCCCCCTTGGATCGTGGAGATCATCGCCTGGGTGTTCGAGATCTTCGAAGTCTTGATCGCGTACGTGACGCCCACAAGGGTTATCGAGGCGAGGATGCCGATGATGACGACGACGATGAGAATCTCCAGGAGCGTAAATCCGCCGCGGCTCGTTCTCACGGTTTCCTTCTCTCGTAGATCTTAACATCATCGAGCGCCAGGGTGAATGCCGGCCTCTTTTCTCCGCGGGCCCACACGGAAACCTTCAGTCCCCGACCCTGTCCCGCGGGCTGGAACGACCAGACCTCTTCGAAGACCTTGTCGTACGCGCCCTTCGCCGAATCGTAGAGCTGAATCTCCAAGGTCGACTGATTTCCCTTCGAGACGCGCTCCAAGCGCAATCGAATCTCGGACGATCCCTGCCATCGTTTCGTGGGCATCGGCCAGTCGGAGTCGGTCATCTCCCGCCGCTCCGCGGTGAATCGCCCCTCGTCCAACCGCGCGATGCGAAGCCATCGCGACCGGTCGAAGGCGACGTGGAAGCCGAGCCGCGGGGAGTTCTCCTGCACTTTGGGTCCGTAGACGGAAACCCCGAACTCGAAGGTGGCGGCGGACGGATAAAAGGTCGCTTCCATCCGAAGAAACTTGTCTACCGCGAGGTTGTCGCGCTCCAGCCGCGAGGGCATCCATTCGACCCGCGGCTCTCCGGTGAAGAGACATCGGCCGGATCGGACGACGATGGGCACGCCTCCGCGAAGATCGTCCTCCACCCACGAGCCTCGCCCGGCACCGGTGACCCGCTCCGAGTCGTCCCGATTGAAGCCCTCATCCACGACCAGGGCCGTCGAACTCCATTCCCGGATCTTCTTCATCGCGGCGGCCCCTTCCTGGATGAAGCGGGTCGAACCCGCATCCGGATACTCCTGAGCTTCGGCCGCCGCCTTGAAATACGGTTGCGCCGCCTCGAGCCGGTGCCCCGCATCCTCGGATCCGAAGTGGTACGCGAGGTAGCCGAACGCGTACTCGACGATCGGGTCCGACCGGAGGCCGGCGTCTCTCACCAGGGACTTGGCTCGATCCAGTCGGGAGCGCGCTCCTTCCGGCCGTCGCTGGAGGAGTTCCACGCACGCCATCGCAATTTGGAGATTCGCGCGTCCCGGGTCGAGGTCGGCCAGCGCGCCGAAGAGAACCCCCGCGCGCGTTACGCTTTCCCGTGCGGCTGCCCTTCCCGCCTCCGGAGCCGATCGCCATTGAAGGCGAACCACCTCCGCCCAACCGTGTCCCAGCACGGAGGCCGTTCGGTCCGCGGCCTCGAGGAGAGAGGCCAGCCCCGCCGCGTACGCCGCTTCCCCCTCCGCCGTCCGAAGGCAGGACGACCCCGCGGTGTAATAGAGGGGTAGAAACCCGGGCTCCTCTCGGAGCGCGGAGCGGGACGACGCCGATCCCGACGCCAGATCTCCCCGACGAAGGGCCAGTTCGCTTTCGAGGTACTTCGCGTAGACAAATCCAGGATGAAGAGCCAGAGCGACCGCCACCCGCTGCGCGGCCCCCTCTTCGTTTCCCCCCTGGAGGGCCGCGACCGCTTGGCAGGCAGGCACGGTGGGCCCGACCGGGTCCCGCACCATCGCCTTCCCCAGGAGAGCCTCCGCGTCGCCGGGCTTCCCCGCCAGAAGGTAGATACACGCCAAATCCGTCCAGGCCTCGAGCTGATACTGATCCTCGCGCAGGGCCGCCGCAAACGAAGCCGCCGCCTCCTTCCACCTTCCCTCGAACGCCTGGCATGCCCCGAGCGCCGTCCACGCCTCCGCCGACTTCGCCTTTGCCGCCGTCTCGAGGTCCGCCATCGCAGCGGCATATTCTCCCAGGTTCAGTCGCGCCCGCCCTCTTGCGAGATGTGCCTGCGTCCTAAGTTCCGCGGTGAAGTTCACCGTATCGTTCCGGTTCTTTTCGAAGAGATCGTTCACCGCCTCTACGGCCTCGGCAGGTCGCCCCACTTCGACCATCGCTCGAGCCTGAGAGACCTTTCCCCGAGCGGAAAGGGGCGAGACGATGCTCTTCCCGTACGCCTCCAGCGCCGCCTCGTGAAGTTCCAGACGACGCAGGCACTCTCCCACGCGCCACCAGAGCCACTCTCGGAGATTCGAAGCGCTTTCCGCGGAGAGCTGATAGTGGGCGATCGCGCCGTCGATATTCCCTTGGTCTTCGAGCAATTGACCCAGGAGTTGGATGGCTTTGGCATGGTCCCGCCGGGTTTCCAGAGATTTCTCGAGCTCCTTCCGCGCCGAGTCGAGCATCCCGCGTTCTTGGCACCAGAGGGCCAATTCCACCCGAGCATCCGGATCCCGACCGAGTTTCTTCGATCGGAACTCGTATTGCTCGACGTTCCGCCAAGAGTGCCGCATCTCTCGGATCTTCTCCCGCGGCCAGTCCTCGATGGTGTTGCTGTCCGGACGCTTGATGCGGACCTTGTCCCGCGCCTCCTCGGATCGTCCGCAACCGGCTCCCCCCCCGACGCACGTCCCCTTTCGTGGGGTTTGGTCCCCCACGAAAAAGTACTCGCACAACTCGCGTTCCCGATCCTCGCTCGCGTCGTGGAACGGTTTCGACGGAGGCTCCTCGATCTTCTTCAGCTCGTCCAACCCCTCCGGAGGCGGAAGGTCCGTCTCCGGCACGAGGGGTTTGGCCTGGATGGCGGGGTACTTCATCTTCGCGGTCCGGTTGTATACGTCGAGGGAAGGGCTCGGACGGAAGAGGGGGACCGCGAGATTCTCCGGGCGCGGCATCGGAGCGACGATCGCCGGAATGGGGAGGGAGGAGGCGCTCTCCGTCAGGAACAGGTTGCGACCGCTCCAGTATTTCTCGAATTCGGGGTCCAGGGGACGCGAGTGCACCAACGGCACGGTTCGGCGTTCTCTCGCGCTCGCCTCCGGAAACGGCTCCGATGCTCCCGGAGGCCCTCCTCCCAGGAGTCCCGCGAGGAGCAGGATCGATGCGAGACCTACGCCAGCCGCGCTCGTAACTTGGTCCCGATTCCAAGAGAGGAGCCACTCTTTCATTCGGGACTCCTCGCCGCCACGATCGGCTTTGCAGGATCTACGAGGAGACCGGCGACCAGAATCTCTGCCTCGAAAGCCTCCTGAGCCGATCCGGAGATCGAGAGAGATCGAACGCACAGGAACGGCTCCCGCTGGTACTCGTGGACGATCCGAAACAAACTCTTGAGCGCCCCGGCCACGCGGAGGCGCACCGGAGCGCGCCGGAGAAAGACGTCCCCTTCCTCTCCCGGAGGACCCGAGATGTCGATCTGGACGAACCGGTCTCCCGCCTTCATCGCCGCAATGGCGATTCGTACCGCGGCGTCCGCTACGCCCAGACGCAGGAGCGCTTCCTTCGCCGGTTCTTCCCCGTCGATCGTCAGCGATTCGAACCCCAAGCTTTGCGGGAATTCGCCGAGACCGGCCTGACCGTTCTTCTGGGCCAAATCGTCCCGCACGTCGAGCTTGATGGCATCGAACTGTTCGCGATAGCTGGCATAGCCTCCCTTTCCGGTGAACTTCTCCGGGAGCGCGACTTGGAGTCTCCGCGCCTGCGCATCGAGGCGCTTGCGCAGCTCCCGCAGCTCCGCCTCGGCTCGCTCGACGTCGGACGCGCTCGGCACTCCGGCCGCAGTACCCGCGCGATGGGCCCGGATGAGATCGAGCCTTGCCTTTCCTTCCCGTTCCGCGCCGCTCCCGATCGGCCACAGCACGAAGAGATAGTAGAGAAGGGTGGCCAGCGCGATGGCGCCGACCGAGATCAGAAACTTCTTGTTCTCTTTGAGCCAATAATCCATGTCACTCGTACCTCGGTGCGCACCGAACGACGAGGTCGTACCGGCGCCACCCCGCCCGGTCCGCATCCTTCGGATCCAAGGCGGTGGCCGTCTGACCGTGCTGAGGCTTCGTGAGTCTTCGGAGGACCTCCTGAACGATGCGGTGAGCCCTCTCCGGAGCGTCGGCGCTCACCTCGACCGTGATGAGCACCGCCCGCAAGTCGGCCTCCCACTCGAGGAGGGACCCGCATTCTCCAAGGGGGAACGCCCGCGATTCCGGCTGAGCCGGATGGTCCATTCGAACTCGGATCGCGTCTTCCGTACGGCTCTCGATCTGCCCGAGAACGATCGGAAACTCGGAATGGGTAAAGAGGCAACGCTTCGCCCCCTTGGGTTGATCGGTCGCCGGCTCCACGATCCGGATTTCCCTGATGCTGATCCCTTCCTCTTTCAGCGCAAACTCGCGGATCTCGGAATGAACGTCCAGAAGGACGTGCGCCGCGAGCGTCGTCGTGACGAGCTGGTCCATCTTCGCCGCCACCGCGCGCTGCTCCGCCTCGGCGGCCTCCAAACGACCGATACGCGCCAACTGTGCCGCGGACTCTTCGGCGCGCTTCTTCCGGTCGGCAAAGATCGACGAGCCCCGCGCCATGCCGACGCCCGTGAGGATGACGAGCGCGACCAGCAGGGCGGCGGCTCCCGTGCCGAGGTGCGTCCAGGTTCGGAGAAGATTCCTACGCCGCTTGACGTCGTCCGGAAGAATCGAAAGGGTCCCCCTCCCGCCGGGCAGGAGCGCGAGTCGCGCCAGCCCGATCGGGACGGCCAGGTCCGTGGGCAGCGAGCGCACCTCTTCCACCCCCAGCGCCTCCACGGCGGAGGTGTCCAGACGTTGGAAGGGGTCGAAAGGCTGCACGTCGATCTTGAGAGCGCTCTGGAGATACTCCGGGAATCCGCGCATCCGCGAGCCGCCTCCGGAGACGTAGATCCGGTCGACGACCAGCTCCCGGTCCCCGAATTCGATCTTCGCGTGGTTGACGCTCGCTTGGATGAACCCCGCGAGTTGACCCGCCGCGGTTCGGATCGCCGGGCGGATCTCCTCCTCCTTCGGATCGGCGTTGTCGGCCGGAGGCAGGAGGCTCCCGTATCGGATCTTGAGCCACTCCGCCTCGTCCGGACCGACGTCGGACATCCCGGCGATATTCGAGTCGAAGAGGCGCGCGCCGGAGGAAATGTTCCGGGCGTAGATCAGCTTCCCGCCGCGGATGAGCGCCATGTCCATCGCATCGGCCCCGATGTCGAGGACGAGGGTGGTTCCCCCTTCCGGGGCGTACGAGCCGGAATAGGCGGCAAAGAGGGCGAACGCGTTCGGCACGGCGTCGCGGGGATCCAACCCGGAGCGCCTCACGATCTCGAGACGTTCGTCGACGTACGGCCGCTTCCCCACGCCCACCATCGCGAGATACTGATGGTAGTAGGCGTCGGGTTGGCGAAGGGTGCAGTAGTCGGCATAGAGCTGCTCGTCCCCGGCCCGGCGCTGGTCCAGCTCGTATCCCATCATCGCGCGATAGTTCACGGGCTTCATCGCAGGCTGCTGCACGACCTGAAGATTGATGTCGCGTCCGGAGAGACCCACGACGGCCGGGCTCCTCCCCCCTCGCCCACCGAGGGATTCGAAGAGGAGCTTCATCAGCGCGGGCTTGCGCTCCTCCGGCTTGACGCTCCTCGGGACGCGCCGGCGAATCGCGCCGACGAGGGCGATCCCGCGCAGGCGGCGCTGGAGCACCGCCACCTTCAGGGTTCCGTTCCCGAGATCGACTCCGAAGGCCATCAGCTACCCGACCTCAATTGCGCGAGGAGGTTTCGCGCCTTTTCGCCGGCCTCGCTCTTCGAATACGCCGCGGCCACTCCCACCAGAATCCACTCCCCCAAGGACCGGCGGCCCTCCTCCAAATGCTTCTGCGCCAGTTCGATCAGGCGCGTGGCTCGATCGGGCCCGCTCTTCTCTTGGACCAACGAGGCGAGTCGACTCCGCCACGCCTTGGACTTCGCGGAATACGGTTCCCCGGCCCATCGACCCTCGTATCGATCCAGTTCTCCGGTCGCCGCCTCGAGGAGCGCCGTCGTCCCCACCAGTTCGGCCGCCAGGGCCCCGGCCTCCGCCGTCCGCCACTCCTCGACTTCTCTCGCTTCCAGTTTCTGAATCATGGCCGCCAGATTCCGCATCGTCGTCTCGTCCACCGAGGAATCTCCCTGGGCCGCGCGGAGGATTTCCAGAGAGCGGGAGGGACGCTCCGCCTCCGCCTCGCGCGCCGCCTCCAAGGGATCCTTGCGCGCACGGTTCGAAGTCCTGTTCCTCAGACGGAGCGCCGCCGTGACTTTTCCCTCGGAGTCTCCGGCGGGAAAGACCAACGCGATTCGGGTCCCTTCCCTGAGCTCGGTCTGGACGGTGCGTCCGAGGTATCCAAATTGGTAGGCCTCCCCCGACTCGAAATCCAGTTGGGTCGCGGCGGCCTCCGCCGATCGAATCTTCGCTCCGGGAAGCGCCGCGAGCAGCACCAGACGTTTGACCCGGGCCACGTCGCTCCCCTTGAACTCGTAGCCGATTCCCAGTTCGTCCTGGGTCGCCGTATAGATCGAGATCTCGTACGGGATCGATCCGCCATGGACCGGATGCGCGACGCTCCCGGTCAACACCACTCGCCCCTCCTCGCGCGCGGCCTTGGCCGGTTGAACCAGTTGGGTGGACGCTCCCTCCAAGTCGTTCTCCAGTCGAAAATGAAGCCCCGAAACGATCACGCGATTCCCGCGCAGGACCGAGATCGCGCCCGATCGAGAGAGCACGAGATCGAAGCCGGCCGCGCCGATGCTCTCTCGAGCCTCTCCTCCGAGCTTCGCCGCCACTCGGACATCGTCGAAGTGGACCGTCCCTCCGCGACCCAACGCGAGCATCCCGACGCGGAATTCTCGCGCACCGGACGGCGGCGTGAAGACGTCTTTCAGGTTCGTCCATTCGCCGCTCTTGCCTACCGGGACCGAGCACTCCTCGAGGAGGGGGACGCCCTCCCGAAGCCAAGCCACTCTCAGGGCCACGGCTCCCGTGAAGTCTCCCCACCTCGTCCACGCCGAGACCTCGAAGGAACGATGAAGTCCCACGGGAATCTTCTCGCGGTACTCGGCCTCCACGATGGAGTCTGAAACTTCGGAGCTCTTCAGGAGCGAGAGCGCCCTCTTGCCGCTCCGAGCCGCCGAATCGCCCACCAGGAGGGACGACTTTCCTGCCGGCCGGAGAGTCCAATCCCCGGGCTTGCCCGGGGCCGCCTCTTCGAAAGTGCCCGCTCCGCGCAGGAGATTGTCCCGGTCCTCCTCCGGAGCCGTCGCCCCTCGGGGGAAAAACTTCACGACGGCCGCGAGGAGGAGAACGATGCCGAGGATCGCGGCCAGGGGAAGGAGGATCCGCGCGTTGAACCCGCTCCGGGTCCATGCCGCGTAGTCCTTGACAAGGCTGGCCGCCGTCTTCCGGACGTCCGTCTTCTTCGACGGTGCGGCCGGGGTCGAACCGGAGGGAGGCTTCGGGGGCGATGTCTTCCTCTGCGTCTTGGGCTCGGACGGCTGGGGATCGGTCTTTTTCACCTCGAACCATAGGACGGATTGACCGATCTGAATCTTGTCCCCCGGTTCGAGTTTCCGCTCCCACACGCGCGTCCCGTTCAGGAGCGTGCCGTTCATGCTCCCCTTGTCGACGAGGGTGGCCTCGGCTCCCGACACCACGATCTCGCAATGCTCTCGCGAGATGTTGGTGTCGTTGACGGGAACTTGGTTCTTCGAAGATCGGCCGACGACGTTGGCCCCGTCCTGGAGTTCGACGGTCCGATCTCCGTCTGGCTGCTGGATGATGAGCTTCGGCATGCTGGGCCGAGATCCCTACCGCCCGCTCCTCCGGTTCCGCTACCATAAGAGGACCGGCGCTCACCGTCAAGGAAAATGGCGGCGAATCCGCTTGACATAAACCATACATCTACTAGAATCGCCTCCAGACGTACCCCGGTCCCCTTCCGCATGATTCACAGGTGCGGCGGAAGGTTTAGATAGATTGCGGTTCGTGAATTCAGGCCAGCGGAATCGAAAGATCAGCCCCCGGGATGGGGATGCGGAGACGTGGGAGAACGTGATCGAATCTCGGAGACTCTTCTCTTGATCGCGCGACTCTAGTAGCTCGACCGCATCGCTTTCCGCACTTGAATTCACTTGGCGCATTCCGGATCGGCGCGACGTCGGCACTAGGGGAGATGCACCATGACGACCGTATGGATCGCGGTGGTCGGCATCGGAGCTCTCCTCCTCGGATTCCTGTCCTGTTATCTCTGGTTCCGGAAGATCCAGAAGGGCGCGATCAAGCAGTCCGACCTGATCCTGGCGGAGACGAAAGGACGGGCGGACAAGCTGATCCTGGACGCGAAGGCCGAGGCGGGGAGAGCCAAGGACGACGCCGAAAAAGAGCTGCGCGAGCAGCGGACCGAACTGAAGCAATTTGAGGCCCGACTTCTCAAGAAGGAAGACCTCATCGAACGGCGGATGGACTCCATCCAGGGGAAGGAGCGATTCCTGGAGCAGAAGTCCAAGGAGATCGAGCGGAAGGAAAAGGAAGCCCTGGAAAAGGAAGCCGAGATCTCTCGGACCCTGGCCGAGGAGAAGGAAACCCTTCACCGGATCGCCGGACTTTCCCGGGAAGAGGCGGTCTCCCTCCTATTGGGCAAACTCGAGCCCGAGCTGGAGCGGGAGAAGGCGGACCTGATCCGCAAGCGGCTCGACGAGGCCAAGGACACCGCGGAAACCGAAGCGAAACGCGTCATCACCATGGCCATTCACCGGTTCGCCGCGGAGCATACGGCGGACTCGGTCGTCACCGTCGTGGATCTTCCCAACGAGGAGATGAAGGGACGGGTGATCGGACGCGAAGGGCGGAACATCCGAGCCTTCGAGCGCGCCACCGGGGTCGACGTGATCGTGGACGACACCCCGGGGGTGATCGTGCTTTCCGCGTTCGACGGCGTGCGCCGCGAGATGGCCCGCCGGGCGATGGAAAAACTCCTCTTCGACGGCCGGATCCATCCCACGCGAATCGAGGAAGTCACGGAGCAGACCAAACGCGAGATGGAGCAGCACATCGAGAAGGTCGGAAAGGAGTTCCTCGAGGAGCAGGACGTGCGGAACGTCCATCCGAAGCTCGTCACCCTTCTCGGCCGTCTTAAGTACCGCACGAGCTACGGCCAAAACGTCCTCCAACATGTTCGGGAAGTCGCCCATTTGTGTTCGGTCATGGCTTCGGAAATGCGGATGGACCCGAAACTCGCGCGGCGGTGCGGGATCTTCCACGACATCGGCAAGGCGGTGGATCAGGAGTTCGAAGGATCCCACCCGGTGATCGGAGGCGAGCTCCTCAAGCGGTTCGACGAGCCGAAGGAGGTGGTCGATGCCGCCGCCAATCACCACAACGATCCCGACGCCCATTACCAGTACACGATCATCGCGGCGGCGGCGGACGCGATATCCGCCTCCCGCCCCGGCGCCCGCGGAGAGTCGCTCGATCGGTACGTGAAGCGCCTCGAACAGCTCGAAGCGATCGCGAAGGGGATGGGCGGGGTGACGGGGGCCTACGCGATCCAAGCGGGACGGGAGGTTCGAGTCCTCGTCGATGCCGAAAAGATCAACGACAATCAGGCGATGATCGTGGCCCGCGACATCGCCAAGAAGATCGAGCAGGAGATGACGTATCCGGGCGAGATCAAGGTGACGGTGCTGCGCGAAACGCGCGTGGTCGAGTACGCGCGATGAAGCTGCAGATCCTGGCCATCGGGGACGTCGTCGGAAAGCCCGGCCGGGAGTTCGTTCGGAGACGGCTGCCGGACTTCTGCAGGACCGAGCACATCGATTTCGTCGTGGCCAACGGCGAAAACCTCACGGACGGCGCGGGCATCACTCCCGCGGAGGCGGAGGATCTCTTCGGCGCCGGCGTCCACGTCATCACGGGGGGCGACCACATCTGGAATCGCAAGGAGATCATCCCGTACATCTCCCAGGAGTCGCGACTGCTGCGTCCCGCGAACTACCCTCAAGAACAGCCGGGCGCCGGCACTACCGTCGTCGAGTTGCCGATCGGAATCCGCGTGGCCGTGCTCCACGTCCAGGGCCGGGTGTTCATGAACACCCCGGCGGCCTGCCCGTTCCAAACGGCCAAGGATTGCGTGGATCGCCTGCGACAGGATACTTCGATCATCGCCGTGGACATGCACTGCGAGGCGACCAGCGAGAAAATCGCGATGGGATGGTGGCTGGACGGACGCGTCAGCTTCGTCTTCGGGACCCACACGCACATCCAGACGGCGGACGATCGGGTCCTCCCTCAAGGCACGGCCTACATCACGGACTGCGGAATGACGGGCCCCTACGAGAGCGTCATCGGCCGCCGGGTGGACCGCGTCCTCCACCGATTCACGACCGGGATGCCCGCAAGGTTCGAGGTCGCGACCGGGGACGTACGGCTCTGCGGGGCGGTGGCGACGGTGGAGTAGTCGACGGGGCGAGCGGAGTCGACTGGTCGGGTCGAGCTCCGTTAGTCCCACTTCGCCAGCACCTTCGCCGCGTTCGCCTTCACTCCTTCCGCCCGATCCTTCACGAAGCGTAGCTTTCGGGACTCGAAGAGACCCGCCACGAGGATCATCAGGAGCCCCAAGCCCATGCCCCACTGCGCGAGCGATAGATCCATCCGGACCAGCAGCTCCGCCGTCTTCGCGACCACTTCGAAAGCGAAGCCCCCCGTCGCGCCGAACACGAAGATCCGACGCCGCAATACCATTCCCGCCAACACCCCGAGGAAGGCGAGCACCAATGCGGCGAGCGTGTGACCGGCTCCGTTGGGGAGGAACGACGCGACCGCCGAGGGAGCGAAGTAGGCGCCCAACGCCACGCCCTCCAGGATCCTCCGGCGGACGTCTTCGCGACCGACGAACAGGCTCCAAACGGCCAGCGACACTCCGATGGGAACGGTGTAGAACTCCAGCGTCGTAATGCCGTACTTGTGGAGCGTGAGGTAGTAGGCTCCGAGGAGATGTCCTGCCGCGAGATAGTAGAGCCAGGAGATACCGCGAATCCTCCCGGCCACTCCGTAGACGAGCGCCGCCATCATCATTCCCCAAATCGCCCACCGGATCTCGGTCGTCGTATAGGCGCGATGATTCCAGAAACCGAATACCAGCACGCCGCCGGCCACCACGAGCCCCGTAAGGAAGATCGGCGTCGAGTAGGCTCGGAAGCGCTCGCCCGCCGCCTTGGTGCAGACCACTTGGATGAGCGCCAGGGTGAGAAGCTGGACCGCCGTGATCGTCGGCGGCACCCCGAACCGCGAGAGAACCGCGACGTCCAACGCGACAAACGACACCGAGGCCAGATAGAGGTATACGGGTTGTCGATAGGCGTAGGCGAGGACGGCGAACAGTGCGGTGTCCGCAAGCAGGAACGCAATTCGGTCCAGCGGTTGACCCAATGCGGAGACCGTCGAAGCGAGCGCCGTTCCGATCGTGAGAGCCAGAAGTGGTACCGCCCCCATCTCCCCAAGTCGCTCTCGTACGAAGAGCATGCTGCCCAGGAAGGCCGCCAGCGGGAGCAGCAGCCAGAGCTCGACTCGCGGCTCCGCCCAATGTTCGAGAAGGAAGCGAGCGACTCCGATCGCCGCCAACGACACGGCCACCGTCACCCACGAGGCCTTCCGCCGCCACAGCGCGACACCCAAATACGCCGCGAACATCGCTCCGAGCACCAGAGCGCAGGCATCGGGATGTCGCCACGTCGTCACCACGGCCGTCGCGCAGGGAAGGAAGGAGAGTTCCGGGCGACGGAACGGAAGGAGGACGAGGGCCATCCCGAGGAGGGCCGCTCCGGCCCATGGATCGTGGAATCGCCTCGCCCCGAAGAGAAGGCACGCGGCCAGGAGGAGAATTCCCCCCGCCTCCATCAGGCCGCGCCGCCGCACCCAGAGCGTGATCGGAATCGCGGCAAACACGATCGCCCCGGCCCAAGAAGTCCGCGGGTCCAAGAAATAGAGGAGGGATAGTCCCATGGCCAGGACCAGGACCGAGGAACTCCACTCGAACTCGACTCGGCGGAAGATCCGCTCGATCGCGACATGAAGACCGAGCGCCGCGGCGTAGACGGCCAGATAGGCGGGCGCCGAAGCCGTTCCCCTCGCATGTCCGATGACGGCCGCCACCACGGTAACGGCGATGCCGACCCACAGGAGCGGAACCGACCGTCGGGGTTCCTTACGGAACAACCACGCCGCGCCCGTCAGGAGGAACGCCATCGCCAATACCCACACTCCTCCCCACGGCGTTCCGGTGGACATCCACGTCAGGAACAACAGGTAGGCGACCGTGGCGGCCAAGCCCATCACTCCGCTCGGCACGCGGAGATCCAACCGCTCGGGCTTGGCGAAGGCGAAATAGCCCGCGAGCAGAGCGACGGCACCCGAAATCGCGATCGTCCACGGCAGATTCCCGCGATGGTACATGTCGGGATGCAGATACGCGAAAGCCCCCACGCCCGCCAGAATGGCCACTCCGGCCAGTCCGAGTTGGAGTTCCCCCCGCCGGTGGGCGACGAGAAGGGTCGCCGCGGCAAGCGGAAAGACGATCGCGACGTGCTGAGCATAGTTCAGCCGGAATCCGTCCGCCGCGCAGAGCGTCGCCGCGACCGCGACATAGGCTCCGACGTGGAGCACCCACCGATGCGTCGTCTTCCACCCCACCGCGAGGAAGAAGGCGGACACCATCGCAAGAGTGGTCGCCGCGGGCGCGTGCTTGGAAGCGACCAACCACTGCACTATCGCCAGGGCCGAACAGCCGATCGCCGCCGCCACGCCCGTGACGAGCGTCGGACGGAGGAGGCGGAGCCGCGCTTGAAGCACGAACATCGCCATGGCGAAGAACGCCACCGCCACTCCCAACCACTGGGGAGGCATCTGGAGGAGGCGCAAAGCGTAGACGTAGGCGAAACCGAGAGATCCATACGCCAGATCCGCGACGAGTCGGAACTTCGTTCGCCACGCGCTCAGCCCGAAGGCCACCGCGCACGCGGCGCAGATGATCGCGCCGAGAGCGTGTCGATCCTCGTAATACCGAAGACAGAGGAGCGCCACCCCGAACATGGCCGCCCCGGCGACGAAGATCGAGACGTGAATCGCGGCCTCCCGGAACCACGCGCGCGCGGCCACGGCCAGCAGGACCGCGTATCCCGCCAGGAAGAGCGGTTGGATCTCGATCGCCAGAGACCATGTCTGGATGCCGGGAACGATTCCCAGTCCGACAAGAAGGAAGGAAACGATCGCGAGGGCACCGGAGCGAACCCAGGCCGCGACGGCGAAGGCGACGAGACCGTTCCCCATGAGGAGGATCGCCAGCGCGGTCCAGTCTCGGTGCCACGCCGCCGCGGTCGCGGTCAGCGCGGAGACCAGGACCGAGAGCGCCACGAAGGGAATCGAGTGGGCGCTTCCGCGGTCCGTCCAAATCCAGCGAACCGAGATCAGGAGCCCGGCTCCGAAGGCTCCCGAGAGCACCATCTCCCGGCGCGCCTCCCAGGGGACGTGATCGATCAGGACCCACAGCATGCCTCCGAGGGCGACGGCAGCGATCGCGCTGGTCGCGGGCTTTCGCAGGAAAACCGCCAGCGCCACTGCGGAGGCAAGGGCTACCTCCATCGGGACCATCGCCACCCCGAGGCGGCCCAGCCAGAAGACTCCGGAGAAAACGACGGAACCATAGAGGAGGGGAAGCGCCGCAAGCCACGCGGGCGTGCGGAAATCGACCGGGAGCCGGCCACGCACCGCCGCGATCGCGAGGAGGAACGGCGCAGACCACGCCGGGACCTGGACCCACGGGATTCCTGCCGTGGCCAGGCCGAAGGCGATCACCGACATCGCCGCCGCGACCGCGAGCCAAGGGAAGACCGGGGAACGATAGACGCGCGCCAGGAGGACGTAGAGTCCGACACAAGCCGCGGAAGAGAAGAATCCCACGAGGGGAGATGCCGGAATCAGTTTGAACTGGACCGCTCCCAAAACGTCGATCGGAAGCGCGATCGCCCCGAGCACGATCAGCGCCATGCCGGTTTCGCGCAGGAGCGTTCGGCGCAATACGTGGCCCAACCCGATGGCCGCTCCGGTCGAGAGGACGAGGATCCCGCTCTTGACCACGGGAGCCATGCCCGTCCACTGACTGTGGATGAAAAGCGCCAGCGCGACCGAGAAGGTGAAAATCCCGAGATTGAGGATCCACCGGATATTCCGCTCAGTGAAGAGATCTCGCCAGGCAAACTGTTTTCGAACCGGAGGCTCCGGCCTTGGCCGAACCGGGACCGGGGGACGAACCGGCCGAGGAGGCGGCGGCTCTACGATTTCGGCGTCCAGGATCTCGACGGGTTCCGGTGACGTCGAGAGGATCTTGATCCCTTCGTCCGCCCCGGTCGGGACCGGAACCGGCGCGCGCGTCGCGACGGGAACGGGCTTGAGTCTTTGGATCAGGGCGTCGCGCTGGGCGAAGTACTCCTGGCGCAATTCCACGGCCTTCGTGGGAAGAATCTTGCCCTGCTCCTCCCACTTCGAGATTTGCGCCAAGACGAATCGAACGCCGAACAGCGTCCGGTGGACGGACTCCTGGAGGAGGGACCCGCACGTCGGGCAGCTCTTCCTCTCGACCGGCGTCGATTCCTGGCAGACTTCGCACCGCATTCGGTTTCCTGTGGCAAATTATAGGCCATCCTGGGTATGCGCGGCGACTCGGAGTCTTACACGACTTCTTGAGCTGACGCCCTCTTCGGGAGAGAATGGGGCCCATGCCGGCAGAAGAGGCGCTCGCCACTCGGACCCTCCTCACGGTTGCGGAACTCTCCCGGAAGATCAAGAGCACCCTCGAAGACGCGCTCCGATACGTATGGGTCTGCGGCCAGGTCTCGAAAGTGACCTATGCGCAAAGCGGACATCTGTATTTCGATCTCAAAGACGAGGTGGATCCCGCGGCCGTCATCACCTGCACGATGTGGCGCCCTCGAGTGATGCGGCTGAAGTTCCGCGTAGAGACGGGAATGAGCGTGCTGGTGCACGGGCTGGTGACGGCCTATCCGGCGCAGGGGAAGTACCAGATCTCGGCCGAGGAAATCGAGCCCAAGGGGGTCGGCGCGCTTCATCTCAAATTCGAGCAGCTCAAGGAAAAACTCTCCCGCGAAGGACTGTTCGAGGCCGGCCGCAAGCGCCCGCTCCCGTTCCTGCCCTCCACGATCGCGCTCGTCACCTCGCCCATCGGCGCGGCCGTTCAGGACATGATTCGGACGATCCTCGCGCGATTCCCGCTGGTTCGGATTCTCGTTTATCCCGTCCGCGTCCAAGGAGAAGGTGCGGCTCCGGAAATCGCGGCGGCCTTGGGACATCTGAATCTGGCGCGGCCCGACGTGGACGTCATCATCGCCGGCCGCGGCGGCGGCTCGCTGGAGGACCTCTGGGCGTTCAACGAAGAGATCGTGGCCCGGGCGATCTTCGCCTCGCGGATTCCCGTCATCAGCGCCGTCGGCCATGAGACGGACACCACCATCGCCGACTTTGTCGCGGACGTCCGCGCACGGACGCCGACCGACGCCGGCAATCGCGTCGTCCCCAGATGGGAAGATCTTCAAGCCGCCCTCGCGGACGACGGAGCGAAGCTCCGGCGCGCCCTCCGCGTGCACGCGGAGATGGCGCGCGCCCGACTCGACGGCTTCCGCGATTCCCGCGCCCTTCGGAGACCCGAGGACCTCGTCGCGCAGCATCGCCAGCGCTCGGATGAACTCGCGGAGCGTTTACGAGTCGGCCTGCAATCCGCGTCGCCCGATCTGGCGCGACGCCTCCATGACTTCCGCCAGCGCTTGATCGCGACCCTCCCGCGCGCCCTGGCTGCTTCCGCCGATCGCGGCCGCGCTCTCGAGCCGCGCTTGCATGCGGCGATGAACCGCGCGTGCGACTCGGCCCGAGCTCGCGCGGACTCGCTCCGCGCAGGTCTGACCGCGCTCGATCCGAAGGCGGTGCTCGGCCGTGGATACTCCATCACCCGCCGAGAGGACGGCGCGATCGTGCGCGACGCCTCGGCCGTCCGACCGGGGGAGATCCTCACCACGGACCTCGCCGAAGGCCGAATCCGCTCGCGGGTGGAGTGACGCTCCCTGGACCGATTCTAACTCGTCGCTCCGCCCTCTTCCCCCACCATCCCCGACGAGGGCCAGGCGCCGCTTTCTTCCGACACCTTCTTCAACAGCCGAAGGCGCTCGGTCCAGTCACCCTCGGCGGATACCTCGACTCGAGTCCCTCGAGGCCCGACTCGGAGACGGAATTCCGCGCCGGCGAAACGGAAGCGCACGTACGGCTCCCGCAGTTCCGGCTCGGCGTCCCCGGCCGAGTCCCACCACTTCTTCCGTTCCGACGCGAGCGTGAGACACTCCCACACCCGAACAGGTGACGTGCGAATCTCGACCTGCCATTGGCCCATCTCGACGTCCATGATATCATTCGAACGAAGATGCGTCGCCTTCTCCCTCTCCTTGCCCTGTTCGCCCTCACCGGCTCTTGCGGCAGGAACTACCGCTCGCGCTTTCGAGTCGAGAGGCTCCCGGAGGCGTGGAACACCGCCGGGATCACGGCCGTAGGCGGCGTGGTCTATGCGTGCAACGCTCGCGGGGGGATCCTCGCGATCGATCCCGAGACGCTTTCCTCTACGAAGCCGCGAGGATCGGAGAGGCATCCCTCGGCCCATCGAATCGACGTGGATGCGGACGGGCTCTGGGCCGACGAGCGTCTCGACCAGGAACTCGCCGAAGCGCCGGTCCTGGACGACGAACATCGCCTGACTCTCACCTGCTCTCTCTGTTCGGCGGCGTGGACGAAGGACTACGCCGCGGTCTGGTGTACGCGACACGGGATGCGGTTTCTCCCTAAGAGAACTCCATCGCCCCACCCCCCTCCACTCGAAGTATCCGAGGAGAGGCGGGTCCTCGGAGTCGATCACGGACGCAATCGGGTTTGGGGGGTACACGCGGGGTCTCTGATCATCGCCGATCCCTCCCGCGCCGCGTGGCATCGGGGCACGATCGAGTACCGACTCCGCGACATGCCGAGCGAGGAGCTTCGTCTCGAGGAGATTTCGATCCTTGTTTTCGGCCGGACCCAATTCGCCTTCCTCCGTCGCGACACCGTCTACATCGGGACGCCTGAAAACGAGCGACTCGCGGTTAAGGCGGCGATGGCTCAGCCGGAGCCCCTGACGAAGATCGAATTCAACGCCCTCGACCAGGATCTTCTTCTGGGTCGCGCGGCCGAGACGATCTGGGCGTGGGACCTGGAGTCCGGAGATACCGTCCGATTCGCCGGCCGCTGGCCCTTCGTGTATGTACACATGAGAGGCAAGCGCATCCTCGGTTTCGACGGCCCGCGGGTCTTTTCGGCCTCGCCCGATGGAGCGGATCTCCGCGAGCGGGACTTGAGTCCCTAGCCTTCGGGAACCCCCCGGCCAAATCCGGAGGCCGGCTGGGATTGACAGTGTAGCCTCATGAGGCTACATTGCTCCTGTGGTGAGAACCATCAACATCCGGGCCCTCAAAGACAAGCTCAGCAGCACTCTTCGCGACGTCCAGCGCGGGGAGGTCGTTCTCGTGTCCGATCGCGGGCGCGTGGTCGCGGAAATTCGCAAGCCGACCTTTACCGAAGCGGCGCTCTCGCGCGTCGAGGAGCGGATCGCGAGGTGGGTGGAGCAAGGCCACCTGCGGCGCGGTCTCCCCAACCGGCCGCAGGCCTATGCCCCCTCCACGCTCCGTCTTGCGTCGGCAACCGTGGACCGCGCCCTGACCGAGATGCGGGCCGAAGGGTGAGCACCCTCTACGCGGAATCCAGCGCGATCCTCCGTTGGCTCCTGGGGACGTCCGAGGCTCCGGTCATCCGGAAACTTCTCTCCGGCGCCCGGCTGGTCGTCTCCACCGCGCTCACGGCCGTCGAGGTGGCTCGGACCCTGCGGCGATTGACGGCCGGCGGCTCGATATCCGCGGACGCCCGCGAGGCCGCATGGGTCCGGTACTGCGTGGCAGCAGGACACTGGAATCTGGTCGGCGTCACCGACCAGATCCTGACCCGCGCCGGGGAGGCCTTTCCTCTCGAACCCGTGCGAACGCTCGACGCGGTACATCTCGCGACGGCCGCGCTATACCACCGCGAAGTGGAGCCCCTGGCGATGCTCTCGGTCGACGCTCGCGTCCGAGCCAACGCGGAGGCGATGGGGATCGAAGTGCTTCCGGTGAATCAGACAGTGGGGGACAGCCCTCCGTAAAGCTCGCCAACCAGGAAACCCTGAGGCTGCCCGCAGGGTGCCGTATTCATCCGGGCGGCGTAGCCCGGATGAATAAGGCAGGCTAGCGCCTTCGCGGGTTATACTGGGAGCATGAACCTGCATTCTCTTCCCTGCTGTCTTGCTCTGCTCGCGACGATTGCGTGCGCCCCCGCTTCGCCTCCCCCCGCGCCGACCGCTGCGCGCTCGACCGGCGCCCAGGATGTACCGCGCGTCGAGAAACTCTGCACCGCGAAGGCAGGAGGCGAACTCAAGCTCGCCAACGGCGCCTGCCTCAAGGTCCCTCCCGGCGCGGTACGGGAGGACACGCGATTCTCGATGGAGGGAAGCTCCCAGACGGATTTCAAGATGACGCGACATCGCGCCGTCGGTCCGCGCTACATGCTCAAGGCGGGAAACCTGGACCACTGCGTCTTCGCTACTCCCCTCCAGCTCGACCTTCCCTACGACCCGGCGTGGCTCGCCCGGAAATCCGGGCGCGGATTGGCGATCTCCGTGAAGATCGGGAAGACCTGGGCTCTTCTGCACGACTACAAGGTGGACGCCGCGACGAAAACGATCCGAGTGGCGATCGACCACTTCTCCGATGTCCAAACCTCCGAAACCACCGATGCCGAGGGCGGCGATCTCAACGAGGAGACGCCCTCCAACTCCGATACCTTTCAAGCATGGATGAAGGCCCCTCTCCCCGGAGGTGTCTACGCCGGTGCCGTCCTGATCGGACTCGAGATGCAGTACGCGCGCGAGCCGATCCAGATGACGATCGAGTATCTCGATCTCGGCGTCACCCACTTTCTGACCTTCACGCCGCCCCCACCCGCCGAGACCGTCGAACTCCTC
>Ga0114945_10000767_pt1 | contig 20556 bp, 17 predicted proteins | sample OV2TP3_FD_87194 | JGI IMG/M metagenome (GOLD analysis project Ga0114945, IMG submission 87194) | Hot spring microbial communities from Beatty, Nevada to study Microbial Dark Matter (Phase II) - OV2 TP3 | ecosystem: Environmental > Aquatic > Thermal springs > Hot (42-90C) | place: USA: Beatty...
CGCGCGACGATGCGCCTCCTCATTATCCAGGCGACCTCGCCGACGCTCGACGCGTTCACCGCGGTGAAGTCGTCGGAGAAGGTCGGGCGGAACCTCAGCCGCGTCCTCGCGAGCTCGTCGTTCCTCGACCGCGTCCTCCTCGCGAATCCGAAAATTGATGCGTCTTCGTTCCCGCGAGACGAGCGTCGTCGCCGCAAGGCCTGGGCGCGCATGGTCGAGTCGTCCGTCGCTCCAGAGACGAGCGTCATGGACATCCACGTGTTCCATCCGCGGGCAGCGCAGGCGCTCAGCATCGCCGAAGCGGTTGGCGGCGTGCTGACGCGCGACGCACGCGAGTACACCGGGAGCTACGACATCAGCGCGAAGGTCATTGACCCGCCGCTCGCCTCACGTTTCCCCGTGCGTCCGAACATCCTCCTCAACATCCTCCTCGGGCTCATCCTCGGCGCACTCATCGGCACCGCGTTCGAATACCTTCGCGGGCCTCACCGGGATACGTGACAGAGAAACCCCCTCTTAGGGTAAGAGGGGGCGAGGGGGAGTTACGAGCCGTTCGTAACCCCTCCCCAGCCTCCCCTTACTCTAAGGGGAGGAGCAGAACCCTCCCAGCCTCCCCTTACTCTAAGGGGAGGAGCACCGCCGCTTCCGGTAACGACCGGAGGAGCGGTTTTGTACGTAATTCTTTCGGCTTTGCTCAGCGGCGCGAAACCCCTTGACAGGGAAATCGCCGTATGGTAAGGTCGAGCATCGCGTGTGTGCATTGGCGGGGATTCCCTCCGTTGAGCGCAAACGCGGTGAACCGACAACTCTTTCCCAAGAGACGGCAACCAAGCCACCCGCCCTTGTGGCGGTCAGAAGGAGGCAGGCATGATCAGCGAGAAGAAGGCGAAGAGCCTCACGATGGCCGCCGTGATGATGGCGGCGCTCTCGGTCCCCGCGATCGCGATCGCGGGACCGAAGTTCGAAGAGCTCGAGCGAGCGGTCGCCGCGGACGTCAAGGACGCCGACGCGATCAACGCAGCGCTCCTCAAGGCGCTCGGCACGGACCGAGCGGCGGTTCGGGCGCTCCAGACCGAGTGCTTCGGCAGCGCGAACGCGCGGCTGATCTCCGGCGTGCTCGGCGGCGCGACCCAGGCTTGCATCCGCGATCACGCGGACGCCATGGCGCGCGCGCGAGCGCACGCGGCCGAGGACCGAAAGGCGATCGAGGCAAGCCTCGCGACGTGCACGGCCGGTTCGGGCGACTGCGTGAAGGCGCGCGACGCCGCGGCGGCTTCGGCCGCAGCGGCCGTCGCCGAGCGCGACGCGCTCCGCGCGCGGCTCGCGTCCGGCGGCGACCTCTACGGCGACTCGGACGTCAGGCCGATCGCGAAGGCGCAGGCCTACGCGAACGCGCACTGCGCGCCGGGTTCGCAGCCGCGGTGGATCAACGATTCCACCTTCGTCTGCACCGACCCGGTGTTCCGGGTGGTCCGCGGCGAGTGCGCGCTCGACGTCTCCGGCGGCGAGATGACGTGCGAATCGTCGGTCGAACCGCCGAAAGGTCGCGAAGGCGTCGTGCCGTTCCGGGCCCCGCCCCCGTTGCCCGAGCCCAAGGGCACGTGCGACGGCGCCGGCGGCAAGCTGCTCTGCTACGTGCTGCCGGTCACGGCGGCCGTGATCGGCGGTCTGCTCATCGCCGACGCGGCATCCGAGGACTTCAACCTCGTCTCGGTGCGGAGGTAGCCATGCGCAAGCTCAGCTTCCTCAGCATCGCGGCCGCGTTCGCGGCCTGCACGATCGACGCCAGCACCGAGGGAACCGACGGGGGCGAGGAGTACTCGCTCACGTACACCGCGCCGGAGGCCGCCAGTTTCGTGTCGATGTGTGACAACTTCGACGGGGAGTGGCGGTGCAGCGCGGAGGTCGTCGGGCGCATGTTCGACTGGTCGGACGAGCTCGACGGCGGACGGCTCTGCCGTTTGCCGGCCGACGGAGGGTACGTCTTCAACTTCTCCTTCCGAGGAGTCCCGCCCTACTTCGCGGTGACGCAGGACGGCCTCGGCGGCTTCGTCGAGGTCGGAGACCTTTCGCCCCCCAGCGGCCCACTGCCGACCGTCGTCGAGATGGTCGACAACGGGCGAGCCGGCGGCAACTACTGGCTGCACGCCGCAGCCGGCCAGTGCGACTGACACGTTCAAGGGAGGCGGTCCTTCGGGACCGCCTTCTTCCATGTCCGCTTGACACGAAGGGGCCCCTCGTGGTACCGTAACCCGTCGCGGAATGGGCGACGCGGCTCCTTTCCAAAGTAAGTGTCAGCCCAGTGACAGCAACGAGTTCAGTGCCGCCAGCGGCGGCCAGGAGGTTACGAGATGCGAAGCCTGAAGAACGCCGCGCTGGTCGCGGCAACGGTCATGGCCGCGTTCGCGGCCTGCACGATCGACGCACGTGATCCCCAGCGGTTCGAGGGCACGCGCGTCCCGGGTGAAGGCGGAGGAGCATCCCCCGCTCCCGATGCGGCGGTCCCGACCGAGTGCGCATTGCACTCCGATTGCCCGAGCGGGCAGGCCTGCATGAACGGCCAGTGCGCCATGCTGGAACCCGAGGCGCCGGACGGTCCGATGGACATCGGACCGGACGCGGGAGCGGCAGCTCCCGACGCCGCGGAGTCCGAGAGCGAGGCCGAAGCCGAGGCCGAGCCGGATGCCGGAGCTCCGAGCGCCGATGGCGGTGTCGCGCCGGATGCCGAGTCGCCCGACGGTACGGAGTCCGAAGCCGAGTCCGAGAGCGAGGCCGAAGCCGAGGCCGAGCCGGATGCCGGAGCTCCGAGCGCCGATAGCGGTACGCCCGCGCCGGACGCCGGGCCACCCGACGCGGCGCCATTCGTGCCGTTGTCAGTGACCTCGGTCATCGAGGTGCCGGCAGGCGAGACCGTCGACGGCTCCGCGCGGTTCTGCTCGACCTTCGGCGGCGGCTGGGCCTGCGCGCCATTCGCGCTCGGGGGGACAAGCGGCCGCGAAATCCGTGCCACGTTCGAGAACGTCGCGCCGGTGCAGCACGTGTTCAACGCGTGCCTTCGGAACTGCGACGATCCGAACAACGGCATCTGGATGGCCTATCAGTCCGACGGCCTCCAGCAGCGCGACGACCCCGACGTGTTCGTCAACGACGTCGTCACGCCGGAGACCCTCGTGTCCAACGGCGGCCTCGGCGCGAACTGGTCGGTCGACTTGCGGCCGGCCAGCGCCCCGGACGGCGGCTGACGACAAGTGCACCAGACGGCCTCTCCCTCTCGGGAGGGGCCGTTTTCCTGTTCAGCGACGACGTCCGTTTCCTCTCGCGCGCTTTTTGGCGAGGAGATCCACCGCCTCCTCGAGCGTGATCGCCTCAACGGATGACGATTTCGGAACGGACGCGAGTGTCGTACCGTCAGTCACGAACGGGCCGAAGCGGCCAGTTTTGATGACGACCTCGGTGTTCGTATCGGTGCTCGCGCCGAGCACGCGGAGCGGCTCTGCCGCCCTTCGTTTCTGTTCCTTCCGCTCTGCGCAGAGCGTCAGCGCCTGCTCGAGCGTGAGCGTCGCAGGGTTCGTTCCTTCCGGAATGCTCGCGTTCGCGTCGCCGCACTTCACGTACGGCCCAAATCGTCCGAGGTTCGCCGTGACCTCATTCCCCTCATGGACCCCGAGCACGCGCGGGAACTGCAGCAATGCAAGCGCCTGCTCGAGCGTGACGGTGTCCTTGTTTGCATCTTTCGGCAGCGAGGCGTGCTTCGGTTTTTCCTTTTTTGGTTTTCCGCCCTTCCGCTTTGGGGGGATCTCCGCCATATCTTCGAGTCGGCCGAGTTGGATGTACGGACCGAACCGTCCCTGACGTACGAGGACCTCGAGCCCGGTCGCGGGGTCCTTCCCGAGCACGCGCTCTTGGGTCACATCTGCCTTCGTGAGCGCCTCCTGTTTCTCCTTCACCTGCGATTCGAATGGCGCCCAGAATCCTTTGAGGAACGCTCCGTCATCCTGCTTCCCCTCGGCGATCTCGTCGAGGTCCTCTTCCATCTTCGCCGTGAATTTCAGATCCACGATGTCCGTGAAGTGCTCCTTGAGGAGATCAATGACGAGGAACGCGACTTCCTCCGGGATGAGCTGACGGCCCTCCTTCCGGATGTATCCGCGAGCAATCACCGTGGAGATCGTCGGTGCGTACGTGGACGGGCGGCCGATGCCCTCCTCCTCGAGTTTCTTCACGAGCGAGGCCTCAGTGTACCGTGGCGGCGGCTTCGTGAAGTGCTGCTCAGGCTTGAGCTCGCGGAGGTCGCAGCATTCACCGGCCGTGAGCGGCGGGAGGATTTTTTCTCCCTCGTCTGGTTCCTGCTCTCGTCCTCGTTCTTGTTCCTCATCTTTCCCCTCCTGGTACACGCGGAGGAATCCGTCGAAGGTGATGGTCTGGCCAGTGGCGCGGAACGTGTAGGTCTGCCGCACACGCTTGGCCGCAGGCTCCTCAACATCGGGTGTTTTCACGTCAACACCCGATGTTTTCCCGCCTGCTCTCGCCCTTTCGCGTGCCTCAACATCCACCCCAACCCGCTTCAACTGCGCATCCGGCATCTGCGTCGCCATCGTACGGAGCCAGATGAGCTCATAGAGCCGTTGCTGCCCATCTTCGAGTTCGCTTGCGAGTGCGGTGGGTGTTCGTGACGGATCGGTCGGCCGGATCGCCTCGTGCGCTTCCTGCGCACCTTTCGATTTCGTCACGTACGTTCGGGCATCCGCCATCGCGTAGCTGCCGCCGAATTGATCGCGGACCTGTGAGCGGATCGCTGCGAGCGCTTCTGTTGCGAGCGAAACAGAATCCGTGCGCATGTACGTGATGTACCCGTTCTCGTACAGGCGCTGCGCGAGCGTCATCGTCTGCTTCACGGAGAATCCGAGTTTCCGCGACGCCTCCTGCTGGAGCGTCGAGGTCGTGAACGGTGCGGGCGGTATGCGTCGCACGTCCTTGTCCTCCACATTCGCGACGGTCCACACGGCGCTTTCGCATGCGGCGACGACGGCGTTCGTCTCATCCTGATTCTTTGGAACAAACTTTTTACCATCGCGGGATTTCAGGAACGCGGAGAATTCGCTTCCTGATTCCTGATTCTTCATTCCTGATTCCGATCGAAGCCGCGCTTCGATCGTCCAATACTCCACCGGCACGAACGCCCGGACCTCACGTTCGCGGTCCACGAGGATGCGCACCGCGACGGACTGCACGCGGCCGGCGGAGAGCCCACCGGCAACCTTCCGCCAGAGGAAGGGCGAGAGCGTGTACCCGACGAGCCGGTCGAGGATGCGCCGTGACTGCTGCGCATCAACGAGCCGCTGATCGATCGCGCGCGGGTTCGCGAGCGCATTCTTGATGGCCGTCTTCGTAATTTCGTGAAACACGATCCGCTTCACAGGCTTCGCGCTTCCGAGGCCTAGAGCCTCGGCGAGGTGCCACGCGATGGCCTCTCCTTCGCGGTCTTCATCGGTGGCGAGGATGACCTCCTCGGCGCCCGCCGCAGCTTTCTGGAGTTCTGCAACATGCCGTTGGTCATCCGGCGGTATGACATATTCCGGCGCGAAGTCGTTCGCGACATCCACGCCGAGCTTCCCTTTCGGGAGATCACGAATGTGCCCGTACGACGAGCGCACGGTGAAGTGCTCCCCGAGGAACTCGGAGATCTTCTTCGCCTTCGTGGGCGATTCTACAATGACCAATGTTTTGGACATGCTAGGACACGCGAATATAACGCGAGCTCCCAATGTCTCTGACTGCACCATCAAGTTCGAGCGACGTCAAGGCGGATGTGAGCTCGTGGCTGGGGATGGTGAGCTGTTCGCAGAGCGCATCGACGTGAATTGGTGCGGAGCTGAGCGCTTCGAGGATGCGGCCGGGGAGTCCCATTGCGGTGGCGCGATGTTTCGGGGCCGGCGGCAGGAGTTCCTCGAGGTGGAGCGCATCAATGATGTCGGCAGCGGCGGTCACCGGCGTCGCGCCGGATTTGAGTAACGCGTTCGTACCGACGCTCATCGTGCTCGTGATCGGTCCGGGTAGCGCGAACACCTCGCGGCCGAAATCAAGTGCGAACCGCGCAGTGATGAGCGCACCGGAATCCTCCGGCGCCTCGATGACGAGGCATCCGACCGTGAGCCCGGCGATGATGCGGTTGCGCGCCGGGAAGTGGAGCGGGAGGCCCGGCGTCCCGGGCACGAACTCGCTCACGAGGCAGCCATGCTGAGCGATGATCTGCTGTGCGAGACTCCGGTTCCCGGGTGGGTAGAGGCTGGCTCCATCGACGCCGGTGCCAAGTACCGCGACCGTACGACCGCTCGCGCGCAGGCAGGCGGCGTGGGTGTACGCATCAATCCCATAGGCGAGCCCCGAGGTGATGGCGAGGCCGGCACGGACGAGCGGTGGGATGAGCACCTCCGTGGCTGCCCGTCCGTACGTGGTCGCTTTCCGCGTGCCGACGATCGCGATCGCACGCTCGCTGAGCAGCGAGGCGTCCCCGCGGACGAACAGGCAGATCGGGGGGTCGGGGATTTGGGTGAGGAGCTTCGGGTACCGCGAGTCACCCCACGGGATGAGTGTGATGCGCTCGTGTTCAACCGTCGCTGCGATCGCAGCGACGTTGATCCCTGGCCGGAGCTCGAGGAAGCGTTCTGCCGCGCGCGGAGAGACACCGGCCCGTGTGAGCGCCGCACGGTCCGCAGCCCACGCGGTATCAGCGCCGCCGGTTGTCGCGATGAGCCGGTGGAGGTTTTTCGCACCGACATCATCCACGAGCGCCGCGAGTCCGAGCCAGCCTGCAATTTCTCCCCCTCTCTCAGAGGGGGAGCGAGAGGGGGTGAGGTTCGATTGAGGGAGCATAGCGACCGAAGGATCTCACGCATCGATGTGAGATGATTCGCGGAGTGTAACCCCGTAGGAATGCGGAGCATCCCCTTCGGGGCTCAGCATGACACAGTGTGCGGTGATTGGTACTGTGGATGAGGGAGAAACTGATATGGCGAAGCAGCAACACCGTCCCGAACAATTCGACCTCTTCAAACCTCGCCCGACAAGCGAGGAGGAGCCACCGTCGCCACCCCCGCCGGAAGAGCCAGCGGCGGAGGAACCATACGATCCAACTCCCGAGGATGAACAGGCGCGACTTGAGATGGAGCACGGGCCGGGCGTGCGGTATGTTCCACCGAAGACACGCGCGCAGCGCGATGCGGAGAAACGCGCCATCAAACGGATGACGGACGACGCGCTCGGCCGCATGGGCGCAGGCGGAGGCCGCCAGCTCCTCACGGACGAGGAGAGCCCATTTGCACGGGGTGCTAGACTTGCCCCGCGAAGCCTTGGCGAAGTGAGGGAGGAGGAAAAGAAGAGGGAAAAGCGACGGGGGCTGGACAAGCGAAAGGAACCGTGATACCGTTGCAACGCTGCACCTTTCCAAGAGGGCTACACGCACGAGCCGGCACGTCGCCCGCTTCGGCGTCACACCCACCAATGTGCAGCGAACCGAAAGGAGGGTTACCTGTCATGGCGACGGCACATCCGAAACGGGACATCGGTCCCAGAACCCCGTTCCTCGAGCTTCCTGGCGACCTCATGTGGCCGACCGTTCGGCGGCTCGGGGAGCTCGGGCTCGATGCGGAACTTGCGGACGCGATTCGGCGGCCGACGAGCGAGGCGACCGTTCGTCGCCAGCTCCTTGAGCTGCGTGAAGCGATCTGCTTGGAGGGCGTCAGCAAGATCGAGGGCGCGCGGCGTCAACGCCCCCGTCTCCTCCACGACCGCTACACCCCCATCGCCCAGCAGGTTCAGAACATCTGGCGGTGGAACAAGCGGTACGGCTGGGGGCTGCCGAAGGGCTGGGACGAGCGGCTCGACGTTCCACCCGCCGAGTCCCTCGCGGAACTCGCCTCACCGGAGAACCGGCTCATCTCCGTGAACGTCGTCGCCTTCCTCGAAGCGAAGGATGGCGTCCTCGGTGAGCACCGGACGTTCGACGCGTACTGGGAGATCATCAAGGCCCAGCACCCGAACCAGTACCGGAACCCGAATCTCCGGGCCATCTCGGACTCCCTCCAGCTCCTCCCGGGCATCACCCACGAGCCCGGCGTCCGCATCGAGGTTATCGAGCACGGTGCGAACTGGGAGAAGGAGGCCGGCCTCAAGCCGATGGACGCCCGCTCTCCGGAGACCTCTCCCCACGCTGGCCTCCTCGCCTCGGCCGCTCAGCACCCGAGGCGCATCCGCAAGATGGACGGCACCACCGTCCCCTTCGAGTGGATCGCTGGCTACCAGTGTTCGGTTCCCGGCCGCGACCCGTGGCGGCGCGTGCCGCTCTGGGGCTGGAGCCGCGGCGATCGGCAGGTGGACCTGGGCGTGAACTGGGATGGCTACTCGGATCCGTACTACTCGGTCCCGGTCGTCCGACGTTCGCCCCTCGGGAGTGGCACTCGGTAGTTGGACGCTTGAAACTCGGAATTCCTTGGCCTTCGGGCCTCGGGTTCCGAGTTTTACTTTTACAAAACGTAGGGGCGGGTTTCATACCCGCCCGTTTGCAGGGGCTCTCGATCGTTGGTAGTGGTGGGCTGAGACCCTACGGGGCAGATGCATGCTTCCACTACGTGCAGAAATACCCACAAGAAAGTCGGAAGCCCCATCCCTCCTTCCCCCCTCCCCCCGATTGAACCAATGGTGACCTAACGTATTTTCACGATCGTGAGAATGTGTTAGATTGTTGGTGGAGGGCTTGCGGCTCGGCATCTGTTTCTGAAGCCTTGCATGTGGTAGCATCGTCATCGACGATGAGTCGATGTCGTTCATAGACACGGGGACCGTGAGGGCTATGCCAATGAAGATGCGACACCAAGAGAATGTGAAACGGATCGGGGCGATACTCCTCGCGATCGTGGCTGCTGCGGGGATCGTGGTCGTCGCCGCGGCTGCCCCGGGCATCGTTGGTGTCGCGAAGCTTTTCCCTCGGAAGCCGGAGTGGCAGCGGCGCTACTTGATCGACCGCGCGCTTCGACGCCTCCTGCGCCGCGGACTCGTGGAGGAGGTCCACCGCGGCCGCACGGTGGAGTACGCACTCACGGATACGGGACGAGAGTACCTCATGCGGTGTGAGCTTGCGCATGCGGAGGTTCCGGTGCCGAAGAAATGGGATGGGAAGTGGCGATTCATCATGTTCGACATCCAGGAAAAGCGTCGGCACCTCCGTGACAACCTCCGAACGCACCTCAACCGGCTCGGCCTCTACCCCATCCAGAAGAGTGTCTGGCTCACGCCCTACCCCTGCGCCGACCTCGTGCGGCTCATCAAGGTAGACCTCGGGCTTGGTCGGCGGGTGCAGTGCCTCACGGTAAGGAAGTTCGACGACCGCGAGGAAGAGAAGTCCTGGCGGCTGCATTTTGACGTGTAGTGTTTTCGGTTGATCCTCGGGTACGGCGATGTCGATGTTCCAGCGAAGTGGCGACCGCCTGTGCGGCCTCCACACCATCTCTCAACGGTGCACCTAACGTATCCTCACGATCGTGAGGATACGTTAGGTTTTGTTTTGGTGGGTGGATGCGTGGAGTCGGGGGGTTCCTCGATCTGAGACAGAACAACTCTCGATCGTCTTGCTCTGGGCCAAATGTTGAGCACTCGGTCATTGTTTCGGCGTGCGCGGGGTCTCTTCAATGCAAGTCCGTGAATCGTTGTGCGGCGGGGAGGCCGTCGCGAATCAACATCAGGATCACATCGACGGCGCGAGCGACTGCGGCGTCAATAGTTCCCCGCTCTTCCGTTCGGAATTTCTCGAGGACGAATTTTTCGGAGGGGATGCGGTGGCCGTCGGGTGTTTCGTTTGGCCCGATGCCGATGCGGAGGCGGAGGAAGTCCTTCGTGCCGAGCGCGTCGATGATGGATTGCACGCCCTTGTGCCCGCCGCTCGAGCCTCCCTGCGAGAGGCGGAGGGTGCCGAGGGGGAGATCGAGGTCGTCGTGGACGACCAACACCTGACACTTGACACCTGACACCTGACCCAATTGCTTGACGAGGGCGGAGACGGCGCGGCCGCTCTCGTTCATGTACGTCGTCGGCTTTGCGAGGATGACGCGCTGACCACCGAGCTCACACTCCAGCATCTCTGCGTCGAGTGATTTTCGGTCATGCCATTCGGAATTCGTCATTCGGAATTCGTCATTCCGCGAAATCGCGTCCACGATTTCGCGGCCGACGTTGTGTCGGGTGCCGTCGTACTCTTTGCCGGGGTTGCCGAGACCGATGATGAGAATCGGGACCATAATTTCTAATGACAAATTTCTAATTTCTAATCAATGCCCAATGCTCAAATCCCAAAATCCAACGGTCAAATAATTGGGGATTGGTGCTTGGGGCTTGATTAGAAATTAGGAATTAGAAATTTGGTATTCGGGTTCACGCCTTCACACTCTTGATCGTGATTCGTATCGGCGTGCCTTCGAAGTCCGCGTGCTCGCGGAGGGCGCGTTCGACGATCGCGGGGATCGCTTTCGGGAGCTTGATGCGTTTGCGGGAGAGGAGGAGGAACCACGGCGGTGTGGTGTCGGTCTGACGGAGTTCGATGACGTGGCTGCGCTTGCGGCCGAACGAGGTCTTCGCCATGGGGATGTGGTGTTTCACGATCGCGTGCACCGCGGCGAGCTCGTTCGGTTCGAGCCGTCGGCGCCAGTTCTCGGCGCTCTGGATGGCAGCCGGCACGATGTTGGGGACGTTCGTGCCCTTGGTTGCAGAAGTCGCGAGCACCGGCGCCCAGGAGAGGTGGGGGAAGAGGTGGTGGATGGTGGCGGTGATTGGCGGAGCGCTCGCGGGTCCTGCCGCTGCGGACCCCCACCGTGCTCGTTCGACTGCGCGCGGTGGGGGACCCCCCCTCCGCGTCACCCGCTCGTGCTCCTCCGGCCCGACGCTAGGTGGAAGGGGGGGAATGAGGTCAGTTTTATTGACGACGATCACGCAGGCGCGGCCGGCGTCGATGATGGCGGCAGCGAGCTGCTTCGTGTGCTTCGACGCGGCGCGGGTCGCATCGAGGACGAGGATGGTGACGTCTGAGCGCTCGATTGCTGCAAGGCTTCGACGAACCGCGAGACGCTCGATCTCTTCAATGCGTGTCCGGCTCGTCCACACTGCACGGACCGCGAGGCGACGAATACCAGCGGTGTCCAAGAGGGTGATCGTTCGTCCGCCCACTTCAAGCTCCACATCGTGGACGTCGCGTGTTGTGAAGGGCTCTGGGAGCACGATGACCTCCTCGCGGCCGAGGATGGCGTTGAGCAGGGAGGATTTGCCGACGTTTGGCTCACCAACAATTGCGATGCGAGTGACGAGTGACGAGTGACGAGTGACGAGTAATTCCCCCTCCCCCTCTCCCGCCAAAGGCGGGCAGGCGCTCCCCTCCACTGCGGTGGAAGGGGAGAAATTTTTCTTCTTTCCCCCCATCCCCTGGAGGGGGGGCGTGGGGGGGTGGCTCACAACGATTCGATCTAAGAGATCCCCCACTCCTGCGCCGGTGATTGCGGCGATGGGGGAGACTTCACCGAGGCCGAGTGCGGAGAATTCCTGGCAGGCGAGGCGTCGGCGCTCCGTCGACGCCTTGTTGCACGCGACGATGATCGGTTTGCCGAGTCTCCGGAGATACTGGCTGATGCGCTGTTCGCCCGGCAGAACTCCCTCGCGGACATCGGTGACGAGCACGAGTATGTCGGCGTCGCCAATGGCGAGTTCGACCTGTCGGCGGATTTCATGCTCAATACCTCTTCCCTCTTCCCTCTTCCCTCTTCCCTCTTCGATCCCCCCCGTATCAATCACCCGCAGCTCCACCCCACGCCACGCGGTCGTTCCCACGTTCCGATCCCGCGTCGTGTGCGGGAGTTCCGAGACGATCGCCCGCGATTCTCCAACCATCCGGTTGAAGAGGGTGGACTTCCCCACGTTGGTTCTGCCGATGAGGGCGATGGTCATCATAGCGGCGCGGAGGAACTTCCGAGCACGATGAGCATGTCGGGTTTACTCGCCGTCGCGTTCGTGGGGAGTGGGAAGGCGGTAGAAACGTCCGCGCGTAGTTCCGTCCGAAGTCGCTCCACGAGGTCACTCGAAACTCGCTCGCTACGGTAGATGATGGTCCGTTCGACCGTTCGGCTCGGCGCGTTGCGGACCGCTGCGACCGAGAACCCATCACGGGTGAGCGATGCGGCGGTCTCCGCCGCGAGCCCGGTGATGTTCGTCCCGTTCCAGATTTCCACGGAGAGCGGTCGAAGCGGTTCCTCGGTGACCGACGACGCGAGCGTGCTCCGGATGATCGCGCGGATCTGCTCGAAGGTGCCGTCGCGCGGACGCAGGACGTACGCACCACCCCAACGGGCCGCGGCGAGCTCGCCGTTCGGTTCGTCCGTAAAGACGACGCGGGTTGCGTCATCGCCGGTGATGAGCGGGACGAACGTCGAGAGCCGGAGGAGCTCGGGTGGCGAGAGGTTCGTCTGCACGTGGGTGCGCCATGCGTCGAGCAACGCGAGGAGCGATCGGGGGTTTGCGAGGAATCCGCGCCCGAGCACGCGGTCGCGCACCGCCATGAGGAGACGCTGCTGCCGTCGCGCGCGAGCGAAATCCGAGCCCTCGACGCCAATCGCGTGGCGGGATCGCACGTACTTCAGCGCGAGCGCACCATCCATGTGTTGCCGACCCGCGGGGATCACGAGACGCTCGAATCGCTCGGCCCACGGCGCGCTCTCCTGGCCTGCGATGGGGTACTGCGGGTCGTCGATCGTTCGTTCGACGTCCATCGTGATGCCGCCGATCGCATCAATGAGACCCGAGAACCCCGTGAAATCCACGCGCACGTGGTACGGGATCGACAGGTCCAGGGTGTGTGCGAGCGCCGCACGGACCGCCGCCGCACCCTCGCCCTCACCGCGCTCCGCGTACGCGTTGATCGCATTCACCTTCTCGAATCCGCCGTTCGGGAGCGGGATGAGGAGATCGCGCGGGATCGAGACGAGCGTTGCGCGCTTCGTGGATGGCTGGATACTCGCGACGAGGATGGTGTCGGTGAGGAGCGGGCCTTCGTGCCCCTCGCCGCCCATGCCGAGGAGGAGGATGGTGATGCGATCTGCTGCCTCGCCCTGGAGGATGGACGATGGGCTTCGGAGGAGCGAGAGGAGCGAGCGGACCGTCGCGGAATCACGGAGCGCGACGAGGACGTTCGGGTTCGACGACCGCGTGGTCCAGGCAAGGACGACGAACGCGACCGCGGCGACGATCGCGGCCGTCCGCGCAACGCGAAGCACGCGCCGGAGGAGACGGGCTCCCCGGGCGCTCCTGTTCATTCGGTCAGGCGGTGGCGCAGTGACGAGGTCACCGAGGAGGTTGGGCGAGGACGGGATCTGCATACCGGGACACCGTCAACTATCGTAGCAGAGTGATGTTGCGGTGGGTGAGAGGGTGTGCTAGGGTGGGAGGTGAGATCGGCATCACGGCGAGACACCTGACACCTGACTCCTGACACCTGACCAAGGGAACGAGAGGCCAGGCTTCGGTGGTCAAATGTCAGGTGTTCGATGTCAGGTGTTCGATGTCAGGTGTTCCGTATGAGCTTCGATGCGTACAAATCGGACTTCGATCGCGACAACCCAGAGGGGCGCTCGCGGATGGCGGCGTTTGGCCTCTACCTCCTCGAGGTCGTGCGCGTCGTCATTGTCGCGCTCGCGATCATCATCCCGATCCGGTACTTCCTCATCCAGCCGTTCTACGTGAAGGGCGCGTCCATGGAGCCGAACTTCGAGGATCACGAGTACCTCATCATTGACGAGCTCAGCTACCGGTTTCGGGAACCACAGCGCGGGGACATCGTCGTCTTCCGGTACCCGTACGATCCGAGCCAGTTCTTCATCAAACGGATCATCGGGATGCCTGGGGAGCGCGTGGAGATCCGGGACGGGCACGTGCGCATCGCGAACGATGCGCACCCGAACGGGTTCCTCCTCGCTGAATCGTACCTCGCATCTGGCGTGACGACGCCGGGCGAGCGGATCGTTGCCCTCGGGCCGAGCGAGCTCTTCGTGCTCGGCGATAACCGCCGCCAGAGTTTCGACTCGAAGGACTTCGGTCCTATCCCCCGGAAAGCGATCATCGGTCGCGCGTGGCTGCGGGGATGGCCGATTGAGAAATTTGGAAAGTTTGATTCGCCGGAGTACGTCGTTCCGTAAGTTAAAAGTTACAAGTGAAAAGTGAACAGTGTTCGATTCATAACTTTGAACTCTTCACTTGTCACTTTGAACTTCTCCTGTGCCTCCTACTAAGCCCACCAAGAAACCTATCACACCGCCGGTGAAGCCCTCCACGAAGGCCCCCGAGACCAAGGTGGAGCGCTTGCCGCCGTCCGACGCCGCCGCGCCGGAGGTGCCGCGCATTCCCACAATCCAGCTCCTCCGTGGCATGAAGGACCTCCTCCCGTCCGAGCAGCCGCACTGGGCGCACGTGCGATCGCTCATGGAGGGGCTCGTGGGCACGTACGGGTACCAACGCATTGATACGCCAATCCTCGAGGACACGTCGCTCTTCGTCCGTTCGGTCGGTCGCGCGAGCGACATCGTGGAGAAGGAGATGTTCTCGTTCACCGACCAGGGCGGCGACCACGTGAGCTTGCGACCAGAGGGGACCGCGGGGGTCGTCCGCGCGTACATCGAGCACGGGATGCTCAACCAGCCGCAGCCGGTGAAGCTCTGGTACGTCGGCCCCATGTTCCGGTACGATCGTCCGCAGTCCGGACGTCTCCGCCAGTTCCATCAGTTCGGCCTCGAGGTCCTCGGGGAGCAGCACCCCGCGACGGACGCGGAGCTCATCACGATCGGGATGAACTTCTTCCAGGCGCTCGCGATCCCGGTGAGCGTGCAGGTGAACTCGATCGGCTGCCCGACCTGCCGGCCGCCGTACGAACTGGAACTCGAGACGTACCTCCGCAGCCACCGCACCGACCTCTGCGAGGACTGCAAGCGGCGGATGCAGCGCGGGGCGTTCCTCCGCGTCTTCGACTGCAAACAGGATCAGTGTCGGCGGCTCCAGGACGGCGCGCCGCAGGTCGTGGACTGGCTCTGCGACGACTGCAAGAAGCACTTCATCCGCGTGCTCGAGTACCTCGACGAGCTCGAGGTGCCGTACGCGCTCTCGCCGTTCCTCGTCCGCGGCCTCGACTACTACACGAAGACGGTGTTCGAGTTCTGGCCGGTCGTGGCAGAGGGAACCACCGCGCCGACCGCGCAGGCTGCCCTCGCTGCGGGTGGGCGGTACGATGGGCTGACCGAGTCGCTCGGCGGCCGCGCGACCTCGGCGACGGGCGTCGCATTCGGTATCGAGCGGATCATCTTGAAGATGAAGGAGGCGATCGCTGATGGGCGTTTGCTCGCACCCTCCGCGCCCGTACCGACAATCTACCTCGCGCAGCTCGGGGAGCAAGCGAAGCGGAAGGCGATGCGGCTCTTCGAGCAGCTCCGGCGCGACGGGTTTGCGCTCGCCGCGAACTTCGCGAAGGACTCCCTCAAGGGGCAGCTCGAGCACGCGAACCGTCTCGGCGTTCGGCTCACGCTCATCCTTGGACAGAAGGAGGTCATTGATGGGACGATCATCGTGCGCGAGATGAGCTCCGGGATCCAGGAGATCATCGCGTTCGAGAAGGTGGTGCCCGAGGTGCGCAAGCGGCTCGAGCAGGAGACGGTGCGGGAATCGAGAGCGGACATCATCCCCGAGGCGGCCGTGGCGGAGCAGCCTCCCGTGGCGAAGAAGGGGAAGAAAGACGACCTTCCGGAGGAGATTTCGACGATCGAGGACTTTCAAGAGTGAAGAGGGAAGAGTGTAGAGTGAAGAGGGGACGATCAACTCGTCACTCATAACTCATGACGCATAACTTTTCTGTCCTGTCTCTTCTGCCGCATCGCAAACGGTGAGCTCCCGACGACGTTCCGTCGGCAGGACGCTGACCTCGTCGCGTTCGACGACATCCATCCGAAGGCGCCGACGCACGTGCTCGTCGTGCCGAAGCGACACATCGAATCGGTCAACGCGCTCACCTCGGCTGATGCGTCGCTCGTGGGGCGACTCGTGCTCACCGCGCAGGCAATCGCGAGGGAATCCGGCATTGCCGATCGCGGGTACAAGCTCGTCGTGAACTGTGGAGAGGAGGGCGGTCAGGTCGTCCCGCACCTCCATGTGCACCTGCTCGGGGGCAAGCCCCTGCGCGACATTTGACATCTGACCATTGACATCTGACCATTGACCGGGTGATGTGCCGGATGGTCAGGTGTTAGGTGTCAACTGTCAGGTGTCACCCGTATGTCCGTAGAAGTCCATCGTCGTCGCGGCGAGTCGTTCGACAGCATGCTCCGTCGGTTCGGACGGAAGGTGCAGATGAGCGGCCGCATCATCCAAGCGAAGAAGATTCGGTTCCACCGGCGTCCGAAGTCGCCGGCGCTCGTGCGTGCCGCTGCGCTCAAACGCGAACAGAAGAAGGGGTACCTCGCGTATCTCGAGAAGATCGGGAAGCTCGATGAGGAGCTGGAGAAGATGAAGGCGAAGAAGCGCTTCCGCCGCCGGTAGTCGTCATTGCTCCATTGCTCCATTGTCTCATTGTTCAATCGTTGGCGGAGATCAATCGCCAGCAATGAAGCAATGCAACAATGAAACCATGCGCGTTATGTCCCTCGTTGATCAACTGACGGCCGACCTCGTCACGGCCATGAAGGCGAAGGACGCTGCGCGCGTGTCCGCATTGCGGATGCTGAAGACCGCGCTCGGGAACGCGGAGATCGAAGCACGGGGGAGTGGGAAGGCGTTCGATGATGCGGCGCAGCTCGCGGTCGTGAAACGACACGCGAAGCAGCTCGCGGAAGCCGCAGAAGAGTACCGAAGGGGCGGCCGCGCAGACCTCGTGAACCAGACAGAATCAGAACTCAAGATCATCGAGCAGTACCTCCCGGCGGCGATGTCCGAAGAGGAGGTACGGAAGGTTGTCGCCGCCGTGCGCGCGAAGTCCGGCGCCATGCAGATGGGCCCATTCATGGGCGCGGTCATGAAAGAGCTCCAAGGGAAGGCAGATGGCATCGTGGTGAGGAAGATTGTGGAAGAGGTATTGCGGTAGTCCGCTCAACGGTCGTGGACACCGGGTGTCAACGCGTGAAGACACCCGGTGTCCTGTATTGTTCCCGATGCCACGATGCGGCGGAGGTGGTACACTAGGAGTGGAATATCCACATGGCGGAGCCACAAGCGCGAAGCGCGAAGCGGCAAGCCTCCGCCAAAGGCGGATCCGCCTCTGGCGGAGAAAGTCGAACGCCGAGCGGTCAATCCCCGCGTCGGTGGGTTCGGTGTACGTGCGCAATCGCAATCTTCTTACTTCTTACTTCGTACTTCTTACTTCCGATTTCGAGTGCCTTCGCGCTCGAAACCGGATTGGGGTTCGGCACCGCCACCGGCCTCTCGACGCAGGACATTCGGGTGACGGTCGCGAAGATCATTCGGGCGTTCATCGGCATCCTCGGACTCGTCGCGCTCGTCATCATCCTGTACGGCGGGTTCCTCTGGATGACGTCCGGTGGGGACGAGGAGAAGATCGGCAAAGGGAAGAAGGTGCTCACGAACGGCGCGATCGGCCTCGCCATCATCTTCCTGTCGCTCGGCATCGTGCAGTTTGTGATTTCGCGATTGACGCAAGCGCTGTACGGAAGTGGGACGGTCACCACTGCCGGCGGGTTCGTTGACGATGTGTTCCTCACCGGTGCGCTCGGCGCCGGTCCCATCGAGAATCACTTCCCCGGACGCGGTGCCGGGGAGATCCCACGGAACACGCGCATCTTCGTGACGTTCCGGCACGCGATTGACCCCGCGACGATCGCGGCAGACTCGAATGGGAACCAAACGATTGGGACCACCGGTGAGGACCCCGCTCGCTTCGACAACTACCAGGACCTCACGTTACCCGAGGCCGTGCAGGTCATGCGCGTCGGCACGAACGTGGACACGACAAAGCTCACCGCGGCAGGACGCGCTGCGAACCCCGCCGCGTTTGCTGCCGAGGCCGCGAAGCTCACGCCGGTCGGTCTTGCGGTCGCGCCAGATGGAAAGACGATCGTGCTCTCGCCGGTCGTTACCGAGACGGTCGGCGGCGCGCTGCGCGCGAAAGTGAACCCGCAGACCGGGTTCGTCGAGCGCGCGTTCCTCGGCAGCGCCGATGCGCCGTCGGCGTACATCGTGCGGCTCACGAACGTCATCAAGAAGGCGACGAAGCGAGCCGATGGCACGCCGGAGGACCTGTTCACCGGCGCGTTTCAGGAGTACGCGTGGGACTTCACGGTTTCGACGACGATTGATCTCACCCCGCCGCAGATCACGAGCGTCATCCCGTTCCCGGATGCCGGGCGCGACACCGCGGCGGCGGACGGTACCGTCACGGTTGTCGGTATGCCGGATCAACCGCGGAACGTCCTCGTCCAGGTGAACTTCAACGAGGCAGTGGACCCGACGGTGACGACGGGTGCGATCACCGAAGTGCAAGCGGCGACGGCCGGCGAGGGATTCCGACACCTCGGGGTGACGCGCGCGGGTACGCGGACGCCCGGGACGTTCACGATTTCGAACCAGTACCGCACGGTCGAGTTCACGACCGACGCGGCGTGCGGGCAAAACTCGTGCGGCGGCACCGTGTACTGCCTGCCCGGGAACGCGGAGCTCCAGGTTTCCGGCGCGGCAGCGCGGCTCGAGGCGGGCGGACCATCAGGATTGCCGTTCTCCGGAGTCATGGATGCGGCTGGGAATTCGTTGGATGGGAACGGGGACGGCGTGACGCAGGGTCCGCCGAGTGCGACGCGGCCGAACCGTTTCGATCGCGGTCAAACTGCAGCAGAGAACAGCGGCACCTCGGATAGCGTCCAATGGACTTTCTTCACGAACGACACGATTGATCTCACCGCTCCGGAGATCCGCGAGGTCGCACACTACGACAAGCAGACCGACCAGGAGCAGTCGCCGACCCCGATCCGGTACCCCGGGGCCGGGCAGCCTGGGAACGCACTCCCGGCGCAGAACGTGTCACTCACGAGACCGATCGAAACGTTATTCTCGAAGCTCATGAGCGGGAGCGTCGGCAGCGGCATCAGCCTCGCGGAGGCGACGGGATGCAATGCGACGACCGGTGCGGGGTGCCTCTGGTACACGGCGTACGCAGAGCACGTGGACACCGCGGACGCCGACAGCGCGATTGATGCGACGCGCGTGACGGTGAGCCATGCGACGCTCCGCAATGTCGAGGCGGGATTTGAGGTCCCACGGTACCTCGTCCGCGTCGATTCGACCGTCAAGGATGTGTACCAGAACTGCATGTTCACGCTGGATCCTCAGGGGAGTGGACCGCGCGGCCCCGTCGGCGGTCAGTCGTGCGTCGGCCTGCCGGGGCAGGAGCGCGATGCGGAGGGACAGCCGTGCGGGTGAGCGTTGAGGAAGCATGAATCAGGAATTAGGAATCAAGGAATTGAAATCGAAGCCATCAGCGCAGCGCCAGCGGATATGCCGGTTGCTTCCATTCATTTTCCCCATCATTCTTGCTTCGTTATTCGTTATTCCCATCTCCAGCGCACTCGCGCTCGAAACGGGCCTCGATTTCGGCACGGCGACCGGTCTCTCGACGCAGGACATCCGGCTCACGGTCGCGAAGATCATCCGCGTCGCGTTCGGGCTCCTCGGCATCGTCGCGATCGGCATTGTCCTCACCGGCGGCGTCATGTGGATGACGTCTGCCGGGAACGAGGAGAAGCTCGAAAAAGCGAAGAAGGTGCTCACGAACGGCGTGATCGGGCTCACGATCATGCTCCTCTCATTCGCGATCACGCAGTTCGTCATCTCGCGACTCACGTCCGCGCTCTACGGGCAGGGAGGGGTGACCATTGCGACGGAAGGCGGCGGGACACTCCCGCCCGGTGCGCTCGCCGGCGGCTGTGTGGATCCCGGCGGCACGGTGCCGTTCATCTGCAGGATTTCTCCCATGAGCGGACCGGTCGGCGCGTACGTGACGATCCGCGGGTACCGGTTCGGTGGGCACGCGGCTGGGCAGTCGTCGGTGCGCATCGGCGGGGTCCTCGCGCCCATCGTTGCCTGCGGTGGCGGTCCGAACTGGGCGGACAACCTCATCGTCGTCGAGGTCCCCACGCTCGATACCGGTCGCAGCCACGCGGTACAGGTCACCGCGTCCGGCGGCGGGGTGTCCGGCAACCCCGTGGTCTTCGGCGTCACGACCGATCCCGTCGGGCCGCAGATCGCCTGCATTGTCCCGAACCAAGGACCCGAGGGGTCGATCCTCTCCATTGACGGGAAGAATTTCGGCGCCGAACGCGGGAGCGCGGACGTGCGATTCGGCGGCGGTGTGTCGGTGGCGAGCGTCACCTCCTGGATTGACACGGCGATCGCCGCGAGCGTGCCTGCCGGCGCACAATCCGGCGAGGTGACCGTGGTTCGGGGTGCACAGACCTCGAACGGGTACCCGTTTACCGTGACGTGCAG
>Ga0114945_10000769_pt1 | contig 20496 bp, 13 predicted proteins | sample OV2TP3_FD_87194 | JGI IMG/M metagenome (GOLD analysis project Ga0114945, IMG submission 87194) | Hot spring microbial communities from Beatty, Nevada to study Microbial Dark Matter (Phase II) - OV2 TP3 | ecosystem: Environmental > Aquatic > Thermal springs > Hot (42-90C) | place: USA: Beatty...
GCTGATTGCGCGCAGCAGCCCGGATGTGGCCAAAGCGAAACTGAAATGAGTTGAGGAGGAACCAAAGCAGTTGGGCCTCCGAGAAGAACCACCGCGCCCGAACGGCGAGTTGGCACCCGCCGCCGACGGCTCCGAAGTGTCCCACCTCCGTGACGAAGAGCTCATCCTCCTGTTGCGGTCCGGCTCGCATCCTGCCATGTCCGTCCTGTTTGACCGATTCCACAGGCTCGTCCTGAGCGTGGCTTGCCGGATCGTGCGGGATTATGCGGAAGCAGAAGACGTCATGCAGGAGGTGTTCCTAGAGATCTACCGCAAGGCGGCGCTCTTTGACCCCGCCAAAGGAAGCGCCAAGGTCTGGATTCTGCAGTATGCTTACCACCGCAGCATGAATCGCCGGCAGTTCCTTGCTCTTCGTGGCCACTATGACCCGCGAGACGGCATAGTTCCCAATCGCCAAGCGTGGGACCCCCAAATGTCCCGTAATGGTTGGGGCGGCTTAACCATCGAGGAGCGGGAAAGGATTATGCTGAAGGGCATGGAATCTTTGTCGGAGAAGCAGCGAATGGCTCTCCAGCTTGCATACTTTGAGGGGCTACTGGTCAAGGAGATTGCCGAACGGATGGGCGAAACCCCAGAGCGGGTCAATAACTATTACTTCCGAGGCCTTCGGAAACTTCGCGATGTGTTGCACGAGATGTTGACGGGCGAGAGAGACGACATGAAATGCGCCGACACGGTGAAATCGTAGACCACACGAGGTTCCAGGAGCTTGCCGCTCTGGCTGCGACCGGCCAAGTGTCTGCAGAGGACTATGCGGCGCTTGTGGCCCACCTTGAGGTCTGCCCGACCTGCAAGGAAGAGTACGGAGACTTTGAAGAGATCCTGCACGGTCAGTTGCCGCTTCTCCACTCGGAGTTGGCCCCGCGAGCGGAACCGAGCGCACAGGCGCGCCGCGCAAAAGGGTTAAAGGAGAGGTTCTTTGCCCGGGCCCAGGCCGAAGGCCTTCCTTTCGTACCGGCTCCCAGCGCGCGCCAATCCTTGGTCGCAAGACTGCGACTCACGGCACCGGGTCCGGCCTTCGCATATGCCGCGGCGCTGGTGCTTCTTGTCCTGGCCGGCTTTTCGGCATATCAGTGGCGGCAGTCAACTCTAATCAGCCAGGCCCGCCTGGAGGAGCTTGAAAGGCTCAATAGGCAGAATGCAGACCTGCGCCAACAGTTTTCCAACGCGACCAAGGCTCAGGACTCTCGCGTTGCCGACGGACTCTCCGCGGCTCAGGCTCGGAACGCGGAATTGAATGCTCAGTACGATGCCATCGAGAAAAGATTGAAAGTCGCACTGGATGATGTTGGGGCTTTGCAGGCTCAGATGCAAGCAGAAGCCCAGGCAGGTCAGGAGAAGGAGAGCATCCTAGCGCGAGATTTGGAACAAGCCCGCGCTTCAATCGGCCAGATGGCCATTGAGCTCGATGGTCTCCGCAAAGCTCGGTCCGAAAACGCCCTGATACTTGATGACCGGAAAGCGCGGATTGAGGAGCTGCAAAATCAGTTGAAAGCACAGACCGACTCGTTAGACCGCTCTCGAAGATTGCTTGCTGCGGATCGCGACATCCGTGACCTGATGGGCGCACGGAATCTCCACATCACCGATGTGTACGACGTCGATGCGAGGGGAAAGACGCGGCAACTCTTCGGCAGGGTTTTCTACACAAAAGAGAAATCGCTCATCTTCTACGCTTTCGATCTGCAGAGTCCTCAGATCACGCCCGCCAAACAGTCCTTCCAGGCGTGGGGCTACAAAGAGTCGGCGAAGCAAGTCACCCGCAGCTTGGGAATCTTCTACTTGGATGACAAGAACCAGAACCGCTGGGCTCTCAAATTTGACGACCCCGCTGTGCTGGCCGAAATCGACGCCGTATTCGTGACTGTAGAGCCCCCCGGCGGTAGCTCCAAACCTACGGGGCAGAAGCTTCTCTACGCCTTCCTGCGTGGAGACGCGAACCATCCGTGACCGTGTTTCTTGAGGCGCCCAAACTGTGTCACCCACCATGGAAATGGTCTTGCGTCCGGCAAGGGTGCCTTTCTTCTACTCAGCACAGCACAAGGGTGCCTGCTTATGCTCTCCTTGCTTCAGCGGCTCCGCCGATCTGAGGAACTACGTCTTCCATGACGTAATGAACAAACTGCGTTCCAAGCCCAGTAAGGACGTAGGGCTTGCTGTCCTCGAATGCCGACTCTATGGTGCGGCTAGCAGGCCCACGAGACTGCCCTCGAGTTTCTTTCTTGAGGAAACGACCCTCGTAGTCAGTCTCACGCTCTTGGCGGATGACGCCTCCTGTGCTCAGATCCCGGATCAAGTAACGGTATAAATCCGCCTCAGCGGAATCTTCGCGGACTCTCTGCCCGTGGATCCGGTACCATATTTCTGCCCTCGTGCTGCCCGGGTGCTTGTAGATTTGTTTTATGACCATGAAGTGCGCCTCGTGGTACAGCTCGATCCACGCAATGAACAGCCGGATCAGGTCGTCCGGGCAGAGCTTAATAGCCCCAGCGTTGGTGATCAGCTTCTTGAGCATATGCCTCTTCTCGTTAGTGTCGGCCTGGTCCCATGCTCGGAACGCTTTCTTCACAAGCGCGAGGTACTCTGGCGACTCGATTCTGTCCTTTACCTCGTCCCCGAAATTCTCGAGCCTGCTGAAAATATCTCCCAACGTTTCACCGAGCCCCTGCGCCTTTGCCTCGTGCTCCTCTAGCCACAGCCGGTGGAGCTCGTTCATTTCCTTGCGCTCGTGTTCCGACTTCAGACCGGCTAGTGCCCCAATCACTCCGCCCACCCAAGGCAGGCTGCTCAGAGCCGCGACTACGAACTTCTTGTATTTTTCGCCTCTCCCCGCGCTCAGCCTTTCCACTAGGGCGTCCTGAGCGGACCCCCGTTCCAGTGCCGGCACCAACGCCCGTAGAGACTTCTCATTCTCTGCCATTGCCCGTGCCCTCCGAATTTAAGACTGCTGCCGCTTATTGTACGATTTTGCAAGAATCCAACGTGGGCCTTTGGACCCTTCACGCTCGAACGCGGAGGACAAATCCATCGGAGTCGGAGTGTGTTCTTGACGTACGGACTACGTTGACATCAATGTCTGCGGCGTTTACAGAACGGTGGAAACCAAGTTTGGTTACAAGGATGGAAGACAGTTGACACGGAGCCTCAGTTTCTTTGTCGGGACGACAAGAACCAGAACCGCTGGGCATTGAAATTTGACGACCCGGCGGTACTGGCAGAAATCGACGCCGTATTCGTCACGGTGGAGCCCCTTGGCGGAAGCTCAAAACCCACAGGACAAAAACTTCTCTACGCCTACCTCCGTGGGGACGCAAACCACCCCTAGCTCGGAGCAGGCGACCTGCCTTCCCGTAGCGCTCGCCAGTCCCCACAGACAATGTACCGCCGATGCTCGTGCAAGCCTAAGGACTCGCAATCACGACAAAGGGGATATCATAAATCTCGGCAAGATGGTTTTCGGTGACGCTAAGCAGTTCCAGTTGATCCGCGGTCGCGCGGGCTCTCGAGAGCCCTGGTTGCACGATGTGGATCGTGAGTCTCACCAGACAGAGATGCTCATCTCCCGGAGCGTCTGAAGCATTTCCGTATCGCCGACCTCATATCGGCTTGCGAGACCCTCCTCCTCGCGATCTGCTTGGCGGCGCAGCAGATGTGTAAACAAATCGCTGCGCTTTTCGGGCGAATACATCCACCGAATGCTTTTCTGGGCCTGACCACAGACCTCATACAGGTCATCAATCCGCTGTCCCGGCTCCGGGCCACCTGAATACTTGCAGTGATAGAACTCCACTTCGATACCGGTAGGCGCGGTCAACTCGCCCTGAATTCGAATCGCGACGACGTCTGCGGCTTCTCCCTTCCCGTCGTCGTCGATAATCATGTGGTAGTCCCGCTCTCGCAATTGGCGGATTACTCTTGCTTGAACCGAGTCCGCACGTTTGTCTGTCCCCTGGGACTCTTTCTTGATGTCTGTTCCCGTCCAATCCCACGCTTGGATCTTGGCGGCGTTATAGGGAGGTTTAACATTCTTAAGCTCGACATACTGATTGCCTTCCAGCGCTGAGCCGTCCGCAAACCAAATGACAGGGGGATTGTCGCAAAAAAAAAGTCGCTGATGTCTTCCGGCTCGCCGCGTCCGCCTCGTTTGATCTGAACTCGCTCGTCCGATTGCAGCAGAAAGCGATAGTTCGGAGCCTCTTCTTCTTCGTAGAGTTCGAGCTCCAACTCGCCGCGCCTGTTCTCCGAAGAAACCACCAACCGGAGCGCCCCTTCCCGACTCGGAGACAAGAGGTCGATACTCATTTCACTCAACGGGCACTCTTCCTCGCCGATCACAATGGACCAGAGGCCTTCAGGCGTCGTGTAGATTTCCTCCGGCCAGTCCACCCCGATCGGTATCTTCGCCGGGCGCACAGCAAGAGTTTGCGATTCGAGGGTTCCTGCAAGCACTAGATCGGGATCGATCGTCTCGTCTAGGAGCTTCGCGCCCATCTCCTTGCACCATTCCGCGAGCTGATCGACCCGCTCTCGCCTGTGAGACCAGATACGCCCCTTCCGCGACGCTGCGACCGTAACTTTCTCTCCATCCTTGTAGCCCGTGCCCGAGAGAACGGATTTCAGCGTGCGCCGGCGCTGTGCTTCGGGGACCCCCGGCCCGACGTTTCCTCCCATCCGGCCCGTATAGCGAACATTGCGTCCTAAGATTTCGGTTAGCCCCACTTGCTGAAGGACCAGACGATTTACTCCCTCAAAGGTGCGGAAAACATCATTGCCCTTGATGAGCGTAGCTGTTTCCCCCACAACCGCTTTTGCGAGGGGCCGGTACTCTCCAGCGTTTGTTGACCCATTGATATAGAGAAGATTCTGTTCGTGCGACCAGATCACCACGTAAAGCTCCCAGTCCCAACTGTAAAGTGTCTGGACATCAGTCCAATCGAGTGGCACGCGGCGCGCCGTTACTACGACCAGTGTTCTTTCTTGGTGATTGATGGTCTCATGGACCTGCTCGCACGAGTCAATTCCGGGGATTCCTGCTCGGAAGTTCTCAGGCTTCCAATCCTGACACGCCGTCTTGTAGACGACGCAGCTCGTCGCCGGGCGCACAGTCTTAAGCGGAATTTCCTTGGTGAACTGCGTAAAGCCGCGCAAGAAGTCCTGCAACGACATCTGCTCGCCGATCATTCGGTCGCTTAGTTGCGGAAGCAGAATGTTCCAATCCGGATCGCGCGTATAAAGTTTGCGCAGTTCGTCCTGCACGTCAACATCCGCCGTATTCGCAACAAACGTAGCGTCCCCTAAGTCGGGCCGTGCCCGCGTAAAGCGGCCGGCGAGTTGCAACGTAACGGCTAGGGTCTTGCGGATGTCGTGGAATGCAGCAATCTTCAGCGTTGGAAGGTCAAATCCCTCGCCGAGCATATCCACGCAGACAACAATCTTCGACTCGCCAGTGATAACCTGCCGGCGAATCTTCTCGCGTTGAGTGATCGATTTGATTCCGGTGTGCAACTCGACGGGATGGAACTCTTCGTAGCGCTCATACAGCTTGAAAATCTCTCTTGCGCGCGCGATGTTTTCCGCCCGAGCCATTAGAATATGACCCTTGTCTGCATCCGCTCTCAAACGCTCGATAGCCTTAGAAGCGATTGCCTGATCCGCTTTCTTGCGATTGAAGGCCACCACAGGCTCAAAGCGAATGGGCTTGAAATAACCCTCCTCCTGCGCCTTCTTAAGCGGATATTTGTAGATGATGTCGCCGTCGAGCGGCTTCCCATCTTCTCGAAACGGAGTGGCAGTGAACTGCACCACTCGCTGCTCCTTGAACTTCTGCTTGAAGGCTACCCAAGTCGGGGCTTCCGCGTGATGCGCCTCATCAACAAAAAGGTACGGACAATGATGCGCCATCCGATCTTGGACCGATTCTTTGGATTGACCGGCCACCATGCTTGTCGTCACAACAACGTGCGAGCGCGCAAAAATGTAGTCCACCTCATCGGGCGTATTAGGAATATGGTGCAGCATGCAGACCACAGGATGTTTCGCCTTGGCGTTCAGCAGCGTGCATCCTGGTGCCTTTAGGACGCCGAGCGTCGCGAACTTCTCCGCTAGCTGTGCGCGCAAGGCATCCGTCGGCGCAACGACGAGTAATTTCGGACAGCGATACGAAACCAGGATCGATAACATGACTTCCGTTTTGCCCGTTCCAGTAGGCATGACGACCGTTGCGGTAGCGTCCGTAACCGACCAATGGGCGTGAATCGCGTGCAAGGCTCCTAGTTGTGGATTCCTGAGTCCCACGAGTTGCCTTTGAGGATCTTCCTGAACGTATGTGAACGCTCCTATCCACGAGTCCAGGCACTCGGCGATTTGACGCTCATGGTCGACTTGCCCCTCTTCTACGTGACGCAGAGGGTGCCTCAGCCAAGTTCCGTCTGAAAGATCAAGGGAGTCAGCATCGCGGTTGACGATGCCACGTAAAATGCGCTGACGGCTATCGGGCAAGCGTTTTGCTCCAGGTGGCAAAATCAGCATTTCCTCATCAACCATCCCTGGTTGGAAAATAAATCCACTGAGCCTCCCGCGAGTGAAGGGCGCAAGAGCGCCCTCCCGTTGAGACCTGTCCACCGCAATCTGACGAACTGGATTGCCCTGTATGGAATAGTCGATGCCGTAGAGGGCGGGAAAGGTAATGAGCATGGCAGGCGTTTATCTGAACTCTCTATGCGAGTCCTCCTAATCATTGAGGGCAGCGGCGCAACTTGCTACGACTTACCGAAGGGTACCGATATCATATCCCATTTATCTTAATCAATCTCATGCTACCGTTCTCAAGATGTCGCGAGATCAATGGCCCTTGGCGGCCATCCCGACGCGCAAGGGCCACCCTTGTTCGCCCCCCGGCGAAGAGTCTTTTACTGTTGACTAAGTCACCGATCAGTATTACCGTCTCCTCCACCCTTCCTAGGACAATCGGTTGCATGGAGGTTTCCATGAAGCGACCTTTCTTTCGACCCTCCCTTCTCCTCGTGGCAACGGCCGGAAGTTTCTTGACGGCATGCATGTCCATTCACACGATCGGGCCCGAAAAGGGCCTCCCAGGAACGATCGTGGAAATCCGAGGGACGGGCTTCAACCCTGTCGCCTCGCAAAACGAAGTCACGATCGGGGGAAGCACGACACGCGTTATTTCCGGCAGTTCTAGCCAATTGAGGGTTGTGGCGTTGCGTGACGTTGCATCCGGTCCGGTCGTAGTGCGTAATGGCACGCGGACCGCGACCAGTACCCAGCAGTTCAAGCGAGACGGAACGACAACACGAGCGACTCCTCTCCAGGACAGCGACGCCGAACTCATCGTCGGACAAGGTTACACGACCGACCGGCGTTATGACATGTCCGCGCAGGGGCTGAACCAGAAGATTCTGGTCGTGCTCACCAAACCCAGTGACATCGACCCGGAAACTCTTGCTCCTATGGGTACTACGGCACGCGATTCGGTTACGCCGCGTCTGGCTTCTGCCAACACATTCTTTCAGCAGACTTCTTACAACAAGACATCCGCAGCCTTCACCATGACCCCCAACTGGATTCCGCTTAGCAAGACTCGGGATTTCTATTGCTGGCAGCAGGAGGACATTGACCGTGCCCAGGCAGCGCTCGACACAGTGATGCTGGATCCCAACGCCACCCAGGCCCAGATTGATGAAGCGAAGAACAAGCTGAAAACCGCGCAACGCCGCTGGGTCTGAAGTTCGACATTGATTTTCCAAATCCCAAGGGAATCACCTACGTGTCACAGCAAGCAGACTGGGGACGCATGGCCCATGAGCTTTCCCACTTCTTTGCTGGGGGCGACTTGTATGGCGGGCCATCCGATGCTAGCGCTGCGCCATTCGATATGATGGGCAACCATGACAGCCATCCCATCTACAGCGGCTACAACATGGAGAAGCGGCTCGACTTTGATGAAACCGCACCGCCAAAGATCATTTACAAGAACCACGAACCAGGCGACGAAACCAAGCCAATCGGAAATGGAGATCCGCCGTGGGTAGGCCACGACAACACGCTATTCGCGCTCATCACCAATCAAGGGATGGTCGCGACCCCACAATCCGTGAAGGTCACCTTCTACGTCAACACGCCGCCGGGGATTGGCGACAACGGTACTTGGGCTCCGTTTGATACCGTTGATGTGGGTGTCCTCAATCCCGGAGAAACAAAGACGGTGATGGCGTCACGGCCGTGGAGCCCCACGGTCGGCGAGCACACCTGCGTCAAGGTATTCATCGAGCCGCAGACGGGTGAGGTCACGTTCGACAATAATCAAGCGCAGGAAAACTTTGGCGAATTCGAGACGGCCGCGTCCAGCCCATATCAAGCGGTCGAACTCGACTTCCTTGCGCGCAACCCGTACGACGTGCCCGGCGTGATGGATATTCTGGCGCGGAACGTTCCCGCCGATTGGTTCGTGGCTCTCAACCACGGCTCGGTATGGCTGCCGCCCAAAGGCGAGAAGAAGGTCCACGCCGTGATCTGGACCGATCGCGACGCGGAATGGGCCAGCGACCGCAAGACAAAGAGCCCGCGCAAGCCGCTGATTGAGCTGGAAGGCTGGATGGACCGATGGTTCGACCAGAACTTTGCCATTGGCGGAGTCACGGCGTTCATGCAAGCGGTCCGAAAGGTAGCGCTCAACATCGAAGTGCGCCAGAAGGAAGGTAAGCGCGACGAACCGATCTGGGTGACTGGCCAAGTCATGCCTCCCGTAGGCGTCGTGCCGGTGGCCATTCATGTCACCAACCCCGTCGGCAAAGTGTTTCAGCAGCGTTTGCAAACGGATAACGCGGGTGCCTTCACGGTCCAGTTGAAAGCATCCACCAGCCTCGCCGGGACCTACAAAATTCAGGCATTCGTTCTGGGAGGCACGCTGGCAGCCGAGGCGGAATCGCCGACGCGGACGCTCACGATTCACTGAAGAAAAATAATTTCACGGTGAAGCGTATTAAGGCGGTCGTGCATGCGGCTAGCAGCAGGACTCCCATAAGAAGCGCACCGGCTAAAGGACACCATATCTTGCGTCGCGGGGAGGACCATGAACTGGAACTTCCTAACGGCCTCGCTATCCTAATCAGATTTGTTCTCTTGCCTGCGGTGCGCGAAGCGCACCATCCATCACATACCTTGCGCGAGGCGTGCACGCTATTGCCTCCGATTGACAAAAGAAGTTAGAACAGGAAGACTAACACCGAAATCCTCGCAGACAAAGCTCTCTCACGGCGGAGATAGTTGAATTGAGTCTGTACTCCTTCTTGGCCGCTCTGCCGGCCCTCCTGGGCCTGGCAGGGTTCGTTCTGTACCAGCTTGTTGGGAGCAGCAGATCCGGTGACGAAGTGACTCGCCGGATCATTGACAAGGTCCGGCAGAATGCACCATCCAAAATCCCGGGGCACCAGAAATTGTCTGGCAGTCAACTCGAACGATTGCTGGTGGGAGACCAACAACTGCAGCGCTTGGTGGGAGAGCAGGATTTCATACTTCTTCGGCAAGCCTTGCGCCAGCAATTCGTCGTTACGCTGACTGTGTATTTCCTTTCGATTTCCTTTTGCGCGCTGAGCGTTTTCTTGTTCGTTCGCCAAGCGCAGGCAAGACAGCAGTTGAGTGTGGATCACTGGGCCATTGTCAGTATCTCTCAGGATTCCGCAGGCCTGCCCGTTGACCTGGATACTCTTCAGATCTCTTGGCGCTCGTCGGGTGAGCCTCAAGATGTCGAAATCTACTTGGAGAACGTCCAGACTTCGCTTCGCACGCCGCCCCAGCGAATTCCTTCGTCCACGAACATGATCCGCTTCGATCCAGAGACCTACCGTTCCATTCTCTCCATTCGTGAACGCAACCGAAGTAATCGTTTCCGAGCAGTCATGCAGGCTAGGAATGCGTCATTTGCCTCTGGTGCTGTGGATCTCAGGGTAGGCCTTACGGTGCTGACCTTGGTTGATGCCGACGCCCAGCTTACGGTGGCGGCCATGATCGATAACACACGCATTCCGTTCTACGACTTCCAAGCCAGAATCGTTGTGCCACCTTCCTTGCCTACTGAGGACTATCTTTCACTTGGCCCGGACATCCCTTATCGCTTTGCGCCTCGGAGGATTCCTCATCCAGCACGCTATGACTGGGCGCGCGCAAAGGGTATCTACCTTGGGCCCGACGATGCGCGGTTGGTTCGATTTCAATTCCTCATGGACAGTTCTTTGGGCCGGAGTCGGCGGAAGAATTAAACCCGCAGGCCAAATACAGGGAACGGTCTTCACACGTTTGGAGTAGGGCCTTGCTTACGACACCTGGTAACCATTTATGAGACCGGTCTACCCGGCGTGGAGCGGGATCCAGAAATGGCTCGAGATATCACAAAATGGCGAATGATTTAGGCTTTGAAGCTTTGAAGTGTAAGGGTCGCCGGGTGGAGTCAGTGGAGTTGATCGGTTTTCGGTTATTGACAACTTACGGCTCAGCGAATACTCTCCCGAAATGTCTCTGGCTTAGGCGAGGATCACCTCCCAATGATCATCGGGGATCGCTTACGCGCCCTGCGGGAATTGAAGAAGTTCTCGCAAGGAGAAATAGAACAGCGTACTGGACTGCTCCGTTGTTACATTTCCCGCGTCGAGAATAATCACACCGTGCCGGCCGTGGAAACACTTGAAAAATTTGCCCGTGCGCTTGAGGTGCCGCTCTACCAACTCTTCTTCGAAGGTGAAACACCTTCGAAGGCACCAGAAATCAAAACGCCCCCGGTTGCCACCCCCGAGTTTGCGCGCGGGGCCTCCGGTAGGGATGCACGGCTAATGGCAAGATTTCAACGTTTATTCAGCCGAATGGATGAGAGCAAACGATTGTTGGTGCTCGACATGGCCAGGAAGCTGGCGATGCAAAGGGGCAAGACCATGCCAGCAAGAAAAAACAAGAAGGCACGTGCCGGGAGTTAGAAGGCGTGGTTCGGCTTCCCGGCTCCCGGTTTATACAAGCCCCTTGCCTCCCTTGTAAAAAATCGGTTTAGAAATGCCAGACCTCCCGCCCCTTGAAAGATCCTAGGTCCCCTTTTTCGTTCGGTCCGTGACCGCTTCTCCGTACTTATCACAGCGGTAGTTGACTTTCTATTATGCTCGGCGTAAGGTTCAGACGGTAATCCGACTCCGCCTTTCGATTGCCCTTTTTGGGCAGCCCATGGATGCGGAGGGGCCCATGCCCGGTCCTTTCTTCTTCATTCCGCCAGAGAGTCAAACCTATACACTCTGGGTCTCCGTAATAGCAACGGCAATCATCGCCTTCGTCCTGGTGTGGATTGGTCCAACGAGCAGCTATGCTGGTGCGATTGAAAGGGCCAGAAATCCGGATGATCTCGACCAGCTATTCGCAAAGTGGGGTTCCGATGGGCTCCGTCGTGCGTTTCTAAATACTTTGGCCGAACTTGGGCCGCGCCGTAGCGGGCATGCAATGTCTTGCGGCGTCTGCCGATTCCATCGAGAACTTCGAGCTGCTTTGAGTGTACCGCAGGGGGTTGGTACGAGAGGCTCAGCTTTGGCTCGCATCGCGACGCGGGCAAAGCTGTCGCTCCTGGGCGTGGGTATCGGATGCGTTGCTATTTTCTTGTTCCTTCAGGCTCGCTAGCCCGCGACGAAGTGTCTTGCGCCCGAGTCTGGCCGGACTGTGATTGACCATCAGAATGGAAAGCTACGGAGGTGGGCACGATGAAAAGAATCGTGATTTGTGCTGACGGAACCTGGAACATTCGCGATCAAATCGATAAGGAAACCGGGAGGAGACGGCCGACAAACGTCACGAAACTGGCAAGGGCCGTGCGCCCCCGGGCGAGCAACGGCGTCGACCAGATTGTCTACTACCACGACGGCATCGGTACAGGTGGGCCGATGGACAAATTCACAGGCGGTGCCTTTGGCCGGGGGATCGAGGAAAACATCCGTAACCTTTACCGATTCGTTGTATACAACTACGAACCAAATGACGAGCTGTTTTTCTTCGGATTCAGCCGGGGTGCATTTACCGTGCGCAGCCTCGCGGGATTCATGAATAAGGTGGGGCTCATCGAAAAGGACGATGACTACTACGTGCCGGAAATCTACGCCTGCTATGAGAGTAACAAGGGTCCCGGATCACCGGAATGGAAGAAGGCATTCCACAATGTGCAAGGCACGCGGCCGTGTCCACCAATCCAGTTCATCGGTGTCTGGGATACCGTTGGCGCGTTGGGAGCTCCGGGATTGCTGGGACAGTTGTTCAACAAAAAAAAGTACACCTACCATGACGTGGGGCTTAACCCTGCCATTCAGAACGCGGTGCACGCGCTGGCGATCGACGAGCGGCGCAAGCCTTTTGCTCCGGACATGTGGACGCGGCCGGCGGGCTGGGCCGGCCAACTGGTGCAGGCCTGGTTTCCTGGTGTGCACAGCAACATCGGAGGGGGATACGCCCCGGATGGTCTGGCGAATGAAGCCCTGCACTGGATCGTGGAGAAAGCCGAGCAACTTGGTCTGGAGTTCGACTCAAAATATCTCGGCCATTTCCGGGCGTGTTTCAACTCGGACCTGAAGGATTCCATGACAACCAAGTACAGGCTCATGGGTTCACACGTGAGAACCCTCGGTGTGCACGCGGGGGACGGTGAGACGGTTCATCAAGCTGCCATCGATCGGAGGAGCTTGCCAGCTTGTGCGTACGACCCGTCCAACCTGGCCTCATTTGTAACAGGTACAAACCCGGCACCCGTTGTCACAACAGCCCGCGTCTCGCGGGGCGTTCCTTGCCAGGAACCGCGACCATCTTAGTTTTGCCGAAAGGCACGTCGCAAATGAGAAGCGGGATTGCCATTGACGTCTTGCCGGCCTCGCGGGGCGACTGTCTGTGGATCGAATGCATACGCCCGAAAGGACCTCCCTGGAGGCTTTTAGTCGATGGCGGGATGCCCGACACGTGGCCCGTGCTTCGAGATCGGGTTCTGGCGTTGGCCAAGACGGGACCGGTGCATTTCGATCTGGCAGTCGTGTCCCACATCGACTCAGACCACATCGGCGGAATGCTGCCGCTCTTCGCAGTCACCGATCCGAACATAACGTTCGGGGATATCTGGTTCAACGGCTTACCGCAACTACCCGAGCCGGGCACGTCGCGCTCCCGCAGCGTGGCCGAAGGGGAGCGCCTGGTGGATCTGCTGAGCGGACAACGCCTCGGCTCTCTGCTTCCTTGGAACGAGCGGTTTGGTAGGGCCGCGGTAATGACAAAGGAAGACGGGGCATACCAGGAAATCACCTACGCGAATGGGCCCACGTTAACGCTGTTGTCACCAACACCCCGGCGACTGGGAGCCCTGCGTCGGGTCTGGACGAATGAACTGCTGCGATTGCAACGGGGCGAACCGAGCGAACTGCCGACCGCTGCTGTCCAGTTGCCCCTCAACAATCTGGAAGCCTTGGCCGCCATCGAGAGCGCGCGGGATCAATCGCCCGCGAATGGAAGCAGCATTGCGTTCTTGCTCGAGTACGCAGGTCGAAGCTGTCTGTTGGCCGCCGACGCTTTCTCCTCGGTTCTCGGTAACGCCCTTACATCTATTGCCAACGCGCGAGAAGGGCGGCCAATCGAGGTCGATCTTCTGAAGCTCCCCCATCACTGTAGCAAGGGCAATGTTACGAGCAACCTGCTGCGGGTTGTTCCCGCTCAGCACTATGTCGTGTCCACGAATGGGGACCGCTTCAGCCACCCTAACGACATTGCGCTTGCGCGTGTGGTTACCGCGGCCAAGCGAAAGCCCACTCTGTGGTTCAATTATGCGACAGCCGCAACTCTCCGATGGAGCGACGCGGACCTCCAGGCCAAATACCCATTTTCGACACGGTATCCGGCGCAGGGTGATGAAGGGGGTGTGCGCCTGGAACTTCCTGGGGACTGCCTGTGATGAAAGCCCGAAACGCTGCGCGCGAACTGCTCGTGTCGTTTGTTTCGGAGGAGAGACGGGGCAGACCGGGCGCAACGGTGCAAGCAGCGGTCCAGGCCGCTCGTGAAACCACAAGCGATAGGGCGGAGCAACTCATCGTAGCTGTCTATGCCGAGCTTGCTGCTGGAGAGCCACGTCAAGCGCTGCGCCTCTTGGAGGAAATTGGCGTGCCCGCCGATGCCACGACAGCGCGGCGCATTCGCGCTTGTCGAGCTTGGGCAGAACGCCTGGATAAGAATTGGTACCCGGGGAATGCGGGTGGTGAGTTCGGTCCGCAAGGAACCGCAGGGTTTACCCTTCCCAGCCAGGTTTTTCCTGGCGACTCCGAAACAATGTTGGTGGAGGCGTGCGCTGCCCTCGGGCCAGCGAACCTCCTTTCGGTGCGGTCCCTGCTCGAAAGCTTGATTCGGAAGTCCGCGCCCCCCGCGCTTGCCCTGCTCCAATCTGCGCTCGGCGATCTCCAACTATTCAAAGAGGTCGCACTCGAATGCAACGCACCGGCTTCGGCATGCTGGGCGATGCAGTCGCAGGCGGACCTCATGCATCTCTGCGGCAACTTTGTCGACGCCCAGCAACAACTCGTGCGAGCTCGCGAGATCTACGTCGCGGCGGGCGACGGAATAGGTGTCGCGTGCACCCATATGGTGGAGGGCGACTGGTGGGCGACGCCGGGATCGTCGCCGGAGGGGCTCGGTCTCGACTTGGCTGGCCGACCTGAACCTTCTCCTTTCTCACAGAGTCAGGACACGGCACGCGCTGCGCAGGCGTATGACCTAGCAGAATCGGCCCTGTGTGCATCAGACACACCCCGGCTGGCCGGGGCCCTGGCGCTACGTCGCGCCACGCTGGCCTTCCTATCCGGTCAACTCGATGAGCAACGTCGCTGGCTCCGGGTGGCAGATCGTGCGTTCTTGGAAGCCGGAGAAACGTGCAGTCGCCACCTGGCCTTCGTGCATCAACTGGTCGGCGCAGTCGCAGAAGGAGATTTCGTGGAGTTGCGGCGGCTTGCCCCTCCAGAGTGGGGGACCGCCCTTGGCCCCATCGCGGATGTTGCGACGTGGGCAGTCGAGCGCGGCAGCATCAGTTTTGGTGTCGGGCTTGGGCGCATTCTCGAGCGCACGGCCGAACAGTGGCAGGCGAAAGGCGACCTCGATCGCGCCGAGATCGCATACCTGATGGCGCGTCCTCTCCTGCCGTTGAGCGGTGTCGTGCCCCCCTGGTCGGTCCCGATGGCACTTGCAGAGCTGGATGCGCGGCGCAACGTACAAGTCCGATCCATGGTCCGGCGTCTGCGCATTCTCGCCAGCCTGCCGCCCCCAAGCCCTTCGACGGAGCCAATTGCGTGGATGCAGGACCTTCACCTGACAATGTCGTTGATAGACATACCGACTGGGTCCATCGGCACCGGGCTAATCGCTACGCAGACGATCGAGCGGGGAGCCCAACGGCTCCGCGCTTTGTTGGAGACAGTCAGTCATTCCGCTGCAGATGAGGCCGCGCCGCGGCTGGATGCAGAGGCCATGCGCGCGGAGCTCCAAGAGGCTTGGGACCGCGATAGTCCATTTGAGGTCAGGCACCCGGCAGGATCAGAACCCGAGATTACGCGCATCGCACTCGCCACGACGGCAAGAATCGGCTTTGAGCAGCTCGCACGAGCGAGGCCTCAGGTTTCTCTGCTACGAGCATTGCAGGCAGAGCGCCGTGGATGGGATGCCGAGGCCGACCTGTGCTACCAAACGGCCTTCGAAGAGGCGGAGTCGGCCGGAGGAGCAAACCGCTGGCTTAGCGTCTTAGTCCTTGCTGCCTGGGGGAAACTTGCCAAGGCACGAGCCGTTCTCTCCCATATTCGCGATGGACGGTTGGTGGAAAAGACCTTGTTTCCCTCACTGGCGCTCCGTGCACGTGATTTCGAGACCGCGAAGGAGCTATTTAAGGTTTGCGACAATCAAGTTCCTCCCGGCGCATTGAACTGGATTGACATTCTCGATCGAGCTGAGGCCGCGCTTGAATGTGGAGAGGCTGCGGAAGCACGAGATCTGGCCATGCAGTCCATCGAGTCCTTTGAGGCCGCAGTCGATCGCCTTCCGCGCGATCCGGATCGTGTGGCAGCCTGCGACGACGTGAAGGCCGCAGTTCTTTACCTGATTGCGTCTCGAGCGTTTCTGAGTCTCACCGATAAGTGTATCGAATGTAGCGATGAGGCGAGCCGTGTTGACGCGCTCCAAAAAGGGTTCGCGATCACGGATCGGGGGCATGCGCTTGCGTTGCCACGCTTCGCCAGCGCATCTGACTCAACGTTTAGGCCCGATAACCATCAATGGAAGCAGTGGCAACAGGCGGCCACCGAGCAAGCGACTGCTTACCAACGCTTTCTTGAGGGGTTGGCGCTTGGTGCTGCCGAATCGATCGAGAATCTCTCCGATGGACTCTCCATCGCGGAGCGGCGGCTAGCGGAGGTCGAGGCGGATCTCGATCCCAAGACGCGAGATGTGATTCTTGGATTGCACCGTCCAAAGGATTTCTCGCTGGCCGATGCGCAATCGCTCATTCCGGCGGGTGTTTGCCTTCTCGAGTACCACTTGGTGGGAAGAGACCTCCTTACCTGGGGCGTGACCCGATCCTCTGTGCGCGGCTCTTACATGCGCCTGTCGGGGCGACCGCTCGATGGCGCTGTAAATCGGCTCCTACGCTCCTGTACGGTGGGCGATCCTTCTGCCGAAACAGCGGAACTGGCTCAGCTGTTGTTTGAGCCTTTTACAGAACTTCTGGATCGCAACGAACGGGTAATCGTTGTGCCCTTTGGGGTGCTTCATGCCACCCCTTTTCACGTGCTCCCTTTCAAGGGTGAGCCTCTCGGCATGACGCACATCGTTTCATACCTTCCCGCAGCGTCCTTGCTCATCGGGCGTGTTATTGATCGAGGGCTCGGTAGCGGTGGGACTCTGATCGTTGGCGATCCCGACTTCGATCCGGCCTTGTACCCAACGTTGCGTCGTCTTCCTGGTGCGGCCCTCGAGGGAGCGATTCTCGGGCGCTTACACGACACCCGGGATGTGTTCACGGCGGCTGACGCACGGGAAGCGGCGTTGCGTCCCCTTCTGCGTGAGCGTGCCATCGTACATTTCGCTGCACATGGCCGCTTGGATGAGACGGCTCCGAACACGTCCTCAATTGTCCTTGCGGGGAGCGACCAGCTCACGGTTTCAGACCTCATCGGCCTTCACATCGACGCGGATCTTGCCGTATTAAGTGCGTGCGACACGGGACGCGGAACTGTAAGTTTGGGCGGAGATGTCGTTGGTCTGACTCGAGGACTCCTGGCCGCGGGCGTAAAACGCAGTGTCGTTTCGCTCTGGCCCGTAGATGACGTGGCGGCCTGCTTAACCATGGTTAGACTTCACGAGAACTTACTGGGAGGCGATTCACCCGCAATGGCACTTGCGAGGGCGCAACGAGGCGTTCGGACAATGTCGGGGGGCGAATTGGCTGAGCGCTATCGGGAGCTCGGCGGCGAGTTAGCGCCGGGACAGGTATCGAAGCGACGAAAGTCGTCTGAACCGCGTGAGAATACGCATTCACTCCTTGGGCTCGAACCGTTTCCAGAGACAGATCTGGATGACAAACCCTCTAGAACAGTCGAGGAATCGCACGGCAGTCTGGCCAGCATCTGGGCACCCTTCCAGTTGATTGGAGTCTGAGCTTGTCTGTGCTTGCTTCTGCGTCGGCACAATCCTCGCCTGGTCGGGTAGCCCTGTTTGTGGTCATTTGGCTCTACAATGCGTCCGTTCGTCGGTCGGGGGCCCCTTCCAATCGGGCAGCGGATTTCAGAAGTAAGGCGTTCCCCTGCGACGCCCTCTTTTTCGTATCGCCCCAAGGGTGTCAAGTTGGTGGTGGGCTCGCACACAATTAGTCCACTACCGTTAAAGCCGGAATAGACAATATTCAGATAACTGACAATTGGGATGGTTTGGCTCGAGTCTTTCACCGTCGAGAAGGCCTGCAGCGCCAAATGGTACTGAAGTCAATCGACTTTATGTGCCCTCATTAATTCGCGAGAGCCCGGCCGATTCCTCGCCGCATTGGCGGGATTTCATTCGTCGCTGTGGCAAATTGGGATTCAACTTTGTTGCCAATCTGGCGAGGTCCAGCGGTTTGTCTTGTTCGACGAGCACGAATGCGCGACAAGCACGTCAATCGAGGCTAATTGCGAGCTCGATGATCGGCCTTGTACACCCCGTCTGGTTCGGATCACCCGGAGCCTTATCTGAGCGAGTATTAGGTCCACTCTTCGTCTGAGCGTAGGACAGATCGCACTGACCCGGTTTCAGAGTGGTTGTGAACCAGTCTCGTGTGATCTTTCTTCCAAAACTGCAACTCTCTTGTTCGCTCTCTGATAATCGGCGAATTGTCCCGCTGCATACTCCAAGGAATCAAGTTTCCATCGTGTGTTCGAGTGTTTTGATTTCTGATTCTTGCATCGATTCAGAAATCGCGGTCGCACGGAGCGACTGTGTTTCTCATTCCAGCAGCGGGGAGCGTCTTCCGATGAAAGTCATCCGGCAGTTCTTCTTTTGTCTCGCAATCGCATTGGGGGTGAGTTCACCGGTCCTCTCTAGTACCTCAGCGACGATTACCGGACGTGTCACCGATTCGCAGGGCCTTGTGGTCCCTGGCGCGCAGGTCCAAGCAACAAACATCCTCACAAACATCAGCTACGTGGGAGAGACCAACCAGGATGGTCTCTACAGAATTACGAATCTCCCGCCAGGTGAATACCGCGTGATCGTGCAAAAGCAGGGATTCGCGTCGATCGCCAAGCCGGGGTTGGAGCTCCACGTCCAAGACATCATTACACTGAATTTTTCCATGCAGGTCGGCTCTGTCACTCAAACTATCATGGTCGAGGGCGGAACGCCGCTGATCAACACTGAATCTGCAGCTGTTGGTACTGTTGTGCACCGGCAGTTCGCAGAGAATTTGCCGCTAAATGGACGTAGCTTCAATACGCTTTTCCAGTTGACGCCGGGAGTTGTCATAACCGGGGGGAATGGGTTCGCACCCGGCCAATTCAGTATCTCAGGCCAAAGGAACGACGCTAACAACATCACAGTGGATGGAGTATCGGCGAATTTTGGCGCCAGTACGAGCCCTGCTCTAGGGCAATCAGGTCTGGGCTCCGCTCCAGCGGTGAGTGCCATTGGAGGTACCAGTAGCCTAGTTTCAGTCGAAGCGTTGCAGGAATTCCGAATTGAAACATCCTCCTACGCGCCGGAGTTTGGCCGTTCTCCAGGAGGGCAAGTCACCATTACAACGCGGTCCGGGACGAATGATTTCCACGGCGGGCTTTACGAATACTTCCGGAACGATGTCTTCGACGCGAACGATTGGTTTGCAAACGCTGCGGGGAGACCGCAAGCACCGGAGAGGCACAATGATTTCGGTGGATTCCTTGGCGGGCCAATTTGGAGAAACAAGACCTTCTTTTTCACTTCCTACGAAGGTGCGCGCCTCAGGCTGCCGCAGACGAGAGTGATTCAGGTTCCTTCCGCATTTGCCCGGTCGCAAGCGTCTGCTTCGTTGGCACCCTTCTTGAACGCCTATCCTCAGCCGGATGATCGCTCCATAACACCAAATGTTTTCACTTCTCCGTTCACAGGAGTTTGGTCGGATAGCGCAACACTAAACGCGGGGAGCATTCGTGTAGATCACACATTCAACTCCCGATTTGCAGTATTTGGTAGATACAACGAAGCTCCATCAGAGTCTGTGCGAAGGCTCAACAGTCTTACGCAGCTTTCCTCGTCTAAGGTGGACACGAGAACCGCTACCTTCGGTCTAAACACGTTCCTGAACAGCAGGATGTCCAACACATTTCGCGCTAACTTTTCACGTCAATATAGCGCGACTATTTTTTCGTTAGACTCGTTCGGCGGTGCAGTCGCCCCATCACGGGACCTCCTGCTAGGCTCTCCTTCTAGTCCAGATGACCAGGCATTTGTGTTTATTACTGGGATCGCAGCCTATGGCACGGGACCATCAGGCAGGAACACCACCACCCAGTTGAATTTCGCCGATGACTTTTCCTTTCTCTTTGGCAACCACCAGACTAAGTACGGCGTCGACTATCGCGTCATCTATCTAAACGCTAGACCTGGTCTGCGCTTGGCCCAGTTCCTATCGAGCAGCGTCCAGTCGTTTTTATCGTCGGGAGGGGTCGTTAACCTTTCAGGTACAACTTCCGCTGCTGCCCGGATTCGTACTCAATCTCTGTCGCTATATGCACAGGATACCTGGAAACTTTCTCGGAGCATGACGCTTACCTATGGTGTTCGATGGGAACTCGCCCCCGCACCAGCCGCACTCGGGTCAACCACGCTAGCCTCCTGGACCAACGTTGATAATCCTCCCCAGATCGCTCTGGCGCCTTCCCGCAC
>Ga0114945_10000770_pt1 | contig 20437 bp, 16 predicted proteins | sample OV2TP3_FD_87194 | JGI IMG/M metagenome (GOLD analysis project Ga0114945, IMG submission 87194) | Hot spring microbial communities from Beatty, Nevada to study Microbial Dark Matter (Phase II) - OV2 TP3 | ecosystem: Environmental > Aquatic > Thermal springs > Hot (42-90C) | place: USA: Beatty...
ATCGGCCGAGGTCGTCACGATCGAGCGGTCGCAGGGGCGGTCCTTGGTTCCGTCGCGAACGAGAACGCGCCGGACGTCGAGGTCGACTCCCGCCCGCCTCGCGACGAGTTCCCGATTTCGTCGAATGAGCTCCACGAGGCCGCTTCCGACCACGCCGCAGCCCAGGAGCCCGATGCGGACTTTTTTCACGACGCCACCTCCTCGCGCGCTCCGACTTTCTCGAGCGCCTGCTCGAGGTCGCTCACGAGATCGCGGGCGTCCTCGATCCCCACGGAGAGCCGGATGAGGCCGTCGGAGATGCCGCTCTTGCGGCGCACGTCCGGTTCGACGGAGGCATGGGTCATCGTCGGCGGATGGCAAAGGAGCGACTTGACGCTTCCCAGGCTCTCGGCCAGGGTGAAGAGTTTGGTACAGGTCGTGAAGCGCTTCGCTTCCGCGACGTCGGCCTTGAGTTCGAAGGAGACCACGGCGCCGAAGTCTCTCATCTGGCGGCGCGCGGCCTCATGTCCGGGATGGTCGGAGAGTCCGGGCCAATAGACCCGCGCGACCTTCGGATGCTCCAGGAGGAAATGGGCGACGGCACGGGCGTTGGCGCAATGGCGGTCCAACCGGATCCCCAGGGTCTTGATTCCCCGGAGCACGAGGAAGCAGTCTTGGGGCCCGGGAATCGCGCCTACGGCGTTCTGGAAAAACCGGAGTTGTTCGAAGAGGGCGTCGTCGTTCACGACGAGTGCGCCGCCGATGACGTCGCTATGCCCGTTGAGGTACTTGGTCGTCGAGTGGAGGACGATATCCGCTCCCTGCGCGAGGGGCTGCTGGAGGTAGGGGGTCGCGAAGGTGTTGTCCACGACGGTGGTCACCTTCCGGCGCTTCGCGACCGCGGCGGCGGCGGCGATGTCCGTGACGGAAAGGAGGGGATTGGAAGGCGTCTCGAGCCAGAGCAGGCGGGTGGCGGAAGTCAGGGCGCCCTCGATTTCCGCGGGACGGGTCGTGTCGACGAACGAAAACTCGACGCCGAACTTTCGGTAGAGCTTCGTGAAAAGCCGGTAGCTCCCGCCGTAGAGCTCGCGCCCGGCGACGACGTGATCGCCGGAGCGGAGGAGATTGAGGACATTGTTGACGGCGGCGAGGCCGCTGGCGAAGGCGAGTCCATGTTGGCCGTCCTCCAGGGAGGCGAGACAGGCCTCGAGGGAGGTGCGGGTGGGATTGCCCGTGCGGGAGTAGCAGTATCCCTTGTGGACCCCGGGCTCGATCTGACCGAAGGTCGAAGTCTGGAAGATGGGCGGGACGACGCTGCCGGTCGTCTCCTCGTTGGGTTGTCCGGCGTGGATGGCTCGGGTAGCGAAAGCGTAGGACATGACGGTCTCCGAGAAACGGTTCACTCGCGAGGAGCGTGTCCCGGACGCGGCTTCGGAAGGCGAGGGGGTGTGTTCGCGGATCACACCGCCCGGCACGGGCCTTCCGAACCCGCGTCCGGGCGTCGCATCGCCATGTGGAGTGTTACAATTCGCATCTACGTGTGTGTATTTATAGATTCGAGTTTGAAGGATGTCAAGGGGGAAACGTCACCGATTCCGCTGAAAGGCGTCCCCAGAGAACACAGAAGAAGACCTCCTGGGGAATCTGTGATTACCAGGGTTCGTAGGTGTTCGAGAAATCCAGGCGGACGATCCGCGCGATCATGTTGTACTTGAGGGGGGAGAGGAAGCCTTGGGGGTGGGAGAAGAAGGTGACCATGCGCCCGCAATAGAGGAGGAAGCAGGCGAGAAGGATGGCGCGCCCGGCTCCGCCCCACCAGACGGGCATGGGGGAGGGGCGGGAGAGGCGGCGGACCTCGAGCCCGTACCAGAGGGCGAGGTACAGGAGGAGAGGGGGGCCGATGAGGTGATGTCGCATGGCACCGGAAAAATCCAGGTGGGTCATGTGGCAGAAGGCCCGGGTCAGTCCGCAGCCGGGGCAGGGAATTCCCGCGACCAGTTTGAAGTAGCAGACGGGGACGCCGTCGTGGACCTGAGGGTAATAAAAATAGCTCGCTGCCAGCAGGGCCGGCAGCGAGCTGAGGATCGCGATCTTCTTCAGCCGCGAGTTACTTTTGCCAGATGGCATTCAGCTTCTTCTGGATGTTCATGATTCCCCAGAACGGGGCGAACATGTAGAGGAAGTCCATGAGCGATTGGTCCGGCACGTTGAGACCGGCCTTCTTCTCCGCCTCTGCGACCGCCTTGGCGAGGAACCAGCACACCGCCGGGCAGCAGAGGATGAAGAGCGGATTGATGGCCTGCCGACCGAGATAGGTGTTCAGCTCCTTGACCCGCATCCAAATCCAATACAGCTCGTAGAGCCCGCAAACGCAGAAGAGCGCTTGCTTCAAAGGATCCAGGATTTCGCCCTTCCCCCCACCTCCGGCTGCCGGCGCGTCAGGCATAGTCCCTCCCTAAAGGATAATGTTCGACCCAGGCACGGCTCAACGGGGACAGTGGATTCGAATCGTTTCCCCCACGTCCCAGTTCCCTCTGTACGCAGGTGGTATCGTAACCCATCTTGTTCTTTTGTCAAGCAAACTCACGGCTCGGACGATTCCCTTGATTCGAGGGACCGGGAGCGGTATATAAAAGCCCTCGCGCCGGTCGGCCCCCATCGTCTAGTGGCCTAGGACGTGGCCCTCTCAAGGCCGAAACACGAGTTCGAATCTCGTTGGGGGCATTACCCTTAAGGAAGAATCTCCGCCCGAACCGCCGTAGACGGCGATCCGAATCTTTCTCTCGCGCCCGTCCACTTCCACCGACGCGACGTAGTTCCGCACGAAGCGCTTGCGCTCTTCGGTCGATCCGTTCTCGAGCGCCTGCTTGAGGTCGAGCTGCTCGCGGGCCATCTCGACGGCCAGGCGCCGCCGCTCCTCGCGCGAAAGGGCCACCGGGCCGCTTGCCGGCCGCGACGCAATCTCCCGCTGAATCGCGTCCTCCTCGCCTCGGATCTTCCGCACAAGGTCTCTCGCGGCCGCGCCGAACTCCTTCTCGAATCGCTCCGCATCCTCCCGCTTCTCGCGGAGGGACGAGAGCCTCTCCTCGAGCGCCTCTCGCTCCGGGTCCTGGCGCTCCAGCGCCGCGCCCTCGGTAGCCAACTCCTCCTCGATGGCGCGGGCCAGCTCGAACTTGCTATTGAAGAGGCGTCCGTCGCCCAACGCAGCGTCGCGGACGGCATCGAGGACCATCCGCTCCAGAGCGTCGGCCCGCACGAGCGTCATCTCGCAGACTTCGCGACCGCCCATGTGGTAGCCGCCGTCCTGGTAGTAGCGGATCTTCGACGTGCGGTCGGTCGAGCCGTGAAAGTGGTACCCGCAGTGGACGCACTTCATGAGGCCGTCGCCTGTGAGGAGATAGGCCGAACCGCGCGCGCCCTTGCCGCGTACGCCGAGGTCGCCGTGCTTCCGGAGAGCGAATTTCTTCTGCGCGGAATCCCACACGTCGGTGCTCACGATCGCCTCGTGGCAGTTCTCCACGACGACGCAGTCCTCGATCTTCCGGTGGACGAATTCCCGCTGAGCCACGTCCCGCTGATGGATGGCGGGGACGAATCCAGTCGGGCTCTTTTCGATTGTGAAATCGTGATGCTTTCCGTCGCTCCGGCGGCCGTAGACGAGCGCGCCCTTGTAGGCGGGATTCTTGAGGATCGTCCGGATGGTGCCTTTGAGCCACTTCCTACCGCGCGGAGGAGCGACCTGCATCTGGTTGAGCTTTGAGGCGATCTTCTTGATCCCCCAGCCCTCGACCACGAACCACCGGAAGATCATCTCGACGATCTTGAGAAGCTCCGCGTTCGGCGCGAGCTTCACCTTCTCGCTCTTGAGCTTGTCCGAGTAGGCCGACCGGGTCTTGCCCCGATCCTTGACGGGCGCGAAGGCGTCGATGAGCTTGCCGTCGGGCGTCCACTTCTCGACCGTCTTATCCGGCCGGGTCACGTAGCGGTAGCGCGGCGTCCCCTCCGGCCCGAACGTGATCCGGTCCATCCCGTAGGGCGGGTTCCCGCCGGGCCAGAAGCCTTTAGACGCGAGCGAGCAGCCTGTGCGGATGCCGTAGTTCGAGAGATTGAGCGTAAACGCATACGCCTGTTCGCCTCGAATGATGAGCTGGATGAAGTCGCCGATGTTCCCGCGGCTGCGGATACGATCTTTGACGCTGTAGAACTCGTAGCCGCAACGCTCGACTTCGGTCGCGTACCAGACGAACTTCTTCGGGTCGTCGAAGCGGCCGAAGCGCGAGACCTCGTAGACGAGGATCGGGATGAAGTCCTCGTTGTATTTGACGCGATTGGGATGCGTCTTGACGTATTCGAGGATCGAGTGGAGGCCGCGACGTTCCTCGTCGTGACCGCGCTCGCCGTCGTCCTCGAAGGGGTCGTGGATCGGCGCGAGGCTCGCCTCGCGTCGGAAGGCGTCGATCCCCTCGTACTGGTCGCCGAGGCTGGCGTCCTGGGTGGATTTGGAACAGCGGCCGTAGACGAGGCAGCGGCCCTGTCGCCGGCGGGGGGTATCATGGATCATCGTTTTCTCTCCTTCCTATGCCGCCTCCCGGATGTGCGCGTTCTCCCGTCGAGCGAGCGCCTGACGCGCGAGGCATCGGACGATGAGCCGCCGGGCCTCGCTTGCACGCATCTCCCAGTCGGGTGGAAGCGGGAGCGCGACCAACTCCAGCGTGAATGCGCCTTTGGAGGGGGGATACGCGTCGCGATCGGATGGCTCCAGTTGAGACGTCCCGGACGATCCGGGGCGTTGATCCTTGCCGACGACATCCGATTGAACCGATTCCGGCCGCGAAGGTTCGCGGAAATCGTGACGGGATGCCAGAACACACTTCTCTTCCCCCATGTCTTTCTCTCCTACCAGACCGACCCCAGCGAGGGACGCAGAAGCTCAGGCCACAAGGTTGCTGGACTCCTGCTGTCCCCAATCTAAAGCACATCAGGAGGCTCGATTGTTAACACGAATCGTCGGCTACGCGCTGTCCTTGAGTCGTCTCCGCAGTTTTTCCAGCTTCTTTTCCGCCCGAACGCCGTGAACGCGCGCCGCGCCGGGCGTGGTTCGGGCCGCCGACGCGATCTCCTCGTGGGTCAGGTCTTGCGCCTTCCCGAAGAACGCCGTGCTCTGCTTCGGCGAAAGGACCTCCTTCACCCTCGGCACGACGACCGCCAGTTCGTCCCGTGTCTCCGGCGCCTCGACGGGATTGTCGTCCTTCTTGTGCGTCTCCACCGGCGCCATGGCTGTGGCTCCGGCGTCGGCCGTCAGCCACTTGCACTCTCGGCGCTTGGCCTCCCAGAGCTTCTTGCGCACGCGTTCGTGCAGGAAGTCGTGCCAGAGCCCATCCTTCGGCGGATCGAGTTCGTCCGGCTGGCGGTAGCGGGTGGCTTGTTCCATGTTGAAAACCTCGATTCGTGAGAGAATCGGCATTGGGGATCTCTGGGGGCGCATTCCGTCCCTCTACTCCAAAGGGCACCTTGACCCCCCAAATCGGAAGGGGTTCGAAAAAGAAAGTCCACATCGTTGCAAGCCTCTACCCGTGAAGGCACGCGGAGAGGCCGAGTGGGAAGAGGGTTGGAAAAGAAAAGTGAGAAAGCTCCGGGATTTCCAGGGGCCTGTCCCGAGTCCGTCCGCGGGACCTGATCACCTCGGGCTCAGCGGAAAGCCGGCGAAAGTCCCTTCCCCTTCGGCGCCAGCGGTGTCGCCTCCCCCTTCCCTTCCGCGCGGACGCCATGCCCTTCCCTTCGCCCTTGGGTTCTTCCCATGGACAGAGCAGACACGAGTGTCTACGATGTCCGCCATCATGCTCCGGCGAACACGATTCAAGAAGTCGTACGAAAGATCTGGGGATTTCCCCACGTTCGCGCTGTCCAACTCCAGGTCATCGAGGCGTCCATTGCGGGATAGGGTGCCCTTGTCGTCGTTTCGACCGGAGGCGGCGAATCGCTTGGCTACCAGGCACCGGCGGTTCTGGCCCGGGGACCCATCGTGGTCGTCGTCGTTCTCATCGTGGCCAGCCCGCGCAATAGGATTCGACGGCGTTAGATCGATGCGAGGGCCTGCGGCTCCGACCACGATGGCCGAGAGCCAGGCGTAAACGCGCGCGACGGCGATCGCTTGTTTTGCACGAGACCGGAGGTCCACATGGCTGTTCCCGACTTCCAGAGCTTCATGCTGCCGTTGCTGAAGCTGACCGCCGACGGAGAGGAACACAGCCTCGCAGAGGTGGTCGAGCGACTCGCCCAGGAGTTCCATCTTACCGAGGACGATCGCGCACAGATTCTGCGAAGCGGCCAGACGCGCCTCTACAACCGCGTGGCATGGACAACGACCTACCTCAGGAAGGCGGTCCTCCTTCAGCCGGTTGGTAAGGGCCGTTTCCGGATTACCGATCGCGGGCGCGCGGTGCTTGAGGGCAATCCCGCTTCCATCGACGTCGCGTTCCTGGAAAGTCGGTTTGAAGAGATGCAGGAGTTCCGGGGCGCGAAAGCTGCAACTGGAGGAGAAGACGAGGAGCCACCGGCGACGTACGACTATACAGCCGATGCGTGGACGCCTCGTGAAGGAGTGGAGGAGAGGATCCGCGAGAAGCTCGAGCGCTCGATCCCGAACGAGGAAACGCGGCGCTCTGCGCTCGCCTTGCTTGCGTTCGCCATCGAGAACGCCGACGAGGAGCGCGCGGACGCGTGGTATGTGAAGGAGACTCCGCGCGGTCTTGCGTTGATGGCGGGCCGGCTTCTCGCCTGCAAGGTCACGCGGTCGAGAGTGCAAGTCAGCATCATCGGACCTGTCGCCGAGGAAGTGCGGGCTTCGATTGGAGCCGAGCCCGAGGACGACGACGAGTTCAAGAAGATCCCGGGCGCGGTGCTCTTGACATTCCCGGTCGAGCACGCGGGAGACGCACTCCGCCTGCTCCAGGAGGGGTTGAACAGCTTCGTGGATCTGGCCGTGGCGCGAGTGCGGCGAGCGGTGAGCCTTGAGGACCATGCGCCCGAGGCCGTCTCGTACGTGGCCACCGTTGTCGGACGGGATCTGCCGCAGCCTGTGCCTGTGGCACTGTCTGCCGACGCCGAGCAGGAGGACGACGAGTCGGACGAAGATGACTCCGCCCTGTCCCGCGAACCTCGAATTCGTGGCAGGGCACCGATCTTCGAGCATGGCCAGCGCTCAATCGCTTCCCTCATCAGCGACATCGATCCTGAGCGTGCGGCCATCGCCCTGCCCGACCTGCAGCGCCCGTTCGTGTGGGAGGACACGAAGATCCGAGACCTGCTGGACTCCCTGTTCTTGGGCTTTCCCGTTGGAACCCTGGTACTGTGGCATACCCCCCACGAGAAGGAAGCTCGCGCACTTGGTGTGGACAGACCGGGCCTTCGGGCTACAACCCTTGTGATCGACGGTCAGCAGAGGCTGACGTCTCTATATGCGGTGATGCGTGGGCAGGAGGTCATTGGCAAGGATGGCGAGAAGCGGAGGATCGCGATCGCATTTCGTCCACGCGATGGACGCTTCGAAGTTGCGGACGCGGCGATCCGCAACGACCCCGAGTTTCTTCCGGACGTCACCGAGCTGTGGACGGGAAAACGTACGAGGCGCCAGATACGGACTGATCTCCTGAACGCGCTGCAAGACAGGGGGCGCGTTGTCGACGAGAGGTACGCGGAGGCGGTCGAGCTCAATCTCGAACGTGCGCACGCGTTGAGCGACTACAAGTTCCCCACGGTGGACATCCGTAAGACCGCCGCCGTTCAGGACGATGCGGCGACGGAGGAAGATGTCGCCGAAATCTTCGTCCGCATCAACAATCAAGGCACGCGGCTCGGCCAGGCCGATTTCGTTCTCACATTGCTCTCGGTGTTCCATGGGCCACTGCGCGATCGGATCGAGGAGCGGGCCCGTGCGATGTCCGACGGATCGCTGGTCGCGTTGGACACACAGCAGCTCCTCCGGGCAGCCTGCGCGGTGGCCTTTGGGCGCGCGCGGATGAAGGCCATTTACCGCTCGTTGCGCGGCATCGATCCGACCACGGGAGAGGCTGATGCGGCGGGCCGCAGCAAGCGCCTCGACGAGCTCGATAGGGCGGCGCAGGAATGCGTGGAGCTCACGCCTTGGCGCGACTTCGGCCTTCGCGTGAAGCACGCAGGGTTCGTGAACCAGGGGCTAATCGCCTCCAAGAACGCGGTTGTGAATGCCTATGCGTTCTACATCCGCGGTCGCCGTGTCGGTGTGCCGAAGAACAAGCTCGATGAGGTGATCGCGCGGTGGGTCTTCGCAACGCTGCTCACGGCGCGCTATTCCGGATCGTCCGAGACCGTCTTCGAGCAGGATCTGACGTGCGCCGGCGACGCGTCGACCGGAAACGGAGACGCCTTCGTGCGAGCACTCGACGACGCAATGGGCGAGACGATCACAGGCGACTATTGGACGCGCACGCTCGTGGCCAACTTGGAGACCCAGAAGGGCAGAGCACCGGCCGCTCTCGCCTTTCGTGCTGCGCAGGTTGTCCTCGGGGCGCGAGCCCTGTTCGGAGACCAGATCCTCCAGAACCTGCTGGACCCGCCCTCCCAGGGCGGCCGGGCAGCGAGTGAATCCCACCACTTGTTCCCGGAGGCGTTCCTTCATGGCCGCGCGATCCGAGACCGCCGACGAGTCAACCAGGTCGCAAACCTTGCGGACGTCGGGTGGCACGAAAACAACGTGATCGGTGGTCGCGGCCCTGCAGAGTATGTCCCCAAGGTGAGGCAGAAGCTCGGTATCAGCGACGACGTATGGGGCCGGATGTGCGCCGAACACGCCCTCCCGATCGGTTGGGAGGCGATGGAGTACGAGACGTTTTTGAGCGAGCGACGGCGCCGGATGGCCGAGATCATCCGCGTTGCTTTTCGGAAGCTGGGCGGGGAGGCCGAAGCCCAACCCGTGACCCCGCCGTGGTTTCTGTCCGGCTCTGAGGTGGTCTGGCAGCGAATCACGGAAACGGAACGTGCCCTGCGAGGAGTCGTCCGCGAGGTATATGTCGCATCGTTTGGCGATCGGGCAGCGCAGAAGATCGAGGCCACGTTGCCGGAGCGTGAGCGCGAGGTCTTGAGTCGGTCCCTCCGCGCGCGGCCCGCCGGAGCCGAGCCGCTCAGCATCGTGGACTATCTCTACCTTGGCCAACTACCGCCGCTCCTCTTTGCCAACGAAGCCTGGCCGCATGCGAGTCGCCGCCTTGGCGGCGCAGGGGACTTGAAGCAGCGGCTCCAAGCCGCCATCGGACAGATCGCGCCAGTTCGCAACGAGATTGCCCATGTCCGAGAGGTCGACCAGGACCGTCTCATGCGGGCCGTCGTTGCATGCGGTGAAGTGCTCGCCATGGTTGGTAGGCGATGACCCTGTCCCAGCCTCGGTTGAGAGAGAAAGCGGCCAGTCTATAGAGCCGGATGGGGACGTCCATGCTAGCGAACCTGATCGAAATCGCCTCAATGGCTACGCGCCTGGTGGGCGCCCAAGAACGCGCGGTCGACTGACAACACTCCCGCTTCTGGCTGTGTGGCGAGCACGTCATTCCTCACAAAGGGTCCGCGAGGGGAAACTCGGGACGCAAGAGTAGTGACAAGTTGTCGTTGACTGTAGATACATCTTGTCGTAATACTCTGAGACAAGATGTCGGCGCATCTGAAGGAGCTCAAGGTCCTCTTCACCTCCGAGGCGCGCGCCCGGGTGCTGGCGCGGTTTCTGCTGAACACGCAGGACCGGCTGTACCAGGGCGAGGTGGCGAGACTCGAACGCTTGCCGGTGAAGGCGGTCCAACGGGAAGTGGCGAAGCTGGTCCGGTTCGGCCTCCTGAAGCGCGCAGGTGCTTCGAAACGGCGGCGCTTCTTCCGGGCAAACCCGGAACATCCGCTCTACCCGGAAGTGAAGGCAATCCTCCTCAAGACGCTCCTTCTGGGTTCCCGTGTCGAGCGGTTGAAGAAGCCCCCCTTCACGAAGATCCGATGCGCGTTCGTCTTCGGCTCCTTCGCCAAGGCGGGAGAGGATCGCAAGAGCGACATCGACATCATCGTCATCGGGTCCATCTCCACGGAGGAGTGGCTTCGCGTGGTGGCCGGAAGTCGTCTCACGCTCGACTTCCGTCCGGAAAGTTCGATCGTCATGCCCGAGGAGGAATTTCGCAGGCGCATCGGTGCTCGCGAGGATTTCCTTACTCGCGTCGTTGCCGGACCGAAGATCTTCCTGCTTGGGGGGCAAGATGAACTTAACCGACTTGGTGAAGGCGCGAAGACTGCAGCCTCACAAGGCCACCCGTGATGAAATCCAGAATCTCCTGGAGATGGCTCGCCGAAGTTTCAGCGATGCGCAGGTCCCGGGATTGTCAATCGACTGGCGGTACATGATCGCGTACAATTCGCTCCTCTGTCTGGCCTCCAGTGTCGTGCACGCCGCCGGCTATCGGCCTCGGGGAGAGGGACATCACGCGACGCTCTTCGAGGCGCTCCCATTGGCCTTGCCGAGCGAGAGGGCTTCGGCCTCCTACTTCGACAGCTGCCGACGCAAGAGAAACACGATGACCTATTCCGCTCCCACGCGCGCGAGCGAAAAGGAGGCTCAGGATCTCCTGGTGCAAGCGAGGGCGTTTTGCGACCGCGTGGAGAAGTGGCTTCAGGCAAACCACCCCGCCCTCATGCCCCCGGCCCCGCCCCATTCTGCGCCCCAGCCGTAGCCTCCCCCGTCGGAAATCTCTACCATCGCAAGTAGGCTCGCCGGTGGTCCGCGCGATCGCGGCCGTGACCGAGGCGTTCGATCGCGTCACCTGCGGCGCGCTCAGCCGCCGCCGCGGACGATAGTCCTGCGCCGATTGCGGCGCGATATTGCCGCGCGTAGAACCCCTGCGCCGACAGACGTCGAAGGCCATGGGTGCCGGTCACCCGCCCCCCCGCTGCTTCGATGGCGCGCTTCCAGGCCGCGCGGTATCCATCTCGATCCGCAAGCCTGCCGCCATACGTCCGGAGAAAGAGCGACAGCAGTTGGTGGAGTTCCGGCGACAGGAGGTGCTCCTCGAGGCGTCCGCCTTTCGCCGACAGGGTGATCCTATTCGGGGCCTGCAGCGATCCCGCGGTCACCCGGGTCGTGGCTGAGATGCTGCGGCACGAGGTCTCGAGCTGAAGCCGCGCAGCGAGGTGGTAGGCCCGAGGCTCCTCCGTGCGATCGAAGTGCCGGGCGTCCCACGCCCGCAGGAATTCGATCGCCCGCCTTGCCACGTCGGGGGACGGCGTCGCACGGGTGGGGCCAGTGACTTTGCCACCTGCGACAAGATCGCGAATCCGGCGGCTGTAGCGCCTACCTAGAACGATGAAGCTCTCCGACCGTCCGAGGAGGCACCCCAGTTTGACCAGGGCGCTCGACATCCGCTGAAGCGTCCTTCCGGCGAGACCCCGCTCGATCGCCCGGTCCATGAGGTCCCGGAACTCGGCCTTGCCGATGTCCTCGAGCCGTTCGACACCGCGCCCCTGTGCGAACTCGACGAAGTCCTTGAGCACCGGCTTGTAGGAGCGAAGGGTGTTCGCGGAGAAGATCAGCGGACGGGTGTAGCGATTCGGATCTCCACAATCTCGGAGCCCTCGCAGCTTCAACTCCCTCTTGGTCACGCCGGTGGCGCGCAGCTCCTGCCAGCGCTGGAACGCGCGCCACAACCGATCATGAAGCTCCTGCTTCAAGCCCATGCCGACCCTCCTTCGTTGTGATGGAACCTCCAGGCTCTTCTCACCCTCGATGCGCTCTTCGTTGTTCGCGCGATTTCGTTGTTCAGCGCCGGATTCGCGGAGGCGAATTCGGCGCTGAACAACGAAATCGCGCGAACAACGAAGGGCGCGTCGGGTGGTGAGACCGGAGATACTCCATCACGAGAGGAGGAGACCGATGGGCTTGGAGGAACTGAAGCAGGCCGTGCACGACCGCCTGTGGAACGCGCAGCAGCGGTGGTTCGCACTGCGCGAGGGCGGCGCGACGAAACACGGGTTGAAGGTCCGGGGCATCCGCGAAGGCGGGGACGCCAATCGCTACATCCGCAACTTGATCTTCACCGGCAGCACCAAGCGCGCGGTCGAGGAGACGCTCAAGAGCTTCGTCGAGTTCGCGCACGAGAAATTCGGCGTCGAGCGGCTGGAGGACTTGGGCCGCCTCGAGTTCAAGGCGTTCATCGAGGACGGGATCGCGCGCGGGCTGGCGGCAAGCACGCTGGAGGCGCGGTGCTCGCACTTGGCGAAGCTGGGGGCCCTGATCGGAAAGACCGAGAGCTTCACGGCACTCTCCCGCAAGTGGGCCGGTCGCATCCGCGACTTGGCGCGCGAGGGTGCGCTGAAGAAGCCGGAGCGGCTGACTCCGTCGCCCGAGGTCGTGAACAGGGCCATCGAGGTCCTGCGCGTGTGGGACCAGGTGCACACCGCGCGAACGGGCCAGCCCCGCGGCTACTACTTGGCCGCGCGGCTCCAACTGGAGACGGCGGGCCGGAGCGTTTCGGTGACCGAGCGGCTGACGAAGGACTGCCTGAAGGATGGCAGCCAAATCGAGCTGAACGGGAAGGGTGGCCGCCGAGTTCTAGTGCCCGTGTCCGCCGATCTCTACTCCGCCATCGCCACCCACTTGGACTCGGCGGGCCAGATCAAGATCGAGCAGCGCGCCTACCACTCGGCTTGGCGCCGGGCCGTTCTGGCCGTCGGCGGTCGCGCGACTGGCACGCACGGGCTGCGGCGGCTCTCAACGCAGGAGTTCTATCGCGCGGAGTACGCACGGCTCATCGCGGCCGGCGCCCCGCCTGCGGAGGCGCGAATGCAGGCTCGGGCTGCGGCCGTCGAGCGCCTCGGTCACAGTCGACACCGGACCGACCAGGCGGCGTGCTATCTTGGATCGGCAGCGTGATCGCGAGAGGACGCCTACTGTTACAAAAAGTGGGGTACTTTTTGTAACAACCTGCGCGCCCGAGTGCCTGACACCCTTGATCTTGTAAGAAAAACATGATAGTTTTTCTTACATGAGTATCGCGGCAAGAACCCATGAAAGCGTGGACCAAAGAATTGTCCATAGAATCCGAAGGCTTGGGCGGGGTGCTCTTTTCGTTCCCTCCAGCTTTCTGGATCTGGGAAGTCGGCGGGCTGTGGACGTCGCGCTTCACAGATTGGTCAAGAAGGGTGTCATCCGGCGGCTGGCACACGGGCTTTACGACTACCCGAAATCAGACCCCTCGTTAGGCCAGATGTCGCCGTCCATCGACGCCATTGCCAAGGCGCTCGCGAGCAAGGACAGACTGCGACTCCAACCCGCGGGCGCATACGCTGCGAACCTGTTGAGACTCTCGGAGCAGGTTCCGATGAAGGCCGTCTTCTTGACCGACGGGGCATCGCGCAGGATCAAGGTGGGCCGAAGGGAGATCATCCTGAAGCGCACCACGCCTCGCAACATGGCCACGGCCGGCCGGACGTCTGGATTGGTCATCCAAGCGCTGCGCCATCTGGGGCGAGCCCATGTCTCCAGCGAGCGCATCTCCCATCTGCGCCAGCTTCTCACGGACAAGGATCGCAAGGAGTTGCTCGCCGACTTTCGTCTTGCGCCCGCGTGGATGCATCCGTTCCTGCGCGCGATCGCAGGCAATGAGAGGCAATCGTGAGTTCGTTCGCGCAGTTGCCGGACGACAAACGCCGAGCGGCGGTTGAGGAAGGTGCCGCCCGCCTGGGCGTTCTACCGGTGATCGTTGAGAAGGACTACTGGGTTTGCTGGCTGCTCGGCCGAATCTTCCAGGACGCCGAGCTGGCGCGGAACATCGTGTTCAAGGGAGGGACGACGCTCTCCAAGGTCTTCAGCGTGATTGATCGCTTCTCCGAGGACATCGACCTGTCGGTGTCTCCGAAGATCCTCGGGTTCACAGAATCGACGCTCGATAACGAGTCGTCGAAAGGCAAGCGAGCGATGCTGTTCGAAAGCCTGCAAATCGCGTGCGCCAAGTTCGTCGCGGGGCGATTCCAACCGCAACTCGAGAAGACCGTACGCGAGCTGCTGGGCGCCCGCGCCGAGAGCCACGCCTGGTTCGTGTACCGGGAAGATGCGCGAACTCACTCGCCGGTGCTGCTCTTCGAATATCCGTCCAGTCTCCCACCGGAGCGCGGGTACATCGAGCCCGCCGTGAAGCTGGAATTCGGATCGCTTACCGACCAGCAACCCACCGGCACTCACGCGGTGAAACCGATGCTGGCTGACGTCATCCCAGCGTTCAAGGACGAAACCGAGCAGGTGGTCGCCTTGGAAGTCGAGCGGACGTTCTGGGAGAAGGCTACGATTCTCCACGCCGAGTACCACCGGCCGGCCGAGCGGCCGATCCCCGACCGGTTCTCACGGCACTACTCCGACTTCGCGGCGCTGTGGAGGCATTCGGCGAGGGATGCCGCGCTCAAGCGTCTGGATCTCCTGGGTCAGGTGGCGATCTTCAAGTCGCGGTTCTTCGCGTCGGGGTGGGCCCACTACGAGACGGCCAAGCCGGGCACGCTCAAGCTGTCTCCGTCCGCAGGACGCGAGGCGGAGCTGCAGCGCGACTATGCCAAGATGGACCCAATGTTCCTGAAATCCCCTCCACCCTTCGCAGAGGTCCTGAAAGCGTTGGGGGAAGCGCAGCGAGAAATCAATGCGGAAAGCACGGGTAGGACATGATGATTCCTGTCCAACCGTCTGGGCAGTCCGATAGTGCTTGAACGTCCCTCCGGGGCCTGATAGTAGTGCGGAGACAATGGGAGGAGACCCTTGTCGGAGCAGGATGCGATCCGTGACGCCGTCGCCAAGCAGGAGAGCTTGCTTGCGGAATTGGAGCGGCGGCAAACGGAAGCTCGGAATCGACTCGACGCGCTGAAGGTTCAACTCCATTCGGCCAGCGCGGTTCCGGAGTCACAGGTCGCAGCGCCGCCCGGCACGCAGGCATCGGCTCCGATGACGCCGGCGGAAAAAGTCGCTCTCTTCAGACGGCTCTTCCGTGGGCGTGACGACGTATTCCCGAAGTTGTGGGTGAACTCAAAAAACGGCAAGAAGGGGTACGCCCCCGCCTGTTCGAACGAATGGGTCCGGGGAATCTGCGAGAAACCGAAGGTCAAGTGCGGGGAGTGCCCGAACCAAGCCTTCATCCCTGTCGCCGACCAGGTCATCGTCGACCATCTACAGGGTCGGCATGTGATCGGCGTCTACCCGCTCCTGAAGGACGAGACCTGCTGGTTCCTGGCGGCCGACTTCGACAAGGCGTCGTGGCAAGACGATGTGGCGGCATTCGTCGAAACCTGTCGTTCGGTCGGCATCCAAGCCGCTGTGGAGCGCTCGCGCTCGGGCAACGGCGCGCATGTCTGGTTTTTCTTCGCGTCGCCGCTGCCCGCGAAGACGGCTCGACAGATGGGCTGCACCCTCATCACGGAGACGATGGCTCGGCGTCACGAGCTGAGCATGGATTCCTACGATCGGCTGTTTCCCAATCAGGACACGATGCCGCGTGGCGGATTCGGGAACCTGATTGCGCTGCCGCTACAGCACGAACCGCGCCAGCACGAGCACACGGTGTTCGTGGATGATCAATTCAGAGCGTTTCGAGACCAATGGGCGTATCTGGCGTCCCTGTCGAGGATCGACCCCGCCGCCGTGGAGGCCGTTGCGAACGAGGCGGTCCGGCATGGAAGGGTCATCGGAGTCGGCCTCAGCGATCTCGACGACGAGGAGGCGGCTGCTCCGTGGAAACGTGCTCCTTCAGGTCGATCCAGGAAGATCCGCATTGCCGATCCGCTGCCGAGCGAGGTGCGCGCCGTTCTCGCCCAGAGCGTCTTCGTAGAAAAGGCGGGGCTGCCCTCGCCGCTCGTCAACGAGATCAAGCGGCTGGCCGCCTTTCAGAATCCTGAGTTTTACAAGAAGCAGGCCATGCGCCTTTCGACGGCCTTGACACCTCGCGTGGTCACCTGCGCGGAAGATCTGCCTCAGCACGTCGCCGTTCCCAGGGGATGCCTCGACGATCTCCGTGGGCTTCTCGCCGATCACGGTGCCGCCCTGCGCATTGACGATCAGCGTCAAGACGGTGAGGGGCTTGAGATGGAATTCAAGGGGCAGCTGACTGCCATCCAGGAACAGGCCGCGCAATCGCTGCTTCACGATGACATCGGCGTTTTCGTCGCCCCGCCCGGCGTCGGGAAGACCGTGGTGGGCGCGTATCTCGTGTCCGCGCGACGCCGCAGTACGTTGATCCTCGTGCATCGAAAGCCGCTCCTCGACCAGTGGGTCGCGCAGCTCTCGATGTTCCTCGGCATTCCCTCATCCGAGATTGGGCGGATCGGGGGCGGGAAGAACAAGCCGACCGGGCGACTCGACGTCGCGATGCTCCAAAGCCTGGTGAGGAAGGGCAACGTGAGCGACGAGGTCGCGAAGTACGGGCACATCATCATCGATGAATGTCACCACCTGCCCGCCTTCTCATTCGAGCGGGTGCTCTCCGAAGTCAAGTCGCGATACATTACGGGCCTGACCGCCACGCCGTATCGCAGGGACGGTCATCAGCCGATCATCCACATGCAGTGCGGCCCCGTGCGCTTCGCGGTGGACTCGAGGAGCGACGCGGCCAGACGCCCGTTCAGCCGCCGGCTGATCGTGCGAGAGACTGCTTTCACCGCCGATGCTTTCGCGAGGGAGGCGTCCATTCAGGAGGTCTACGCCGCGCTTGCCGCCCATGAGAAGCGGAACGGACTGATCCTCGACGACGTCATCGCTGCTCTTGTGAAAGGCTGCTCGCCGATCGTGCTCACCGAGCGCACGGACCATCTGGAATTCCTGGCCGATCGGCTCCGCCCGTTCGCACGGCACTTGATTGTCCTCCAAGGGCGAATGTCTACGAAGGCCCGGCGCGAGGCGGCGGCTCAGCTCGCCGGCGTTCCGGAGGGTGAGGAGCGCCTCGTTTTGGCTACGGGGCGCTACATCGGCGAAGGTTTCGACGACGCCCGACTGGACACGCTCTTCCTGGCACTGCCGGTCTCGTGGAAGGGCACGCTGGTCCAGTACGCCGGCCGCCTCCACCGCGTGTACTCCGGCAAGACCGAGGTTCGCATCTACGACTACGTCGATCGACAGGTGCCGATGCTTGCCAGGATGTTCGGGAAGCGCCTGCGCGGCTTTCGCGCGATCGGGTACGTGCCTGACGACGCGCCGAAGGAGAAGCACGAGGAAAGCACGCACGGCGAGGTGAGAATCGAGTGGGACGAGGAAGCGCTCCATTCATCGAGTGACGCGTTCTGAAAGGGGATGATGGCGAAGAAGCGGGACAGCAAGATCACGACTCTGCGGATCAGCAAGGCCAAACTGGACGCCCTGGTCGATGAGGCGACCGTAGATGCCCACGACGAGGACGAACAGCGCATGGGCTTTTTCACGATGATCCAAGACAACCTGACCGTTCCGTTCGAAACCACCGTCCTCGGAATGCCCGTCGTTGTCGAGAACGTCGACCTGAACAAGCGTGACGAGATCGTCGCCATCTGCGTGCGTGGCCGCGAGCGTCAGGCACTACCAATCATCGATCTTCCCCTTCCGCCCTCCCCGCCGAAGGGCGCCGAGTGGATCGAAGCGTACCGCCACTGGGCGCGTGGAGGCCAGGGCGATGAGTGAGTACCAGTACTACGAGTTTCTGGCCATCGACCGTCCGCTGACCGAGTCCGCGATGGCTGAGCTGCGCGACATATCGACGCGCGCGCACATCACCCCGACCAGCTTCGTCAACCACTACGAGTGGGGCGACTTGAAGGCGCGCCCGATCGTGATGATGGAGAAATATTTTGACGCCTTCGTCTACGTGGCGAATTGGGGAACGCGCGAGTTCATGCTGCGCGTTCCGCGGCGGTTCCTGGACCCGAAGACCGTGTCCACGTACAAGGCGGGCAACGCGCTGTCGTTTGAGGCCAAGGGCGAACACGTCATCATCACCTTCATGTCCGATCAGGAACCCGAGGACGACTCGGAATCCGGTGAAGGTCGGCTCTCTTCGCTCGTGCCTCTTCGCGCAGACATTCTGGACGGCGACGCGAGTTGTCTGTACCTCGGCTGGCTTCTCGGAGCGCAACTCGGCGAGGTGAAGGAGAGCGCTCTCGAGCCTCCGGTTCCTCCAGGGCTGACCAAGCTGTCCGGACCGCTGAAGGGTCTCGCTGATTTCCTCCGCATCGACCGCGATCTCATCGAGGCGGCCAGCCAGGGCAACGGCGCACCGCCTGTCGAGTCTCCCACGGCAGGTGAGCTGGATCGCTGGGTCGAAGCCCTGCCGTCATCGGAGAAGGACGCTGCTCATCCAGTTCGTGAAGGGGGAAGACCGTCACGTCAAAGCCGATCTGCTCCAGCGATTTCGGCACTCCTGTCTCAAGGGCCAGACTGGCGACGATGGGAAGCGGAGGAGCGTCAAGGCGCTTCTCGCTGCCGCGGAAGAGCGCAGCAGCATCCGACGTCGTGAAGCCGCGGAACGCGAAGCCCGGGAGCGGGCCCACCGCGAGAAGGCGGACGCGGCCGCGCGCGCGAAGTACCTCGACGGGCTGGAGAAGCGGCAGGAGGACATCTGGCGCCAGATCGACGACTTGATCGCGACGAAGCAGCCGCAGAAGTACAATCAGGCCGTCGCGTTTCTCAAGGACTTGCGCGACCTGGCCGAGCGATCAGCGCAACAAGACGTATATCGCCGACGGCTCGCCGATGTTCGCGAACGCCACTCGAGGAAGCCGACGCTAATCGCTCGCATTGACCGAATCTGATCCGACTTGGAGACTGACTATGCCTATGTGGCGCCGTTCGCCAGACTCGATAAAGCAGGGCATCTACGACGAAGTCATTACCGAAGCGCTCGTCGCGAGAATCCAGCAGCTTTCTATCACACATGACGTTGATGCGCCGAAAATCACCGACGCATCGGATGTGGACGAGCAGCTTTACGCCTGCGTGCGCGACGCGTTCCGACTCGTACTAGACACGAAACGGAAGACGACCGAGAAGCTCGCCCTCGCTCGCGAAGTACTCATGATCCTCGAGCTCCATGGCCAAACCGCGTTCCGCAGCGGCGAACTAAAACTGCTCGATCAACTCCTGTTGGCGATCGTCTCCCGAACTCCGGGCGCCGGCACCAGCAAGCTCCCGCGTCCGCGAGGGTCGCTGCTGACGAGCGGCCTTGTGACGAATGCCCACGGCGAGAGCGTTCTCGATCACCTCTCCAGCGAATTTCGCACGGCAGATCGGATTGATCTGCTCTGCTCGTTCATCAAGCTGAGCGGCGTTGAGAAATTCCGAACAGCGATTGAACATCACCTCCTCACGCTCCGGCGGCCACTCCGCGTGCTGACAACGACCTACATGCGTGCCACGGAGGCAAAGGCGATCGAGCTGCTGCACCGTCTGGGTGCCGAGGTACGCATCTCCTATGACGAATCGGCTACCCGACTCCACGCAAAGGCGTGGATGTTCCATCGCGAGAGTCAGTATTCCACGGCATACGTCGGCTCCTCCAACCTGTCGCACGCCGCACAAACCGAAGGCCTAGAATGGAACGTGCGAATCGCACAAGCCGACCAGCCGGTACTTCTGGCCGAAATGCAACGCGTCTTCGACACGTACTGGGAGGATTCAGATAAGTTCGAGCGCTACGATGGAACTGAGCAGGCCAGGAAACGACTTACTCGCGCGCTGGAGGATTCAGGAGGCGACCGCTCCGGTGTAAGGTATGATCTGGAACCCAAAGACTGGCAAAAGCCGATTCTCCGCGAACTCGAACAGGCGCGTGAGCTCGGTCGACACCGGAACCTGGTCGTGGCCGCGACGGGCACGGGCAAGACCCTGATCGCGGCGTTCGACTACGCTCGGCTCTTTGAGGCACGCAAAGTCGACTCGCTTCTCTTTGTTGGCCACCGCCGTGAGATTCTCCAGCAGGCCCAGACCGTCTTCCGAGATGTACTGCGGCGTAACGCGTTTGGCGAGCGCTGGTACCAGGGTCACAGCCCCGTCGACCATCGCCACGTCTTTGCGGCAATCCAGTCGATTGATCGAGCGGAGTCACTCGATCCCAGCCGTTTTGACATGGTCATCATCGACGAAGTACACCATTCCGCCGCGGCAACCTACGATCGACTGCTGTCGCACCTGCAGCCCAAGGAACTCCTCGGCCTCAGTGCCACTCCCGAACGCGCCGATGGCCGCCTTTACGAGATCCACTTCCCGCGACCCTACGTGGGCAATCTCCGCGTGTGGGACGCCATCCAAAAGCAGATTCTCGTTCCATTCCGATACTACATGCTCGACGTAGAGGCGCTCGATCTCGGCCGGCTACGCTGGGAGAACGGCGGATACGTAGACTCCGAATTGTCGCGTAAGCTGATCGACACGTCGGACCAGTGGACACGCGCCCTCGTGCGGGCTCTC
>Ga0114945_10000772_pt1 | contig 20413 bp, 13 predicted proteins | sample OV2TP3_FD_87194 | JGI IMG/M metagenome (GOLD analysis project Ga0114945, IMG submission 87194) | Hot spring microbial communities from Beatty, Nevada to study Microbial Dark Matter (Phase II) - OV2 TP3 | ecosystem: Environmental > Aquatic > Thermal springs > Hot (42-90C) | place: USA: Beatty...
CACGATATGTAGCCTGGGTCAAACAGACCCCCCTTGCAACAACGCGGGTCTGGCCGTTTGCTGCCCTGGCTCCGACATCTTAACACGACATTTCCCAACAGTATCATGAATTCCCGCGCTACCTCTGAGAAGTCCGCTGAAGGGGCGGGTTTGAAACCCGCCCCTTCAGCGTCTTTTTAGCCCGGCGCAGCCGGGCTTCTTTTGCGTAGCGCGGAGATTCATCTCCGCGCAATGGAGCGGAAAACCCTATCTTTGCGCTACTCCACGATCCGCACCAGGGTCCATCCGGAGGTCTGCGCGCCCGTCTGGAGGTCCTTTACCGTCAGGGTGAGTTTCTGAATCCCCGGCTGGATGTGCCGCAGGTCGACCCGGAGGGTCCGGGGTTCGTCCGTCCGTTCGCCTTCGTAGCGGAGGGTGACGGTGGCGCTGAAGGGTTTCCCGGCAATCCCCAGCTGCCGCTTGAGTTCGGGCGTCAGCTTCTGGGCCTCGCGAGGGTCGGCCTGGTACTCCACGCGGTACTCGACCACGTGAGCGCCCTCGGATTGGACGCGGAAGGGGTCCGATGAGCCGTCCCAGGCGTCGATCCCGGGCCGGTAGACGACGGTCCGCAGGGGGGATTTCTGACTGGCCACAGGGGGGGGCTCCAGGTCCGGGAAGAGGCGGAGGTCCACCTCTGAGGGCTGGGGCCGGCTCAGGGTGTAGGCCACCTCGTAGGCCGTGCGGCGGCTGGGGTCGAGGGCCAGGCCGTAGACCTCGAAGTAGACGGCCAGCTCCTCTATCGTCCTGCAGGTCCGCAGGGGGTTGGGGGTGACGGCAAAGGCGGCGCGCGAGGACTCGTCGGGGCCGACGGCCCGGACCTCGCGGGCCAGCAGGATGTCGCTCAGGCAGAGGCCGGGCGCGGAAAACCGGCTCGCGTCCACCTCCCGGTGGAAGTTCCCGATGCGGCCAGATTCGTGGTCCTGGACCTCCACGACGGCGGTGTAGCGGCCAGGCGGAACGGTCCAGCGGGCCTCCTCTGCGGTGTAGACGAAGTCCCGGAGTCCAGAGCTCACCTGGCGTCGGATGGGGTCGCTGACCACGCTGCGGGAGACCTCCACGCGGGCGCTGTCGAGCAGGAAGGCCCCGCGCGTCGCCTCCACGGTGTAGCGGTCGCTGGCGCGCCGGTAGCGGGTCCTGTCCACGGGCAGGGCGTAGGAGGCCTCGATCAGGGTCTTTCCGCCCTCCCCCTTGAAGGCCGCCACCTGGTGGGGGAGGTTATACCGCCAGCCCTCGTAGGGGTCAACCGCTCGCTCCGGGTGATGGGCCAGGAGGGCGTTCATGTCAGAGACGGACTCGCGCCGCGTCGAGTCCCGGTAGGCCTCGAACCGCCAGTGGTCCAGGCCGTCCCAGTTCTGGAAGGTGACGGTGAACCCCTCGTAGGTCCAGGTCTCCCGGTAGGGGCGGGCTTTACGCGGGGAGATCTCGATTTCGGGCCGGATGAGGGTCCTTCCGAGGGGCTGGCCGTAGCGGATGTGGAGCCGGCCCTGATCGGTCCTCCACCCCGGCACGCCCTCCTCCGGGATGCCGAAGCGGAGGCCGGCGTAGGCCACCCGGCCGTAGTGCTCCATCCGGCGCTCGTTGAAGGGGGTGATCAGGAGGGGGTCGCGCTGTCCCCAGAAGTGCGCGAGGTCAGGAGTGTCCGCCCAGGCCGCGGATACAGGGGGAGGGGCCTGAGCAAACTCCTGCCGCTCCTTCTGAGACGCCACGGCTTCGAGGGACTCCATCGCAGCCCGGTCCTGGGGGGGCATCGCGCTCAGCGCCTGCTGATAGGTCCGCGCGGCCTCCGGGAAATTGCCCCGGGACTGGAGGCCGAGGGCGTGGTAGAGGAGGACCTCCACGTCGTCGGGGTGGCGCTCCAGGTAGCTCCGGGTCATCTTCAGCATGAGGTCGTACCTGCCCTCCTCGAAGTGCAGGAGGCAGAGCCGGGCCACGCTGGGCCTGTGGTCGGGGCTGGAGGCGAGGGCGCGGCTCAGGTATTCGACGGCCAGGTCCCGGTCCTTCTCGCCGAAGCTGCTGAGGGAGCGGACGACTCCGGACTGCTCGTCGAGGGCCAGCATGTTCGAGTAGCGGAAGGCGTCGAAGATGTGATAGCGGGCCACCCCGAAGGCGGCGTCGGCGTTGTGCGGGTCGAGCTCCAGGACGCGCTCGTAGACCCGGCGGGCAGGGTCGCGCAGGTCCCTGCGCCAGAGGATGTCCGCGTGGGTCAGGTTGTAGGCGACGTTCTCCGGGTCCAGCTTCAATGCCTCCAGGATCTCGGATTCGGCCGCCTGGCGGGAGTAGGGGGTCCCCTGCTCGACGTAGCAGCGGGCGAGTTGATGGTGCGCCGGGGCATGGCCGTAGTCCAGCTTGAGCACCTTCCGGAACTGCGCGATGCGCTCGTGGAGCGGGCGGCCGGCGGCCTCCCGGAGCGCGGCCTGAAAGAGGGAGTCGGCCTGCGCCTGGCGAGGATGGAGGGCGTGCTCCTGCGCATCAGCAGGCGGGAAAAGGAGGTTCACCAGTGGGGTGGATCGGCCCGGTGGACCGATGGCGGCGAGGAAGAGCGCGGAGAGGATCAGGTGTTTTCGCATAGGAACCTCACGGAAAATGTACAGGACGATCAGGGAGGTGTCAAGCGGAATCCCAGGGTCATTCAGTTTTCCCTTTTTTGGGGGTCACCCTGAGCGCAGCGAAGGGTCTCTCGCTGTTCGGAGCGAGATTCTTCGCTCCCTTCGGTCGCTCAGAATGACCTTCGGATGGAGAACTGAATGACCCTGGCGGAATCCTCGTTGACTTCGCCGGTGGGGAAGGTTATCTTCCCTTTGTCTTTCTCTGCATTCTTTGAGTTCTCTGTGTTCTCTGAGTTCTCTGTGGTGAACGCTTTTGGGAAGGGGGTGGCGGTTTTGTCGCTCAGCATTGGCATCGTCGGTCTGCCCAACGTCGGGAAGTCCACCCTGTTCAACGCCCTGACGCAGGCGGGGGCCCCGGCGTCTCCGTATCCGTTCTGCACGGTGGACCGGAACGTGGGGGTGGTGGAGGTCCCGGACGAGAGGCTGCGCCGGCTGAACGACCTGCTCAGGCCGGAGTCGTGCACGCCCGCGGCCATCCAGTTCATCGACATCGCGGGGCTGGTGCGGGGGGCGAGCCGGGGGGAGGGATTGGGAAACCGGTTCTTAGCGCACATCCGGGAGGTGGACGCCGTGGTCCACGTGCTCCGCTGCTTCGACGACGACCGGGTGGCCCACGTGGAGGAGGGGGTGGACCCGCTGCGGGACGCGGAGGTCGTGGAGACGGAGCTGATGCTGGCGGACCTGGAGACGTGCGAGCGGGTCGTGGCCCGGCTGGGGCACCTGATCCGCTCCGACGCCAGGCGGGTGGCCCGCGAGGTGGTGCTGGAGCACGAGGCGATGCTCAAGGCCCAGGAGGGGCTGAAGTCGGAGAAGGCAGTCCGGGCCCTGGGGCTGACGCCGGAGGAGCGGGAGGCCATCCGGGGCAACCATCTCCTGACGGCCAAGCCCGTCCTCTACCTTGCGAACGTCAACGAGGCGGAGGCCGCCACGGATTCCCCCCATCTGACGGCGCTCTGGGGGCGATACGGGCCGGACCGGGTGCTGACCGTCTCCGCCCGGATCGAGGAGGAGATCGGGCAGCTCCCGCCGGAGGAGCGGAGGGCCTTCCTGGCCGACCTGGGCCTGAAGGAGACGGGGCTGAACCGGCTGATCGTGGCCGGGTTCCGGCTCCTGAACCTGATCACGTTCTACACCGTCGCGAACCAGAAGCTGCGGGCGTGGCAGGTGGTGAAGGGGACGAAGGCCGCGGAGGCCGCCGGAAAGATCCACTCGGACATGGAGCGGGGGTTCATCCGGGCGGAGGTCGTGAGTTTTGAGGACCTGATGCGGCACAGGACAATGGCCGAGCTGCACCATCGGGGGCTGGTGCGGGCGGAGGGGCGGGAGCACGAGGTGCAGGATGGGGAGGTCGTGCACGTGTTGTTTCACGTATAGGGCGTTATGTTCGACTGGCTCGTCGGCGAGGACTCGATCTTCGACATGGGGGACCGGTACCCGGTCCTGGGCCGAAACTTCGAGAGCAACATCGAGGGGCTGTTCGTCGTGGGGAATCTGGCGGGCAGCCCGGACATCAAGGCGGCGCTCAACGCGGGCTATGACGTGGCGCGCCACATCGCCGGTCTGCCTCCGGTGGCGGAGGGGTGCGACTACGAGGTCGTGATCGTGGGCGGGGGGCCGGCGGGGCTGAATGCGGCGCTGGAGTTTCAGGTGCTGGGGCTCCGGTACCTGGTGCTGGAGAAGAGGGGGATTCTGAGCACGATCCGGGCGTTCGAGGAGGACCTGATCCTCTACTACGCCGTGACGGGCGACCGGGAGGTGCGGGGGGACTTGCCCTACCGGGAGACGACCGCCGGGGCGCTGCTGTCGGAGTGGGGGGAGGTCCTGAAGGCGCGCGGGCTGAACCTCCGCGAGCGGGAGGGGGTCCTGGGCGTCCAGAAGGTGGGGGGGGCCTTTGAGGTCCGGACGGATCGGGGGACCGTCACGGCGGGGCGCGTGGTCGTGGCCGCCGGAAAGCTGATGGCGATGAAGAGGCTGGACATCGCCGAGGTGGAGGCCCCGGAAGGGGGGATCAAGGCGAGGATCGAGCGGACGGAGATGCCCCACGAGTTCATGCGGAAGTGCGGCATCCGGCTCGAAAACACGTGGGACTGGAGGCGCTGCATCGCGCTGGCCCTGACGTTCGCGGCCGTGGGGGCGTTCTACCTGATCAAGAAGCTGGCGCCGGACTGGGTGACGCTGCCCGCGTCCACGCCGGTGGTCGGGGGGCGCAACCTGGCCGGGCTCTACCCCATGCTCTACACGGCCGTGGTGATCGCCTTCGGGACGCAGGCGCTGCTCCGGTGGCGGCGGGTCAACCCGTTCGACCGGATCCAGACCCGCAAGTACCTGATGCTGATGTTTTTTCAGGCGGTCTTCTTCTGTCTCCTGCCGGAGTTCGTCCTGCACAACTGGAAGGCCTACGGGCTGGTCTACGCCTGGCCGCTGACGCTCAGCCCGGTCACGGTCCCGGACTTCGTCCACGACTGGAGCCGGGCCTCTTATCCTGACGGGCCGACGCTCGATCCCTACCATTTTTATTTTTACTGGACGCTTTTCTTGAGCCTCGTCCTGATCCCGATCGCGACGATCTTCACGGGCAAGCAGTACTGCTCGTGGGTCTGCGGATGCGGGGGGCTGGCCGAGACGCTGGGGGACCGCTGGCGGCACTATTCGCCGAAGGGGCCGGAGAACATCCGGCGGGAGCGCTACCTGTTCTGGATCACCGGGGCCACGGCGGCGATGACGCTGCTGGTCGGGCTGGGCTACGATGTCAGGGTGCATCTGGAGGGCGGGCTGAAGGCGGAGGGGGTGAACTACGGGGGCGTCCTGATGGGCGTGTACAGCTGGGCGATGGACACGTTCATGATCGCGATCATCCCGGTGTCTCTCTACCCGTTTTTAGGGGGGAAGGTCTGGTGCCGCTACTGGTGCCCGACGGCGGGGTTCATGCACCTCGTGTCCAGGTGGTTCACAAGGCGGAAGGTGGGGCGCTACCGGATCGAGTCGCGGAGGGAGCGGTGCATCGCCTGTAACCTCTGCTCCCGCTACTGCGAGGTGGGGATCGACGTGCGGAGGTTCGCGCTGAGGGGGGAGGCGTTCGACAACGTCAACAGCTCCTGCATCGGGTGCGGGGTCTGTATCACGGTCTGCCCGACGGAGACGCTCAACTTCGGCGCGATCGGTGATCGCGCCCTACATCGGGCCGGGCCGCTGCTTCAGATTGAGAGGCTCTAACAAAAAGAGGTTTACCGCAGAGAGCCCAGATAGTTGTCGTAGGCCGCGGGGTCGTAGACGTAGTCGAGCGTGGGCACGAGATGGACCTCCTGGCCGCCGAACTTGCTTTTGAAGGCGCTGATGTTCGCCCAGGGATGGTCAAGTTCGTTTTCCGGCGCGATCCCCCAGAGGTCGTAGCATTCGTGGCCCAGGGCCTTGGCCTTGCGCATGATCTCGAAATGGAGGAGATAGGGGGCCATGACGCGCCGATGCAGGGTGAGTGACCCGCCAAAGAAATAGGTGGCCCTCCGGCCAAAATAGACCACCAGGGCGGTGGCGAGCCGTCTTCCCCGGTACTCGGCGAAAAACAGCGCCCCCTGTCGGAGGGACGCGAGCGTGGAGATTAATGTCCGAAAGTAGCCGGGCGGCTTTGCACCGATTCCGTGGCGGGCGGTCGTTCTTTTATACAGCCTCAGGAAGTCGGCCAGGCCGTGCTCAGAGGTGTCTTCCACGACGGAGACGCCGTGTCTCTGTGCGAGGCGGATGTTGTATCTCCCCTTTGGCTTCATCTGCGCCAGGATGTCGGACTCCGAAGGGCGCAGGTCTATGCAGCGGGTGTCCCGCGCCTCGAAGTAGGGGTCCGTAAGGGGAGGGATGGCTCGAAATCCAGACACGAAATCGGGGAGGCGCAGCCAGCGCGGCTCTATGCGCAGATGGCTGACCACACCAGGCTCGGTCCTGCGGCGGTCCTCGATGGCTTCGAAAATGGCCCGGTAAATGTCCGCGTCGCTGTCCGGGTCGCCGGGAAGCACAGGGCCGTCCTGGATGTAGTAGAAACAGCTGTCCTCCGCGTAGAAGAACTTCAACACCACCGCGCCGCCGAGGATGTCCCTTCCATCTTTCAGGATGATTCCGAAGTTCTCAAATCCGCAGGTGTTTCGGAAGTCCACCCACCAGGACGTCTGCATGAAACCCGTGTCGGGCGTCGCCTCCACGAAGGCGTCCCACGCTGCCCACCGGCCCCCCGGCGGAGGGGGGAGGAGGGATCGGCCAGGGAATCTCCTTCTGGCACGGCTCATGAGGCTCAGAGGGGGCGAGCCGGGTTGCGAGTTGACCGTTCATTTTCTTCAAGCGGTGAGGCGACGCCGGTGGGACCCCGTCGCCGGGCTGACCTCTTCTTCCTGCAGGGCAGGATAGATGGCGCCGTCGTAATCGCGACAGTTGGGGGGGGCCGGGCGTCTGTCCCAGTAATTGACCGGCAAGGTCAGGCGCAACTCGGGGGCCTTCTCTTCCTCTCCGGAACGCCCGGCCGTTTTTTGCGCCGCTTTGTCGGCCACGACGCCGTGGCGCAGGTCGCCGCTAAAAACGGCGTAGTGGTTCGGGACGGCGTCGAGCGCCCTGCCGGAGGTTGGCTTGGGCGGCACCCAGGATTTGCCGTCCGGCCCCAGTACCTGGTCATAGACTACTGTCGGGCTGGAAGGGAACGGGTTCAGGTACAGGATACTCGACCACAGAGGGTGGACAATTTGCCCGGTCTGTTTTCTCAGGCTCCGGTCCCGGTCGGTGTGGAAAGGGAGCGACTCGCCGTATTTGAGCCGTCCCAGCCACCACTCCATTCCGATGCAATCGGGGCCGGGCTGGACCAGGGCGCACAATTCGCTGACGCACTCCTCCACGATATTCGTGGGCTTGGTCCCGAGGGGAAACCAGAAGGTGGTGCTATAGCTGTCCTCCATTCGCTCCGTGCCAACCGCCTCCACGGCGCGCACCAGCCGGCGAAAAAGCGGCCTCGGCAATGTGTCTGTAAACAGGTTGATGGTATGCATGTTTTTCCCCTCCTAGGCTTGGGTTTCTGTTCGCCCGGTCCTGTGTCTCAAAGCGCCGGGACATATCCATCATCCACCTCGAACTTGACGGTGATCTGCTTCAGCCGGCGATGCGTCGGCATGACGGTGTGCAGTCTTGGATCAAAATAGTCCTTCAACACCGAAGGCCGAGGGCATTTCAGGTAGTAGTCGGGGTTGTCCGCCACCTCAGACGCAACGACATCGTCTAACTCGTCGTCCGGGGAGACGTGCTGGATGATGCAGGGGGCGTGGGTGACGCCCGCCTTGCGGAGCGCATACGCGCGGTGGTATCCGTTGTTGAGGATCAGCCGCTTTTCAGCATAGACCGCGTTCAGGAAGTTGGAGCCGAACCCGACCGCAATCCCGACGACTCCGAGGAGGTTTCCCGGCGGGGGGTAGTCCTTGATGTTATCGGGTTGCAGTTTCATGGTCCCCAGATAGCGCATGTCGTTCGACGGCGACATAAAGACAAAGGTGTCTCGATGCAGGCGGGACCATTTCACGGGGGCCCGCGGGTGGTCGTGCAGGAGGGCGGTCCTGAAAATCTGTTCATCGCCCGGCAATGGCCCCAACTCGTTCTCAAGCCGCCGGATGTGGTTCAAGTCGATGTGGTGCTGATACACGACGAGACGGTCCAGCTCCACAAACGCCACCTCGGTCGGCACGGTGTTGAAGCCGTTCTGCACCAGGGGGTCCTTGAGGAACTCGGCCAGGAGCGGCTCATATTTGCTCACGTCCAGCTTTGTGATGGGCGGATCGTCCGCATAACCGGCCTCTTCCGTTTCGAGGCTTCGGAGAAGACGGCTGGCGGCTTTCCACTCCCCGGTCAGGGTCTCCTCGGGCGGCGGGTTCACCGCCTGATGCCGGGCAAAGCGCAGGAACTGTTTCAGGGTCGGACGCCCGATCAGATACAGGGTTTCGTCAATTCCGTCCTGAGGGGTCTGATCGGGCGGCTTGAGCTCAATGGCCGGAACGGGCGTCTCTGGCGAAAACTGAGACTCGACGGCCTTCAGCGGCCCGTTGGGTTCGATGACCATTGTCTCCGGGGATGCGTTCATAGTCGGGCCCTCCTTTCGTCCTTTAATTACCACCATGACCAGAACTCCACTTTGACCGTGCGCGCCAGCCGGCGCGTCATCAGGTCCACGATGCGCCGCTCGCCGCAATACACTTTTGCCTGGCCGGTCATCCCCGGCTTCAGCAGGAGAGAGCTGTTGTCAATCTCCGTCGTGATCAGAATGGTTCTGGGCGAGCTTCCACTGCTCGCTATGGTGGGCAGCGAAGGTTGACTCCCGGAAGAAGAGGACGATCCTCCCAGGGCGGTCGTTGCAATCGACGTGACCTTTCCTGAGAAGGTCCTATCAGGATAAGCCTGAACTTTAAAGGCGACGGCGTGCCCGACCCTGACGTCGGCGATCTCCTTCTCCGGTATGGCGATTTCGACCGTCAGCTTCTTGAGGTCGTAGACCCTGGCGATGAGCGCGCCTTTCTGGATGACCTGGCGCACCATCTCCTTCAGCTGCCGCGCCGGGGTCGCCACAATTCCGTCGGCCGGGCTGCGCACCTCCACCCTCTGGAGCTGTTCTTCGAGATAACGCTTTTGTGCCTCAAGTTGAGCGATTTCCGCTTTAGTTGCGTCGATTTCTTCCTTCCTCGTTCCACGCAACAACACCTGGAGTTTGTTCTCGGCGTCGGAGAGGCCATTTTCAGCCACGACAGCCAGTTCCTGCGTGTTCTCAAATTCCTTCCTGGAAATAAGACTCCTCTCAACCTGGTTCTTGTCTCTGTCCAATCGGGCGCGGGCGAACGCAAGGCGGTCTTTAGCTCCCTCAACTGCGGCCCGCGCGACCTCGATCTCCTCTTCGGTTGGCCCGGCCTCCTGCATCCGGAGCCTGGCGCGGGCCTGCGAAATCTGCGCCTCCGTTTTCTGCAATTCGGTCCGGTGTTCGCGGTCTGAAAGCCGGGCCAACAGCTCCCCCTCACGGATCGCGTCTCCCTCTGTGACATAGATCTCTTCAATGAGTCCTTCGATCTCGGCCCGCACGTCCGCGTTGTGCGCCGGGAGGATGGTGAACGGCGAGGTGATGCGGAGTTCCATCCGGACGAAAAAGAGGACGGCCAGCGTTGCTCCGCCCAGAGCCGTCCACTTGGTGTATTTGACGCATCGTCTCCAGAAGCGGCTCCTTCGCTTTTTCTTCGGCTCCGAAGGCGCGGGCGTGGAAGACTCGGACGACCCATTGCTGCCGGTCGTGGGCAGGTCCTCTTTGGGCTCAGATGTCTGCAAATCTTCGTCGTCATCATCGAACGCGTCCCGGGCCTTGCCGAACAGCCTGCGGACCCGACGCCGGAGTTTCCGGCCGACAAGCGCCAGGGAAAAAAGCCAGTACAGCGGTTGGCCGCTCTTGATGAAGTAATCGCCCGCCGTCACGAGGATGTAGCCCACCAGCGCAAACGTGCCGATGGAGCCCGGAAGGCCGTAGAGGAGGTAGATCGCGCGTTTGCGTCCTGAAACCTCTTCCACTACCGGGGCCTCCAGGCCGAACGGCCTCTTCATCAGACTGCCGACATACCTGAACGCTTTCCTCCTCAGGTTCGGGATCTCAAGGTAGTCGCTCAACAGGTAATAGCCGTCAAACTTGACGAACGGGTTGAAGTTGAGGAGGGTCTTGACGCCCGAGCCCGCCGTCACGATCAGGGCCGCGCTGTTGACCCAGGTGTCCGGGTTTGTGAGACGCCACGTCAGAGTCGCCAGGGCCCAGAGAAACAGCTCGAAGTAGGGTCCGGCGAAAGAGACCCAGAGGCGCTTCCGTTTTTCCGGGAACAGCCAGGCGTCGCTGACGTTGCAGTAGAGGGCGGGCTGGAAATAGATCAACAGGAACCCGATTTCGCGCACCTCCCCGCCAAAGTGCTTGCAGGTCAGGCCGTGCGCGAATTCGTGCACCGAAATGACGACAAACATGACCGCCACGAGCAGCGGAAGCGACGAGAGCCGGTAGAGCAGCGAAAGGTCCTGGGTGAACTCGCCCCAGTTCAAGAACAGGATGCCCGAAGAGAGGAGAATAATGGAGGCCGAGGTCGCCACGAAGTGCGGCGTAAAACAGGGCCGGACCCTGCCGATAAGACGGTTGAAGAGTCTGTCCGGGTCGAACGCCTTGAACCGGAGGTAGAACAGGCTGCCGCGAATTCGTCGCCCGTCTGCCCGTTTCTTGTTTGCTTCGTCGCCCGTTTCGAGGAGGCCGTTTCTTTCCAGCTGCTTGACGAAGGCGTTAATGATATAATTATATCAAGTAAATGTATATCTAAGGTATTCTATAAATATAAACTATACTGATATTTAGAATAAATATATATAAAATATATAATTGCGCCGAGTCGAGGAGATGTTTCCCGGGCATCTCGGCGATGAGATGGTCCCAGGTGTCCAGATCGAACACCTGATGGTTTTCACGGGCGTTCGTCTGCCTCGCATGGGTTGTTCGTGTTGTTCTGTTCGCCAGGCTCTGCCGGGTCGGTCACGCGCACCGCGTCGGCCAGCCCGACGACCACTTTGCGCAGTCCCTCGAAGGGCTCCCTGCCGTGTGCGGCGCGGACGTTGTCCACAATCATCAGGTCTCCGTCCTGCCACCCCTCGCGTGCGGTGTGTGCCTCGTAGACCTCGTGGATCGACTGCACCACGTCGGAGCCGATCGGGTCGCCGTCGCCGAACCGGGTGTCGAACGGCAGCCCGTCCTCGCCATAGACCTCCACGAGGTAGTCGCGCACCTCCGGGTTGATCGTCCACTGGCTGAGGAATGCGATCTGGTTGAACCAGCATCGCCGGCCGGTGAGCGGGTGAGCCACGACGGCGCTGCGGCGCTGCCAGGTGCGCAGTGCGCCGTCGGGCTGCCACTCGAACGTGATTGCGTTGGCACGGCAGTAACGCTCGACGGCGCTGCGGTCGTCGGCGCCGAACGCTTCGGAGAACGGCGCTCCGATGTCATCGTTGTAGTTGCGGATCAGGAGCCAGCCCTCTTGCTCGAAGCGCTCGACCAGCACGGCGGGCAGGGCGCGAAGGACGGCGGCCGAATCGGCCACCGGGGTCGCGCCACCCTCAGCCGGCGCCGTGAGGCACGCGAACAGCATCAGGCCGGGAGGCTCGAACGCATAGCTGAGTTCGTGGTGCATGCACATCTGCTGGTTGGGCGGCCACTTCGATGCGGAGTACACGCCGCCAGAGTAGCGCTCTCGGGGCGCGAAGGCCTCCTTCTCGGTCATCAGGCTGCCCAGCTGTTGAAAGACCCCCACGGCCTCTTCGGCATCGCGCAGTCCCAGACCGCGAACCATGAGCGACCCATGTTCTGCGACGGCGGCACGCAACGCGTCGCGATGCTCGGCCGCCCAGCGGGCCGCATCGCCGGTTGCCTCGGCCTGGAGCATCGGCGGCTTGCCGGGTTGCAGGTCAACGTCGAGCCGTGAGATCGTCGAAGACATTTCGATTTCCCTCCACTCGCTGGCGCTCAGCCAACTGTTCGTGGGTGCGAGGAACGGTCCCCCGCCTGTCGATCAGCGCGGCCAGGTCGGCGAGGCTCGGGTGATCTCTGAGGTCCTTGAAGGACACCGCGCGGTCCAGGGCGATTACCATCTGCAGTGCCGACAGCGATGTGCCGCCCAGGTCGAAGAAGTGATCCTGCCGGCCGATCCGGTCCTTCGGGATGCCGAGCACCTTTGCCCATGCGGCCGCCACCTGCTGCTCGGTCGCCGTACCCGGCGCGTTGTGGTCCTGCTGCCCGGCGTCGTCGAGTTCTCCGGCGAGGGCTGTCAACGCCTTCCTGTCGATCTTGCCGTTGTCCGTCAGGGGCAGGCGGTTGCGCCAGTGGAAGGCCGATGGAATCATGTACTCGGGAAGCGACTTGCTCAGTTGATCCCGCAGCGCGTTGGGAGCGAGGGATTGACCGGAGCAGAAGGCCACGAGGCGCTGGTCCGCATGCTGCGCGACCACGACGGCGGCATCGCGGAGGCCGGGCAGCCGCAGCAGGGCGTTCTCGATCTCGCCGATCTCTATGCGGAAGCCGTTGACCTTGACCTGTGTATCCCGGCGGCCGAGAAATTCCAGCTTACCGTCAGGCAGCCAGCGGCCGTGGTCGCCGCTCCGGTAGAGCCGGTTGCCCTCGCGGTGCGGATCGGCCATGAAGGCGCGACGCGTGCGCTCGGGGTCGTTGACGTAGCCGCGGCCGACGCAGATCCCGGAGAAGACGATCTCGCCCGGCGCGCCGAGCGGCATGAGTGACAGGTGCTCGTCCACGACGTAGACGTGCACATTGTTGACGGGGCGGCCGAGGGGCACGCGTTCTGCGTCAGGCACGCCTTCCATGACCTCGTGGTTCGTGTCGTCGGACGTCTCGGTCAACCCGTATGCGTTGACCAGGGTGATCGCGGGCCCCTCCGAGAACCAGCGCTGCACGAGCTCCTTCTTCAGCGCTTCGCCGGTCGCCGACACACACCGCAGGTCCGGCAGCTCGCGGGGGTACTGCGCCAGATACGACAGCAGGACTTCGAGGTAGGACGGCACGACCTGCACGACGCTGGCCCTTCCGTCGACGATCCGGCCGACGAAACGCCTGACGTCGAGGATCGCCTCCTGCTCCACCAGCAGCGTTTGCCCGCCGACCAGGAGCACGGATACCAGTTGCCAGAGCGAGATGTCGAAGCACTGGGGCGCGGTCTGAGCCACCACCTGCCCCTCGCCGATGTCGAGGTCGTGGATTTTCGCGAGCGTGTGATTGAGCATGCCGGCGTGCTCGCACATCACGCCCTTGGGCTGGCCGGTGGAGCCGGAGGTGAAGTAGATGTAGGCGAGCTGGTCGGGCGCGACCGCCACCCCGGGGTCGCCGTCGGGATGGCCCTCTTCGTATGCGGCGTCGATGAGGAGCGTCTCGACTTCGGACAGCGATTCGAGCGCGGGATCGAGCGTCGTGGTGCTGCCGCGTTCGGTCAGCACGAGCCGGCAGCCGGCCCGCGACAGCATGCTCGCGATGCGATCGGCCGGGAAATGCGGCTCGATGGGCAAATACGCGCCGCCCGCCTTGAAGATCGCGAGCACGGCCGCCATCCAGTCCAGGTTGCGCTCGGTCACCACAGCGATGACGCCCTCGCGGCACAGGCCCCGCGCCAGCAGCGCTTGCGCCACCTGATTGGCACGGCCGTTGAGCTGATGGTAGGTCCACTGCCTGTCGCCGTGCACGGCTGCAGGGGCGTCCGGGTGGGCCCGAACCTGCTCCTCGAACAGCTCGTGGACGCGGCGGTCTGGCAGCTGCCTGCGCGACCCGGCGAGGCCGTGGAGCTGGAAACGCAACTCCTCCTCTGAGAGGAGGCTCTGCCGCTCGTGCCCGGCATCGGGATCGGCGGCGATGCGCGCCAGCGCGGTGAGGTGATACCCGGCGATCCGGGCGGCGCACGCCACGTCGAGCGCGTCGGTCCGGTACCGCAGCCGCAACACGACCCCGCCGCGTTCGAGGACCCCGACCCACAGCACGGTGTCATCGGCAAGCTTGCCGCCCTCATCGGCCGCCGGGTCGAACACGGTCTCGAACAACGGCCCGGTCAGGCCCAGCTCGCGCGCCAGATCTTCGACCGGAAAGTCCACGTGCGACCGCAGCGTGGACTCCGCTTTGTGCGTCTCCATCACCACCGCCCGCCAGGAGCCGGGTTCGGTCGTCATCCGGCAGACGAACGGCGGACGACCCTTCAGGGCGGCGTAGCCGGTTGAAACCTCGCGCTCGCCCGACAGCGCGCTGAGCACCCTGGCGTGTGCGGCCAGCAACGCCGTGCGCAGCGGCGCCCCCAGCTCGTTTGCCAGCCGGCGCAATGCCGCCACGAGGTCGTCGGGGATTTGGCACGCGTGTTCGCCGACGCCGGCCACGGGTTCGAGGGTCCAGCGCGGCAGGGCGGTGAACGGACCGCCGAGAAGCACGCCGCGCCAGAATTCGCGGCCGCGCTCGGCAGCGGCTTCCCTGTCATGCGGACTGAGACTGCTCATGACACTGTTCACAGGCCATCTCCCTTGCCGGGTTTCCACCCCACTGTGCGTGCGCCGGTATCTCCTCTCCCTTCATGAGAAAGGAATCCGCGGCGAGCGCCGAGCCGTCACCCATCGACGCGCCGTAGTGGACGAGTGCGCCAACTCCGAGCGTGCAGCCGGCCCCCAGCGTGCTCCGGCCGGACTTGAACGTGCCGTCCTCCTGCGACTCGCACTGGATCTTGCTTCGCTCATTGAGAACACACTCGTCCCCGATGGCGGTCAGGGTCGGCTCGGAGATGTACACGCCGTCGTCGAAGACCCTCCTGCCGATGCGGACACCGATGAGCCGCCAGATCACGTTCTTGAAGGGCGTGCCGTCGAAGATTCGGAGGAAGTGGAACGGATGCAGCTTCCAGACGCGCTCGACCCACCAGAAGCGGGGGTCGTAGATGGAGCAGATTTCCGGCGGCGGCGGGCTGATCGCTTCGAGGCAACGCTCGACCGACGCATAGTAGACCGCCGCAGCGGCAGCGCTGAGCGCGAACAGCGCAGCCATGATCGTGTGGGTCGAGACGCCGTAGAAGAGTTCGAGCGCGGCCAGGTCGATGACCGTCACCAGGAAGACGCCCAGCCATCGCGTGAACAGGAAGATGCCCATGGTTCGAAGGTTGAACCGGTTCTTCGCGGCCAGGCCGCGGCGCAACGCCTCCCCCGTATGGAGATGGTCGAATCGGCTGTCGCGCTCGACGGAGCGCGGAATCTCGAACGCAGGCGAGCCCAGCAGGCCCACCCCTTCACGGACCTTGCCGTCGAGCGGAACCATCACCTTCATCGCGAGCAGGCAGTTGTCGCCAGTCGCTCCCCCCGCGGGGTAGCTGACGTCGTTGCCAATGAAGTTGCGGCGCCCGATCGCCACCCGGGACACCCGGAACGAGGAGCTCGAGACCTCTTCATTGACCGTGCTCAGCCCGTCGGCGACCATCGTTCCGCTGCCGACGGAAGTGAGCAAGGGGTGCGAGGTCGTCACCTCGCTGCCGAAATTTGACCCGGTCTGCACGACAGGAGAAAGGCGATATCCAGCCCAGCTCAAGTAGCGGACGATGTAAGAGCTGTCGCCGAACAGAAGCGGAAGGAATTCCAATCTGCCCAGCCGCGCGATCACGCGGTGCACCGCGTAGTGGAAACCATAAAGCGGATAGATCGTGTCCGGCTTGAGAAACAGGCTCAGCACGCGCGGAACGGTGCCCACGGCCAGGAGGCCGACGAGCACCGCGCCGAAGAAGAGCACGGCCGAGAAGACCAGCGCTTCGATGAAGAGGCCCCCAATCGTCAACGCGCCGGTGCTGGATTGCACGCTCGGGTCCAGCATCTCGACGAGCGCCGACACCCCGAGGAACAGCAGACTGAGCCCCGCCTCCAACAGCGGCGCCCACAGGAAGAGGATGCCGATGACGGTGAGGGCGGCATAGGCGGCCCGACGCAGTCTGCCGCACCGGGCCGGCGCGACGCGCACGTAGTTCGTTTCCGTACGCTGTGCCGGAGATCCGTGCCACCGCTCGCCGGCCGGCACCGCCTGGCCGCTCAGCAGCGCGGAGGCGTGGCCGAGCTGTGCGCCATCGCCCATCGACGTGTCGATGTCGAGCACGGTCCTCTCGCCGACGTATACGTTGCGGCCGAGAGTCACCGGTCCGATCTCGATCCGGCCGGCTCGTGCCCGATAGCAGAGAAAGATCGCCTCGCCGCGGATTACCGTTCCGGCGCCGATCGTGAGCAGGTCCGTACACACCGGTATACGCCGTGACAGAATCACGACTCCGGGCCCGACTTTCGCGCCCAGCGCTCTCAAATAGAACCCGTACAGAGGCGTGCCGACGAGCAGATAGGCGCCCGGGTTCGACCGGATCAAGGTCTTGACGATCCAGAAGCGGACGTAGGCGAGGCTCCAGATGCGGATCTGCCGGGGCTTCCAGCGACCGATGAGCAGCCACTTCGCCGCGATTGGAACGGTGGACAAGGCGAGGAAAGCCACGCCGCTGAACAGGACCAGCCGCAGGTAGCGCTCGATACCCTCTGATCCTGCCACCATCCACGTGTAGCCTTCGATGGCGGCGATCACCCCGAGGTACGAATAGCCGAGGTAAAACAGGACTTGCAGGGCTCCGCAGAGGACGTACTCCCGCGGGCTCGTCGGCGCCGTCGGCTCCAGGGCTGGCGACCCGGTGGCGCCGGGCGCGGTGTCCCCGAGGGCCGCTGCCAGGCTTTTGATCGTCGGATGCGCGTAAACGTCCTTCATCGACACCGGCGGCACGTCGCCTCGCTTCCTCAGCCGCGCGCAGAAATGCGCCATCGTCAACGAGTCGGCGCCCAGGTCGAAGAAATTGTCATCGACCGACACGCGGTCGACGCCCAGGATGTCAGCCAGCACGCGGGCCAGGATGCGCTCGGCCCCCTTCGTCTGGCCCGTGCCCCCCGCCGACCCAGGCAACAGGACTTTGGTCTGCGTGTTCGTGCGGTCGTGCGGCACACTCATCGCACCACCTCGTGGAAGAAGTTGGACAGGCGCAGGGCCTGGCCGGCGGCAACCGCCTCATCGAACACCCATTTGCCGACCGCCAGGTCGAGGATGCCCATGCCAAAGGGCGAGAAAATGATCGGACGGCTGCGATCCACCGATCGGCGTCCGGCCATGATCTCGGCAAGCGTGCCCGTCACGAAGCTTCTGCTGCCTGTCTGCTTCTCGGCCAGATGAGGCGACGTATCGGCCTTCATAACGTGCTCGACGTCGTCAACCACGTTCTGCGATCGGAGGAGGATGTCGGGTGCAAGATCGCGAAGGGAAATGTGGAGCACCACCGGGTTGTGCTCGAAAAGGGCCGCATCCGCAATGTGGGGCGCCGAGGCAACGGTTGTAAACACGATCAGATCACACGCCCTCACGAGTTGCGCGACATCGGGGACTACCGCGACCGTGCGGTGCTGATCCAGGCGGCACGCAGTGGTCTTGAATTTCTCGCTCTCTCCGGGCGACCGATCGTGCAGCCGTAATTCCTCGATCTCCCATCCCGTCTCGACGAGGAACTCGTAGACGTGCCGGGCGATGAACCCGGTGCCCACGATGCCGAGTGCATGCGCCCGGCGCGATTGCCCGCTCAGCCAGTTCGCGGCAAGAGCGGCAGAGGCCGCCGTGCGCGCAGCCGAGATGATCGAGCCCTCGAGTATGGCGAAGGGATATCCGGTCTCGTAGTTGTTGAGCACGAGTACGGCCGACGCACGCGGAAACCCCCGCTGAACGTTGGCGGGATAGCTGGCGACCCACTTCAGCCCGGCGACGTCGAAGCCGTTTCCGAGGTAGGCCGGAAGCGCGATGATCCGGCAATCGGGCTTCTCGGGGAACCGCAAAAAATAACTGTCCGGGTTGACGGACTTGCCGTCTGCGTGTGCGAGATACGCGTCCTGAACGACCTCGATGCATTTTGCCCGATCGGCGCGAACGATGTCCGACACGGTTTTGCCATTGACGATAAAGAGTTCAAAGTCCATTGCGTCCCCCTACTCGAGTCTGGTCGCCCACGTGGGATCGTAGACCGTGTCGAGGTACGGCCTACCGTGATCCGGGCACAGGAACAGCACGGTGGGGCGCTTGGATCCGGCCATCTTCGCCGCCTGCCGTTTGATCGCCGCGAACACCGTCCCGCTGGAGCCGCCTGCAAACAGTCCGTGGGTCGTGAGGAGCTCGCGGCAGGCGCGAACCGTCTCGGACTCGGGTATGATGACCACGTCGTCAATCCTGGCATGTGACAGCAACGGCGGCACGATGCTCGACCCGATGCCGGGAATATGGCGCTTGCGCGGTGGTCTGCCGAAGATGACGGAGCCTTCGGAATCGACCGCGATCACCCGGATTCCGGGATATTGCCCTTTGAGCCGGCGCGACACGCCGGCGATCGTTCCCGCCGTGCCAACGCCGATGAAGGCATAATCGAGCGAGTCGAAATCGGCGCAGATCTCGCCCGCCGTGAGTTCGTAATGCGCCTCCATGGCGTCCACGTTCGTGTACTGGTTCGTCCAGTAGGCGTTCGGAATGGTGGCACACAGATGCTGCACCATCTGCAGGCGGGTCTTCAGGAATCCGCCTGTTTCGTCGCGTTCCTCGACCTTCACCACCCTTGGACACATATGCCGGAGGAACGACTCGTACGTCGGGGAAATGTTGGGATCGATCACCGGGATGAACCGCAGGCCCACGAGGCGGGTAAAGCTTGCAAGAGCGGATGCGAAGTTCCCGGAGGAGGATTCGATCACCATTGCATTAAATGTATGCGGGGGCGTCTGAGAAGATGGAGAGGAGGATGTCTCTATGCCCGTGCCGATCGGCCTGCTCGTGGACGACAGTTGCCCGTTCATTCACGTCTTCCGAAACCACTGGGAGGACGTGCACCACCGGGACCCGGAGACCGCCTACGGCGCCCGCCTGCTGGACATCATCCCGAACGATTTCCTGGGCCGTTTTTGTGAGATCGTCGAGCGGTGGGGTATGGCGGGGAAGTTCTCGGTCGTGCCCGCGCCGGCGGGCAGGGGGGACATCGTGCGGGGCATCGAGGGGTTTCCGCCGGAGGCCACGCGCGCCTGGTGCGAGATGGCCCGGTCCCGGCTGGGGGGGCGCTTCGACTTCTGCCCGGAGGGCATCACGCACAACCTGGCCGTGGACCTTGAGAGGGGGGGGTATTTTCCGCAGGGGGAGTCGGAGTGGTCGCAGACGCAGACGCGGGAGACGCTGACGCCGTATCTGACGCGAGAACTTCGGTATCTGAAGGACGCGGGTTTCGACGCCACGGGCGTCACGTCGCCGTGGGTGTTCGGGATCAAAGTGGAGGAGGAGTACATCGCCTCCATCGTGGCGGCGCAGAAGGCCGTGTTCGGGCGGGACTTCTCGTGGTACTTTCTGCACATGCTCCACGACCGGCCCGAAAAACGCCCCTGGACGGCCCGGCGGAACGGCGAGACGACCCTCGTCTCCATTCCGACCACGGTGGCGGACATCTGGTGGGAGACGATCGACTCGCCCCGCACGGACAGGGCGTTTGTCGCGGGGGTCGCGGACCGGGCGATCACGGCCGATGGGAAGGGGGGGGCCGTGCGCCGCATCCTCGACGCCGGGGGGTGGCCCATCTTTCTGAGCCACTGGCAGTCATTCTTCTCGAACGGCCTGGAGACCGGGCTAAGGGTCCTGGATGAGGTGGGCAGACGCGTTCACGAGAACCTGCGGGGAGAGGTCGAGTGGATGACCTGCGTGGAGATGGCGCGATGGACTGTCAAGGCGAATGAGGAATGATGGACGGTGACGCTGCCCTCACACGAACACATCCTCTGTCTCGCCGCGGGTGACCGTGATCTGCCCGGCCTCTTCAAGCTGCCGGACGATCTGCACGATGCGCAACTGCACCTCCTCCACGTCGCTCAGCCGGACAGGCCCCGAAAACTCCATCTCCTCCTTGATCATCGTGCTCACCCGCTCCGACACGTTCGAGAAGACCCGATCCTTTATCTCCGGCTGCGCCCCCTTGAGCGCGGTCGCCAGGTCCTTCGTGTCCACCTCCCGCAGGAGCAACTGAATCTCCCGGTCGGTCAGCCGCGCGATGTCGTCGAACGTGAACATCATGTTGCGGATCTCCTCCGCGATCTCCGGGTCCTGCGCGTCTAACTTCTCCAGCACCGCCTTCTCCGTCGAGCGA
>Ga0114945_10000773_pt1 | contig 20413 bp, 22 predicted proteins | sample OV2TP3_FD_87194 | JGI IMG/M metagenome (GOLD analysis project Ga0114945, IMG submission 87194) | Hot spring microbial communities from Beatty, Nevada to study Microbial Dark Matter (Phase II) - OV2 TP3 | ecosystem: Environmental > Aquatic > Thermal springs > Hot (42-90C) | place: USA: Beatty...
CAGGGCGCCGAGGCCGGCGGCCACCGCGGCACCTTCGCCGGCGGCTTCGAGTCCGGCATGGTCGGGACGATGGCGCTGGTGCCGCAGGTGGTGGATGCCGTGCGCGTGCCGGTGATCGCGTCCGGCGGCATCATGGACGGGCGCGGCATCGCCGCGGCGCTGGCCCTGGGCGCGAGCGCGGTGCAGATGGGCACCGCGTTCCTGACCTGCGACGAGGCCGGCATCCCGGACGCCTACAAAAAGGCGATCCTCGCCGCCCGCGAGCACGAGACGCGGCTGACGCGCGCGTTCTCGGGCCGCCCGGCGCGCGGCATCGTCAACCGCTTCATGAGCGAAGTCGATGCCGACGCCGACGCGATCCTGCCGTTCCCGCTCCAGAACGCGCTCACGCGGCCGCTGCGCGCCGCCGCCGCCAAACAGGGCCGGGCCGAGTTCCTGTCGCTGTGGGCCGGCCAGGGCGTGCGCCTGGCACGCCGCCAAAAGGCCGCCGACCTGGTGGCCAGGCTCGCGGCCGAGACCGAGGCCGACGCCTACCGTCTGGCGGCCGATTCCCTCTCGTCCTGAGAATTCGGAAAGGCGCATGCGCCCGTGGCCGCGCCGTTGGGCGAGGTGGACACGTGACAAGGTTTGCACGGCCTATCGCTTGCTGGCTGTTCGGCAAGGTGCGCGTGCAGCGGCGCTGGTGGATGAAGTGGACGCCCGCTTGGGGCGGCGCACTCCGCCGCAACCTCGCGACCTGGCGCGACCGTGCGCGCGGCCGCCACCTGTTGAGACGGATGAGCGACCGCCAGCTTGAGGATATCGGGCTCACCCGGTTCGACGCCGACCGCGAAGCACGCAAGCCGTTCTGGCGCGAGTGAGGCGGAGTCGTGCCCTTTCGCCGGTTCTCCTCTGATGGAGTCACCGACCTCTACCCCCGCCGGCCCTTCGCCCGTTCCTCGGCGAGCGACAGAAACGCCCGGATCAGGGGCCGCTCGCGGCGCTCGGCCAGGCACACGACGTAGGCGTAGACGTACATCTCCGCGTTGGTCACGACGAGGGTGCGCAGGCGTTCGTGCGCGGCGAACTCGGGCGCGGCGACGACGCCGATGCCGAGGCCCCGGATCATGCCTTCGCGCACCGCCTCGCGGCTGTTGATCTCCATGACCTTCTTCACCCGCACCTTGGCCTTGGCGAGCGCCTTCTCGAACGCCTGGCGCGTGGTCGAGGTCATGGTGCGCAGCACCATCTCCTGGCCTTCGAGCTCCTCGATGGCGATGCGCCGGCGCCGGGCGAAGGGATGATCGACGTTCACCACCACCAGCACCCGGTGCCGGTTGTAGAACAGACTGTGGAGCCGGGGATCCTTGGGGCCGTAGCCGAGGATGCCGATATCCGTATTGAACCGGAGAAGGCTGTCGAAGACTTCATCGGTGGTGGCGAGGGCGACCGAGAGTTGCACCTGGGGATACCGACCGTGGAAGGCCTGCAAGAGTTCCATCACGTCGTAGGGGCCGAGCGCGCTGACGTTGAGCTGCCCGGCGTTCAGCTCGCGCGCCATCTTGAGGAACTTGATGGCTTCGTCCTCGTGGCCGTACATGCCCTGGGTGATGGTCAAGAGCGCGCGTCCGACCGGCGTCGGCGCGACCACGCGGCCGCGCCGAAAGAACAGCTCGACCCCGAAGTGGTCCTCGAGGTTCTTGACGTGGGTCGAGACGGTCGGCTGGCCGATGTTGAGCGCCCGCGCCGCCGCCGTGAAGCCGCCTTCGGTCGCGACCGTGTGAAACGCCTGCAGCCACTTCTGGTACATTGATCCAATCGATATATAGAAAGAATTTTACGATTTTCATGATACTACGGCGGGTGCTAGCGTGGGGCAAGAGGTTGGGTTTTGGTTCTCGCGCTCCCGGCGTCCGACGCCCCTCACCCCTCCCTCTCCCCGCAAGAGCGGGGAGAGGGAGGGACCCGCGTCCTTCGACTCGCGCGCGCCTCATCCTGAGCACGGTCGAAGGAGAGGCGCGCGCGGCTCAGGATAAGGGCGGGAGGGTGAGGGGTGAAGCGAGGCCGTTGAGGGCTTTGAGTCTGCATTCTTGGAAATCGGCACGAGATGGAAAGAAATCGAACGATGGCAGCGTCGAGCGTGAAACTGAACGGTACCACCTATCGTCGGCCGCAACATCCGGTGGTCGTGGTGTGCATCGACGGCGGCGATCCGGCCTACTTCGCGCGTGGGCTCAAGGACGGCATCGTGCCCAACGTCAAGACGTTCATGGAAAAGGGCTTCAGCGCGGTCGCCGAGGGCACGGTGCCGAGCTTCACCTGCCCCAACAACATGTCGATCATCACCGGCACGCCCGCCGCGCGCCACGGCATCTCGGGCAACTTCTATCTCGACACGCGCTCGGGCGAAGCGGTGGTGATGACCGGGCCGGAGCTGCTGCGAGGGGATACGATCCTCGCAAGGTTTGCCGAGGCGGGCGCGCGCGTGGTCTCGATCACCGCCAAGGACAAGCTGCGGCGGCAGCTGGGCAAGGGGCTCGACCTCTCGGGCGGGAGCGTCAGCTTCTCCTCCGAGTGTGCGAGCCGCTGCACGCTCGCCGAGAACGGCGTAGAGGACGCGCTCGAGCTCGCCGGCATGCCGCAGCCGGAGATGTACTCGATGGAGCTCTCGCTGTTCGTGCTGGAGGCGGGCATCCGGCTCCTCGAACGCGAGCGGCCGGACCTCATGTACCTCTCGCTCACCGACTGGGTGCAGCACAAGTACGCGCCGCGGGAGCCCGAGGCGATGCGCTTCTACGCCGCCCTCGACCACGCCTTCGGACGGCTCGAGGCGCTCGGCGCGGCGGTGGCGCTCACGGCCGACCACGGCATGAACGACAAGTCCGACGCCGCGGGCAGGCCGAACGTCATCTGGCTACAGGACCTGCTGGATGCGGAGCTGGGCAAGGGCGACGTGCGCGTCATCTGCCCGATCACCGACGCCTTCGTGGCGCACCACGGGGCCCTGGGCGGCTTCGTGCGCGTCTGGTGCACCGGGAAGTCGAAGCCGCGCGACGTGATCGCCGCGCTGCAGGGGCTGGAGGGGATCGAGCAGGTGCTCGACAAGGCGACCGCCTGCCGCGTCCACGAGCTGCCGGCGGACCGCGAGGGCGACGTGGTGGTGATCTCGCGCGCGGAAGTCTGCGTGGGCGGGTCCGAGTCCGCGCACGACCTGAGCGGGCTGGCGGGGCACCGGCTGCGCACCCACGGCGGCGTGTCGGAGGCAAGAGTCCCCTTCATCCTCAGCGAGCCGCTCAACGACGCCTACCGGCTGATCGCCGCGACCGAGGCGCTGAAGAGCTACCGCGTGTTCGACTACGCGCTCAACGGCACCGCGTGAACGTGCGCCGGCTGCATCCTCTGTTCGCCGCCGAGGCGGATCTCGACCTTCGCGCGGCGGTCGATCGCACGACGCTGGACGCGATCCGCGCCGCGATGGATGCGCACGCGGTGCTCGTGTTCCACGACCAGCAGCTCACCGACGCCGAGCAGCTCGCCTTTGCGCGCCGCTTCGACGGCGAGCTGCACGCCAAGACCGGCGCCTCGGTGCTCGGCAGGAGCCGCTTTGGCGACGAGGCGCTCACCGACATCTCCAACGTCGACGAGACGGGCGCGCTCGTGAAGGCGGACGACCGGCGCCGGGCCTATGCGCTCGGCAACCGGCTCTGGCACACCGACGCCTCGTTCCAGGACCCGCCGGGCCGCTACTCGATGCTGCTCGCCCGCGTCGTGCCGCCGGTCGCCGCCGACACCGAGTTCGCCGACATGCGCGCCGCCTACGACGCGCTGGACGAGGAGATGCAGGCGCGGATCGCGAAACTTCGCGCGCATCACTCGATCACGCACTCCCGCCGGACGCTCGGCTTCGAGTTCTCGCGCGAGGAGGAGGAGAAGCTCAAAGGAGCGGTGCACCCGCTGGTGCGCGTCAATCCCCGCACCGGCAGGAAGTCGCTCTACCTCGCCTCGCACGCCTCGCGCATCGAGGGCTGGCCGGTGCCGGAGGGCCGGCTGCTGCTCGCCGAGCTCACCGAGCACGCGACGCAGCCGCGGTTCGTCTACCGCCACGCCTGGCGCGTGGGCGACCTCGTGATCTGGGACAACCTCGCCACCATGCACCGCGGGCGGCCGTTCGACGACACGAGATACCGGCGCGAGCTGCGGCGGGTGACGACGCTCGATCTCTAGCCCGTTGGCGAGCGCCTGGCGGAGAATCCGCCTGGGCTGAACCCCGATTTTCCCCTTGCGCCACTTGAGACCGAGCTCGGCATGCTCAAGCGAGCCACGGTCAACTCGATACATCACCAGTCCGTGAAGGCGCTCGGCCGCGCCCTCACGGTTGAAGCCGTATCGCCCGCGGACGGTGTCATCGAGGCGGTCCGCTGGGGCGGGTCGAGCCACGCAGTGGGATTGCAGTGGCATCCAGAATTTCATGAGTCCGGAGAATCGGGGTTGCAGTGGCGTGGCGTAAAATAGTTTGATCTACGATTGGCCGGTCGCGTTCGCCCGGATTGCGTGGTCCAAGATCCGCCACGGTGATCGTTGGAGAATCGAAATCCGAACGACTCGTCACCAGGAGCACATATGGCAACCAAAAGGCGCGGTAATCCTTATGGTACGGCGGCAAAGAGGGCTCGGATCGAGGCGCGGCGAGCGACCGCCGAAATTGCTGCTAGCGCAGAGGCGCGCCAGGCGCTGGCACGTGCCCGGGCGGCCGTTACCGCTCTGGGCAAGGCGGCAGCCGCCGCCGGCGAGCTGGCGCGTGCGGCGTGGCGCACGGGCAGCAGCCACACGCGAGCGCTTGCGGCTTCACGCGAGGTGCGCGCGCTCCAGACAAGCGTGCGCCGCGCCGCGCAAACGGCGACCACCGCGACCCGCGCCGCGACTGTCGCCGCAAGGAAGCGCAGCAAGGCGGCCTGGAAAATCGCTGTGGCACGTGGAAGAACGGCAATGTCGAACGCCCGCAAACGGGTCAACCGCCGCTGAAGTCCTCGTTCGGACGTTAGAAGTTCGACTGATCCTCGCTGAGAAGGAGTCACTATGGCTGTGAACTGGTTCGCCTCGTTCAAAGACGTTCCCTGGTCAAAAGTGATAGGCATGGCCCCGACGATCGTCGAGAACGGCAAGAAGCTGTGGGACAAGGTCTCCAACAGGACGGGGAGCGACGGCTCGGGTGAAACGACGCAAAGCGCGGCGCAGCTGCCGGTTCCCGCGGCAATTGCCGCGTTCGAACTCCGCCTCGAGGCGCTCGAAAAGAAGTCGGCGCAGCTGCGCGAGGAAGCGGTGGCCTCGTTCGACGTCGTCAGATCGATCACGGATCAGCATTCCCAGGTCGTCCAGGCGGTCGACGTGCTGCTCGTGCGCACGCGGGTTCTGGTCTGGATCAGCATTCTTCTGGGGGTCGCCTGCGTCGCGCTGTTTGTTCTCGTGCTGAGCCGGTAGATGCGCCGACGCGAGTGACGCGTGGCTGCGGCGGCTGGTCGTCGCCACGATCGCGCTGCTTATCTACCAGGCATTCCCATGCGCTTGACTCCCTGGCGAGCAACTTCCAGATTTTGGCCGCGAACGGAATGGTCCGCCGCTACGGCACAAATCCGTCACAACGACGGAAGTGATGAAGCAGCGGACCTAGCAGTAAGTAGCTGAATACTGGCGGAGAGAGAGGGATTCGAACCCCCGGTACCCGATGGGTACAACAGATTTCGAGTCTGCCGCAATCGACCACTCTGCCATCTCTCCGCGGCGGGCGAATCTTATCAGGCCAGCCCTCTAGATCCTCGCGTTGGCCGCCGCCGAGCGGCTCCACAGGGCGTGGCGCCAACGCCAGCCGATGGCCAGCGTCAGGGCGAGCCCCAGGCCGGCGTACAACGTGGCCGTCGCGGCATAGCCGAGGTGGGCGATGATCGGCCCGGCCGCAAGCAGCCCCAGCGGCAGCCCCCACACCGCGAGGATGCGCATGCCCATGACGCGGCCGCGCATCTCCTCGGCGCTCCCGCGCAGCATCACCGCGGCGAGCGGCGTCAGGCTGTAGCTCTGCATGAAGCCGGCGACGAAGAGGAACGCGAGCCCGGCGGCCATGGTCGTCGTCTGGCCGAAAATCAGGATCGTGACGAACCACGCCGCGCTCCCCGCCAGCATGGCGCGCGCGGCCCTGAGCGGCAGGCGGTTCGCGCCCACGAGGAGCGACCCCGCGAGCGCTCCCGTGGCGAACATCGCCGCGAGCCAGCCGAGGCCCGCCTGGTCTATGCGGTACACCTCCTTCGCGACGTAGGGGAGCAGCCCGAGAAAGAAGGGAAACGCGAGCAGGTTGACGAGGAAGGCGATGCTGAGCGCGCCGAGCAGCTCGTCCTTGCGCCACACGTAGCCGAACGCCTGCCTGAGATCGGCGAGCGGGTGCGCCTCGGCAGCGCGGCGCGGCGAGCGCGCGACGCCGAGCGAAAGGAGGAACGCGCCTACGTATATCGCGCTGACGATCACATAGGCCGGACCCATGCCGACGAGCGCCACGCCACCGGTGCCGGCGAGCGCGCCCGCGATACGCGCGGTGTCGGAGGTGGTCCGCGAGATGCCGAGCGCGCCGAGCAGCGTCTCCGGCCGCATGGTCTGCGCGACGAGCGCGTGGCGCATCACCAGGTCGGAGGGCCGCATGAGGCCCGCGATCGCCGAGATCGCGAACACGTGCCAGGGCGCGAGCCGCTCGGCGAGGGTCAGCGCCGCGAGGAGCGCCGCGAGGAGCGCGTACGCGCCGCGCGTGACGCAGAGCAGCGTGCGGTGGCCGATGCGGTCCCCCGCCACGCCGAAGAACGGCGAGAACAGTGAGCCCAGCCACGCCAGCGCCCCGAACGCCACCAGCGCCTGCACCGAGCCGGTGGCGGTGAGCACGTACCAGCCGAGGATCAGCACCTCCATCTCGAAGGCCCACGAGGTGGCGAGGTCGGCCGGCCACTGGAAGCGGAAGCTGCGCGCACCGAACGGGGCGAGCGCCGTGGCGCGGGTCAGGCGGGTGCGATCCTCTCCGCGCCGCCCATGTAGGAGCGCAGCGCCGCCGGCACCACGACCGACCCGTCGGCCTCCTGGAAGTTCTCCATGATCGCGATGAGGGTCCTCCCCACCGCGAGCCCGGAGCCGTTGAGGGTGTGCACGGGCTCGGTCCTGCCCTTCTCGTTCCTGAAGCGCGCGCGCATGCGCCGCGCCTGGAAGGCCTCGAAGTTGGAGCAGGACGAGATCTCGCGATAGCCGTTCTGCCCGGGGAGCCACACCTCGATGTCGTAGGTCTTGGCCGAGGCGAAGCCCGTGTCGCCGGTGCACAGCGTCACCACCCGGTAGGGCAGCTCGAGCTTCTTCAGGATGCTTTCTGCGTGCGCGGTGAGCTCCTCGTGCGCCGCGTAGGATCTCGCCGGGTGCACGATCTGCACCAGCTCCACCTTGTCGAACTGGTGGTTGCGGATCATGCCGCGCGTGTCCTTGCCCGCGGCGCCCGCCTCCGACCTGAAGCAGGGCGAGTGGCAGACGTACTTCAGCGGCAGCGATTCGAGCGGCAGGATCCCGTCGCGCACGAAATTGGTCACCGGGTACTCGGCCGTCGGGATGAGGTAGAGGTCGCGCTCCTCCACCTTGAAGAGGTCGCCCTTGAACTTGGCGAGGCTCGAGACGCCGTCGGCGCAGGCGCCGCTCACCAGGTAGGGCACGTAGACCTCGGTGTAGCCGTGCTCGCTCGTGTGCACATCGAGCATGAGCTGGGCGAGCGCGCGATGCAGCCGCGCGAGCGCCCCGCGCATCAGCGCGAAGCGCGAGCCCGCGAGCTTGGCCGCGGTCTCGAAGTCGAGCATGCCGAGGCCCGCGCCGACATCGACATGATCCTTCGCCGCGAAGTCGAACCTGCGCGGCTCGCCCCAGCGGCGCTGCTCGCGGTTCTCCTCCGGGCTCGTCCCCACGGGAACGCTCTCGTGCGGCAGGTTGGGGATGAGGCCCACGAACTCGTGCAGCCGCGCCTGCAGCGTGTCGTTCTGCACCTCGATCTGCCTGAGCTTCTCCCCGATCTCGGCAACCTGGGGCATGAGCGCGGCGGCGGCGGCCTCGTCCCTGCGCGCCTTCGCCTGGCCGATCTGCCTCGAGAGCGCGTTGCGCCGCGCCTGCAGCTGCTCGGTGGTGGTCTGCACGTCCTTGCGCTGCCGCTCGAGCTTCTCGAACTCCGCGACGTCGAGCCGGTAGCCGCGCGTGGCGAGCCGCGCGCCGACTTCCTCGAGCGAGGTCCTCAGCAGGTGGAGGTCGATCATTTGCCCTTCTTCTTTTCGGCGTCGCGGCGCCTGAGCTCGGCGAGCTTCTCCCGGATGCGCCCTTCCAGCCCGCGCTCCGTGGGCCGGTACCACTCTACCGCCGGCATCCCCTCGGGAAAGTAACTCTCGCCCGCGGCGTAGGCGCCCTCCTCGTCGTGCGCGTAGCGGTAGCCCGCGCCGTAGCCGAGCTCCTGCATGAGCCGCGTGGGCGCGTTGCGGATGTGCAGCGGCACGGCCCGAGTGCCGTCCTGTTGCACGAAGGCGCGCGCCGCATTGTACGCGGTGTAGATCGCGTTCGACTTGGCGCAGCAGGCGAGGTACACGACGGCCTCGGCGAGCGCGAGCTCGCCCTCGGGCGAGCCCAGGCGCTCGTAGGTCTCGGCGGCATCCAGCGCAAGGCGCAGCGCGCGCGGATCGGCGAGCCCCACGTCCTCGACCGCCATGCGCACGATGCGCCGCGCGAGATACAGGGGGTCCGCCCCGCCATCGAGCATGCGCACGAGCCAGTAGAGCGAGGCGTCGGGGTCCGAGCCGCGCACCGACTTGTGCAGCGCCGAGATCTGGTCGTAGAACTGCTCGCCGCCCTTGTCGAAGCGCCGGAGGTTCCTGGCGAGCGTCTGCTCCACGAAATCACCGGTGATCGCGCCCTCCGGCTTCGCATCGAGCAGGATCTCGATCGCGTTGAGCAGCCGCCGCGCGTCGCCGTCCGCGAAGCCGACCAGCCGCTCGCGCGCCTGCGCGTCGAGCTTCGCCCCCGAGCGCTCGACGAGCGCGCCGAGGTCCTCCGCCGAGAGCGGCTCGAGCACGTAGACCGAGGCGCGCGAGAGCAGCGCCGAGTTGACCTCGAACGAGGGGTTCTCCGTGGTCGCGCCCACGAAGGTGAACAGCCCCTGCTCGACGTGCGGCAGGAAGGCGTCCTGCTGCGCCTTGTTGAAGCGGTGCACCTCGTCGACGAACACGATGGTCGGCTTCCCCGATCGGGCAAGCTCGGCCTGCGCCGCCGCGATCGCCTCGCGGATCTCCTTCACGCCCGAGAGCACCGCCGAGAGCTGGATGAATTGCGCGTCGAACGCCTGCGCCATGAGCCGCGCGAGCGTGGTCTTGCCCGAGCCGGGCGGCCCCCACAGGATCATCGAGTGCGGCCGGCCGGACTCGAACGCAAGGCGCAGCGCCTTGCCCGGCCCGAGCAGGTGGCGCTGCCCGAGCACCTCGTCGAGCGTCCTCGGCCTCAGCCGGTCGGCGAGGGGCGCCGCCGGCCGCGGGGCGCCGAAGAGGTCACTCCCGCCCAAGGACATCGACCCCCTTCGGCGGGGTGAAGCGGAACAGGTCCGGGTGCAGCTGCGGGTTGCGCACCACGTCGGAAAAGCGCAGCAGCGTGGTCTGGCCGAAGTGGTCGACGAGCTCCATCGCCTCCACGCCCGTGGTGCCGAGCCCGAGGCGGATGCGCTCGAAGCCGGCTTCGCGCTCGCGCGGCCTGGCCTCGAGCCAGGCCAGCCCGTCCCGGCTGCCCGCGGCCGAGAGCTCGAAGGCGCGCTCGATGTCGGAAGAGCCGGCGAGCAGTGCCGCGGGCGTGGAGCCGAGCGCCTTCGCCATGCGCCGCACGGTGACCTGCTTCAGGTCCAGGTCGTGGATCCAGACGCGCTCGCCGTCGCCCACGATGAGCTGCGGGTAGGGATCGGCGTAGCGCCAGCGGAAGCGCCCGGGGCGCAGGAACGAGAAGCTTCCCTTCGATTCCTGCACCAGCTTCTTCTCGCGGTCGTAGACCCTCTGCTCGAACTTCGCCGAGGCGGCCTGCGTCGTGCGCAGGTAGGCCTGGAAGCGCTCCAGGCTGTCGGCGGCGGCCGAAGCCGAGAACCCGAGCGCGGCTGCGAGGGCGAGGCGCCGCACCGGCTACTCCGCCCTGGCCGGGGCGAGCACCTCGCGGTTGCCGTTGGACTGCATCGGCGACACCAGGCCCGCGCGCTCCATGTCCTCGATCAGGCGCGCGGCGCGGTTGTAGCCGATCCTGAGGTGCCGCTGCACGAGCGAGATGCTGGGCCTTCGCGTGCGCACCACGATTTCCACCGCCTGGTCGTAGAGGGGATCCTTCTCGCCGGAGAGCTCGCCGCCGTCCGCGGCGTCCTCCATCGGCGCGGGCTCGAGCACCTCCTCGACGTAGTCGGGCGCGGCGAGGCCCTTGAGGTGCTCGACCACCTTGTGCACTTCGTGGTCGGCGACGAAGGCGCCGTGGATGCGCTGCGGCAGCCCGGTGCCGGGCGGCAGGAACAGCATGTCGCCCGCACCGAGCAGCGCGTCCGCCCCCGACTGGTCGAGGATGGTGCGCGAGTCGACGCGCGAGGCGACCTGGAAGGCGATGCGCGCCGGGATGTTGGCCTTGATCAGGCCGGTGATCACGTCCACCGAGGGGCGCTGCGTGGCGAGCACCAGGTGGATGCCCGCGGCGCGCGCCTTCTGCGCCAGGCGCGCGATCAGCTCCTCGACCTTGCGGCCCGAGGACATCATCAGGTCGGCGAGCTCGTCGATCACCACCACGATCGCGGGCAGTCGCGTCGACGGCTCCTCCTCCGGTCCCTTGAGCGAGTGGCCATGCTTCTCGGCTTCCGCGACCTTGTGGTTGTAGCCGGAAAGATTGCGGCAACCGTGCCAGCTCATGATCCGGTAGCGCCGCTCCATCTCGGCCACGCACCAGCTGAGCGCGTTCGCCGCCTGCTTCATGTCGGTGACCACCGGCGCGAGCAGGTGCGGGATGTCCTGGTAGGCCGAGAGCTCGAGCATCTTCGGATCCACCAGGATCAGGCGCACGTGGCGCGGCTCGGACTTGTAGAGCAGCGACAGGATCATGGCGTTGATCGCGACCGACTTGCCCGAGCCGGTGGTGCCCGCGACCAGCAGGTGCGGCATCCTCGCGAGGTCGGCCACCACGGGATTTCCCGCGATGTCCTTGCCGAGCGCGAGGGCGAGCGGCGCATGCGCCGCCGCGTAGGTCTCCGAGCCGAGGATCTCCGCCAGGCGCACCGTCTGGCGGTGCGGGTTCGGGATCTCCAGCCCCATGCAGGATTTCCCCGGGATCGTCTCGACCACGCGGATCGCCGCGACCGACAGGGCGCGCGCGAGGTCCTTCACCAGGTTCACGATCTGGCTGCCCTTGACCCCGACCGAGGGCTCGATCTCGTAGCGGGTGATCACCGGGCCGGGATACGCCGCGAGCACCTTCACCGCGACGCCGAAGTCCGAGAGCTTCTTCTCGATCAGGCGCGAGGTGAACTCCAGCGTCTCCTGCCCCACGCCGGCCTTGGCCTCGTGCGCGGCCTCGTCGAGCAGCTTGAGCGGCGGCAGCGGCGTGTCGGGCAGCTCCTCGAACAGCTTGGCCTGCTTCTCGCGCTGCACGCGCTCGGACTTGCGGATCTCGGGCGGCGGGGGCGCGATGACCAGCGGCTCGGCCCGCTCCTCGCGCTTGCGCTCCGCCTGCAGCACGACGTCGCGCTCCTCGCGCGCCTGCTCGCCGATCCTGCGGTCGCGGCGCCGCGCCCAGAGGGCCTGCGCCACCGCCAGCGTCGACTCGAGCGCGAGGCCCGTCAGCTCGGCGATGCGCAGCCAGGACACGCCGCTGAACAGGCTCCAGCCGGCCGCCGCGGCCGCGAGCGCGAGCAGGGTCGCCCCGGTGTCGCCCATGACGCCCGCGCCGGCGTCGGCGGCGAGCCTGCCGACGATCCCCCCGGCCCGCTGCGGCAGCCCCTCGCCGTAGCCCTGCAGGCGCAGCGCCTCGAGCGCGCTGCTGGCAAGGAGCAGGATCAGGAAACCCGCAAGCGAGAACACGAGCGGACGCCGGTCGGCGCCGCCGACGTCCTCGAGGCGGCGATAGCCCCGCGCGATCGCCACCGCGCACAGCGCCACCCACCAGTACGCGGACCAGCCGAAGAGCGCGAGCAGCAGGTCCGAGAGCCACGCGCCGAACCGCCCGCCCGAGTTCTGCACCAGGGGCCCGGTCATCGAGCGCGACCAGCCCGGGTCGCCGGCGTGGTGCGTCAGCAGGATCAGCAGCAGGTAGAGCGCGAGCGCCGCGAGCAGCAGCCAGCGCGCCTCGCGCAGCCGCGCCGCGAGCTTCGCGGGGAGCGCCGGCGGGGTCTTCGGTGCTGCGGGCATCGCCGCCGGCGCTCGGCCTCCGGGGCGCTACTCGGGCAGGACGATGGTGTCGCGCAGCAGGATGGTCGAGCCGCGCACCTCGATGTAGCCGCCCATCTGCAGGTCCTTCATGACGCGGCTCACCATCTCGCGCGAGGCCCCGATCATCTTGGCGATGTCCTGCTTGGGCAGGCGCTTGGTGACCATCTTCTGGCCGTTGACCTCCTCGGACATGTCGAGCAGCAGCCGCGCCACCCGCCCGTAGACGTCCAGCAGCGCGAGGCTGCCGATCTTGCGGTCGGCCTCGCGCAGGCGGTGCACCAGGCCCCGCATCACGGCCATCGCCATCTCGAAGTTCTCGGCCAGGCTGCGCTTGAAGTCGCGCTTGGCGAGCGCGAGCAGCTCGCAGGGCTCGATCGTCACCACGCTCGCCGAGCGCGGGCTCTCGTCGATCAGCCCCATCTCGCCGAAGAATTCGCCCGGGCCGATGAGGCTCAGGATCACCTCCTTGCCCTCGGAGTCGCTCATCAACACCTTGAGCCGCCCGGAGATCACGATGTAGAGCGAGTCGATGGCATCCCCCGCAGCCATGATCACCGAGCCGCGCGGCGCGCTGCGGCGCTGGATCGCGCCGACCAGCATGCGCAGCTGCTCCTCCGGGAAGCCGGCGAACAGCGGCACCGACTTCAGCACCGTCGTCGAAACCGTGGTCGCGGTCCCCGCCATTGCGGCTATGGTAGCAGAACCCCTCCCTTATACTTCGCGCATGACAGCGCCCGAGCGTCGCGTGCGGCTCCTGATCCTCGGCGCCGGCCCCGCCGGCTACACCGCGGCGGTCTACGCCGCGCGCGCCAACCTCAAGCCGGTGCTGCTCACGGGCATCGCGCCGGGCGGCCAGCTCATGACCACCACCGACGTGGACAACTGGCCGGCGGACGCCGCCGGCGTGCAGGGGCCGGAGCTGATGGAGCGCTTCCAGAAGCACGCCGAGCGCTTCGAGACCGAGGTCGTGTTCGACCATGTGCAGCGCGCGCGCCTCGCCGAGCGCCCCTTGGTGCTCGAGGGCGACGCCGCCAGCTACGCCTGCGACGCCCTGATCATCGCCACCGGCGCCTCGGCCCGCTACCTGGGCCTGCCCTCCGAGCAGAAGTACCTGGGCAAGGGCGTCTCGGCCTGCGCCACCTGCGACGGCTTCTTCTACAAGGGCGAGGACGTGGCGGTGGTCGGCGGGGGCAACACCGCCGTCGAGGAAGCGCTCTACCTCGCCAACATCTGCCGGCGCGTCACGCTGGTGCACCGGCGAACGGGCTTCCGCGCCGAGAGAATCATGGTCGACAAGCTCATGAAGCGGGTGGGCGAAGGCAAGATCGTCCTCGAGCTCGACTCGGTGCTCGACGAGGTGCTCGGGGACGCGAGCGGCGTCACCGGCGTGCGCATCCGCCCGGTGCAGAACGGCAGCGTCAAGCAGCTCGCGGTGAAGGGCCTGTTCATCGCCATCGGCCACACGCCGAACACCCGGCTCTTCGAGGGCCAGCTCGAGATGGAGAACGGCTACATCGTGACGCGCGGCGGGCTGGGTCTGGCAAGACAGGGCGGCGCCACCGCGACCAGCGTCCCCGGCGTGTTCGCCGCCGGCGACGTGCAGGACCACGTCTACCGCCAGGCCGTCACCAGCGCGGGTACCGGCTGCATGGCGGCGCTCGACGCGGAGAAGTACCTCGATGCGCTCGGATGAATTTCGCCAGGCCGTGGCCGATGTCGAGCCGCTGAGGCGCGCGCCGCGCGTCGCGCCCGCCCCGCCCGCGGCGCCGCCGGTGCCCGAGCAGCGCCTGCGCGACGAGCGTGCCGCGCTCGCCGAGAGCCTCGCCGGCCCGGTGTCGCTCGAGGACGCGCTCGACTCGGGCGAGGAGCTTGCCTACCTGCGCGAGGGGCTCTCGCGCCAGGTGCTGCGGCGCCTGCGTCGCGGGCACTGGGTGGTGCAGGCGCAGCTCGACCTGCACGGCATGCGCCGCGAGCAGGCGGCGCTCGAGGTCGCCGCGTTCCTGCGCGGCTGCGCGGGGCGCGGGCAGCGCTGCGTGCGCATCGTGCACGGCAAGGGGCGCGGCTCGCGCAACCGCGAGCCCGTGCTGAAGGCGAAGCTCAGGCTCTGGCTGCCGCGCCGCGAGGAGGTGCTGGCGTTCTGCCAGGCGCCCGCCGCGCACGGCGGCGGCGGCGCGCTGCTGGTGCTGCTTCGGACCCGAAAAGGGGTCTGACCCCTTTCTTGCTAGACCGCGGCTTCGTTGGTCTCGCCGGTGCGGATGCGCACCACCTGCTCGACCGCGGTGACGAAGATCTTGCCGTCGCCGATCTTGCCGGTGCGCGCGGATTTCACGATCGCCTCGATCGCCGGCTCGACCTGGCCTTCGGTGACCACGACCTCGATCTTGACCTTGGGCAGGAAGTCCACCACGTACTCGGCGCCGCGGTACAGCTCGGTGTGGCCCTTCTGGCGCCCGAAGCCCTTCACCTCGGTCACCGTGAGCCCGGTCACGCCCACCTCGGAGAGCGCCTCGCGCACCTCGTCGAGCTTGAACGGCTTCACGATCGCTTCGATCTTCTTCATGGTCTCCTCCCGCGGCAGGCAATTGTACAACCTATAATCCGGCCATGGCGACGCCTGTGCCGCTGTACCGCCTCGGGCGGCTGCTTGCCTTGCTCAGGCTCAAGCGCCTCGCGCTGCGCGCCTTCGGCCGGCTGACGCGCGCCGATCCCCGCCACCGCGAGGCATGGAGCTGCGCCGGGTTCCTGCTCGCCGAGCGCGGCCGGCTCGAGGAGGCGCTCGGCGCCTTCGAGCACGCTCGGGCGCTCGAGCCCGGGGACGCGCGCGCGCACTTCAACATCGCGTTCCTGCAGCAGCGCCTGGGGCGCGATGCCGAGGCGCTCGAGGGGTTCCGGCGCTCGCTCGAGCTCGATCCGGGGCTGCAGCGCGCCGAGCGCGCGCTGGCGCACTCGCTCGAGCGTCTCGGGCGCGCCTAGCGCTTGCAGCGCGTGCGCGTCGCGGAGTCGCTCGCCGGCGTTGCGGCCGGCGAGTGGAACGCCCTCTGCGGCGGCGATCCGTTCACGCGCCACGAGTTCCTCTCGGCGCTCATCGAGACCGGCTGCGCGAGCGGGCGCACCGGCTGGCAGCCGCAGTTCCTGCTGCTCGAGCGCGGCGGGCGGCTCGCCGCGGCGATGCCGCTCTACCTCAAGTCGCACTCCTACGGCGAGTACGTGTTCGACTGGGCCTGGGCGGACGCCTACGAGCGCCACGGCCTCGCCTACTACCCGAAGCTGCTCGCCGCGGTGCCGTTCACCCCGGTGACGGGGCCGCGCCTGCTCGCTGCGCAGGACGCGGATCGCGCGGCGCTCGTCGCGGCGGCGCTGGAGCTCGCGCGCGAGGTCTCCTCGCTGCACGTGCTGTTTGCCACCGCGCAGGAGGCCGCGCTGATGCAGGCGGCGGGGATGATGCTCCGGCGCACGGTGCAGTTCCACTGGCAGAACGCGGGCTACGCCGACTTCGAGGACTTTCTTTCCCGCATGACGCGCGCGCGGCGCAAGAACATCCGCCAGGAGCGCCGTCGCGTGCGGGAAGCCGGAATCGCCTGCCGCTGGCTGCGCGGCGCCGAGATCGGGCGCCGCGACTGGGAGCGCTTCGAGCGCTGCTACCGGCGCACCTATGCGGCGCACCGCTCGCGCCCCTACCTGAGCCTGGAGTTCTTCCTGCGCCTGGGCGAGGTGCTGCCGCAGCACCTGCTGATGGTGCTCGCCGAGCGCGCCGGGCGGCCGATCGCCGCCTCGCTCTGCGTGCTCGCGGGCGAGGCGCTCTGCGGGCGCTACTGGGGCGCGCTCGAGCACGTGCCGCTGCTGCACTTCGAGTGCTGCTACTACCAGCCGATCGAGTACGCGATCGCCCACCGACTCGCGCGCTTCGAGGGCGGCGCCCAGGGCGAGCACAAGCTCTGGCGCGGGCTGATGCCGGTGCGGACGCACTCCGCGCACTGGCTCAGGCACCCCGGCTTCGCAAACGCCGTCGAGGACTACCTGCGGCGCGAGTCGGCCGGTCTCGCGCGCTACGTCGACGAGCTCGACGAGCACTCGCCGTTCAAGCCGGCGGCTCCCTATAATCCGGACTTCTCCAGGGGGACGGCATGAGACTCAAGGGCAAGGTGGCGATCGTGACGGGCGCCGGCAGCGGCTTCGGCGAGGGCATCGCGAAGCGCTTCGCCGAGGAAGGCGCGGGGGTGGCGGTCGCGGACATCAACGAGGCGGGCGGCGCGCGCGTCGCGGGCGCGATCTCGAGCGCGGGGGGCAAGGCCGTGTTCGTGCGCGCCGACGTGACGCGCGGCCAGGACTGGGCGAACCTCGTGGGCGCGACGCAAAGCGCCTTCGGGCGGCTGGACATCGTGGTCAACAACGCCGGCTGGACCCACCGCAACAAGCCCTACCTCGAAGTCACCGAGGCCGAGTTCGACAAGGTCTATGCGGTCAACGTCAAGAGCATCTACCTCTCGGCGCTGCACGCGGTGCCGGTGTTCCGCGGGCAGGGCGGCGGCGCTTTCGTCAACATCGCCTCGACCGCGGGAGTGCGGCCGCGCCCGGGACTCACCGTCTACAACAGCTCCAAGGGCGCGGTGATCCTGATGTCGCGCTCGATGGCGGGCGAGTTCGGGTCCGACCGCATCCGGGTCAACTGCGTCAATCCGGTGTTCAGCCCGGACACCGCGCTCTCGGCGGACTTCGCCGGCGGCGCCGTGACCGAGGAGGCGAAGCAGCGCTTTCTCGCCACCATCCCGATGGGGCGCTTCTCGACGCCGCTGGACGTCGCCAACGCCTGCCTCTACCTCGCCTCGGACGAGGCCGCGTTCATCAGCGGCGTGTGCATCGAGGTGGACGGCGCGAGGAGCGTCTAGTCTCAGGCTTCGAGCCGCCTGCCGCTCGCCGGGTCGAACCAGTGCACCTGCGCGGGGTCGTAGCGCAGCGGCAGCTTGCCGGTGCGCGCATCGACGGAAGCGTGCAGGCGCGCCGCGACGCGGGCGCCGTCCCCGCCAAGGTGCCCGTAGACAAGCGTGTCGGCGCCCAGGGGCTCGATGAGGTCCACCTCCACCGTCAGCATCGCCTCGGATTCGGCGCAGGGCTCGAGGTGCTCGGGGCGGATGCCCATCAGCCGGCCCTCGCGCGGGATCAGGTTCATGGGCGGGGAGCCGATGAAGCCGGCGACGAAGGTGGTGGCGGGCTTCGCATAGACCTCGAGCGGAGCCCCGATCTGCTCGGCGCGTCCCGCATTCATCACGATCATGCGCTGCGCAAGCGTCATCGCCTCGACCTGGTCGTGGGTGACGAACAGGCTCGTCGTGCCCAGGCGCCGGTGCAGCGCCTGCAACTCGCCCCGCATCTGCACGCGCAGCTTCGCGTCCAGGTTCGAGAGCGGCTCGTCGAAGAGGAAGACCTTGGGCTCGCGCACGATGGCGCGCCCCATGGCGACGCGCTGGCGCTGGCCGCCAGAGAGCGCGCGCGGCTTGCGCTCGAGGAACCTGGCGAGCTCGAGGATGCCGGCGGCTTTCTGCACCCGCGAGTCGATCTCGGCCTTGGGCAGGCCGCGGATGCGCAGCCCGTAGGCCATGTTGTCGTACACGCTCATGTGCGGGTAGAGCGCGTAGTTCTGGAACACCATCGCGATGTCGCGGTCCTTGGGCTCGAGATTGTTGACCACGCGCCCGCCGATCGCGATCTCGCCCCCGGTAATCGTCTCCAGCCCTGCGACCATGCGCAGCAGCGTCGACTTGCCGCAGCCCGAGGGGCCGAGGATGACGATGAACTCGCCGTCCTTGATCTCCATGCTGACGCCGTGGATCACCTGCAGGTCGGCGGTGTAGCTCTTCCTGACGTCCCTGAGCGATACCGAGGCCATTACTTTTCAGTCTCCACGAGGCCCTTGACGAACCACTTCTGCATCAGCAGCACCACCAGCGCCGGCGGCAGCATCGCCAGCATCGCGGTGGCCATGATCAGGTTCCACTCGTTGATGGCGTCGCTTCCCGTGATCATGCGCTTGATCCCGATCACGGTGGTGTACATGGACTCCTCGGTGGTGATGAGCAACGGCCAGAGGTACTGGTTCCAGCCGTAGATGAACTGGATGACGAAGAGCGCCGCCATCGTGGTCTTCGAGAGCGGCAGCAGCACGTCCCGGAAGAAACGCATCGGCGTGGCGCCGTCGACGCGCGCCGCCTCGGCCAGCTCGTCGGGCACGGTCATGAAGAACTGGCGGAAGAGGAAGGTGGCCGTCGCCGATGCGATCAGCGGCACCGTCAGGCCGGCGTAGCTGTTCAGCATCCCGAGGTCCGCGATGACCTTGAAAGTCGGGATGATGCGCACCTCCACCGGCAGCATGAGCGTCACGAAGATCATCCAGAAGATGAACATGCGCAGCGGGAAGCGGAAGTAGACGATGGCGAACGCCGAGAGGATGGAGATCGTGATCTTGCCGAGCGGAATGACGAGCGCCATCACCGTGCTGTTGACCAGCATGACCGAGACGGCGGCCTTCGATCCCCTGGTCGAGCCTGCGGTGAGCACCTGCGTGTAGTTCTCCACCAGCTTGTCGCCGGGCAGGAGCGGCATCGGCACCTGCATGATCGCCTCGAGCGTGTGGGTCGAGGCGACGAAGGTGACGTAGACCGGGAACGCGACCAGCAACACCCCCGCGACCAGCACCGCGTGCGAGAAGAACGTCAGCCAGGGCCGGTTCTCGACCATCAGTACTGCACCTTGCGCTCGATGAAGCGGAACTGCGCGACCGTCAACGCGATGACGATGAACATGAGGATCACCGACTGCGCCGAGGAGCCGCCGAGGTCGGCCGCCTTGACGCCGTCGTGGTAGACCTTGTAGACGAGGATCTGGGTCTCCTGGCCGGGGCCGCCCTGGGTGGTGGCGTCGATCACGCCGAAGGTGTCGAAGAAGGCGTAGACGACGTTCACCACCAGCAGGAAGAACGTCGTCGGGGAGAGCAGCGGGAAGACGACCGTCCAGAAGCGGCGCGTGGGCCCGGCGCCGTCGATCGCCGCCGCCTCGATCAGCGAGCGCGGGATCGACTGCAGCCCGGCGAGGAAGAACAGGAAGTTGTACGAGATCTGCTTCCATACCGAGGCGATGACGATCAGCAGCATGGCCTGGTCGCCGTCGAGGATCCAGTTCCAGTCCACCCCCAGGCCCCTCAGGGCATAGGTGATGATGCCGATCGAGGGCGCGAACAGGAACGCCCACAGCACCCCGGCGACGGCGGGCGCAACCGCGTAGGGCCACACCAGCAGCGTCTTGTAGGCGAGCGCGCCGCGCAGCACGCGGTCGGCCATCGCTGCGAGCAGGAGCGAGATCGCGATCCCCGAGAACGCCACCAGCACGCTGAAGATCGCGGTGACGCGGAAGGAGGCGAGGTAGTTCGCGTCCCTGAAGAGGGTGACGAAATTCTGCAGCCCGACGAACTGGGTCTTGAGGCCGAACGCGTCCTGCAGCTGGAACGAATACCAGACCGCCTGCGTCGCCGGCCAGAAGAAGAAGACGACCGTGATCGCGATCTGCGGCGCGACCAGCGCGTACGGCAGCCACGCCGAGCGGAAGACGACCCGCTTTTCCATGGCCCGGCGTGGCTGCGGCGGCTTACTTGTTCGCGGCCTCGAACTGCCTGAGGATCTCGTTGCCCCGCTTCACCGCGTCGTTGAGCGCCGTCTGGGCGTCCTTCTTGCCCTGGAACACCTGCTCCATCTCCTCCTCGATCACCGTGCGCCCCTGCACGAAGTTGCCGAAGCGCAGGCCCTTCGAGTTCGCCGTCGGCGCCTTGTTCGTGAGCTGGCGCACGGCCATGTCGCGCCCGGGGTTCTTGTCGTAGAACCCGGACTTCTTCGTCACGTCGTAGGCCGCCTGGGTGATCGGCACGTAGCCGGTCTTGATGTGCCACTCCATCTGCACTTCCGGCCGCGACA
>Ga0114945_10000776_pt1 | contig 20289 bp, 18 predicted proteins | sample OV2TP3_FD_87194 | JGI IMG/M metagenome (GOLD analysis project Ga0114945, IMG submission 87194) | Hot spring microbial communities from Beatty, Nevada to study Microbial Dark Matter (Phase II) - OV2 TP3 | ecosystem: Environmental > Aquatic > Thermal springs > Hot (42-90C) | place: USA: Beatty...
GGAAACGGGATGGTCGTGTACCTCCTGGAAGATCACGAGCTGCCCTTGATCACGATGACCGCGACCATCCGGATCGGCGGCTGGCTTGACCCGCCCGACAAGATCGGGCTCGCCGGCCTCGTCGGCGCCACCATGCGGAGCGGCGGCACGACACGCATGTCGGCGCGGGAGGTGGATGAGGAGCTGGAGCAGATCAGCGCACGGATAGCCGTGGGCATCGGGCCGGAGGCCGGAGCGGCTTCACTGGATGTGCTGAAAAAGGATTTCGACCGGGGGCTGGAAATTCTGGCCGACATCGTGACGGCGCCGGCGTTCGAGCAATCCCGCGTCGATTTGGCGAAGCTCCAGGCGATCGAGGGCATCCGTCGGCAACAGGATCAGCCGCAATCCATCGCCGGCCGTGAGTTCTCGAAGCTGGTCTATGGCCCGACCCATCCACTCGCCCGGCAAAGCACCGTGGAATCAATCTCGCGGATCACCCGGGACGATCTCTTGGCGTTCCATGCTCAGTTCATCCATCCGAACGGCATCATGGTGGGAGTGACCGGGGATTTCGAAAAGGGTTCGATGCTGACGGCCTTGCGGAGGCGATTTGGCGGTTGGCCGCCCGGAAACGTACCTGTGATGTCACTCGCCATGGCCGAGGAGGACGGCGCCGCGAACCGGATCGTCCGGTTCATCGGCAAAGGCACCGTGCAGACCCACCTGCGGGCGGGGCATCGCTCGGTTCGGGAAGACGACCCGGATTATCCGGCGCTGTCCCTTCTCAACGACATTCTGGGAGGGGGCGCCTTCCGGAGCCGGCTCTTCCAGGAGATCCGGACCCGACAGGGGCTCGCGTACTCGGTGGGGAGTATGCTGAGGCCGGGGACGCGGGAGCCCGGCGTGTGGCTCATGCGCGCTGAGACTCAGTTCAGCTCGACACAAGAGGTCATTGACCGGCTGGTCGCCAACCTGGAACGTCTCCGTACTGAGCCGGTGTCGGATGCTGAGCTGGAGGAGGCCAAGGAGGCGTTCATCAACTCGTTTGTGTTCTCGTTCGCCAGCGCCTCGGCGATTGTCAGCCGTCTGATCGCCCTGGAGTATGACGGTCTGCCCAAGGATTTTCTGCAGCAGCGCTACGACAAGGTGGTGAAGCTGACAAAGGAGGATCTGCTGCGCGTGGCCCGCATGCATCTCCATCCCGACCGGCTCAGGATCCTGGCGGTCGGCCCTGGCGAAGCGCTGCCCAAGGTCTTGTCGGGCTTCGGAGAGGTGCAGGAGATCAAGCTGAAGCCGGACGGATAACGGGGTGACATGGGAGGAAGCTGTATACGCGATTCGCGACGCAGTTCTGACCACGCCGCATGAGAGACACGGGGAGTAGTGAGGTTCGCGGGCGGGGCGCTCATCTTGCGGCGCTAAGGCAGGCTGACCAATGAGTGCGGAGAGCATACGGATCAGCGTGGTCCAGGGGAGTATTCTGGACGTGGAGGCGGACGCGATCGTGAATGCGGCCAATAGCCGCGGTATCATGGGCGGGGGCGTAGCCGGCGTCATTCGGCGCGCGGCAGGTTCGGAGGTGGAGGAAAAGGCGCGGCGGCAGGCGCCGATTCCGGTGGGGCAAGCGGTCCTGACGTCCGGCGGCCGGACCCGCTTCAAGGGCATCATCCACGCGCCCACGATGTCGGCGCCGGCGATGCGGATCGACTCCGTGAATGTGGCCCTGGCTACGCGGGCCGCGTTGGCGCTGGCGGAGGCGCAGAGCTTCAAGACCATTGCCCTTCCCGGCATGGGCACCGGCGTCGGCGGGGTCGCGCCGCAAGAGGCGGCCCTGTTAATGGTGAAGGAAATTCGGGCGTTCGCCGAAAGCCGGTCCGGTCATCCTGCCCTTCAGTCGGTGATCCTGGTCGATGTGGATCCGGCGATGGTGGCCGCGTGGCGGGACGCCATGCGAGGCTAGAGGCGCGGGGCACTGGGCAATAGGTCAGAGCCGGCTTTCGTTCCAACCCTATAGCCTCTCGCCTCGTGCCCATCGCCCGAAGGTCATTCCATGACCTTAGAAGATGATTTTTCCGACATCCTGAAGAAGGCCCGCATGGGGCAGGGCCTTTCGGTTGCCGATGTCGCCCAGGCGACCGGACTGGCTCCCGAGGACATTGCGGCCCTGGAGCGGGGCCGGCAGCCGACCGCCTCGCAGATCCAGGCGGTGGCTTCAGCGCTCGGGCTCTCCTCGGCGGCCTTGAAGCAAAACGCGCTTGATGGCTGGATGCCCGACCCTCCGCCGTCATGGGTCGAGGACGGTGTCAGGGGAGTCCATATGGTGCTCGGCGACATCGGGGGGTATGAGGTCAAAGGCTACGTCCTGTACGATTCGGTGCTTCGGGAGGCGATCCTCATCGACACAGGGTATAATCCAGAGGCCATGCTTGGATATTTGGATCAACGAAAGCTGCGGCTCACTGCGGTCGGGCTCACGCATGGCCACGCGGACCATGCCGGGGGCCTCGATCGCATCTTGCAGCGCTGGCAGGTCCCGGTGTACCTGGGCGAGGGAGACCGGGGGTTGCTCCCCTGGACTCCGCCCGGTGGCCTGCTGCGCGCGCCTGCGGACGGCGAGACGATCACGGTGGGACGGCTGGTGATTCGGTGCCTGATCACGCCAGGGCATACGCCAGGCGGGATCTGCTACCGCGTTGAACTCCCCGAGCCGCCCGGGCGTCCGGGAGTCTGTTTTGTGGGGGATACCCTCTTTGCCGGCTCCATCGGCAGAGCCAATCCCTTTTCACTCTATCCAAAGCATCTGGAGTCGGTGCGTACGCGAGTCTTGACGCTGCCGGAGGACACGGTGCTCTTCCCCGGCCACGGCCCGGCCACGACCGTGCGGGAAGAGTGGACCCATAATCCGTTCGCGCCATCGCAGACTCAGAGGGCCGTCCGGAGGGCGGGGGGACAGTCCAATGGATGAGCCACGCCTGCCGGGCTTTGACGACAGTCGGATCGTTCTGAAGGTGAAGCCGAACGGCGAATGGGATGAGACGACGCTGATGATGGCCGATCAGGCCATCGCGCCGAGATCCAGCGTGGCCCTCCCCATCGCGCTGTTTCTGGCGACCGCCTTCACCACGTTGTGGGCCGGGGCGTACCAGACCAAGACCAGCCCGGTCCAAGGCGCGTGGGAGTTTCTGATCTCCGATCCGTGGGGTCTCCTCAAAGGGCTGCCGTTCGCCGGGACACTGCTGGCGATCCTGGTCACCCACGAGTTCGGCCATTACGTGCTCTCCCGCATCCATCGGGTTCCGGCCTCCTGGCCCTTGTTCATTCCGGGCCCCCCGCATTTCATCGGGACGTTCGGCGCGATCATTCGGATGCGCAGCCCGATCCTGAGCCGGAAGGCGCTCTTTGACATCGGGGTGGCCGGCCCCATCGCGGGCTTCGTGGTGGCCGTGGTGGCGCTGGTGATCGGATTGCACCTGTCGAAAGTCGTGGCCGATGTCGAGTCGTACGGCCTCCATCTCGGAGAGCCGTTGCTGCTGCAGTTTTTGGCATGGCTGGTGATCGGTCCGATCCCCATGGGATACGACGTGGTGCTCCATCCCATCGGCTTCGCGGCCTGGTTCGGCTTATTCGTCACGTCGCTGAACTTGATCCCGATCGGGCAGCTCGACGGCGGGCACGTGGCCTACGCCCTCTGGGGGGAGCGTCAGCGTCCGCTGGCGCTGGCGATTGTCGGTATCCTGATCGTGCTGGGCTTCCTGCCGGGCGGCTGGCCGGGGTGGTTCCTGTGGGCCGGGATGGCCGGCATCTTCGGGCTGGCCCACCCGCCCGTTCGCGACCCGCAGGCCGCGCTGGGCCGGACACGGATCTGGGTCGGCTGGGCGGCCTTGGCCATCTTTCTCCTCACCTTTGCCCCCATCCCGTTTTCGGTCCACTAATACGGACGTAAGGCGTGAGGTGAAACCCTCCTTGATCAGGAGTGTACCTCTAACGCGTTGCTGGGATCTTGTCCTCTACCCTGTTGCGTCCAGGACCTCGCACACCTTGCACGCGAGGGCATCCGGCGTGAAGGGCTTCTGGATGAAGAAGCTTTTGGTTTTGAGGTCAAGGTGAGCAACAGGAGCACCGTCTGGATGGCCTGACATGTAGAGCACCCGTGTTTGTGGGCGCAGAGCGATCACTTGCTCTGCCAAACAGGGTCCGTTCATCTCCGGCATGTGGACATCGGTCAGGAGGAGGTGAATGGGGCCTGCATGTTGCTCGCAGATTCGGAGTGCATCCGTGCCCCGGCCGGCTTCCAAGACTGTGTAGCCCCGCATCTGGAGCATGCTACAAACAACCTGCCGCACTGCTCTTTCGTCATCGACGAGAAGAATGGTCCGCTTCGGCATTGAATCCCTGATTGAATAACGTTAGACTCTTCGCGCAAAACAAAAAGACGGAGCGCGCCGGCTTAGCCTAGACTGACGCGCTCCGTCTGGCCACGAGCGGACAACAGGGCCACGCCCGTGGTGTGTTTGTAGACTTTTCATGCCCCTCATGTCGCATCAGGCAAGTCGCGACCACTGTAAGCAAATACTTACATATTGTCAACACAAATAAGCTTATCCGCATGAATTCGGGACCACACGGGATCGTTGAGCGTCTTATGGCCGCTCTCGATCTCAAGACCCAGGCGCAGCTTGCCGCTGGCCTTGGGATACGACCACAGTCGATCGTTTCCGCAATCAGCCGAGGGGAGATCCCCGAAGCCTGGCTGTATCGAGTGGCCTATCTCACAGGTAGAAGCGTTGAATGGTTGCGGACCGGGAAGGGACCTGTCTGGCACGGGAGCGTTGTTGCAGAGGCGCCGGCACCACCATATGGACGCGGAGGCGATTATTCAGCGACCCTTCGACGCGTTGTCGAAGCGTGGGGAGTTCTCGATTCAGAAGAACGGGCTACAGTGGAACGCTGCGCTGAAGCGCTCCGAATCGGTGATCGGGCCATCCGCGACCACCTGATTGCCCAGTTGAAGCTTATCGAAGAAACTGTTCACATGCGACGAGCCAAACGCACACGCCGTCGCCCTCATTCAGCATCCTAGTCTCCGCACCTCAGCCCCGCATCTGTGTCGGCTGGTGCGCGCTGGCATCCGCGAGCAAAACCAGGGCGGCGGCGGTCGGGTAGAAGCTCGGCGAGGGGATGTTGCCGGTTACGCGCGGCCGACAGCCCGAAGGATGGCCAGCTTCAGGCGGGCTTGGGCGGCAGGAGGGAGCGGGCCGGTGTCGTACTTGCGGCACAGCGAAATGGTCACGCGCAGGGACTGGATGAACACCTCACAGTTCGGACAGTCGCCCACATGTTTTCGGATCTCCTGGCACACGTTGCCGGGCAGGTCGCCGTCGAGGTACGCCGAAAGCCGACGGAAGATCTTCAAGCATCGGGTCTTTGCATGGCCGGGATGGGGATGGAGCGGCTGAGCCTTCTTGGACGCGTGCTGTTTTTGCACTGAACTCATAACCTCCTCCTGCCGGCCGGGCTCGATAGGGCCTGACCCGTTTCCCTGGGCCGGCCGCCGTCCTGGCTGAGGCGCTTACGGACAAACAGGCGCGCGCGATGCAGCCGCGATTTGACCGCGCGCTCGTTCAGCCCCATGATCGAGCCCACCTCCTTGGCGGTCAATCCTTCCATGTCGCGTAGCACCAACACCAGCCTGTACTTCGGGGGAAGCGCCTGGATCGCATCGTGGAGGGCCCGACGCACCTCCTTGGTCTCGAGCGCTTCTTCCGGCGTCAGCCCTTCCGCCGGGATCTGGAGCCGCAGCTCTCCCGTCGAGGTGGGAATGAACTGCTCCAGGGACAGCTCGTGGTCCGGCTCTCCCTTGCGCTTGCGGCGCATGCGGATGCAGGCTCGCGCCGCGATCGCGTAGAGCCAGGTCGAGGCCTGGGCCTCGCCTCGAAACCCGCGGAGCCCGCGATAGGCCTTGAGGAAAGTCTCCTGCACGAGGTCCTGCGCGTCTTCGCCCTGCCCGCACATTCGCTGCGCGAAGCGGTAGAGCCGGTCCACGTTCTCGCGATACAGGCGGTTGAACGCGTCGTGATCCTGCCGCCCGTCCTGTGAGGACCGGTCCTCGGCGCTCTTTGCCTTTTTGCCGTCGAGATGCATGGAGGCGTCCTGATTGTGACGGAGCGTACGGCGATTTCCCGGACGAGTCAAGGCTCCGTCCCTTACTTCTGTCGGACAAGGATGCGGAGCGGCGTTCCGGCGAATTCATACCGCTCGCGAATCCCGTTTTCTAGATACCGGAGGTAGGCCGGCGTGACATCTTTGGGCTGCCCGACGAAAAATGCGAAGGTCGGGGGCCTGGTGGCGACCTGGGTCATGAACACGGACCGCGGCGAGCGGCCCCGCGGGAGCGGCAGCGGGTTCTCCGCGATCAACTGCTGCAGGTGCTTGTTCAGCGAGCCGGTGGGCACTCTCGTCGTGAAGGCGGTCATCACCCGGTCGATGGCCGGGAACAGCTCGGTAACCCCATCGCGTTTCACCGCCGAGCCGAACAGGATCGGCGCCCATCTCAAAAACGCGAACCGCCGCCGCAACTGGCTCGTATAGGCTTTCTGCGCCGTCGCGCCATCCTGGATGAGATCCCATTTGTTGACGAAGAGCACGCAGGCCCGACCCTTCTTCACGGTCAGGCCGGCGATCTTTGTGTCTTGCTCAGCCAGTCCTTCCACGGCGTCGAGCATGAGGACCGCCACATCGGAGCGCCCCAGCGCCTCGAGCGCTCGCGCGACGCTGTATTGCTCGACACCTTGGGCGATCCGCCCGCGTCGCCGGATCCCGGCCGTGTCGGTCAAGATGTAGGAGCGGCCCTTGAAGGTCGTGGCGGTGTCGATGGCATCCCGAGTGGTGCCCGGGGCTTCGCTGACCAATACCCGCTCTTCTCCCAGCAACGTGTTGATCAGGGAGGACTTGCCGACGTTGGGTCGGCCGATGACGGCGACGCGCGGTACCTCGACGGTCGGGACAGTTTCCGCCAATTGGTCCTCTAACGGAGCGCCGGGAAGCCAGGGCAGCAAGGCTTCCAGCAGGTCATCCACCCCGATGCCGTGCTCCGATGAAACGGGATAGAGACGCTCTTCCCCCAGCCGGTAGAAGTCCGCCAGCAGCGATTCCAGCTTCGGAGTATCGATCTTGTTGACCGCGAGGAAGACCGGCTTCTTGATCCCGCGCAGCAGGCGGACGATCCCCTCATCGGCGGGAGTCAAACCTGTCCGCCCATCCATCAGGAGGATCAGGATGTCGGCCTCGGCGATGGCGATCTGGGCCTGCTGCTTGATCAGCGACAGCATGCCGTCTTTGGCGGACGGGTCGAGGCCGCCGGTATCCACCAGGCGGACGGGCCGCCCCCGGTAGCTGCTGTCGGCGTAGTTCCGGTCGCGGGTCACGCCCGGGACATCATCGACAATCGCGGGTCGGCCCCCCAAAATGCGGTTGAACAGCGTGGACTTGCCCACATTGGGCCGGCCGATGATGGCGATCACGGGCCGTGAGGCGTCAGGCGTGAGGTATGAGGCGGTTTCGGACATGAGGCTTCCTGGAAATCTTCTTACGAATGACCAATGACGTTTTTCTCGAAGGAAACCGTAGCACACGGAATTCGACGAAGACAAGGAACGGGAATAGACAGTTTCTTGCCATTCGAAGAATGATGTCCTAGGATCAGAAGCCCCTTCCAATGTTTTGACGTCGCGAGGTACCACGATGGTGACGCGTTTGCTGCTCATACTGGGTGCGGTCCTGCTCGGTGGGTTCTTAGCCGGCTGCGCGACCGCCTTGGGGAACGCGGTCATGCAGGACGACGTCAAGGGAGTCAAAGCGCTGCTGGATCAGGGAGTGGATATCAATGCATATGGCGCCTGCGGCCCAGATAGCGGCAGTGGGGGTCCCGCCATTCATTGTGCAGCACTGACGGGCAATGTCGAGATCGCCAGGCTGCTGATAGAACGCGGCGCCAATGTCAACGCTGAGCAGGCGGGGAGGACTGCGCTAAGCTTGGCCGTGTCCGGTGAAGACGTGCCGATGGTGCAACTGCTGCTGGAGCATGGGGCACAAGTCCCTGGCGGCCCTGCCATTCTCTGCTATCGCGGCGGGTTTGGTCCCGACGCCTGCACGGTGATGGAGTATGCCAAGCTGAAAGGATACACCAAGATTGTCCGGCTCCTTGAGCAGGCAGAAGGCAAAGAATTGGCCATGCTTGGGGTGCCTTCGTCAGCGGTTCCGGCCACCCCGCCGGCGCCTGCGGCCGCCGCCGTTCCCTCGAGCGACGTGGACATGCCGCCGCCTGGACGCGGAAAGCCGAAGCCCAATGCCTACGCCGTCGTCATCGGCATCGAGCAATACCGCCAGAATCTGCCCAAGGCAGACTTCGCGATGCGCGACGCCCAGGTCACGCGGGACTATTTGACTAAGGTCATGGGCTATCAGGAAGAGAACGTGGCGGTGCTGCTGAACGAGCGGGCGACGAAAACTGATGTTGAAAAATACGTCGAGCATTGGCTGCCCAACCGGGTCGAGAAGGACAGCACCGTCTTTGTCTATTACTCCGGCCACGGCGCGCCTAATCCCAAGACCGGCGACGCTTATTTGGTGCCTTACGATGGCGACCCGGCCTTCGTGGAAGCCACCGGGTATCCGCTGAAGCGGCTCTATGACAGTCTCGGCAAGTTGCCGGCCAAGGAAGTCGTGGTCATGCTGGACTCCTGTTTTTCCGGGGCGGGCGGGCGGTCGGTGATCGCGAAGGGAATGCGGCCGATGGGCCTCGCGGTGGCGACACCGGCGGCGGCGGCCGGCAAGACCGTGGTGCTGGCGGCCAGCGCGGGCGATCAGATTTCCAGTACCTACGATCAGAAGAGCCACGGGCTGCTGACCTATTTCTTCCTGAAGGGTCTGCAGGGCGAGGCGGACAGCAACAAGGATGGGGCGGTGGACTTGAAAGAGCTGTTTGCCTATCTCAAGCCGCAAGTGGAGCGGACGGCGCGGCGGGATTTCAACAACGAGCAGACGCCCCAGCTCCTGGGCAGCCCGGAGCTGCTCGCCAAGGGCATCCGCCTCGTCGAACGAACCGAACGGTAGATGGATCAAGGATCCGGTTGGGAGATTGATGTTAAGACTTGCAGTCATGAGCAGTTAGTCGCGCTTCTTGAGCTTCTTGCAGGAGGCGAGCACCGAGACATTCAACATGAAATAGCTGAAGAATGGTCAGACGCTTTGGGAATCAGCTTAAAGGACTTTAAGCGGATCGCAGGCGGGAAATGACTTTTTGCGCATCCATAGCGGTGAGAAGAGTAGCGAGACGCTTCGCAGGCTTCACGACAGCCCGGTCGTACCGGTCATCCTTCCTGTAAGCCGCTGCCTTTCGGCCAGCCTTCTTCTTCCCGACTCTCGTCGCCACGGTTGACAATATAGCACGAGGTGGGAGAAAAGTCATGATAACGATACTCCCATGAAGGACCACGGCGTGCACAAAACCAAGCTGAGCTCCTCACCCATCATCGGAAAGGCCTTCGGCTGGGATCGAGTGGATCATGTCCTCCTCGATATGGACGGGACGCTGCTGGACCGCCATTTCGACAACGTCTTTTTCGAAGAAGAGCTGCCGCGGCGCTATGCCGCCAAGGAAGGATTAGGCTGGGAAGAGGCGCGCCGCCGCCTCTTTGCCATGTATCGCGCCACCGAAGGGAACCTGAGCTGGACCGACCTGCCGTACTGGAGCCGCCTGCTCGGCATCGATGTCGTGGGACTGACGCGGGAGTTCCAGCACCTCATCGAGTTCCACCCGGATGCCGTGGAATTTCTGACCCATCTGCGGGCTCAGGGGAAACGCGTGCACGTGGTCACCAACGCGCATGAGGATGGTGTCGCCATCAAGGTCGCGCGGACCGGCATTGACCGCTATGTGGACGGGATCATCAACGCGTTTCAGGTCGGGTACCTCAAGATGCGCGCGGAGTATTGGCCGAGCTGTCAGCGGCTCATCGGGTTCGAGCCGGCTCGGTCGCTGTATATTGATGACGACGAAGCCTGTCTGGCCGCGGCCCAGGCCTACGGGATCGGCTATCTGTACCATCGGGCCAAATCCAGCTCGCAGCTTCCTCCGCAACCCTCTTCACGCTTTCCCTCCATCGAAACCTTCCACGAATTAATGAAACGATGAATGGTGATCGCTGGATGCCCGTCTATTGACCAACTGAAAGAATGCCGCTAAGGTCCCTGCGCGGTTCCTCGCGGACGCGGACCACATTGACGGCAAAGCTACTGGAAAAAGAACCGACGCCGGTCAGTTGGCTGATTGCTGTAGGGCTGCTGTGGCTGGCGTGCCGGGCGGTGCTGTTTTTCGGCGGCGTTCTCAGCCCTGACTCCTTCGCGTACGCCCACCACGCGCACAACATCGCCACCGGGCAGTTCGCGCCCATTGCGGACAATTTCTTCTACGGGTACCGGTTCGCAGTCCTGCTCCCGGTCGCCCTCGCCTATCGGCTCTTCGGCGTCAGCAGCCTCTCATCAGCGTTGTTTCCGCTCCTGGCCTCTTTCGTGACGCTCTGGCTCGTGTATCGGCTGGGGACGATGCTCCTGGACCACCGCACCGGGCTGCTAGCCGCGGCCCTGTACACGTTCTTCCCACTCGACCTTCCGTGGGCCACGCTGATTGGCCCCGACAGCTTTCTGCCGCTTCTGTCGGCCCTGTCGTTCTTCTTCCTCATCCACGCCGCTCGCTCGCCGACCCCTGGGAGGCAGGGGATCTTCTACGCGCTCAGCGGGCTGTGCACGGGCGTGGCCTTTCAGGTCCGGGAGAGCGGGACGGTCCTGCTGACGGCGTTGTTCCTGGGGGCGGTGGCCGAGCGTTGGAGAAAGGACACTGTGCCGGGCATCCTGACGGGGCTCGGCTGGGCGGTCGCAGGCTTTACCGTTCCGATTCTCCTGCAGATGCTCTACTACGATCTAGCCGCCGGGGATCCGTGGATCCGGTTTTCCGTCTTGCGGAAGCTTGTCGCCGAACACAATGCCCCCATTCGGGGATGGCCGACCTCGCTGGCGTACTACCCCCTCGCGATGCTCGGAGCGGATCTGGGTGGACTGGCGTGGTACGGGTTCTTTTTCTACGTCGCGGTGTTCGGCATCGGCTGGGCCTTGGTGAGGAAGGAAGTCCTGCGCCTGCGGCTGCTCTTGATCTGGGCAGGCTGGATCTTCCTGGTGCTGGAATTCGGGCCGCTCAGCATCCGACCGTACATCCCCGTGGTGAAGACCTATCACTACCTGTCCTTGATCTCGGTGCCGGTCGTGCTGATCGGGGCGTACGGCCTGACTGCGGCCATGCTCCGGGTTCCGGATCGGACGGTCAGGCCGCTCGGAGTCCAGCTTCGCACGTTGGTGCTTGCCGGGATCGTCATGTTTCTGGCCGTTACGTCGCTGTACGGCACTTATCGGGTGTTGCAGAACTTCGAGGGTGATGCCCGGCCCTCTCCACTGGTCGCCGTCGCGGTGGGGTACCATCCGGAATGGCCCGTGTATGTGCCGCACGAGCGGTGGGCGCTGTTTCTGAATTACTACCTGGGCTATCGCACCGGCTTTAATTTTTACGGCGATGCGGTCGCCAATGGCCGTTCCCGCATCCGGTACGTCTGGGATGTGAGGGATCCGGTAAGCCTGCGCGAGGCCTATGTGGTGGCGCATGACCGCTACCTCTACTACGAGTTCTTCGGCAACCCCATAGACCGCGACCCGCGGATCCCGGCGTTCGTCTACGAGCCGCCGGCGAGCTGGCGCGTGTTGATCCGCCACACCGGGACCCCGCGCTACAACTCCCTCACGCTCTACGAAGCGGGGTAAGGAATCTGGTCATTGGATCATTGAGTCATTGTTCCATTGGCAGAAAGAAAGACAATCCTGAAATGAAGCAATGGGAAAATGAGTCAATGAATCAATTCAGGGGAGGGGTTCGACGATCATGTTGGCGCGGAACTCGTCCTCCGGCAGGTACGGCCACATCTTCTCGATGGGGTCATCGACGTAGAGGCCCTCGCCGGTCTTGTGGCCCAGCAGGCGGGGCAGGAGGGGTTGATCGTCCGCCATCGAGATTTCGCAGAGCACCGGGCCGGGAGTCTCGAAGACGCTCAGGATCTTCTTTTCGAGTTCATCATGATTGCGGATGGTCTCGGTGGCCAGTCCGTAGGCATGCGCCACCTTGATGAAATCCGGAGCGGTCACGCCGCTCTCCGGCCCCGAGGCGACGAACCGGCCGCCCAGATATCCGCGCTGCGTCATCTTGATCGTGAGATACCCGTTGTTGTTGAACAGGAAGATTTTGATGGGCGCTTTGAGGTGCACGACCGTCTGGAGCTCCTGGATGGCCATCTGGAGGCAGCCGTCGTTCGTGAGACACACCACCCGCGGCTTGCCGCTGGCGAGCCAGGCGCCGATGGCGGCCGGAAGCGCGTAGCCCATAGCCGCCAGGCCGGTGCTCGAAAACACGCGCTGGCCTCGTTTCACCCGGAACGTCTGCATCCCGCTGATCAGGCTGGTCCCCATGTCCAGGACGACGATGTCCTTCGCGGTCAGCTCGCGGCACAGGGCCTCGATGAAGACACAGGAATGCACCGACCCTTTCTGCTCGCGGTCCTGCGGCTGAATGACCGGATACCGGTGCTTCCAGCCGCGGCAGCGGTCCAGCCAAGCCGCTCGGTCGGGACGCGGCAACGCGACGGCTTGAGCGAGCAGCTCTTGAAGGAATCTCTTGGCATCGGCCTGAATCGGAAGCTCAATCGTGATGAGGCCTTTCCTGAGCTCCCAGCCGTCAATGTCCACGACGATTTTCTTGGCGGCCCGCGCGAAGGTTTTCCCGTTGTTGCCGACCTGCTTCAGGTCCAGGCGCGAGCCCACGCTCAGGAGGAGGTCGGCGTTCGCCACCGCAAAGTTTCCGCCTCGGGGACCGTAAAAGCCGAAGCGGCCGAGGGCCAGGGGATGCTCGTCCCAGATCAGGTCGATGCCGCTCCAGCTCGTGACCACCGGCATCTGGAGCAGCTCCACCGCCTGGAGGAATTCGGTTTGCGCGCGAGCCAGCCGGATCCCGGAACCGGCAATGAAGACCGGCCGTTTGGCCGAGGCGATGAGCCTCGCCGCTTGCGCCACCTGGTCAGACAGCTCGCCGTCGGCTTTCTCGCTCGGATCGGGCGTAAAGCTCTGGAGCCGGTCGGGGTCCACCTGTACCTGCTGAATGTTCAGCGGGATGTCGAGCCAGACCGGCCCTGGTCTGCCGGTGGTGGCCAGATGAACCGCCTTTTCCAAATGGTAGCGGATCAGCGCGCCATCGCTGACCAGCGCGGCGTACTTGGTGACGGAGCGAACCAGCTCGACGATGTTGATCTGCTGCACCCCGAGTTGCCGGATCGTCCGGCCGTCCGTAAAGTGGAACAGGTTCGCCTGACCGGAGATGAAGATGCAGGGGATGGAGTCGCACCAGGCGCTGAGCATGCCGGTCATGGCGTTGGTGCCGCCTGGACCGGTCGTCACGATCATGGCGCCGAGATTCTCCGTGATCCGGGCGTAGGCTTCGGCGGCCATCGCGCCGAACTGCTCATGCTTGGGGCAGACGTACCGGATGGTGGAGCTGTTGGCGAGCGAATCGAGCAGGTGCATGTTGTGCTGGCCGGAGATCGTGAAGACGCACCTGATCCCGAGATGTTCCAGGAAACGGATGACGTAATCGGAGAGCTTCACGCGCGATCCTGCGTAAGATGCGATTATCCGGCAAGGCTGTAGGGGAGTCAACGGAACCGGGTCTTTGATGGGCAGCGCGCAGCGTCGGTTCTCGATCGTGGTGCCGGCTTTGAACGAGGAGGGCAACCTTGAGGCGGCCGTGGACGCGATCCGCCGCGCGTTCGAGCCGGTCGCCGCCGGGTTCGAGGTCCTCATCATGAACGACGCCAGCACCGACGGCACGGCTGCCGTGGCCGAGAAGCTGGCCCGCGCCGATCCGCGTGTCCGTGTCTTTCACAACGAGCGGCGGCTGAACATCGGCGGAAGTTACAAGAAGGCGCTGAAGGCGGCGCAGTACGAGTATTTCTTGATGATGCCGGGCGACAACCAGGCCAAGCCGGAGGACCTGATCCCGGCGCTGGAGGCCCTGGACCAAGTGGAGCTCATCGCCGTGTATCCATTGAGCCAGCAAGTGCGTTCCGCGGGGCGGGTGTTCCTGTCGGACTCCTACACCAGTCTGGTCAATCTCCTGTTCGGCACCCGATTCCGGTATGCCAACGGCGCGAATGTGTGGAGGACGGCCGCCCTGCGGGACATCACGATCCGGACCGACGGCTTTTCCTATCAGACCGAGGCACTGGTGCGGGGCGTCCGGTCCGGCATGGATTTCGTCGAGGCCGGCATCGGCATCCGCGAGCGAGCCTGCGGCCGGTCAACCGCCGCCTCGCTTCGGAATTGGCTCAAGGTCTCGCAGTCACTCCTGGCCCTCTGGTGGGATGTTCTGGTGGTGAACCGCCGTCGCTACCGCACCGTCGGCCGCAACCTCAGCGAGAGCATTCTGCGCGACTAACGCGCGGGTTGTAGTCGGGGCCGCGTTCGGGTAGCATCAAGCCCCTATGGAGCGGACTTACGATCATCAGCGGATCGAGAGCCAGTGGCAGGCGTACTGGGATCAGCACAGGGCTTTCCGGGTCTCAGAAGACCCCTCCCGCCCGAAATACTACTGCCTGGAGATGTTTCCGTATCCCTCCGGGCGCATTCATATGGGGCACGTGCGGAACTACGCCATCGGGGACGTGATTGCCCGGTACAAGATGATGCGCGGCTTCAATGTGCTGCACCCGATGGGGTGGGACGCCTTCGGGCTGCCGGCGGAGAACGCCGCCATCGAGCGGGGTCAGCATCCGGAAGTCTGGACCCGCGAGAACATCGCGTACATGCGGCAGCAGTTGAAGGAGATGGGGCTGTCCTACGATTGGGACCGTGAGGTGACCACGTGCGAGCCGGACTACTACCGGTGGAATCAATGGCTGTTTCTCCGGATGTACGAGCGGGGCCTGGCGTATCGGAAGCGGTCGGCGGTGAACTGGTGCCCCGGTTGCGAAACCGTGCTGGCCAACGAGCAGGTGGAGGACGGCCGGTGCTGGCGGTGCGACACGGTGGTGATCCAGAAGGAGCTGGAGCAATGGTTCTTCAAGATCACCGAGTATGCGGAAGAGCTCCTGCGCAGCCTGGATCGCCTGGCGGGCTGGCCGGAACGCGTCGCGGTCATGCAACGCAACTGGATTGGGCGGAGCGAAGGCGTGGAGGTGGACTTCCCGCTGGCCGAGCCGCTGGCCGAGCTGAGGGCGATCCGGATCTTCACCACCCGTCACGATACCGTCTTCGGCGCCACCTTCATGAGCCTGGCGCCTGAATCGCCGCTCGTGGAACAGTTGATCGCCGGACGCCCGGAGGCCTCGGCGGTCCGGGAGTTCGTGGCTAGGGTCTCGCGCCAGGAGAAAGCGATCCGCACCGCCGTGGATCGTGAGAAAGAAGGGGTGTTCACGGGACGCTACGCCGTCAATCCGTTCACCAAGAGCCGCATCCCGATCTGGGTGGCGAACTTCGTCGTGTACGAGTACGGGACCGGCGCCATCATGGCGGTGCCCGCGCACGACCAGCGCGACTTCGAGTTCGCCCGTCAGTACGGCATCCCGGTCCGACTGGTCATTCAAAATCCGGCCGGCAGCCTGGTCCAGGATCAGCTCGACGCGGCATACGAAGAGCAGGACGCCGCCGGACGACTCGTCAATTCCGACCGGTTCAGCGGCCTGTCGGTCCCGGAGGCCAAGGAGCGGATCGCCGCTTACGTCGAAGAGCAGGGCATGGGGCGCCGCGCGGTGAATTATCGGTTGCGGGACTGGGGCGTGTCCCGCCAGCGCTACTGGGGCACGCCGATCCCGATCGTCTATTGCCGGACCTGCGGGACCGTGCCGGTTCCGGACGCTGAGCTGCCGGTAATGCTGCCCAAGGATGTCCCCTTGACCGGGAAAGGGGCTTCGCCGCTCGCGCAGACGGACAGTTTCGTGCGCACAGGGTGTCCGAAATGCGGGGGGGCCGCCCGGCGCGAGACCGACACGATGGACACCTTCGTGGACTCGTCCTGGTACTTCCTGCGGTACTGTTCCCCGAAGAGCGCGGATCGTCCCATCGACCGGGCCGCCGCCGGCTACTGGATGCCGGTGGATCAGTATGTGGGCGGGATCGAGCATGCCGTCCTGCACCTGCTTTACGCCCGCTTCTTCACTAAGGTGATCCGGGACCTCGGGTTGGCCAGAACCGATGAACCCTTCACTAATCTCTTGACCCAGGGCATGGTCTGCAAGGAGACCTACCGCTGCCCGACTCACGGCTGGCTCTTTCTCAATGAAATGGCCGGTGCCGAGAAAACCGGCTGGCGGTGCGCGCTGTGCGAGGCTGACGGCAGGCAAACGTTCGTGGAACGCGGCCGGGTCGAGAAGATGTCCAAGTCGAAAAAGAACATCGTGGACCCGGAGCAGCTCATTGCGGCGTACGGAGCCGACACGGCCCGGCTCTTCTCGCTGTTTGCGGCGCCGCCGGAGAAGGACCTGGAGTGGAGCGATTCCGGCGTGGAAGGATGCGCCCGCTTCCTCAACCGGGTCTGGCGCCTGATGACCGAGGTGCAGGCAGCCCTGGGAACCACGTCCGCTACCGGAACCCCTGTGGATGACGCCGTCGCGGCCTTGCCGCAACACGCTAGGGACCTCCGCCGGCTGACCCACCGGACGATCAAGAAGGTCACCGACGACATCGAACGCGAGTTTCAGTTCAACACCGCCGTTGCCGCCCTCATGGAATTCGTGAACGGGCTGTCCAAATTCATGGCGGAGGAGAGATCTCTCTCGGCCGGTGAGGTTGCGGTCCTGCGTGAGGCGGCCAAGACACTGATCCTGCTGCTGGGCCCGTTTGCACCGCACGTGGCGGAGGAGTTGTGGCAGGCGATGGGGCACACGCCGAGCATCGCGGCTCAGCCGTGGCCCTCTTATGATCCCGCATTGGTGGCCAGCGAACGGTTGACCATCCCCATCCAGGTGAACGGCAAGCTGCGCAGCAAAATCGAGGTGCCGGCCGACTGGAGCGAGGAGCAGGTGATGGCCCTGGCTCGGCAGGATGCCAAGCTCGTGGAGTGGCTGCGGGGGAGACCCCCGCGCAAGGTCATCTATGTGGAGAAGAAGCTCATCAATTTCGTGGTGTGAACGATGAAGCTATCAGCCATCAGCGCACCCGTTGCCGCAACGAGTACCCGGCTATCAGCTCCGATCTTCGTGATGCTGCTGCTGGCCGGCTGCGGCTACCAGTTCCGCGTCGAGGGAGCGGGGCCGACCATCGGCGGCGGCCCGCCGCGGGCAACTGCAGAGGGCCGGAAACCACAGCCTCGGATGCTGATCCCCAACTTTGAAAACAAGACCTTCGAGCCTAATGTCGAATTGAAGTACACGACGTATGCCCGAAAGGAGTTCGCCGCCGGCAGCGGCACGCGGGTCGTTCACGACGGGGAGCCAGCTGACCTCGTCCTCAAAGGACAGGTGCTCTCGGTGATCATTCCGTCCATCGCCTTCACCAAGACCGATACCTTGGAGAGTCGCGTGACCGTGACGGTGCGGACGGCGGTCGAGGATGCGCGCACGCGCAAGGTGGTGTGGGACCAGAAAGCGACGGCGTCGTCGGAATTTTTCATCACCAACGACCTGCAGCTCAACCGCATCCTCCAGACCCGGGCCCTCGAGCAGGCCGGCCGGCTCGCGGTGGAAGATCTCGCCACCCGGTTTCTGGACCATCTTGACGCCGGGGGGAAAGTTCAGGTATCGCCTCCGCCTCAGGGCATTGTGCCAGGGCAGAGCCTTGCACCACGATGAAAGCGTTCGAGCTGGCCTCGGCCATCCAGAAACACGGCGTGGCGCCACTGTATCAGGTGACGGGCGAGGACGATTATCTTCGCGACGAAGCGGTGGACGCGATCAAGGCCGTTGTGCTGGGGAGCACCGATGACGAGGGACACGGCCTGGCGCCCTTCAATTTCACGAAGCTCTACGGCGATGAGACCGATGCTGCCGAGATCCTGGCCTCCGCCGCCGAGGCGCCGGTCTTTGCCGCGCAGCGGCTCGTCGTGGTCAAGGCGGCCGAGAAATTGCCGGCTCGGGAAGGCGAAGCGTTGATTCCCTACCTCAAGGCTCCATGCGAGTCCACGGCGCTGGTCTTCGCGGGGGTCAAGCTGGACGGCCGCACGAAGTTCGGGCAGGCGCTGAAAGACAAAGCGGTCCTGGTGGACTGCTCCTCATTGCCGGATGCGCAGTTGTCGAGCTGGATTCTGAGCCAAGCGAACCGGCTCGGGCTGCGATTGAACGATGACGCAGTCCTCCTCCTCAAGGAACTGGGCGCGACGTCCCTGTACCGCATCAAGGGTGAGCTGGAAAAACTCGCGGCCTTTGTCCCAGCAGGCCAGACAGCGGGGGTGTCGGAGGTGGAGCGGATCAAGGGCGGAGAGCCAGGAGCCTCGGTGTTCGACCTGGCGGAAGCGATCGGGCGGCAGGACCGTGAGCGAGCCCTGCGCATCCTAAGGAGAAACCTTGAAGCCGGCGAAGCGCCGCTGCGCATCCTCGGTTCCCTCGCCTGGCAGTATCGCCGGCTCTGGAGAGTCAAAGACCTGTTCCAACAGAGGCGGAGCGAAGCGGACATCGCGCGGGCCGTCGGCTTGCCGCCGTTTCGCGTCCGTGAGATGCTCGGGCAGGCGCGCCTCTACTCCATGGCGCATCTCCACAGAGCCTTTGCCTGGATGTTCGAAACAGATTCCGCCTTGAAAGGCGGGAGCGCCGGCGCCCCCGAGCGGGTGCTCGACTCGCTGGTCTTGCGCCTGTGCGATGACGTCGCGGAGAAGGCCGGTCCTCGTGCCCCCGGTCCCCAGCAACCAGCCAGGACCGGCGCGGCCAGGACCAGACCGATTTCGAACGTGCGGAGCGTCAGGCCCGCCCAGCCGTCAAAGCGTTCACTTTGATGGCCAGTCGGGAAATGCGGCGGGAGGCGGTGTTCCGTTTCAAGGCGCCTTTGGTCACCGCTTGACTGAGAGCGGACGTGGCGTCCCGCAAGAGAGCCCGTGCTTCCTCGGGCTTCTTCTCGTCAACGGCGGTAAGCACTTTCTTCACCGCGCCTTTGACGGAGCTCAGCACCGCCTTGTTTCGATGGTGCCGCTTTTCGGCTTGGCGGGCGCGCTTGATCGTGGATTTGTGACGAACGGCCATGCAGGTTCCTCCGTGTAAGAGAGCCCGTCTTCTAGCACAGGCCTTTGCCGGTGGTCAACCCGCTCAGTAGGAGCAACAGGAGATAGCCCGATGAGCACGGTGCAAATACAGGCTCGTGACCGATTGATTCTGGCGTTGGATGTGCCGTCCGTGAGCGAGGCCCAGCGGCTGCTGTCGCAGCTTGAGGACGGCGTTCGGTTCGTGAAGATCGGGCTGGAGCTTTATACCGCCGCCGGTCCGGAGATCGTACGCCGCTTGACCGAGCAGGGGAAAAAGGTGTTCCTCGATCTCAAGTTCCTGGACATCGAGGAGACCGTGCGGCGGGCCACCGCGCGGGTGGCCGAGATGGGGGTGGACTTCTTGACCGTCCACGCCAACCGCAAGGCCTTGCGCGCGGCCATCCAGGGCCGGAAGGAAAGCGGCAATTCGAATCTCAAACTGCTCGCCGTGACCGTCTTGACCAATTTCGACGCCAATGATCTGCGCGACATGGGCATCCAATGGAACGTGGCCGACCTGGTGGCGGCCCGCGCCAAACTGGCGGCGGAAGCCGGCCTCGACGGCGTGGTGGCCTCCGGCGAGGAGCCGGCGGCGATCCGCCAGAAAGTCGGCAAAGACTTCTTGATCGTGACACCCGGCATCAGGCCGGCCGGGAAAGGCAAGAACGAGCATGCCCGCGTCAGCACCCCCGCCCACGCGATCAAGGCCGGCGCCGATTACCTCGTGGTCGGGCGGCCGATCCGGGATGCGGCGGAGCCGCGTGCGGCGGCCGACGCGATCGTCGCCGAGATGCAGACGGCGTTTGATGCGCGCGGGTAGCTCTACGGACAGGTAAAAGTCACGGTCGGGGACCCTGGTCCCAATGTATTGGGGAGAGCGAAAAGCGCGAGGCCGTTGGTCACGTCAAACTTCATCGTAGACTGCAGGCCACCGTCTGCTTCAGTTGTGCAGGAAATCTGCCCCTCCGGCGATTCGAATGTAGCCTGGCCATCCGCAC